>ERZ1066118.998-NODE-998-length-20475-cov-23.586092_pt1 | contig 20475 bp, 18 predicted proteins | sample MGYA00382765_ERZ1066118 | MGnify/ENA primary metagenome ERZ1066118 (study PRJEB33369, sample SAMEA5778348) | biofilm metagenome | biome: Industrial cooling water; feature: Water cooling tower basin; material: Biofilm | place: United Arab Emirates | collected...
CGCACCACGAGTTCCGCGAGCAGCCGCTCCCGGCGTGGGCGGTGCGCTTCGGCGACGCCGAGGGCGCGACGGCCTACGTGCCGGCGGAGCTGGGCCAGGTGCTCCGCATCCGCAACGACCGCTGGCGCGCGTTCGACGTCCTGTGGATGCTGCACACGATGGACTACGCCGGCCGCGACGACTTCAACAACGCGGTGCTGCGCGCCTTCTCGGTGCTCGGGTTGGCGACGGTCGGGTCGGGGTTCGTGCTGTTCGCGCTCACGTCGCCCACCCTCCGTCGACGGCGCGGGCGCGCGGTGGCGCCGAGCGGCGCCCGGACGGACGGGGCCGTGCTGGCTTCCCGGTAGGGCGGGCGGCGCGCCGCCGGGCGCACCCGTGCGCGCGAGACTGTGGCGCCCGCGGCATCGCTACTGCCGTAGGGCGGCGCGGATCACGGTGAGCAGCTCGCCCATGACCTCCTCACCGTCCTGGGCCTTGACGGCGTAGTCGATCCCGGCCCGCAGGTGGTCGCCGATGAGGGCCACCGCCACCTCGCGCACGGCCGCGGTGATCGCGTTCATCTGCTGAACCTCCTCCATGCAGTGGCGGTCGGCCTCGACCATCTGCTGGAGCCCGCGGACCTGCCCCTCGATGCGGCGGAGCCGCTTGAGCAGCGGCTCGCGCTCCTCGGGGGTGCGGCGCAGCTCGAGATGCCCGTCCGTAACCGTGTATTCCATACTGCCCGGGAGTATCTGGCTCGTGGCTTGCGGGGCTCGGCGCCGCCGGTCGGCGATCGTACCGACCGGCGGAACGTACACGACCCGGGCCGGGCGCGACGCATCGCGCCGCACGGCGGGACGTCAGGCAGCGACCCGGCCAAGGCGCGGCCTCGCCACCGCCGGCCCGCGCGCTCCAGTCCGCGCGCTCCGGTCCGGACCCGGCACGCACGCCCGCGCGGGCGCACGACGGCGTCCCGCGGACCCCGCTTCCCCGCTCCACGGAGGAACACGCCATGACCGCTCCCGCCACGTCCCAGACCGGCGGCTCGCTGCACGTCCACATGCGGCAGATGCTCGAGACGCACCCGCGCCCGCAGTCGCCCTTCGGCGACCGGCAGGCGCTCGTCGAGTGTATCGAGGCGTGCTTCGACTGCGCGCAGACGTGCTCGTCGTGCGCCGACGCCTGCCTCGGCGAGCCGATGGTGCAGCAGCTCACGCACTGCATTCGGCTCAACCTGGACTGCGCCGACATCTGCAACGCCACGGGCCGCGCGCTCGCCCGCCTCACTGACCCCGACGCCGGGGTGCTGCGGGCGCAGGTCCAGGCGTGCCTCGCGGCCTGCCGCGCGTGCGGGGCCGAGTGCCAGAAGCACGCGCACCACCACCGGCACTGCGCCGTGTGCGCCGAGGCGTGCCGCCGGTGCGAGCAGGCGTGCAACCGGCTGCTCGGGATGGCAGCCTAACGCGACGCGGACATCGGGGCGCCCCCGCGCCGCCGGGTTCGTGCCGGCGGCGCGGGGGCGCTTCGCCGTCCCGTCGTCACCCCGGGGCACCCCGGCGCGCGAGTTCACGCGCAAACGGCGGCCCCCTCGGGGGCCGCCGTGCACGTTCGACCGCCGGGGTGGCGGTCCGTCAGGTCTTGAGCTGCTTCAGCGCCTTCTCGGCCTGCCGCAGCAGGTCGTCGTCGCACTCGCCGTACCACTGACAGTCCCAGGTCTGCATCTGGATCACCTGGTTGCTCTGGCTCGTGACGATCGACTCCGCCAGGTTGTCGAGCGCCTCGTGGCGCACCCGCCGGGTCGCCTTGAGCGACTCCTCGATGATCTGCAGGTGGCCCATGCTGAACGTGTCGAGGAACTGGTTCTGGAACTCCTCGACCGACGGGATCTGCCGCAGGCGCGCCACGTTGGCCTGGGCCTCGGGCAGGATCATCCCCTCGTAGTTGATGCCGTACCAGTCGCGCAGCCAGCCGCGGAGGATCCCGATCTCGCGGAGCTGGTCGCTGCGCGCCGTCGCGCAGAGCTGCCGCAGTTCGGTCCGCGTCGCACGCTCCAGGCACAGGCTGGCGAGCGCCACCCCGCCCATGTGGTGGTTAATCGTGAACTGCATGTACTCGATCTCGTACTTCGCGATGCCCGGCTGCTTGAGGGCCTGGCTGGTCAGCGGGCCGTCCGTCGGGGCGGCAGTCGGCGACGTCGGGCTGTCCGCGCAGGCGCCGAGGCCGAGCGCGGCGGCGAGGGCGAACGCGGAGATCGAGCGGGACCGGAACGACATGGGTGCTGTCTCAGCAAAGGGGGACGCGCGGCCGCAGACCACCCCGGCGGCAGGGGCCGCGAATACTGCGCCGGAGTATGAACCCGTTCGGAAGTTTTGTGCCGCGTAAACGGATCAGCACGAACTGTCCACGCTTGTGTGCCGCGCAACACATGGCGCGGCGGCATGCATTCGACCCGCGGGTGTCGTCCCGGCAACGGCCCCGCGATGTGCGTGACCCGGGCACGGCTGCGTTCGGCGTAAAGCGCGGCGGGTGCGCGGGGCGCCGCACCGCGTTACCATAGAAGTCATGCGTACGGGCCTCCGCCGCGCCGTGGCGCTCCTCGTGAGCGTGTTCCTGCTCCAGCTCGTGCTGGTGGAGTCCGGCTTTGCGTGCGGATTGCCTTCCACGGCGGGGGGCGACGGCGTAGCCGTCCCGATGGCCGGCATGGCAATGCCGGGCATGGCGATGCCGGGGCAGGCGGTGTCCGACGCGCCACCTTCTGGAGCGCCGGACGGCGCGGGCGCGACCGCGCCGGCACCCGAGCCGAGCCCGTGCCACTTCCCGTGGGCGCCCGACGGCTGCCGTGACATGGCGCCCTGCGCGCCAGCCGCGATGCCGACGCCTCCGGTCGGGGAGGCCGCACCGTCGAGTCTTCCGCTGCTACACGGGCGTGTGCACGCCGGCATCGTGCGCACGCCCCCGTCGATCCTGACGGCGCCAGAACCACCCCCGCCCCGGGCGTAGTCCCTCGCCGGCGTGGTCACGCGCCGGTTTCCGAGTGCTCGCGTCCGCCCCGCGTCGTGCGGGGCGGCGAGCGCGGTCGCCATAGACACCGGCCGATAGGGCCCGTGCGTGGCGTGCCGCGGACTCCAGCCCAGGACCGATGTCTACGCGTTTCTTGCCCGCCGCGCACGGCGGGCCGGTGCCGCGCACGTGCCTTCCGCACGCGCGCCCGCGCACCACCGTGCGCCCGATCGTACTGCTGCTGACGATGGCGGCGGCGCTCGTCGGCGCTTCGCCCCGCTTGGGCGCGCAGCCGCTGCCGACCGCGGCGCCCGGCCACCGCCTCGATTCGCTGGTCGCGCAGGCCCTCGCCACCAGCCCCGCGCTCCGCGCGGCGCGCGCCCGGGTCGAGGCCGCGCGGGCCCGCGTCACCCCGGCCGGGCTTCGGCCGGACCCGATGCTCATGGCGGGCGTGCAGAACTTCCCGGTGAGCGAGCCGGGGTTCCAGGACTTCATGACCATGAGGATGGTCGGCGTGGGGCAGACCGTGCCCTACCCGGGCAAGCTCGCTCTCCGCCGGCAGGCCGCTCGGCGCGATGCCGAGGCGGCACAGGCCGCGCTCGCCGGCGTGACGCGCCAGGTCGCGCGCGACGTGCGCGGCGCGTACTACGAGCTGGCCTTCCTCGACCAGGCGCTCGACGTCGTCGGGCGCAACCAGCGCGTGCTCGGCGACTTCGTCCGGGTCGCCGAGGCACGCTACACCGTTGGTCAAGCGGGACCGCAGGGGGCCGGCCTGCAGGACGTGCTGCGCGCGCGGGTCGAGGCGACGCGCCTGGCCGAAACGGCGGTGTCGCTCACGGAGCAGCGGCGGGCCGCGCTCGCCCGTCTCAACGCCGCACTGGACCGGCCGACCGACACGCCGGTGGCCGACCCGCGGGTGCCGGGTCGTGTCGCGCGCGCCGCGGTCGCCGACTCGGCGGGTCGTGTCCGGTTCGTCTCGGCGGTGCTGGGCGCCCGGGCGGCGGACTCGCCGCTGCCGCCGCTCACGGCGCTGCAGGAAACGGCGCTGCGCGAGAGTCCGATGTTGCTCGAGCAGGAGGCCGCGATCGCGGCGCAGGCGGCCCGCGCGGAGCTCGCGCGCCGCGAGTACTTCCCGGACGTCGACGTGTCGGTGCAGTACGGGCAGCGGCGCGGCCTCTCCGACATGGTGACCGCGACGGTATCCGTCCCGCTGCCACTTCAAAAGCGCCGCCGGCAGGACCTGTTGGTGGCCGAGGCCCGGGCCGAGGTGGCGGCGCTGGAAGCCGAGCGCGCGGCGCGGCGGAACGAGATCCGGGCCGAGGTCGCGCGCCTGTACTCCGAGCTGGAGCGCCAGCGCGCGCAGCTCGCGCTCTACGTCAAGGCCGTCATCCCGCAGGGGCGCGCCGCGCTCACCTCGGCGACGGCCAGCTACCAGGTGGGCCGCGTCGAGTTCCTCACGCTGCTCGACACCCAGGCCACGCTCTTCACCTACGAGACCGAGTACTTCCGCACCCTGAGCGACTTCGCCACGACGCTGGCGGAGCTCGAGCGGGTCGTGGGGAGGGAAGTCCTGTGACGCGCGTGCGTCTGACGCGGCGGGCGCTCCTCGCCGGCGGCCTCACGGTCGTCGCGCTCGGCGGCACCGCCTGGGCCGTGGCGGCCCGCCGCGACGGCGAGCCATCGGCCGGTCGGCGCGCGCCCGGCCGGGGCGCAGCCGCCTCCGGCGGGATGGCCGGCATGCCCGGGATGCAGGGCATGGAAGGCACGGGCGGGATGGAGGGAATGGGCGGGATGAGCGTCGACCGCGAGGGCTCGGTGCGCCTCACGGCCGCCCAGATCCGCCAGTTCGGCGTCACCTTCGGCACGGCCGACGTGCGCCCGCTCGAGGCGCGGGTCCGCACCGTGGGCAACGTCACGTTCAACGAGGCCGGGCTCGCACGCGTCGCGCCCAAGGTCGGCGGCTTCGTCGAGCGGCTTTACATCGACGTCACCGGGCAGCCGGTGCGGCGCGGGCAGCCGATGCTCGACCTCTACTCGCCCGAGCTGGTCGCCGCGCAGGAGGAGCTCCTGGTGGCGCGGCGGCTCGACCGCACCCTCGGCGAGAGCGCCGTGCCGGGCGTGCCGCCCGCGTCGGGCGACCTGCTCGCGGCGGCGCGCCGCCGGCTCCGGCTGCTCGACGTCTCCGAGGCGCAGATCGCCGCCGTCCTGCGCACCGGGCGCGCGCGGCGCACGGTCACGCTGTACGCCCCCGCGTCGGGGGTGGTCGTCGAGAAGACCGTCGTCCAGGGCCAGGCCATCCAGCCGGGCGAGGCGCTCTACACGGTCGCCGACCTGTCGACCGTCTGGGTCGACGTGGAGCTCCGGGAGGGCGACGCGGGGCGCGTGCGGCCGGGCACGACGGCGGACCTCGAGTTCGCGGCGTACCCCGGGCGCCCGTTCGCGGGCCGCGTCGAGTACGTGTATCCCACGCTGCAAGAGGCGACGCGCACCATCCGGGCGCGGGTCGCCGTCGCGAACGGCGCGGGGCTCCTCAAGCCCGGCATGTACGCCACCGTGCGGCTCACGACGCCGGAGCGCCGCGCCCTGACCGTGCCGTCGTCGGCGGTGGTGCGGACGGGCGAGCGGAACGTGGTCTTCGTCGACATGGGCGGCGCGGGCGGCGGCCCGCGGCTCATGCCGCACGAGGTCGAGCTCGGCCGCGCGGCGGGCGACTACGTCGAGGTGCTCGCCGGCCTCGAGCCCGGACAGCGCGTCGTCACCTCCGCCCAGTTCCTCCTCGAGTCCGAGTCCAACCTGGGCGAGGTCATGAAGGCGATGATGAGCATGGGCGGCGGGGGGATGGAGGGGATGGAAGGCATGCAGGGGATGGACATGCCCGGGATGGAGCAGGGGGCGGACATGCGGGACATGCCGGGGATGAAGACGACCCCGGCCCCGGCCGCCGGGGGAAAGACGCCATGATCCGGCGCATCATCGACTGGTCGGTGACCCACCGCGTCCTGGTGCTGCTCGGCACGGTGGCGCTCGTGATCGCCGGCGCGTGGGCGGCCGTCACGACGCCCGTGGACGCGGTGCCGGACCTGTCCGACGTGCAGGTCGTGGTCATGACCGAGTACCCGGGGCAGGCCCCGGCGACGGTCGAGGACCAGGTCACCTACCCGCTCTCGACCGAGCTGCTCAAGGTGCCGGGCACCCGGTTCGTGCGCGGCATGAGCCAGTTCGGGCTCTCGGCCGTGTACGTGGTGTTCGAGGACGACGTCGACCTGTACTGGGCGCGATCGCGCGTGCTCGAGTACCTGAACGGCGCCCGCGAGCGGCTCCCCGACGGCGCGATGCCGATGATGGGCCCCGACGCGACGGGCGTCGGCTGGGTGATGCAGTACGTCCTGGCCGACACCACGGGGCGGCAGAACCTCGCCGAGCTCCGGAGCCTGCAAGACTTCGTGGTCAAGCCGGCGCTCACGGCCGTGCCGGGCGTGGCCGAGATCGCCTCGTTAGGCGGCTACGAGAAGCAGTACCAGGTCGAGGTCGACCCGGCGAAGCTGCTGGCCTACAACATCCCCATGGGCCGGGTGGTCGAGGCCGTGCAGGCGTCCAACCAGGACGTCGGCGGGCGCGTGCTCGAGCTGGGCGGCACCGAGTACGTGGTGCGCGGCCGCGGGCGGTTCACGAGTCTGGACGACATCCGCGCGGTCGCCCTCGGCACGGGCCCGGGCGGCACGCCGGTGACCGTGGGCGACGTGGCCACGGTGCAGATCGGCCCCGAGATCCGCCGCGGCATCGCCGAGGTGAACGGCCGGGGCGAGGTCGTGACCGGCTGGGTGGTGATGCGCTACGGTGCGAACCCGGTCGCGGTCATCGACGGCGTGAAGGCGCGGATGGCCGAGGTGCAGCGCGCCCTGCCCGGGGGCGTGGTGTTCGTCGACGGCTACGACCGCTCGGGCCTGATCGAGGCGGCCGTCCACACGCTCCGCGAGAAGCTCGTCGAGGAGTCGGTCATCGTCGCGCTCGTCACGGTGGTGTTCCTCCTCCACGCCCAGAGCGCGCTCGTCGCGATCCTCACGCTGCCCATCGGGATCGGCATGGCGCTCCTGGCCATGCGCGGCCTCGGCCTCTCGGCGAACATCATGTCGCTCGGCGGGATCGCCATCGCCATCGGCGCGATGATCGACGCGGCCATCGTGATGGTGGAGAACCTCCACAAGCACCTGGAGCGCAACGAACGCGAGGGCGGCGCGAAGACGCGCTGGGCGCTCGTGGCCGAGTCGTCGAAGGAGGTGGGGCCGGCGCTCTTCGTCTCGCTGCTCATCATCACGCTCTCGTTCGTCCCGGTCTTCGCGCTCGAGGCCCAGGAGGGGCGGCTGTTCAAGCCGCTCGCGTGGACGAAGACGCTGGCCATGGCGAGCGCCGCGCTCCTCTCGGTCACGCTCGTACCGGTGATGATGGGCCTGTTCATCCGGGGCCGGGTGCGGCCCGAGGCGGCGAACCCGGTGAACCGGTTCCTGATCCGCGCCTACCGGCCGCTCATCGCGCTCGTGCTCCGGCACCGGTGGCCCACGATCGGGGCGGCGGCCGCGCTGCTCGCCCTGACGCTGCTGCCGTGGTCCCGGCTCGGGAGCGAGTTCATGCCGCCCCTGAACGAGGGAAGCGTGATGGACATGCCCTCGCTCTTCCCGGGCGTGAGCGCCACGCAGGCCAAGCGGATCCTCGTGCAGCGCGACCGCGCGATCGCGAGCATCCCCGAGGTCGCCATGGTGCTCGGCAAGGCGGGGCGCGCGGAGTCGGCCACCGACATGGCGCCGATGTCGATGATCGAGACCATCGCGATCCTCAAGCCCGAGCGCGAGTGGCGCCCGGGCGTCACGCAGGACTCGGTCACCGCCGCCCTCAACCGGATCGTGAAGACGCCGGGCGTGGGCAACATGTGGTCGCAGCCGATTCGCAATCGGCTCGACATGCTCACCACCGGCATCAAGACGCCGGTGGGGATCAAGATCTTCGGGCCGTCGCTCGACACGCTCGACCGGATCGGGCGGCAGATCGAGGGCGTGCTGCCGCGGGTCGAGGGGACGAACACCGTGTTCGCCGAGCGCGCGGTCGGCGGGCGCTACCTCGACGTCGACGTGGACCGCGCGGCGGCCGCGCGCTACGGGATGACCGCCGAGGACGTGCAGATGACGGTCATGGCGGCCGTGGGCGGCGCCGAGGCGGGCGAGACGATCGAGGGGCGCGAGCGCTACTCGGTGCTCGTGCGCTACCCGCGCGAGCTGCGGGACAGCCCGGAGGCGATCGCCAGCGCGCTCGTGGCCACGCCGTCGGGTGCGCAGGTCACGCTCGGGCAGCTCGCGCGGATCGGCGTGGTGAAGGGCTCGACGCTGATCAAGAGCGAGGACGCGCAGCTCAACAACGTCGTCTACGTCGACGTGCAGGGGCGGGACATCGGCGGCTACGTGGCGGACGCCAAGCGGGTCCTGGCGGAGCAGCTCACGCTGCCGCCCGGGTACCGGCTCGAGTGGTCGGGGCAGTTCGAGGCGATGGAGCGCGCGGGCCGGCGGATGCGCGTGGTCGTCCCGATCACGCTCGCGATCATCGTCCTGCTCCTCTACGCCGAGTTCCGGAGCGTGGCCGAGAGCGCGCTCGTGATGTTGTCGCTCCCGTTCGCCCTCGTGGGCGGCGTGTGGCTGATGTGGTTGCTCGACTACCACCTGAGCGTCGCGGTCGCCATCGGGTTCATCGCGCTGGCGGGCGTGGCCGCGGAGACGGGTGTCATCATGCTCCTCTACCTCGACCACGCCTACCAGGACCGGCGCGCGGCCGGGCAGATGCGCTCGCGCGCCGACGTGGACGCGGCGGTGGAGTACGGGGCCGTCGAGCGCGTGCGCCCGAAGATGATGACCGTCACGGCCATCATGGCCGGCCTGGTCCCGATCCTCTGGAGCGACGGGGCCGGGGCGGACGTGATGAAGCGTATCGCCGCGCCGATGGTCGGCGGCATGGTCACGAGCACGCTGCTCACGCTGCTCGTCATCCCGGCCGTCTACTCGCTCTGGAAGGAGTGGGAGGTCCGCCGGGCCGAGCGCGGGGCCGAGCGGCGCTCGGGCGCCGACGGCGACCCCGAGGGGGACGGCGACGAGCCCCGTGCGGAGCGCCCGCGCCCCGCGACCGACGCGGGGGCGCTGGTCCCGGCGCACGCCGCGGCGCACGCCGCGACGCGGGCGGGCTGACGTGCCGCCTGGTCGCGTTCCCCCGAGCGGTCCCCCGACCGGGAGCCCCGCGCCGGGGCGCCGGGACGCCGGACCGCACGGTTCGACACAGCAGCCGGCGCGAGCGGCGGGCAGTCGCCGCCTCCAGCCGGTCACCTTTCACCGAGGCACCACCATGAACCGTTCCCCGAACCGCTCGCTCGCCGCCGCGCTCACTCCGGCCGTCCCCCTTGCCGTCGCCGCGGTCCTGAGCGCCTGTACGGGCGAGCAGGGGGGCGCCACCACGACCACCGGCCGGCCGTCGGTGCAGGCCGGCGACTCGGCCGCCGCAACCACGACGGGCGGAATGCAGGGCATGCAAGGGATGCCGGGCATGCACGGCGGCGACAGCGCCGGCGGCACGATGGCCGGGATGGGCGGCACGACGGGCGGCATGGGCCCGGAGATGCAGGCGCACATGCAACGCATGACCGGCGGCATGAGCGGCGAGCAGATGCGGGCCATGCTGCCGACGCACCGGCGGATGGTCGCCAACATGCTGTCGCGCATGAACGGCGAGATGCGGCAGATGAACATGGCCGCCGACGCCGGCTGGACGGCGACCGTCGACTCGCTCCGGCAGGACCTCGTGCGCCTGCCCGACCTGGGCGCCGCGGAGCTCAAGACGGCGATGCCCGCGCACATGCAGCGGGTGGCCCGCCTCGGCGAGATGCACCAGCAGATGATGCGGGGCATGGCGAAGTGACGCGCGCCTGACGTACCCCGCCGCCGGGCGGCACGCGGGATTCGCGTGCCGCCCGGCGGCGGACCACCGGCGCCCGGACGCACAGACCGGCACCACAGCCGGCCTCGCCGGGCGCCCCTTCCACCAAGGAGACAGCACATGGCAGCGATCGAACTCGGGACCTACCTGCGGGGCACGGCCGAGCGGTACCACGAGTGCCTCGAGGCGTGCGTCGCGTGCCTCGTGGCGTGCGAGATGTGCTCGGACGCGTGCCTGGACGATCAGGACGCGCGGGCGATGGCGCCGTGCATCCGGCTCGACCGCGACTGCGCGGACGCCTGCGTGGCCGCGATCCGCGCGATGAGCCGCGGCGGGCCGCTCGCCGCCACGCTGTGCCGCGCGGTCGCGGACGCGTGCGACGCGTGCGCCGCCGAGTGCGAGAAGCACGCGCAGCACCACGACCACTGCCGCGTGTGCGCCGAGGCGTGCCGCCGGTGCGCGGAGGCGTGCCGCCGGATGGCCGCCTAACGGCCACCTGGGGCCGCGGGCCGACGCATGCGCGCCGACTGTCGGCGGCGGGACGACGACGCGCCGCGCCCGGGGGGAGGCCCCCCGGGCGCCGGCCCGCCGGGGCTGTCGCGCCGCGCCCTGCTCCGGCGGGTCGCGGCCGGCGCCGGGGCGCTCGCGGCCGCCGGGGTGGCGCTGGCCGTGAGCGAGGGCGACCGCGGCGCGGACGCGGCGCGCCCGCTGTTCACCGACACGATGGGCGCGGCCGACCCCACGGTCGTCCTCCTCCCCGGCCTCGGCGCCACGACCCGCTTCTGGGGCCCGCGCGTCGCGCCGCTCGCCGCGCGGGCCCGGCTGGTGCTGGTCGACCTGCTCGGGTTCGGCCGCTCGCCGAAGCCGTGGACCACCTACACCGTCGACCGGCACGTCGCGGCGCTGCACGGCGTGCTCGGCCCGCTCGCCGAGGCGCGCGGCCCGCTGACGCTCGTCGGGCACTCGCTCGGCGCGCGCCTGGCCGCGACCTACGCCGCGCGGTACCCCGGGGCGGTGCGCCGGCTCGTGCTGGTCAGCCTCCCGTACTTCGGCGGGGCCGAGCGGGCCAAGGGCTACTTCCGGCGCCGGGGGGCCGAGGGGTGGGTGATGACGCACATGCTCCCCGCGGCCGTCGTGTGCCTGCTCAGCCGGCGGCTGCTCGGCTGGGCGCTCCCCTCGCTCCTGCCGGACCTGCCGCGGGAGGTGGCCGAAGATCTGACCCAAATGACGTGGCGGTCGTCCACGTCGACGCTGTGGGAGGCGATCTACGAGTACGACCTGGGCCCCGACCTGGAGCGGGTCGCCGGCCGCGTCCCGATGCTCTGCCTGCACGGCGACCGCGACGAGCGCGCGCCGCTCGGGCCGGTGCTCGCGCTCGCCCGCGCGCACCCGGGTTGCGAGGTGCGCGTCCGCGCGGGCGCGGGCCACTTGCTGCCGCTCGCCGATCCGGCGTGGGTGCGGGCCGCGGTGGCGTCCGTGCTGCCACGGGCGGAGCGGCCCGGGGCGGAGGGGGCCGAGCACCGACCGGACACCCACCGGACCACCCGGCGCGAACACCCACCCGAACGTTCATTGGAGGCGTAAGCCGATGCCGAACGATCAGCAGGCCGTCGACCCCGTGTGCGGGATGACCGTCGACCGCGCGACCGCCGCGGGGACCTCGACGTACCGGGGCGCCACGCTCTACTTCTGCTCGGCCGCGTGCAAGACGCGGTTCGACGCGAACCCCGCGCAGTACGCCGGCGCCGCGGACGGCGCGGGTGGCGACACCACCGGAACGGGTGATGGCAGGCGCCGCGCCTAACGCCGAACGCGCCGCGGCGGTCGTGACGGGGGAGGCTGCGGCGGGGGCCGGGGCGGCGGTCACGGAGCGCGCGCCCCTCAACGGCGACCGGCACACGCGCACCACGCCCGACGGCGGCGCCGAACGCGTAGACCTGCCGGTCACCGGCATGACGTGCGCGGCCTGCGCCAACCGGGTCGAGCGCTCGCTCGCGCGGGCGCCCGGCGTGCGCCGCGCCGGCGTCAACCTCGCCACCTCGCGCGCGACCGTGGAGTACGACCCGGCCGCCACGGGCGTCCGCGACCTGATGGCCGCCGTCAGGCGCACCGGGTACGACACCGCCGCGACCGCCCGCGCCGACTTCGTGCTGGACGACTCCGCGCGCCCCGCCGGCTCCGCGCAGCCGCTCGAGCAGCACCTCCGGGGGCTCCGCGGCGTGGTGGACGCATCGTTCAACCTGGCCACGATGACCGTCCAGGTGGAGTACCTCCCGGGCGCGGCCGACCCCTCGGCCGTCCGGCGCGAGATCGAGGGCTTCGGCTACCGCGTGCGCGTCGTGCCGGGCGCCGGTGGCGACGCGGCTGCCGCGGGGGCCGAGGACGACGCGCGGCTGGCCGAGTACCGCGACCTGCGACGGAAGTTCTGGATCTCGGCGCTGCTCTCGCTGCCCGTGCTCGTGATCGCGATGTCGCACGGGCGAATCGCGCTCTTCAACCGGCCGTGGATCAACTGGGTGCAGCTCGCGCTCGCCACGCCGGTCGTGGTCTACGGCGGGGCGCAGTTCTACCGCGGCGCGTGGGCCAGCTTCCGCCACCGCGCGGCGGACATGAACACCCTCATCGCGCTCGGGACGGGCGCGGCCTACCTCTACTCCATCGCCGCGACCGTCGCCCCGCGGGCCTTCGCCGGCGCGACGGGGCGCGACCCCATGGCCGGCATGGCCGGGATGACGGACGAACCCACGGCCCCGGTCTACTTCGAGGCGGCGGCGGTCATCGTCGCGCTGATTTTGCTGGGGCGCATGCTCGAGTCCCGCGCCAAGCGGCAGACCGGCGCGGCCATCCAGCGGCTCCTCACGCTCCAGGCGAAGACCGCGCGCGTGGTCCGCGACGTCGACGGCGCGCGGCGCGAGCTGGACATCCCGGTGGAGGAAGTCGTGCCGGGCGACACGGTGCTCGTGCGGCCCGGCGAGAAGATCCCGGTGGACGGGCGGGTGACCGAGGGCGCGTCCGCCGTCGACGAGTCCATGCTCACGGGCGAGAGCCTTCCGGTCGAGAAGCGCGCCGGCGACGCCGTGTTCGGCGCGACGATCAACCGCACCGGCGCGTTCCGCTTCGAGGCCACGAAGGTGGGGCGCGAGACCGCGCTCCAGCGGATCGTGCAGATGGTGCAGGACGCGCAGGGCTCCAAGGCGCCCATCGCGCGCCTCGCCGACGTGATCAGCGGCGTGTTCACGCCGGTCGTGCTCTGCGTGGCCATCGCGACGTTCGCGGTCTGGTTCGTCGCGGCGCCGACCGACGTGCGCGTCACGATGGCGCTCGTCAACTTCGTGGCCGTGCTCATCATCGCCTGCCCGTGCGCCCTCGGGCTCGCGACGCCGACGGCCATCATGGCCGGCACCGGCAAGGGCGCGGAGCACGGGGTGCTCATCAAGGGCGGCGAGAGCCTCGAGACCGCCCACAAGCTCCAGACGGTGGTGCTCGACAAGACCGGCACGATCACCCGGGGCGAGCCGGCGCTGACGGACGTCGCGCCCGCCGACGGCCTCACGGACGCGGAGTTCCTGCGGCTCGTCGCCTCGGCCGAGCGCTCAAGCGAGCACCCGCTGGCGGGGGCCATCGTGCGCGGGGCCGCCGACCGGCAGCTCCGCCTGTCGGAGCCGTCCGCGTTCACCGCCGTCGCCGGGCACGGGATCGAGGCGACGGTCGAAGGGCGGCTCCTCCTCCTCGGCAACGCCAAACTCCTCGGCGAGCGCGGCGTCGCGTTGGACGGGGCGGAGGCGCAGGCCGCGGTGACGCGCGCCGGGGGGCTGGCCGCCGAGGGCAAGACGCCCATGTTCGCCGCGGTCGACGGGCGCTTCGCCGGGCTGGTCGCCGTCGCCGACCAGATCAAACCGGAATCGCGGGACGCCGTCGCGGCCATGCGGCGGCTCGGCCTCGAGGTGGTGATGATGACCGGCGACAACCGGCGGACCGCGGAGGCGGTCGCGCGGCAGGTCGGCATCACGCGCGTGCTCGCCGAGGTGCTGCCCGAGGACAAGGCGCGCGAGGTGAAGCGGCTCCAGGCCGAGAAGCGCGTCGTCGGCATGGTGGGGGACGGCATCAACGACGCGCCGGCGCTGGCCCAGGCCGACGTGGGGATCGCCATCGGCACCGGGACGGACGTCGCCATCGAGGCGTCCGACGTCACGCTCCTGCGCGGCGACCTCCGCGGCGTGGTGACGGCCATCGCGCTCTCGAAGGCGACGTTCCGCACGGTCAGGCAGAACCTGTTCTGGGCCTTCGTCTACAACGTGGTCGGCATCCCGGTCGCCGCGGGCGCACTCTACCCGCTCACCGGGTGGCTGCTCTCGCCCATCATCGCGAGCGCGGCCATGTCACTCTCGAGCGTGAGCGTGGTGGCGAACAGCCTCCGCCTCCGGCGGTTCGACCCGACGACGGCCGCGGGGAGGGCGTGATGGACGCGGCGGAAGTCGGCGTCGTGGTCGGGGCGGCGGCGCTCATCGGGGCGGTGCTCTGGTACTTCTTCGGCCCGAAGGAGGCGACCGCCGCCGCGGTGGGCGCGAGCGGCGTCCAGGAGATCCAGGTGACGGTCAAAGGGGGCTACGCGCCCGACGTGATCGCCGTGCAGCAGGGCGTCCCGGTGCGCCTCAACTTCTACCGCGACGAGACCGCGTCGTGCAGCGAGGAGGTCGTCCTCGGCGACTTCGGCATCGCGCGCCAGCTCCCCGCCTTCCAGACGACCCCGGTCGAGTTCACGCCGGACAGGGCGGGCGAGTTCACGTTCACCTGCGGGATGAACATGATGCGGGGCAAGCTGGTGGTCACCCCTACCCCGCGCGGCACCGGTCCGGTGGTGTAGTGTGCCGCCCCGCGAGTGCGGCCATCGGGGGTGCGGGTGGCACGTGCCGTGCGCGCCGGGGCCGCCCCACACCGACGGAGACCCGCACCGCGCGGCCGTCGCTCGGCCCCACGCCGGGGCCGGGGTAGCACGTCGGCCGCTTGGTGCAGTACCGCGCGTGGAGCGCGGTACTCACCCCGGCCCCCAGCGGAGGGTGCAGCACCGTCATTCGTGAGGCGGCGGGGCGGTGAGTGTTAGGCGCCGGTGCCGCGCGCCGCCGGCACCCGCTGCTGCCGGGCGAGCCGGACCTGCACGGCGGCGTACGAGCCGAGCACGAGCACCGCCGCGAGCGCCTGCGCCGCGAGCGTCTCCACCGTGGGGAACACGGCGAGCCACAACTCCGCCCACCCGGGGATCCGGTCCGCCAGCGCCGGGATCGGGGTCGTCGGCAGCCAGTGCGCGAGCTGCATCTCCTGCGCCTGCTCGCCGACCATCACGAGCAGCACGCCCCCCAGGAGGACGCCGGTGAGGACCAGCATCTTGCGGTACGGCAGCCGCTGGTGCGCCACGAACGTCAGCACGGCGACAATGCCGGTCAGGAGCAGGCCGATGCTGACCCCGCGCAGCACCGGCGCCTCGCCCAGCTTGAGCCGGTAGCTCTGGAGGAAGAGCACCACCTCGAACCCCTCGCGGTAGAACGAGCTAAAGCCGAGGAGCCCGAGTCCCCACAGCAGCCCGACGCGTGAGACCTGCTCGCGATCGTGCTGGCGCAGCAGCTCGCGCTTCCGCTTGGTGTGGAGCCCGATCCACCCGGTCCAGTAGACCTTGTGGAAGAACCAGTTCATCACCACGAGCAGGACGACGATCGCGAGGAGCCCCGTCGCCGCCTGCACGTGGAGGGCGGGGAAGCTCTCGGTCAGGCTGTCGACGATCGTCACCGCGACCTGCCACGTGACGAGGGTCGCGAGCACCCCCCCGACGACGCCGGCCACGATCGGCCGCCGGTACGCGCGCGTCGCGCCCACCAGGCTCGCCGTGATCGCCGCCAGGACGAGGATGCACTCGAGCCCTTCGCGGAAGACGAGCACGCCCACGTCGAGCGCGGCCGCGGATCGGGTGGCCGCCACCGTCGGGTCCGGCGTGCCGCCGCCGGACAGGAGCGCCTGCCAGAGCAGCGTCGCGAGCACGACGAGCGCGCCCGCGGCGACGAGGAGTCGACCGGCGACCAGCGCCGTCGAGTCAGCCTGACCGGCCCGCGGGCTACGGACCGCCGGGCCGGGCTCGGCGCCCGCGCGCCGCGGCGCCGCGGTCTCCACCCCGCGCGTTCGCGGCATGGTCATGAGGAAGGTGCGTCTGAAGGAGTGTGCAGCGATGCACGCCGGTACGTGTACCCGAACAACGGTATCGGGATTCCGGCGCGTGGGAAGGGGCGGCGCAGGTGGCGTCGGCCCCTCGCTGGGACCCCGCCCGAGGGCCTCCGGCGGTGCCCTGCCGGGGTGCCGGCCCTCGGGCGTTCGGCTGTCTGCGTTCACCGCGTGCGCGACGCCGCCGGTCGTCCCGGCCGCCGGGCGCGCACGCGCCGGACGAGGTGCACCGTCCGCAGGTTCCCCAGCACGTCCGCGGCGCGGATGGCGCGCCGGTGCGCGACCCCGTACGCCAGCGCGAGCGCGACGTAGACTGAGGCGATCGGCACGTGGACCTGCGGGACAGGAACCGCGAAGTGGACGACGAACAGCCCGGCGAGGAGGAGCGTGTCGCGCTTGCGCAGGCGCGGGTTAGGAGCATGACGGTGCCGAGCAGCCACTGGCCGGCGGTGTGGAAGATTTCGTCCACCGACTGCACCGTGAGCGGGAGCGCCGCCGTGTTGCCCGCTTCGAGTCGAGCTGGGCTACGTGCCATACGCGGCTCACAGGTGGACGGCCCGGCCGAACGAGTCGAGCGCCGCCTCGGGGATCGCGTCCGAGAGCGTCGGGTGCGGGTGCACCGCGAGGTCGAACTCCTCGACCGTCGTCTCGAGCAGCCGCCCCACCACGAACTCGCCGATCAGCTCGCTCGCGTGCGGCCCGACGAGGTGGGCGCCTAACAGCTCGCCGTACCGCGCGTTGCGCACGACCTTCACGAACCCGTCGGTCTCGCCCATGCCGCGCGCGCGGCCGTTGGCGCTCCACGGGAACTTGCCCACCGAGACCTCGAACCCCTCGGCCCGCGCGGCGGCCTCGGTGAGCCCGACCGAGGCCACCTCGGGGTGGCAGTACGTCACACTCGGGATGTTCCCGTAGTCGACCGCCACGTACGGGTCCTGCGCGATGCCGCCCACCACCGCGGCCGCCTCGGCCCACGCCTTGTGCGCCAGGAGCGCGCCGCCCGCGAGATCCCCGATCGCGTAGAGCCCCGGGACGTTGGTCCGCATGCGCGCGTCCACCTTGACGAAGCCGCGCTCGGTGAGCTCCACCCCGGCCTCGGCGAGCCCGATGCCCTCGGTGACCGGCGCGCGGCCGACCGCCGCGAGCACGCGCTCGGCCTCGAGCGTCGTCGCGGCGCCGTCGCGCAGCGTCACGTGCACGCGGACCCCGTCCGCGCCGACCTCCGTGCGTTCGAGCCGGACGCCCGTGTGCACGGCGATGCCCCGCTTCTTGTACACCTTCTCGACGACCGCGGAGACCTCCGCGTCCTCGACCGGCAGCACGCGGTCCGCCGCCTCGACCACGGTCACGCGCGCGCCGAACGACGCGTAGACGTCGGCGAACTCCATCCCCACGGCGCCGGCGCCGACGACCACGAGCGAGGCGGGGATGGTCGGCGGGTAGACCGCCTGGTCGGAGCTCCACACCCGGTCCCCGTCGGGGCGGAGCATCGGCAGCCCCTTCGCCCGGGAGCCGGTGGCCAGGATGACGTGCCGCGCCTCGAGCACCCGCTCGGCCACGGGGCGGCCGCCCGCGCCGCCCACGACGCCGATCGGGTTACCGGCCACGCCGTCGGCGGGCGCGCCGACCGCGACCCGGTGCGCCCCGGTCCCGCCGAACGGCGGCCCGGCGGGCGCGCCGCTCACGAGGCGTCCCCAGCCGGGCACGAACTCCACGGCGTGCTTCCGGAATAGGTACGCGACGCCGCGTGCGCCCTGGTCGGCGACCTGCCGCGCGCGGCGGGCCGCCTGGGCGAGGTCGCGCCGCACCTCGCCCACCGTGATGCCGAAGTCCGCCAGGTGCTCGACCCGCGCCGCGTACGCCGCGCTCTCGAGCAGCGCCTTGGTCGGGATGCAGCCGACGTTGTTGCACACGCCGCCGAGCTGCGCCACGTCGATGCACGCGGTTCGGTACCCGCGCTGGGCGGCACGAATGGCCGCCACGTAGCCGCCCGGCCCGCCGCCGAGCACGATCACGTCGAACGTCTCCACCGCCATGCGTCACCTCACAAGCAGGGGCCGCCGTCGCGGCCGGTCGGGTCGAGCAACGCGTGGCCCACGGCGCACGCTGGGAACGAGTGCGGCGCCGCAGCCGGCGGGAGCAGCCCCGCGGCCGCGGCGCGCAGGCAGCACGCGGCACCGGCTCACGGGTCCGCCGGGCGCGCGCGTGCGTCGCCCGGGGCGCTCCCGCCGGTCGCGTCCGCCCCCGCCTGCTCACGGGACAGCGCCCACACGAGCAGGACGGCGCCGACGGACACGCCGACGTCCGCCACGTTGAACGTCCAGAACCGGACGTCGCCGATGCCGACGTCGAGGAAGTCCACGACGCCGCGCGCGGACCAGAGCCGGTTGACGAGGTTGCCCAGCGCGCCACCCACGACCAGGCCGAGCGCCAACGCGCGGCGTTGGTCGCCCGGCGCCGTCTCGCGGTACAACTGCCACAGGAAGCCCACGATCAGCACCGTTAGGCCCGTGAACACGAGGCGCGACGCGGCACCGACGTGCATGCCGAACGCGGCGCCGGGGTTGTAGCTGAGCGTGAGGCGGAACGCGTCGCCCACCACCTCCTGCGGCACGTGTAACGGCAGGCGCGTGTGCGCCACGTACTTGGATGCGACGTCGGCCGCGACCACCGCCGCCGCCGCCCACCAGAACGCCGGCCGCTTCGCGGGGCGGGCCGATACGCTCGGGGGCGCCGATCGCGCTCTGGGAGACGTGCGCGTCATGCGCGGGGTGGCCTGCTCCGGTTCCTGCGTCGGCTCCTGCGTCGGCTCCTGCGTCACGGGTCGGGTGCACCAGCCGGGGTGGACGGCAGCGACGCCCCGACGGCACGGCCGGCGCGCGCCGTCCACCGGGCGCGGGCGGCGTACGCGCCGAGGGCGGCGAGCGACGCCGCGGCCGCCCACTGCGCGGGCGTCAGCCCGGCGTATCGGACGTCGCTGACGCGCAGGAAGTCGAGGACGAAGCGCACCGGCATGTACAGGGCGACGAAGCCCGCGAGGAACGTCCCGGGGCGGCGCGGGCGGCGCGCGAGGAGCAGCGTGACCGGCACCACGACGGCGGCGAGGTAGAGGAACTCGTACCAGCCGAGGTCGTGGAAGCCGAGGCGGGCGAGCACGTCGGGCGGGGGCAGCTCAGCCGACCGGCCCGCGTCGGCGTAGACGCCCGCGACGTACGCGCGCGCCTCTGGGCGCGCGAGGCTCACGGCGAGCGGGAAGCTGGTGACCGTGCCCGGGTGGTCGTGCGCGAGCGTGCAGGCGAGGCGCCCGATCATGAGCGAGACCGGGAAGACGTACGCCACCACGTCGACGTAGGCCCACCGGGTGCGCGCGTCGAGGTGCGGCGCCCGGCGGCGCAGGAACAGCCAGAGGGCGAGCGCGCCCCCCAGGATGCCGCCGAACGAGCTGATGTCCTCCCACAGCTTGAACAGCAGGAGGGGGTTCGCCGCGAGTTCGTGCGGGAAGTAGAACAGCACCGAGAAAAGGTGGGCCGAGACGAACCCGCCGGCGACCACCCACCACGCGAGCCCCTCCCCGAGGTCGCGATCGAGGCCGAGCCGCTCGAAGCGCCGGCGGCCCAGCACCAGCCCCGCCCAGACGGACGTGGCCACGATCAGGCCGAACGCGGCGAGCGTGACCGGCCCGAGCCGCAGCACGGGCTGCTCGACGTAGGGGATCACCGCGCGCGCGTCCCGCGCGCCGCCGCGAGCGCCCGAGCGGTGCCTAACGGAAAGGCCACGATGAAGAGAACTGCGGACAGGCCAGCTCGCGGCCTTCCGACCGTGCCGCCCGCAACGGGCGGCACGGCGTCCGCGGCGGGGCGGCGTGTACGGCTGGGAGACATGAACAGAGCGCGCGTACGGAACGGATCCACGGGAACTTGCGGCGTGCCGCCGCTCGGCCTTTGCGGAGCGGCCGGAGAGTGGTGACGCGTGCCGCGGCCGGGCGGGGCCGCGCGCGACGACGGGGCGAGGGGCGTCCCGTTAGGCGGAGCCCCTCACGACGCGGAGGCCCGCCGTGTCCGGCGCGCGTCCGCCAGGATCTCGACCCCGCCCTTCGCGGCGACCAGCGCGATCAGGAGCCCGACCACGAGGTCGGGCCACGGGCGCCCGAGCCAGGCGACCAGGACGCCGGCGACGAGCACGCCGAGGTTGGAGGCCAGGTCGTTGATGCTGAACGTCCACGCCGCGCGCAGGTTGACGTCGTCGCCGCGGGTCCCGTGCAGCACCCGGAGGCAGGCGACGTTCACGATCGCGGCGACCACCGTCATGCCGATGATGATCCCG
>ERZ1066118.1003-NODE-1003-length-20414-cov-7.097893_pt1 | contig 20414 bp, 21 predicted proteins | sample MGYA00382765_ERZ1066118 | MGnify/ENA primary metagenome ERZ1066118 (study PRJEB33369, sample SAMEA5778348) | biofilm metagenome | biome: Industrial cooling water; feature: Water cooling tower basin; material: Biofilm | place: United Arab Emirates | collected...
CTGAGTCGCCGCTGGGCCCACACCCGCGTCGGACGGTGCCAGGATTGTCATGAACGAGGACGTCGCTGTCGTTGAGGAAGGCAAGTACGTCTACTGCATTATCAAGAACTCCCGCCAGCGCGATTTCGGGCAGATCGGAATCGGCGAGGGGAGCAACGTCGTCTACACCGTTCAATACGGCGATCTGGCGGCTGTTGTCAGCGATACGCCGATCCGGATCTACGATCCGACCCGCGAGAACGTCCTTGCGCACGAGTTCGTAAACGAGACGGTGATGCGTGAGTACACCGTCATCCCGATGAGCTTCGGCACCCTCTTCAGGACCGAGGACGACATTGTCGAGCTCCTGAAGTCGACTTACCAGGCGTTCGATGACGTCCTCGAGAAGATGAAGGACAAGATCGAGTTCGGTCTGAAAGTGCTCTGGGACCGCGATCGCGTGGTAGCTACGATCGAGGAACAGAACGAGGAGATCCGGCGGCTGCGCGACGAAATTGACCGCAACGCGCAGAGCTCGACCTACTTTGCCCGGATGCAGCTTGGGCGCCTCATCGAGGCCGCCATGGAAGACGCGGGCAACCAGTACGTCCGCGACATCCACGAAGCGCTCAAGCCCGTCGCAGTAGCCTCGAGATCAAACAAGCCGATCGGCGACCGCATGATCCTCAACGCGGCCTACCTCGTAGATCGCGACCGGGAGAAGAACTTCGACGACGCGGTGAAAGAGATCTCCCGCAAATACGAGTCGCTCCTCTCCTTCAAGTACACCGGCCCCTGGCCGCCGTACAACTTCGTCAACATCAAGCTGAAGCTGGAGAAAGCGACGGCTTAGCCTGTTACCGCTACCGGTAACGGACGGGAGCACGTCGTTTCTCAGGGCGCCCCGATAAATCCGCCGCGCCCCCATCCCACCGATAGCTGATAGCAGATAGCTCCCAAATGGGTCTGATCAAGCACCTCCTCTTCTGGCCGGTCACCGGGCCCAATTTCCTCACCAAGTTTGCTCTGACAAAGGTCAGCGACACGGTGAGGGAGGAGCTCACCAATGATCAGTCGGTGAAGGAGGATCTCCTCTCGCTGCAGATGCGACTGGAGCTGGGCGAGATCGACGATGACCAGTATCTCGCCGAAGAAGCCGTGCTGATGGAGCGTCTGCGGGAGGTGCGCCAGTGGCGGGAGGAGTTCGGGATGGGAACTTCCGGGGGGCCTGTACGCGTCGCCGGTGGAGGCCTGCCCGACACAGGTCCGAACATCGCTGAGAGCGTTGTCGGAACACCGAGCCCCGAAGACGAAGGGGAGGATCCCGAGGCACCCTCGGAAGGCGGAATCGCCGCGCCAGGCGGAGCGACGGTGGAGCTCAACTTCGATTGGGAGTAGGTCAGTTCCGAAAGCAGCCCCGCACCGGCAAGGTTGAGCCTCCTCGATCCCGCCATGCTCTCTAGCCGGTTGAACCTCGGCTCCCGTCTAACCTTCGTTGGCGGAAAAGGGGGCGTCGGGAAGACCACAGTCGCCGCTGCGATCGCTCTCGAGCTCGCGGACTCCGGCCAGCCGTGCAGCATCATCTCGGTCGATCCGGCGCACTCTTTGGCCGACGCTTTCGATCTGCGACTCTCCCCGGACCTCACCCCCCTGCCCGAAGTCGAGCTCCTTTCCGCCGCCGAGATCGACGCGGATCTCGAGCACCGTCGCTTCGCCTCGCGCTACGGGGAGCTTGTTGAAGAGCTGATCGAGCGAGGCACCTACCTCGACCGAAGTGACGTAGAGCAGATCAGTGCCAGCTCACTTCCGGGGATCGATGAGCTGGCCGCGCTGCTGAGTCTGCGCCGCCTCGTCGAGGAGCGTCAGGAGCCGATCATCGTCGATACTGCGCCTACCGGCCACACTCTCCGCTTGCTCGAGTTGCCCCAAGTCGCTCTGAGCTGGGTTGGGGCGCTGGAGGCAATGGATGCAAAGCATATCGCCGTCGCTTCTGCTCTGGGGGGAGCGTACCGGGAGGATAACGCCTCCGCCTTTCTGTCTGAGCTCCGACGCGACCTCCACGCACTTGTGAGCCTCCTCCGCGACGCGGGTGCGACCCGCTTCATCATAGTCACCACCTCGGAAGCGGTCGTGCTTCCCGAGACCTATCGGCTGCAGGACCGGCTGGAGGAACTGCGCATATCCCCGGGCGGAATAGTGGTAAATCGCTCGTCGCAGCCGCGCGGCGAGCAAAGCAGCGGAGTAGTCAGCATCCCTCTCCTCGACCCTCCTCCCATCGGTCCGGAAGGGCTGCGGCAGATGACGGCAGCCGCGGACGGGGCCAGCCCCGGGCCTCCCCCTCCAGCCGACACTTTGCCGGCGTCATCGGCGCGAATCAGACTACGGCCCCTTCAGATACCGAAGCACCGGAGGCTGTACCTCGCGGTCGGAAAGGGCGGGGTGGGGAAGTCCACCTCCTCCGCTGCGGTGGCCACTCAGCTGGCCGATGCGGGGTCGACCGTCCTGCTCCTGAGCATCGATCCAGCCGGCTCACTCGGCGAGGTGCTGGGGCAGGAGATCGGACCTGCTGCAACCGCTGTGGTCGGCGTCCCCCGCCTCTTCGCGCGGCAGCTCGACGCGCGGCAGAGTTGGGGCACTTTCGTCGACCGGTATCGCGAGGAAGTGGAAGGGGTCTTCGCAGGTTTGCTGTCGGAGACGACATCCGCAAGCCTCGATCGAGCAGTGATCGATCGGCTGATCGACCTTTCGCCGCCGGGTATAGACGAGTTGATGGCGTTGATGGAAGTGATTGACGCCAATGAAGATCGGGTCTATGATGCGCTTGTTGTAGACACGGCTCCGACAGGCCATTTGCTGCGCCTCCTGCAGCTGCCGGAGCTCGCGCTGGAGTGGACGCATTCGCTCATCAGGCTGCTGCTGAAGTATCGCGAGGTCGTTCAGCTTGGTGGCACCGGCGAGCGGGTCCTGAAGCTCGCCAGGAGCTTGAGGAAGGTGCAGTCCCTCCTTCGGGACCCGGAGCAGACCCTCTTCCTGGTGGTGACGCTTCCTGACCCGCTGAGCGTTGCCGAGACCGGGCGGCTGCTCGGGCGTCTCCGGGAGCTTGGCACTCCACCACCCCTCCTCGTGGTGAACCGCGGCCTGGACGGCGAAAACCAGATCCGGAGAGGCATCGAAGATTTGCATGCTTCTTTCCAGGCGCGGGATCAGGAGCTGGACATCGCCCTTGCTCCCGCGCAATCACAGGGACCTGTAGGTCCGGAACTGCTTCGCTTCTTCATCAACAATTGGCGGTCGGCTGTTCCGTCTTCCGCTTCCTGAAATGTAGCCGGTGAATCGGATCGTAAATTCTCTGATCTACATGTACGGGATCGTCTCGGCCGATGCTCCCGATCCGCCAGGCGAGCTAGCCGGTCTCGACGGATGTCCGATCGAGCTGGTGCGAGTCGGCGACCTGGCCGCGATCGTCAGCGAAGTCCCGCATGAGCTTTATTCGGATACTGCCTTGAACGGCCGGCTGAACGATCTAGCGTGGGTGGGGGAGCGCGGGCTGGCACACGAAGGGGTGCTCGACTGGTTCTCGGAGCATACGCCCACTATCCCGCTCAGCCTCTTTTCCCTCCACACTTCACGCGAGCGGCTACAGTCACGAATCGCCGCTGAATCCTTTGACTTCCTCCGGATCCTGGAGAGGCTCAGAGGCAAGAAGGAGTGGGGGATCAAGCTGTGGCGAAAGGATGCGGAGGCGCGTGAAGGGATCGACCGGCTTTCCCCCTCGTTGCAGGAGCTGGCAAAGCAGATCGAGGCGGCCCCCGAAGGGCGGCGCTTCCTCCTCGAGCGGAAGCGTGAATCGATGCGGGTGGAGGAGCTGCGTGCCGTCTCCAAGAGAGTTGCCCATGACGTCTTCGCAGCGCTTCGTGCTCATGCGGACGCTGGTGCGACGGTCCCGCTTCCCGGCACACCTTCCTCTGTTGAGCGAGTACCGCTCCTCCATGCCGCTTTCCTCGTCCACGAAGCTTCTTTCGGCGGGTTTCAGCAGGCGGTGACGAACGAGGCGGGGCGACTCGCCGGATCCGGCTTCGAGCTCGAGTTCACAGGGCCCTGGCCGCCGTACCACTTCAGCAGCCTCGACGATGAGTGATCCGGGGCTGCCGGAAGATTGGAATCTGGAGCTCGCCCCGGACGATCTGCTGCTGGATGACTTCAGCCAAGACCCTCACTCGCTCGTGGATCTAGTGAACCGCCTCCTCGACAAGGGAGTCGTCATCACCGGTGACATCACGATTTCAGTCGCTGGCGTCGACCTGGTTTATCTGGGCCTGAACGCCGTGCTCACATCCGTGCAGACGGCCAGGGATCACCTTGGGCGTTCGCTGGGTGCGCCGCTTTCCGGCGGTTGAGCTGTGCTTCATGGTTACTGCGTACGGCTTGCGGGGCAGCCCGGGCCATCAGGCGTAGCGGGAGTTGGCGGTGCGGCTGTTGAACTTCTCGAGAACGACCGGCTGGGAATCTGGTTCTCCCGTGTCGAAGTGGAGCCCGCTTCGCTCACCCGCCTCCGTGACCACGAGGTTGTGGTCCGGGCCGCTCTGCTCAGCGCCACCCCGCTCCCTCTTAGGTTCGGGTCGGTCTTTTCGGACGAAGCGGAGCTCACGGCGTTTCTGCACGACGGAGACGGACTGCTGGAGAAGTTCACCCGCATCGGTAACCGGGTCGAGATGGGTTGCCGGGTGAGCTCGATCGCAGCGAAGAGCAACGCTGGGCAGAAGAGCTCTGGTGCCTCCCCTGCCAGCGGAAGAGCCTACCTGGAAGGGAAGCGGGAGGCGATGCAGCTCGCGGCCTCGGAGCGCGAATCGGCAGCGGCGATCCTGGAGGAGATCGAGCGCGATCTCGCCGACATCGAGGCCGAAGTGGTGCGGGAGGTGGACACGAGCGAAGGCAGCATCGGCAGCATGGCACACCTGCTGCGAAGACGGGACGTGACCCTCTATCGCAGCAGGCTTCTGGGAACGCAGCAGCGGCGACCTGATCTCCGGATCACCGCGACTGGGCCCTGGGCTCCCTACTCGTTCGTATGACGGTGCCTGCCAGCCAGCCCAGCAGCCGGGAAGCACTGGCCAACGAGCTGATCGAGCTGGCGGAGTCCCTTCCCTCCAGAATCGAGATAGATCCGGAAACGGTCGCACGCGACCTCGGTCGCCTCGTGCTCACGCTCGTGGAGCTGATCAGGCGGGTAGTTGAGCATCAGGCCGTCCGCCGAATGGATGATCCTGACCTTTCCGAGGAACAGGTCGAGAAGATGGGCCTCGCGTTGATGCAGCTCGAAGATAAAATGGGAGAAATCCGCGAAATTTTCGGGCTTGCGGAGTCGGAACTCAATATCGATCTTGGCCCTCTGGGCAAGCTCCTCTAAACCACTTCTCCGAAAACCTCCTTGGCCGACTTCGCCCCTATTGCGCCGACTCGCTCGCAGGGTCTTGTCGATGTACTCGACCGGATTCTTGATAAGGGCCTCGTCATCGCCGGGGACATCAAGGTGAACCTCGCAAACGTCGAGCTGTTGACGATCCAGGTTCGGCTCCTCGTCTGCTCGATCGACAAGGCGGAGCAGATCGGTTTGAACTGGTGGAAGTACGACTCCGCACTCTCCGGCGGAGAAAACACCGCTCAACTGGCCGCTGAGAATCGCGAGCTGCGTGAGCGACTGAGCGTGCTCGAGAGAAGGCTCGAAAGACTGGACGCGGGTGGAGAAGGCGAGCCCGTTCAGGGATCGTAGGACGGGATTGGCGGCGGCAGGTCCGCTTCATAGGCTATGCGATGGACAAACTACTCACTGAGAGATTGACTCATGGCTGTTGAAAGAGCACCGGGCGGATCAAGTCTCATCGACGTCCTGGATCGCGTTCTCGACAAGGGAATCGTCATCGATGCGTACGTGCGAGTCTCGCTCGTCGGAATCGATCTCGTCACAGTCGAAGCGCGCATCGTAGTCGCCTCTATCGATACGTACCTGAAGTATTCCGAGGCAGTCGGGATCACCGGGCCGGCGCGGAGCCGCGAAATCGCGCCTGCGTCGGGGCCAACTCAGGTGGATATGGACCGGCTTGCTGCTGAGAACGCCGACCTGAGGCGGAAGCTCGAAGCCCTGAGCTGACGTTGGTGATAGATCCCGGCGGTGCCGAAGGAGATTCGGAGACTCTGTTAGGGAGGCTATACGCCTCGAAGGACCTGACCGAAGCTCTCTCCATTTTTTTCGATACGGTTCTAGGACCGGCCGGGATCACGCGGGCTCTGGTCTTCGTACGCGAGGGCGATCAGCTGAAAGGCGTGCTCGGGATGGGCTGGAGCGCCTCCGAGGCGTCTCGCCTGTCGATCCCGCTCGAGGAGGGCGATGAGATCGCGGTCGCCTACAGGAGCGAGTCTCCGACCCGTATAAGCGACGCATCCCGCTTCGACTCCCCGACAGAGCTGATTGCGCTCCCGCTGCTTGCAGCAGATCCCCGGGCCCCCGCCTTCGGTCTTCTTCTACTAGGCACCTCGGACGGAATACCTGCTCTGACACCGGGGCTTCTGCAGCGGGTGGGGGTAGTCGGCAGTATCCTCGCCCGGCTGTCGGAGCACGACAAGCTGGTCCGGGAGAGCAGGAGCTTCGAGCAGCAGCGGGACCTTCTAAACGCCATCATCAACGCCCTCCCGGACCCCGTTCTCATTACCGCTTCGGACAACTCGATCATTCTCGAGAACCGACGCGCGGAGTCGCTATTCAGCACGACCGAGAACGACAGCGGCGGGCGTCGACGAGCGATTGAGATCAACAACCTGCTCTTCTCGTCGTTCCTCACCCGCTCCATGATCGCCGGCTCCGGCATGTCGTCGAGTCGCGAGCTGAATCTGGTCGATCCCTCGGAAGGCGGGGACCTTCTCTTCGAGGTCCTTTCGACCTCTTTGCCGGAGTCGCTCTCGGCAGAGCCGGCGAACGTCTCCGTCCTCCGTGATGTCACGGACCTGAAGAGCGCTACGACGGAGCTCGAGCATCAGTTCAAGAGGATGCGGCAGGCGGAGGTGAAATCGCGTAGAGAGCGCGATCGGCTCAACCTGATCCTCGAGAACGTCGGCGACCCCATTCTGGTCACGGATGAGCAGTCGAACATCATTCTGATGAACCGGGAGGCCGAGCGCCTCTTCGAGATTGCGCCGGGGACGGGGGCGAAGTCGAGGAAGCGCCTCGATGTGCGCGCAAACGATACCAAGTTCTCCTCGTTCATCTCCGATTTCGGCCTGAGCCCGGACATGACGCGGGCTGCGCAATTCGCGTTGACCGAGCCGGAAAAGGGAGAGGAGTTTCCGGCTGAGGTCGTATCGGGGAAGGTGCTCGATGAGCGGGGCGAGATGACGGCGATCGTCTCCATCCTGAACGACCTCACCAAGGTCGTGGAGAACGAGCGGCTCGCTTCGGAGCTCGGCAAACTCAACGAGTCACTGGAGGATCGCATCCGCGAGGCTACGCTCGAGCTGGAGGAGCGCAACAGGCAGCTCGAATGGCAGCGGCATGAGCTCGAGCGGGCGTATCAGCTGAAGTCGCAGTTCCTCGCGAGCATGAGCCATGAGCTGCGCACCCCGATCAACGCGCTGCTTGGCTACACCTCGCTGATGCGGGATCAGATATACGGGGAGCTGAACCGCCGCCAGGAGGAAGCCCTCAGCCGCATGTACACGGCGAGCCAGCACCTGCTCGAGCTCGTCAACGACATCCTCGACCTGGCGAGAATCGAGGCCGGGAAGATGCCCGTGCACGTCGAGAAGGTGGATGTCGGCGAGCTCGTTCGCGAGCTCTCGCAGACGATCGAGCCGATGGTGAAGCGGAAGAATCTCGGCTACGAAGTCGTCGTCGACCCGACTCTTTCGACGATCCAGAGCGATCCGACCAAGGTGAAACAGGTCGTTTTGAACCTGCTTTCCAACGCGGTGAAGTTCACCCACGAGGGCGTAATAACCGTCTCCGCCAGACGAGCGGACAAGGATGGCATCGTCATCGAGGTGAAGGACACCGGTATCGGAATACGGCGCGAGGACCTGCCCAAGATCTTCGAGGACTTCCGGCAGGTCGATCAGTCGTCTACGCGCGAATACGGCGGGACTGGTCTCGGGCTTTCCATCACCAAGAAGTTGCTTCACCTCCTCGGCGGAGGCATTCGGGTAGAATCGATCTTCGGCACAGGATCGACCTTCACCGTATGGCTTCCCGAAAGCAGCAGCGAGTTGATCCTCGATGATGATGCTGTGCGACTGCCGCCGGGTCATTCGGCAGCCCTTGTAGAGTAGTTCTCCCGCGTAGGCCGCTCGTGTTTCACCCTCAGCGGCCGAGCTCCCTGGGGCCTCATCGACCTCCCCCATCGACCTCCCCCGACATCCTCTTCAGTCACCACCGCTGTACATCCTCGAAGTCCCTACTGAAAAACCGCTGCATCGGACCACTAATTGCGCTTTCTTAATGTCTTGAGGATTACTTCAAGATCCTGGCGCCGCTGCACGTGAGATTCCGATAAGGGCAGCCATAAAGGTCAATTTCAATTGGTACGGGAGATCCTGATGACTGAGGAGAGAAAGCGGGTTCACGAGCTGCTCAAATCGTTCGATACGGTCATGCTGGTGACGCACCGCGGCAACGTGGAGCTCGACGCCAGGCCCATGCACGTGGCGCGGGTCGATGAGAACTGCGATGTCTGGTTCCTGAGCGGAGCCGATGGCAAGGTAGCAGAGCTGCGCGACAACGCATGGGCCCAGATCGTGGCGCAGGACAAGGATTCCAGTTGGCTCTCTCTTGCCGGCCGTGTGCGGATCAGCAGCCGCCTGGAGGAGATCGAAGCGCTGTGGAGCGAGGCGTACAAGGTGTGGTTTCCGCGGGGCAAGGAAGATCCGACGATCCGGGTTCTTCACTTCCAGTCGACCAGCGGGGAGTATTGGGATCAGCGCGGGACGAACAAGGTAGAGTATGCGCTGAAGGCCGCGGCCGCATTCATCTCCGGAACCGAGCCGCGCCCCGGGACGGACGAGCACGGCAAGGTCGGTCTCTAACGCAGTTTCCGGGTGCGCCGGAGTGTGCTGGAGACGGGGGTCCTCCGGCTCCGTGTGCAGCGGCGGAGACGCGCGGAGGGCGATTGACAGCCCACCCCCGCGGATCTACATTCGCCACAGGATACGTTGATCGCGGTCCCATCCTGGATGGGGCCGCTTTTTTATTGAATCGAAACCGCCTGTGCACTGTCACAGGAGGCGATCGCGAATAGCCGATAGGTAAAATGTCACACCGCTGCATGGTCGTAGTCGGCTCCCAATGGGGAGATGAAGGGAAGGGGAAGATCGTCGACGTTCTCTCGGAGAACGTTGACATTGTTGCACGTTACCAGGGCGGCGCGAACGCTGGCCACACCGTGCACGTGGGTGACAAGGAGTTCATCCTTCACCAGATCCCCTCCGGCATCCTTCATCCGAACCGACGCTGCCTTCTCGGCAACGGTGTCGTAGTCGATCCGTTCCAGCTGTTCGAGGAGATGGACGCGCTGATCGCGCGTGGTATCGACGCTGAAGAGCGCGTGGGAGTAAGCGTTCGCGCCCACCTCCTTCTTCCTCATCACAAGATTATCGACCGGGCGGCCGAGGCTGGTCGCGGCATCCAGAAGATCGGCACGACCGGTCGGGGGATTGGGCCGGCTTACGAGGACAAGGTTGCCCGTCAGGGAATGCGCGTTGCCGAGCTGCGGAATGAACGCCGGGCGAAGGAGATGCTCACTGCCGCGGCCAATCGCGCCAACGGCCGACTCGAAGCTGTAGGCTCGAGCGAGCGGGTAGAGCCCCAGCGGCTGATCGACGATGTTTTCAGCATTCGGGATCGGCTCCTGTCTCTGATGGTCGACACCGGTCGGGTGATCGATGATGCGCTGAAGGCAGGACAGACTGTCCTTCTCGAGGGCGCTCAGGGTGCGTTGCTCGACGTTGACCACGGGACCTATCCCTATGTCACGTCGTCCAACACAACCGCCGGCGGAGCGCCCCTTGGAGTGGGCATCGGACCCACGCGTATCGATGCGGTACTCGGGGTGGTCAAAGCGTACACGACCAGGGTCGGAGAGGGCCCGCTGCCGACGGAACTGCCGTCCCCCCTTCAGGAGCAGGTACGCGAGCTTGGCGGTGAGTATGGGGCCACGACTGGACGTCCGCGCCGCTGCGGCTGGTTCGACGTGGGAGTTGTACGATTTGCTGCGCGGGTGAACGGTCTCACCGGCCTCGCCGTGACCAAGCTGGACGTGCTCGACACCCTACCGGAGATCCAGATCGCCGTCGGCTATGAAGTCGACGGAGAGCCCCTCGACGATTTCCCCGGAGACCTCGAGCTCCTGGGAAGTGTGAAGCCGGTGTATGAGACGATGCCCGGCTGGAACACCTCGACGACGAGCGCGCGTCGCTGGGACGACCTCCCTGAGGCCGCGCGTCGTTACCTGAAGCGGCTGGAGGAGCTGACAGAGACGCCAATCTGGTACGTGTCAGTCGGCACTCGCCGCGATCAGATCATCCATGTCGAGCGCCACGAGTAGACTCGCACGTGAGACGTTGTGGGTTGCCGTTCAGGCTTTAGAGAGAGCTGATCCCTAGAAGGAGAAAGATCGTGGCGGTCGTGGCTGGCAGGGATGTCGAGGAAGCGCTGCGGCATGTGAAGGCGGAAGTCCGAAAGCTTTCGGCGTATACTCTCCGTCACTACGACCCGCCGATCAAGCTCAATCAGAACGAGAGCCCGTACGATCTTCCGACGGATCTGAAGCGCTCGCTGTGGGCGCGCCTCGCAGATCGCCCATGGAACCGATATCCGCCATTCGTTGCCACCGACTTCATCTCGGCAGTGTCCGAGGTGACGGGATGGCCGACGGATGGCGTTCTCGTTGGGAACGGCTCGAACGAGCTCATCCAGGCCCTGCTCGCGACGATGATCGAGCCGGGACGCTCCGTGATCATTCCCGAGCCGACCTTCACCCTTTACAGGCTCCTGGCGGGCGTGGGGGGCGGCACGGTGGTCGGCGTCCCGCTGGATGAACAGCTTCGCTTCAGGGTGGACGCGATCGTCAGCGCGGCTAGGGAGAGCTCCGCGACGATTGTTGTCCTCTGTACGCCGAACAATCCTACCGGAGGGTCACTCACCCGCGAGGAGATCGAGCGCATCCATGACGAAACTGGTGCCATCATCGTCCTCGACCAGGCGTACGTCGAGTTCGGCGGTTATGACGCCATACAGCTCCTCGCTGAGCGTCCGCGCCTCATCGTGCTGAGGACGTTCAGCAAGGCGATGGCGTTGGCGGGGCTGCGTGCGGGATACCTGCTGGGGCACCCCGATCTCGTTCGCGAGATCTCAAAGGCGAAGCTCCCGTACAACCTGAACTTCGTCACCGAGACGGTGGCCGCCGAGGTTCTGCGGAATCGTGATCTTCTGGCGGCGCAGATAGAGGAAATGCGTACCGAGAGGGACCGGGTGCTGGACGCGCTGGGAAGGATGAGCGGCATTACCGTTTTCCCCAGCGATGCCAACTTCATTCTCTACAGAGTTGACCGTGTCGACCTCGACCAGAAAGCGGTTTTCCAGTCGCTGTTGGAGAACGAGGGAGTGCTGGTCCGAGATGTATCCGGCTACAAGATGCTGGAGCGTTGCCTCCGAGTCAGCGTGGGGTCTCCGGCCGAAAATGATGCGTTCCTGAGCGGCATGGCTCGTATCCTGGCGTAGCGAGCTGCCTGGTTCGATTGACGAGAGGAAGCAGAAGATGGCGAGAACATCACGGCGTGAGCGCAGAACAAAGGAGACGGAGATCGAGGTGAAGCTCGATCTCGACGGCTCCGGTGAAGCTGAGGTCGGAACCGGCATCGGGTTCTTCGACCACATGCTCGACGCGCTCGCACGTCACGGCGGCTTCGACCTGAGCTTACGTTGCAAGGGGGATCTGCACATCGACGCGCACCACACGGTCGAGGACGTCGGCATCGTTCTGGGCGCTGCTTTTCTCGAGGCCCTGGGCGATAAGCGCGGCATTGTTCGCTTTGCAGACGCCACTGTTCCCCTGGATGAGGCTTTGGTGCGTGCGGTGGTCGATATCTCCGGTCGCCCCTTTCTCCACTTCGGTGTTGAAACGCCAGCGGGGCAGCCCCGCATCGGTGACTTCGATGCTGCGCTTGCCGCGGAGTTCTGGCGCGCCTTCGCAACGGAGGCGCGTGTCACGATGCACGTCGACCTTATCCGAGGTGACAACGCTCACCACATCGTTGAAGCGGCGTTCAAGTCGGCCGCACGCGCGCTCCGGGTGGCAACCAGAATCGATCCGGAGCGTTCGGCGGTTGTTCCATCGACCAAGGGCGTTCTGTGAAGAGACGTCCGAAGGTGGTTGTTCTGGACTACGGGGCCGGCAACCTCCGATCCGTTGTGAAGGCGTTTGAGCATGAGGGCGCTGAGGTAGCGCTCACGTCGGACCCGGGCGTAGCGCGCGAAGCGGAGCGGCTCGTCCTCCCGGGACAGGGCCACTTCGGCCAGTGCATCGGGAGGCTCGAGGAAAGCGGTCTGGCGGACGCTGTGCGGGAACTGGTCGCGGAGGAGCGTCCATTCCTGGGGATCTGCGTCGGCATGCAGCTCCTTTACGAGGGAAGTGAGGAGGCGCCAGGCGTCTTGGGGCTCGGACTGCTTCCCGGGACTGTCCGGAAGATTCCGACCGACTTACACCTCCCACACGTGGGCTGGAATGCAGTGGAGTTTACGTCGACCGCGACATCGGACCCGCTGCTGGCTGGCGTCGCCGGTAACGAGCCGCGGTACTTCTACCACGTGCACAGCTACGCCCAGCTTGATGCTGAAGGCGAGTCGGTTCTCGGTCAGTGCCGATACGATGCCAGCTTTGCGTCCATAGTCGGCGACAAGAACGTCTGGGGGATTCAGTTCCATCCGGAGAAGAGCCAGGAGGACGGCCTCGCGATCCTCCGCAACTTCACCACCGTCTGACGCTCCGGCGGCTCAGCCCGTCAAGCAGACCACGCGAGATAACCTTTCTGCTGATCGAGCATGTTCTATAAGGGGCACGGCCTCGGTAACGACTATCTGGCTGTAGACGGAAGCAAGCTTCCCTTCGCATTGAGCCCGCCTGCTGTACGCCTGCTTTGCGACCGCCACACCGGGATGGGCTCGGATGGCCTTCTGGTGCGGGATCCCTCCAGCCTCGCCGAGTTCGGGATTCGCATCTATAACCCGGACGGGAGCGAAGCCGAGAAGAGCGGCAACGGCCTGCGCATCTTCGCTGCGTATCTCGCGGAGGAAGGGGCCGTGAAGGTCGGATCCCTCTTCTCGGTGGAGACGAAGGGCGGAATCGTCAGGTTGGAGATCATCGATATCTCTGCTGACGGTGTCTACAACATCGAAGCGGAGATGGGCACAGCGTCTTTCCTGAGTTCGGCTGTAGGGCTGGAGGGACCGGAGCGGGAGGTCGATGGCGAGGTTCTGGAGCTGCCCGGGGGCGATAAGGTCGCGATCCGCACCGTTTCTATCGGCAATCCCCACTGTGTCTGCTTCGAGGACGAATTGATGGTTGAGGACCTTCGCAGGCGCGGTCCTCAGATATCGACGCACCCCTGGTTCGCGCGTGGCATCAACGTCCAGTTTGCCCGGGCGGTTGCTCCCGATGAGGTGGAGGCGTTCGTCTGGGAGCGCGGTGCGGGCGAAACGATGGCGTCGGGCTCAAGCGCTTGCGCGGTGGCAGCCGCAGCGGTGAAGGCTGGTCTGGTGCAGGAGCGTGCCGTGCGCGTGCGGATGCCCGGGGGCACCCTGCTGGTGACGGTGGGGGATCAGTGGGAGCTTCTCCTCCAGGGGCCCGTCGAGTCCGTTTACCGGGGTGAGCTGGAGCGCGGCTTCCTCAAACGTCTGCAGGAGCTCGGGTGAGTCTTGCAAAGAGGATCATCCCCTGTCTCGACGTCAAGGACGGGCGGGTCGTGAAGGGGATTAAGTTCCTCGAGCTGCGGGACGCCGGGGATCCGGTGGAGCAGGCTGTTCGCTATGACGAGCAGCGGGCGGACGAGCTGATCTTCCTCGACATCACCGCGTCTCACGAAGGTCGCGGGTCCATGCTCGATGTGATCCGACGAACGGCGGAGTCGATCTTCATCCCGTTCACCGTCGGTGGCGGCGTCCGGTCCGTTGACGATTTCATCGCAATCCTGGGGGCAGGGGCGGACAAGGTCGGAGTCAACACCGCCGCTCTGAACGATCCCCAGCTAATTGCGCGGGCGGCTGACCGTTTCGGCAGCCAGTGCGTCGTGGTCGCTGTGGATGCGCGAAGGGTAGAGGGGGCCGGGAGCGCGGGGTGGGAGGTATACACGCACGGCGGGCGCAGGCCTACGGGCGTCGACGCGATCGAATGGGCACGGGAAGCGGAAAGGCTGGGAGCGGGCGAGATACTGCTCACGTCGATGGATACGGATGGAACTCGGGCAGGCTACGACCTCGACCTCCTCCGGGAGGTTTCCAGCACGGTCTCAATACCAGTGATCGCGTCGGGTGGGGCAGGAAAGCTCGAGCATTTGGATCAGGCGCTCAGCTCCGGCGCGCACGCCGTGCTCGCGGCGTCGGTATTCCACTTTGGGGAGATCACCGTGCCCGAGGCTCGCGCGTACCTCGCAAGCCGCGGACACGGAGTCAGAAGGTAAGCCGTCGGTCTGAAGAGACGGCTCGAGAAGCGATGCCTACGTTACGTTCGCACCCGCCACACCAGGAACAACCCCGCCGCGAGGAAGAAAATATTCGGCGTCCAGGCCGCCACGAGAGGATCGACAGCGCCACTCTCGCCTATCGCCTGTCCCACCTTGAACATCATCAGGTAGATCATCGTCACGGCGAGGCTGATCCCAACGCCGTAAGCCGTTCCGCCACGTTGCGAACTGGTGGCCAGGGGAGCTCCGAAGAGCACGATAACGAAAAGCGCGAGTGGCAGTGAGAGGCGCTCAGCAAGGTTCACCTCGAACTCAGCCGGATTGCCTCCCGAACGCTCAACCGTACCGATGAATCGCTGAAGCTCCGCGTATCGCATTTCTTCGGCGGCTTTGGCGGTAGCGAGCAGATCGGTGGGATCCTCCTCGAGCTCGGGGACCTGGAGCGAGAGGAACTTCATTGCGTTCGAGTCGCCATCGTCCGAGATCCAGCGTACATAGCCATCGACGAGCGTCCAGCCCTGCTCCGGCGCCCAGCGAGCTGTGTTTGCAGCCCGATGGATCCAAACCGAGTCCTCCCGTCCCTCAAAGACGACGTTCGACATCTCATTGGTTTCCGCATTCAACCGGCTCGCGGAGAGTGTCTGCCCGTCCTCTGTTCTGAAGACGAGGTTCATCCGGAAGGGGCTGGCGAATCGATCGCGCTCGCCGAGAACCTCCGCTTTCCTGAGATTCGCAACCGGCACGAGCTCACCGACCGCGACCGCTACCAGGCTGAGGATCGCTGCGAGCCCGAGAATAGGCGCCGCAAGCCGATAGAAGCTGATCCCGCCGGCCTTGGCTGCGGAAATCTCCTGGTGGCGCGTCATGTTGCCGATCGTGAAGACGGTGGCAACGAGCGCCGCAATTGGAAAGCCCCAGAAGATCAGCTGCGGCATGTAGTATACGTAAGACAAGGCAACGGCAGACACAGAGACGCCGCGGCCGAGATACACGTCGAGCTGATCGGTGAGATCGGTGATCAGGAAGAGGAACGGGAGGGCCAGCAGGATCAGTGTGAACGTCCCCAGAAACTGCCGGACCAGGTAACGGTCGAGGATCTTCAAGCGCGGGCCTCCGGAGCCCGCTTGCTGAAGCGCGGCAGCCTGAGCCACTTGGGACGCTCACCCCATGCTCCGCCGCGTCCGGTACCCTGCTCGTAGCCAAGCTTCGCGAAGCCGATCAGCCCGGCGATGCCGAAGATGATGTTGGTCCCCCACATGGCAAGCACTGGCGGAACATACCCTCGATCCGCGAGGCCCTCGCCTCCGATCAGCCCAACGTAATAGACGCCGAAAACCGCGAGGCTGATCCCTATCACCATTCCGATTCCGCCGTTCGGGAACCGCAGGGCGATGGGGACGCCAAGCAGGACGAAAACGAGACTCGCCACTGCGATGGAGAACTTCTTCTGGATCTCCACCTCGTATCGGCGGATCTCGTTTTCCAAGTTCCCGACTCGCGTCTCCAGATAATCTTCGGTCTCTGCGGCGGCAGCTTCCGCCGCAGCCGCACTCTCGGGTGAGGCTGCAGTCTGATTGGGTGGAGGGGGAGCTTCTACCGGCGCAGCGACTGGCACTTCAGTCACCTGCCCCGGAATCACGGGCGGCGTCAGCTCCGTGAGCAGCCCTCCCGGGCCCCGCGTGATGGCCGCGAGCCCCGCCGAATCCGACTCGATCCCTGCCGCTGGAAGTGCAGCGAGCGAGGCCGAGTCGGACGGCAACGTTGCTTCACCCGTGGCAGGTGTGGGAGCCTCCAGCCCGACGTTCTCGGGAATCTGGCCACTGCGCAGCGTCGCGAGCTCCATCTTCAAGGTGTCGATCCGCGCCTGCATCATCGCGAGGGTCATGTCGCGGTCTGTCCGAAACCCGGACTCAGCCGTTCGCTCGAGGCGATCGGAGACCCCGACCATCCTCATTACCTGCTCACGGAAGCCGATCACCTGAAAGGTCGACATGTCGTGGAAGTCGACCTCCCGCATGTCACCATCGAAAAGGGTAAGGAGCATGTCCGTGCGATTCTGATTATACGCCATCCTGCCGGAATCAGCGTTGATCGTTCGGATGATGTTCCCATTGCTGACGTCGTAGATCGAAACCCGCCGCATCAGGCCTGTCCCGGGGTCAATCTGCTCGGCCTCCAGATAGTACGGGGTAGTGCCGTCAGGCGCGGGGATCGGGTTGATGCTCTGCTCGCGCAAGGCGAGGAGCGGCCGCGCGCCCGCCACGTCCGTCATCAGGACGCGCCAGCGGTAGTTCGAAGCAGGGAGAACCTGGTCGCTGAACCACACCATTGCAGCGGCGATAATTCCGCCTGCGACCACGAGAGGGAGCGCTACACGTCTGAGATCGACTCCACTGGCTCGTAGTGCAGTGACTTCGTTCTCCGAGGCGAGGGTCGAGAAGGTGTGAAGCACCGCGACCAGCACTGCCATCGGAAGGGTCAGAGCGATGTTGGCCGGCAGCGAAAGAACGAAAAACTCAAACACCACGCTCATTGGGAGCCCCTTGCCAGCGAGGCTGGCGAGCTCCTTGGCGAGCGTGTTGATCAGAATCACCCCCGTCAGCGCGACGAAGGCGAAGATGAAAGGCGCTATGTGCGCGCGCAGGAGATATCGGGTCAGGACCTTCATGCGCTCTTCTCGAAATGAGCTCCCACCAGGAGCGCGTACTACACCCTAGCTCAGGATCGGTTGCCGCCGGTCGGAGCGTAACTCTCCCGGCCCTCACGGATAATCCTGGCCCGAATAATACGCGCAGCTGGACGCGACGCGAATGCCAGGTGCCGCCAGGCAGCATCATTGGCGCGGTCGGGACAAACCCCCAGCCGGCAGCTTCGGATATCTTGTTGAAACGTGCGAAGCCGCTGAAAGGAGCCGACCGGGATGATGGAAATAACGCCCCAGGAGAAGCTCGCCCTCCTCGTACTGGGGACGCTGATCGCCGCTGGAACCGTGGCCCGCCACGCTGTTTTTCGCAGTCAGGCCCAGGAGAGGCTGGCGTACACCTCGGAAGCAGCCGATACCATCAACAGTGACCAGGACTCGTCGTTGAGACGGCGAGTTGCCTCTGCGGTGGCGCAGGAGGCGCGCCGATCGCAGCCGCTTGCGCCGGACGAGAAGCTCGACCCCAACACCGCCGCCGAGGATCAGCTGGATCGGCTGCCCCGTGTCGGGCCGGCTCTCGCCGAGCGGATTGTCGCGTATCGTGAGGCAAACGGCCGCTTCTCATCCCTGGAGGAGCTGGGGGAGGTTTCGGGTATTGGTCCGGCCCTCCTGGAGACGATTGCGCCGCACCTGACCCTTCGGGGCGGCACCCGCACGCCAGCGGGAAGGACGGCCGGGGCCGGATCGAAAGTGGACCTCAACCGGGCGTCGATCGAGGAGCTGGATGCGTTACCCGGCGTGGGCCCATCGCTGGCGCAACGTATAGTGGAATACCGGCGGCAGAATGGTGCATACAAGAAGTTTGAAGATCTGGAAAATGTCGCCGGAATCGGTGCCGTTCTGAGGCAGCGTATCGAGGGAGCGGCACGGCTGGCACCTTGACACTCCTAAGGGCACCGGTAACTTCCGATATCCCTTCGTTCTCTCGAAAAAACGCCAGTTTATGGCCGTAGTTGCATCGGCCGAACGGATCGGCGAGCTGCTGGTTCGGGACGGTCTCATCACACGCGAACAGCTCGATCGCGCGCTCGCAGATGCGCGGGTGAGTGGCACTCGCATCGGCTACAGCCTGGTCAAGCTCAACTTCATCTCCGAGCATGACCTGGCGCTTACGCTTGCCCGTCAGAACCGGGTTCCAGCGGTCGATCTGGAACGTGCCAAGCTCGACCCGAAGCTTCTGAAGCTGATTCCAGCCGAGTTGGCGCTTAGGCACCTCGTCGTTCCTCTCCGGCGAGTCGGCAGAACGCTGACAGTCGCCATGAGCGACCCCTCCGACCTGGGGGCGATCGATGACCTGAAGTTCATCACGCGGTTCGAGATCGAGCCCGTGATCGCAGGCGAGTTCTCGCTGCGCAAGGTCGTGGAACGGGAGTACGACGTCGCGGAAGAGCGGATGCAGGACCTCCTGAAGCAATTCGATCAGGAGGGAGAGGTCGAGGTGCTCGAGCAGGAGGAGGAAGAGCTCAGCGTTGGAACGCTGCAGGCGCAGGTGGAGGAGGCGCCGGTCGTGAAGCTCATCAACGGCCTCCTCAACGATGCCGTCGCCCGGGGAGCGTCCGACATCCACTTCGAGTGCTACGAGAAGGAAGTTCGCGTTCGCTACCGGATCGACGGTGTGCTGCACGAGATCATGCGCCCGCCGCCGAAGATGAAAGCGGCGCTGATTTCCCGCTTCAAGATCCTCTCGGACCTCAACATCGCCGAGCGCCGCCTTCCTCAGGACGGCCGCATCAAGCTCCGCATCGGCAAGCGCGTGATCGACTTCCGCGTATCGACCCTCCCGACTCTGTTCGGCGAGAAGATCGTTCTCCGAATCCTGGACAAAGGGAACCTGTCGCTCGACCTCGAGACTTTCGGCATGGAGCCGAAGGCTGAGGAGAACTTCATGCGCGCGATCCTGAACCCTTACGGGATGGTGCTGGTGACCGGACCCACCGGATCAGGGAAGACGACAACGCTTTACTCCGCTCTCTCGAAGATCAACACCAACGAGGTGAACATCCTCACCGCCGAGGATCCGGTCGAATACAATCTTCCCGGCATCAACCAGGTTCAGGTGCGATCGGAGATCGGGATGACTTTCGCTGCAGCGCTGCGGGCATTCCTGCGCCAGGACCCGAACGTCATCATGGTCGGCGAGATCCGCGATATCGAGACCGGGTCCATCGCGATCAAGGCAGCGCTCACTGGTCACCTTGTACTGTCGACCCTCCACACCAACGATGCTCCGTCAACGATCACCCGAATGATCGACATGGGCATCGAGCCCTTCAACGTCGCCTCCGCAGTAAACCTCATCACCGCCCAGCGTCTGGTTCGGCGGATCTGCGGCAAGTGCAAGGAGCCCGTCACCTACTCACCGGAATACCTCGCAGCCGCTCAGCTTGGAGAAGACGGGGTGGGGATGACGTTCCACCGGGGCAAGGGCTGCGATCACTGCGGTGGCAGCGGCTACAAGGGCCGGCAGGGTCTCTACGAGGTGATGGCGATGTCCCCCACTCTCCGCCGGATGATTCTGCAGGGCGCCTCCACAGCCGATCTTCAGCAGCAGGCTATCGCTGAAGGCATGCTGACACTTCGCATGGACGGCCTGGTGAAGATTCGCCGCGGGATTACGACACTTGAAGAGGTGCTGAAGGAGACAGCGGGTTAAGCTATCGGCCATCGGTCATCAGCTATCAGAGGGATCCGTGGGTGATTACCGGTCGCTGAAGGTTTGGCGCAAGGCGCATGAGCTGACGTTGGCCGTGTACCGGGTGACGGAAGCTTATCCGAGCTCGGAGTTGTATGAGTTGAGTCAGAGTCGGAGGGCTGCTGCCTCGATCGCAACGAATTTGGCTGAGGGGTGCGGCAGGAATACAGATCGAGAGTTGACGTACTTCTGCAGGGTTGCGTTGGGGTCGGCGAGTGAGTTGGAGTATGAGCTGGTACTGGGAAGAGATCTCGGATATCTGAGCGATGCATCATTCCAGCAACTGCAGGGGGAGACGGATCAGGTTAAGCGGATGCTGTCGGG
>ERZ1066118.1005-NODE-1005-length-20384-cov-7.874170_pt1 | contig 20384 bp, 17 predicted proteins | sample MGYA00382765_ERZ1066118 | MGnify/ENA primary metagenome ERZ1066118 (study PRJEB33369, sample SAMEA5778348) | biofilm metagenome | biome: Industrial cooling water; feature: Water cooling tower basin; material: Biofilm | place: United Arab Emirates | collected...
CGCGATGTGCGGAACCTTTACCAGCCGCCTGGCGACCTGCCAGCTCCCTCGGTTCATCCGGTAAGCCACCACGAACGGTGTCTCGGCGAGCGCCGCCTCCAACGTCGTAGTCCCTGACTTGACGATTGCCGCGGTGGCGAATCCCAGCAGTTCTCGTGTCGCGTTTGTAGTGGGGAAGCCAGCGCGGCCGTAGGCGTCTAAAGGGATGCCGGAAGCCGCGGCAAGCAGCACCTGGAGGTTGGGATGGGTCTGCTGGAGCGCGCGTGCAGCGGCCGCGAAGATCTCGAGATGACGATCCAGTTCCTGTCTGCGAGATCCGGGAAAGAGCGCGAGAAGTGGCTTCTCGGCCGAAAGGCCCTGCGCCTGAAGCCACGATGCACGGTCACTTGTCAGAGGAGCAACGTCGAGAAGTGGGTGACCAACGAACTCGACGATGGCGCCGTTCTTCGCGAGGAAGTCTGCTTCGAACGGAAGTATGACCGCCACCCGATCGGTATCGCGTGCGATGTCGCGCGCACGGCTCGAGTGCCACGCCCAGACCTGCGGCGCTATGTAGTAGAGAACCGGAATTCCGGCCGCTTTCGCGTGTTTTGCGAGGCGAAGGTTGAACCCGGGGTAGTCGACAGGGATCACCAGATCGACCTTCTCGCTGGCGAGGGCGGCGAAGACGCGGTCGCGGAGCTTCAGGAAGAAACGCAGGCGGGAGAGTACCTCTACGAAACCCATCACGGCGAGGTCCTTGAGATCGGCCAGGAGCTCTACGCCCTCCGCGGCCATGGCGGGGCCGCCCAGCCCGATCAGTCTTACACCCGGAACTCGAGCTCGGAGTGCCCGGGCCAGCGCGGCGCCGTGCAGGTCGCCGGAAGGCTCGCCCACGGAGAGGAAGATGACCGGGCGGGGCTTCTCACCTTCGAGTGGCGCGGGAATCAGCCTCCCAGCCGCGTCATCCACCAGACAATGCCGACGACGATGATGAGCAGCAGCAGAAGCTGACTAACGGGAGGAGGGCGTCTGATACCGGCCATTCCGAACTGCTTCCTCTCACGCCGTGCGCGTATGAGTGACATGGGAGTCTGTCTTCTCCACGATCTGCAGGGCAACCTCCAGCGCACGGCGGCCGTCGTCGCCGCTCACGACGACCCGGCCTTCGCCGCGCACCGCCGCCACAAACGACTCCAGTTCAGCCAGGAGCGGCTCCTTGCCGTCGCCAATCAGCTCGATTCGATCCACCAGCCCCGCGATCCCCGCTTGCAGCGCTTCCGGGCTCGCGAGCGTGGCCCCGGGCCGCAATCGCAGGAACTCGCCCGTACCCGCAGCCAGATCGAGGCTGATGTAGCCCGACTCCTGGAAGAGCCGGATCTTCCGCATGCGCTCACGGGAGACACGACTGGCGGTGATGTTCGCCACCGCTCCGCCGACGAACTTGATCCGCGCATTCGCGATGTCGACGCTCGGCGTCAGCACCGGGATCCCCACCGCATCCACCGAGTCCACAGGCCTCTGGGCCAAACCCAGGATAAGGTCGATGTCATGGATCATCAGGTCGAGCACAACGGCGACGTCGGTGCCACGCGTGCCGAATGGAGACAGCCGGTGCGACTCGATGAACCTCGCCGCATCCAGATACGGCTCACACGCGCGCAGCGCCTGGTTGAAACGCTCGACGTGGCCAGTCGCCACGAGAAGACCCTTCTCTGCAGCTTTCGCCAGGATAGCGTCAGCCTCATCCAGCGTTGCCGCGATCGGCTTCTCGATCAGCACGTGGACGTTGGCCTCCAACGCGGCGATAGCTACGCGTGCATGCTCAGTCGTGGTTACAGCGATGATTGCTGCATCGATCTGGCGGAGCAGCGAGTCGAGATCCTCGAAGTGGTTGAGGCCCAGCTCGTCAGCGACCTTCCGGCCGCGCTCTGGATCAGCGTCGTGGATGCCGACCATGGTGCAGCCGGGTATGCCCGCCAGGAGCCGCGCATGGTGGAACCCTAGGCTGCCTACGCCGATTACCCCGACGGGAATGGCTGAGCGCGCACCGGTCAAGCGGAGACTCCGCGCTCGCTCGCTTCGAAGAAGGAGAGGAAAACCTCGATCTCCGGGATCGAGCGCAGCTCGTCACGAGCGCGTCCGAGTGCCTGAGAAGTGTTGTACGAGGAAGCGAAGAAGAGACGGTAGGCGCGCTTCAGCTCACGCCTTACATCCTCAGAGAACCCCCGCCGCTGCAGTCCGACACTGTTGAGGCCGTAGAGTTGAACCGGGTTCCCCGCGGCCTTCACGTACGGCGGGATGTCCTTCGCTACTCGTGAAGCACCCCCGACGAATGCATGCTCCCCAATTCTAACGAACTGGTGGATGGCCGTGACACCGCCGACGATGGCACGATCGCCGATAATCACATGGCCGCCCATGTTCACCGAGTTGGACAGGATCACGTGATTACCGACCTGACAGTCGTGCGCCACGTGCGAGTACGCCATGAAGAGGCAGTCGCTGCCGATCTGCGTGTAGCCCATCGCGCTCGTGCCGCGATTGAGCGTCGCATACTCGCGGATGACGGTGCGGTCGCCGACTACCAAACGGGTGGGCTCCCCGGCGTACTTAAGGTCCTGCGGGTCGGTGCCAAGGACTGCGCCCTTGTGGATGATACAGTCGTTGCCGATTTCCGTGTCACGCTCGATCAGAACGTGCGGGCCCAGCCTGGTTCCAGCCCCGATGGTGACCCCGGGGCCGACGATCGTGTAAGCCCCGACGCTCACCCCCTCGCCAAGTTGCGCCGAGGAGTCGACCAGCGCGGTGGGGTGAACCGCCGCGTCGGACATATCCGTTGTTGCTAGCATTGCGTTGCCTTCATCGATCAACCACCCGAGCCAGCATGTCCGCCTCAGCCACCACATGGCCGTCAACCGTTCCGATCCCCTTCATCCGAGCTGTTCTCCCCCTGATCTGAATTACTTCGACCTCGAAGCGGATCTGGTCGCCCGGTACCACGGGCCGTCGCCACTTCACGTTATCGACACCCATGAAGTAGACGATCTTGTCCTCCGGGTTCTCGATCGCGTCCATTAACAGAAGTCCACCGACCTGAGCCATGGCTTCAATGATGAGCACTCCCGGCATGATCGGATGACCTGGGAAGTGCCCCTGGAAGAACGGCTCGTTGATGGTGACGTTCTTCAGCCCGATGATGCGCTTCCGCTCCTCATACTCGACCACACGATCGACGAGGAGGAAGGGGTAGCGGTGGGGGAGGTACTGGAAGATCTGCTGGACATTCAGGATCGGGCGCGCGAGCGCGCGCTTCTCGATCTGGGCGAGAATTTCCCTGGCAAGAGCGACGTTGCCGCGGTGGCTGGGTCGTTGAGCGACGACGTGAGCCTGCAGACGGCCGCCGAGAAGCGCGAGATCCCCCACGATATCCAGCACCTTGTGGCGGGCAAACTCGTCCGGAAAACGCAACGTCACCCCTTCGTGCAGGCCGCTCTCCGTCAGCACGATCGCATTGTCGAGGCTGCCGCCCTGAGCGAGCCCGCGAGCGCGTAGAGCCTCCACCTCAGCCAGAAAGCCGAACGTGCGCGCGGACGCGATCTCCCGCTGGAAGCTGGCGGCATCGATTTCGGCGGAGGCGAACTGCCGCCCGATCGTCGGATGATCGAACCGAACGGTCGCTGACACCTCGTAAGCCTCAGCAGGGGAGGCCACGTATCGGCTGTCCCCGTCCTGCACCGTTACGGCGGAACCGAGCTCGAGGATCTTCGCCGGGGCATCCTGGTCAACGATTCCAGCCTGCGTGATCAGGTCGGTGAAGATCTTCGCACTTCCGTCTCCGGCCGCGAGCTCCGGCCCGTCCATTTCAACGACCGCATTGTCGATCTGATTTCCGGCGAGAGCTGAAAGCAGATGCTCGACCGTGTGAACGCGTGCGCCGTCGAGCCCGAGCGTCGTTCCGCGGTCAGTGTCGACGACATTGGCGACCAGCGCCGGGATCTCCGGCTTCCCCTCGAGGTCGGTACGGCGGAAGCGGATGCCGCTCTGAACTTCTCCCGGAAGGATGCGGAGGGTCACTGAGGCGCCTGTGTGAAGCCCTACCCCGGCCGCCTCCACAGGCGCGGCCAACGTTCGCTGTCTCGGTGTTGTCATCCGGCTCTGGCTTCTCGAATTCGTCTGAGGTTCAGTCTTTGGTCCTGGCGCCGAACACGGCCTCCTCGAGCCGCTTCAGCCGCTGGATGAGCTCCGGTAGCTTGAACATGCCTGCCTGGGCGCGCATCGCCTCCCGGTGCGGTCTCGCGGGGTATCCGGATACCGTGGCGCCTGCTGGCACGTCGGCCGTTACCCCCGCCTGACCGCCCACCCGGGCGCCTGCTCCAATCGTGAGGTGACCGCCTACACCTGCCTGACCCGCGAGCACGGCACCGTCACCAACAGAGGTGCTTCCCGAGATTCCAACCTGGGAGATCAGCAGCACATGCCTGCCGATCCTCACGTTGTGCCCGAGGTGGACGAGGTTGTCGATCTTCGATCCGGCGCCGATCACCGTGTCGCCGACCGACCCCCGGTCGATGGTGACGTTGGTCCCGATCTCAGCATCGTCTTCGATGACACAGCCACCGACCTGGGGGATCTTCCGATGGCCTCCGTCTTTCCAGACGTAGCCGAAGCCATCCTTGCCGATGCGTGCGCCACTGTGGATGATCACCCGGTCACCGACAACCACTCCATCATAGAGAGTGGCTTGAGGATGGATCCGAACGTTCGAGCCTATCCTGCAGCCATGGCCCACAACTACTCCGGCTCCAATCGAGCTTCCCGGTCCGATCTCGACTGCTTCGCCGATAACCGCATGAGCCCCGACGCACGCGTCGGCGGCGAGGCGTGCGGAGTGCGGTACTACAGCGGTCGGGTGAACTCCGGGAGTCGCCTTCTCCGGCGGGTACATCTCTGTGAGGATCAGCTCCAAAGCCTTGTGCGGATCCTTCACGACCACCGCGGTGGAGCTTCCTGGAACGCCCGAAAGGAACTCTTCCGTTACCAGGACTACCCCCGCCCGAGTGGCCTCAAGATAGGAGCGATATCGCACGCTGGCAACAAAACTTAGGCTCTCCGGACCTGCTTTATCGAGAGGTGCAACACCCCGTACAGAACGTTCGCTATCACCCCTGACGCTTCCATCTACGAGCATGGCGATGGCGGCCGCGGTCATTTCTCGCATCGTGCTCATTCCGGGTGGAAAACAAAAAGCCTGCAGCCCCTAAGGAGCTACAGGCTTTCGACCCTCAGGTCAACGGCCGCATTACTGCCCGGCTCGCAACCTCGTCAGAACCTGATCGGTGAGATCAAACGCGGGATCCCCAGCGAGCAGAGCACCGCCTGACGTGTCGAAGATCATCGAGTATGCGCCCTCGGTTCGGAGTGCTTCGATGGTGGCGGTCACGCGCTGCATGATCGGCTCGACGAGCTCGGCCTGCCGGGTCTGAGCCTGCTCCTCGAGCTGGACCTGACGCTGCTGATAGGCGACAAACGTCTGCTGAATCTCAGCCTGACGCTCCGTACGCTGAGTCGCGGACAGAGTAGCCTGCTGGCGATCGAAGTTCTGCTGAAGCGTGTCGAGCTGCGACTCGAGCCGGCCCAGCTCCGCCCGATACATCTCCATATCCTGCTGAAAAGCAGTCTGAGCCTCTGTCGTACCAGGGGCCTCGGCCATGATCCGCTGCGAATTCACGAAGCCGAGCTTCAGGGTTTGGGCGTGAGCCGTTCCTGCTCCGGCAAACAGAGCCACTGCGAAAATTCCAAAAACACTGACGAGAAGTCGTTTCATCCTTAGCACCCTATGAAGCGTTAGAAGCCGGGCTGATTGATCTTGAAGTGGAACTTCCAGCCTGGTGTGGGAGCGTCGAAGCCGTAGGCGTAATCGAGGCCGAGCGGTCCGAACGGTGTAACTACACTTGCACCCACGCCAATGCTCCGATAGAGACGCGAAGGATTGAAAGTCGCAGGTTCGTTCCAGATGTTGCCGGCATCACCGAAGATCGAAACGGATAGCGCATCGGTGAAACGGATCGCGTATTCCCCGGTGATCGAGAAGAAGGCATCGCCAAGTCGACCGCTGCTCGGGAAGCTGGCGTTGCCCTTATCGACAAACCCGATCGGTGTAATGCTCGACTCGTCATAGCCGCGCAGGGCCTGCCCGAACTGTGTACCGCCCAGGAAGAAGCGCTCGAATGGGAAATCCTCGGAGCGGCCGAAAACTGCACCCGTCCGAGCAGTCAGTCCGAAGGTGACGATAATCGGCGTGGTTCCCGGCTCACCACCACCGAACCGTCCAACGGGAATCCACCAGTCGGCATTGGCGGTCAACTTCTGGAAGTTGCCGTCACCTCCAAGGAAGCCTCCTGTCTGACTCAGCGAAAGGCTCTGGCTGGTGCCGGTGCTCGGGAAGAGCGGATGGTCTTTCGTGTCGCGCGTAAGTCCGAATGAAAGCTGACTCGATACCGCGGGATCCTGGCAGAAGATGCTGCCTACCTCGCAATCCGCCTCGTCGCGAATCTCGTAGCGGTAACGCGAGAGCGAGTATCCCGCGAACGCGCGCGTCCAGCGGAAGTTCAGGAACGGGAAGCCATAGCGAAGCGAGCCACCCGTACGGACATACCGGCCGTCAGAGAAGCTGAATTGCCGGTAGCGGTCGTCGGTATGGAAGAGCGAGATGCTCCCTGAATTCCGCGATCCCAGCAGCGCCGGATCGGTGTAGGAAGCGGTGAAGGAGCTACGGCCGTAGCCATACTCCGCCTGAAGGTTGGCCTGCTTCGCCTGGCCGAAAAGGTTCGGCTGGCTGTATCCCAGGAAGCCTGAAAGCCCACCCCCACCTGCAGCCCCGCCGCCACCGAGAGCCGTGCCGAAGTTGATCGAGCCCGTCGACTTTTCCTCGACCCGGAAGATGATATCGACAGTCCCAGCCTCGACATTTGGCCGGATGTCGGGCATAGGTCCGGGGGTCTCGAAGAAGCCAAGAGCGCCGATGCTCCTATAGCTCTGGATCAACCGGTCCTCGCTGTAGATGTCCCCGGGGTACACCACCAATCGGTCACGGATGACTGACTCGTGCGTGTACGTGTTCCCCTCGATGACGACGCGATTGATGTAGAACGGGCTGTTCTCCGAGATCGCCCAGGTGACGTTCACCACCGGTGTGCCATCCTCAGCCTCTGCGCGCTGCACCACGGGTGAGATCTGCGCGTAAAGGTAGCCTTCGTTGTTATAAAGCTGCCGTACCGACGCGGTTGCAGCATCCAGCGCACCCTGGTCGAACACGTCACCTGCCACCCGCTCGTTGCGTCCCCCGAAAGGAAGGCCGAGCACCGAACGCCGCTGGACGGTGAACATCCGCTCGAGCTGATCTGTCGGAAAGCGGCTTGCCCCCTCGACCGAGAACTGCCCGAGGCGATACTGTTGCCCCTCATCGACCTCGATGACCAGTCGCGCCTTACCCGATTGCGGATCGATGATCAGCGAGTCGGAGACGACCGCGAAGTCGATGTAGCCGTTCTGCCCGTAAAAGGTGGGAAGACCGGCCACGAGGTCCTCCTGGTATGTCTCGCGATCGTAGCGGCCGGGACGGAACCAGAAGAAACCTTCCTCCTTGGTGCTCATCGCCTCCTTCACGTCTTCATCGCTGAACGCCTGATTCCCCTCGATCTCGATATCGGCGATCGCGAGACGATTGCCTTCCTCTACATGGAAGACGATGCGATAGCTGTTCGACTGACCCTCGACAGGAACCATCGTCGTATCGAGGGAGGCAAGCTGAACACCCTGACGACCGAGCATGTCGCGGATCGTCTGCTCAGTCTCCTTCACCGCCTGCGGATCCAGGGGACCGTTGTCCACCAGGCCGACCGTGTCGCGCACGGTGCCCGTGCTCACGCGCTCCAGACCTTCAATGTCGTAGCCGACGATGAAAGGCCGCTCGACAACCTCGATCACCAGAGTCGCCGCCTCCGGACCCGCACCCTCGGAAAGGATGCGCACAGTCTCGAAGTTCCCGGTTGCCATCAGCCGCCGGATGGCGGTCTGGATATCGTTTGAGGTAGTCCGTACGCCTTCCTGCAGCGTCGAGACGACGCGGATGGTGGACGCCTCGATTCGCTCGTTTCCCCGAATAGCAAGACTGTCCAGCTGAACGCCGGTCGGCGCCGCGGCAGGTGCCTGCCCCAGCGCCGGAGTTGCGAAACCCGTTGCGAGTGCTGCTCCTGCCAGAAGCGGGAGCAGCACCTTCAAACTTCTAAACATCATCACGCCTGTGTAAACTCAGGTTTTCGATGAGGACGGAACTCTGAACGAGAGAGACTCCTTATCGTCAGTAACGCCCACCTCGATCTCTTCCCCGGGCGAGAACTCCGCCATGAGGATCTTCTCCGAAAGCGGGTCCTCGAGGTACTTCTGAATCGCGCGCTTGATTGGACGCGCGCCGTACTTCTCGTCGTATCCATGCTCGATCAGGAAGTCGATCGCAGAGTCGTTCAGCTTCAGCGTGAGCTTCTCCTCGTTCAGGCGCTTCTGCACGTCCCGAAGAAGGTTATGAACGATAGAACCGATCTGCTCCCGGGTGAGGGGGTGGAAGACGATGATGTCATCCAGCCTGTTCACGAACTCGGGGTTGAAGGCCCGGTTGATCTCCTCGATCACCTTCGCCTCCATCGCCTCGTACTGGGTCTGCTCTGAGGGGAGGTGGAAGCCGAGTCCCTTCCCCTTTCCAATGTCACGAGCGCCCAGGTTGGACGTCATGATGACCACAGTGTTCTTGAAGTCGATCACCCGGCCGTAGTTGTCGGTGAGGTGGCCCTCATCGAGTACCTGAAGCAGGATGTTGAACACATCCGGGTGCGCCTTCTCGATTTCGTCCAGCAGCACGACCGAGTACGGCTTGTGGCGAACAGCCTTGGTCAGCGTGCCTGAATCCTCATAGCCGACGTAGCCCGGAGGCGCTCCGATCAGGCGTGACACGGAGAACTTCTCCATGTACTCCGACATATCAACCCGAATCAGCGCGTCCTCTTCCGCGAAGAGGAACTCGGCCAGTGACCGCGCCAGCTCCGTCTTACCGACACCCGTCGGTCCGGCGAAGATGAAGCTTCCGATTGGACGCTTCGGGTCCTTGAGCCCGGCACGGGAGCGGCGAATCGCACGTGCCATCGCCTTGATCGCCTTGTCCTGCCCGACCACGCGCTTGTGCAGCTCGTCCTCCATCTGGAGGAGCCGGGCTGTCTCGGCCTCGCGAAGGCGTGTCACGGGAATGCCGGTCCAGCGGGACACGATGAAGCCGATCTCTCCCTCAGTAAGCGTCGGGCGGTGCGTTCTGCGCTCCTCCTCCCACTCTTCCTCGCGCTCCGAGATCTTGCGCTGGAGATCACGCTCGCGGTCGCGCAGCTCTGCCGCGCGCTCGAAGTCCTGATCGCGAATCGCCTGATCCTTTGACTCAGCGAGCTCTTCCTGCTGCGTCTTCAGATCAGCCACATCGGGCGGGGGCACCTGGGTCGCGAGCCGCGCACGCGCACCAGCCTCGTCGATGACGTCGATCGCCTTGTCCGGCAGGAAGCGATCAGTGATGTACCGCTCCGAGAGACGCACCGCGGCCGCGATCACCTCATCTGTGATGACAACGCGGTGGTGCTCCTCGTAATGCGTCTTGAGGCCCTGGATGATCTGAATCGTCTCTTCCTCGCTGGGCGGATCGACCGCAACGGTCTGGAAGCGACGCTCGAGCGCACCGTCCTTCTCGATGTACTTCCGGTACTCGTTCAGGGTCGAAGCGCCGACGCACTGCAACTCGCCGCGCGCAAGCGCGGGCTTGAGCATGTTCGAGGCGTCGATCGCGCCCTCGGCCGCACCTGCACCCACCAGCGTGTGTAGCTCGTCGATGAAGAGGATCACGTTCTTGTTCTGCGCGATCTCGTTCATGACCGCCTTGAGACGCTCCTCGAACTGGCCTCGATACTTGGTGCCGGCGATCACGGCAGCCATGTCGAGAGCGAGCACGCGATGGTCGCGCAGACTGTCCGGAGAGTGCCCACTGGCGATGATCTGCGCCAATCCCTCGACAATCGCGGTCTTGCCGACGCCAGGCTCACCGATCAGAACCGGGTTGTTCTTCTTGCGGCGTGACAGGATCTCCATGACGCGCTCGATCTCTTCGGCGCGGCCGATGGTCGGGTCGAGCTCGTCATTGCGGGCAAGCTCCGTCAGATCACGGCAGAAATGATCGAGTGCCGGGGTCTTCGACTTCTTGTCGCCCTTGGCAGCCGTTCCCGCGCTCGCCGTCGCACCCGCACCGGCAGTAGCCTGCGGGGCGTTCGGCTCGGAGCCGAGAAGCTTCAGGGTCTGCCGGCGGGCTTCCTCGAGGGTAACGCCGAGCTGATTGAGAACCTCAGCAGCGATGCCCTTCTCTTCGCGCAACAGGCCGAGCAGCAGGTGCTCGGTGCCGACATAGGAGTGGTTGAGCTCGCGGGCCTCGGCCATCGCGAACTCGAGCACCTTCTTGGCCCTCGACGTATAGGGTAGCTCCCCGAGTGCAATGGTTGCCTTGCCCCGGCGGACGGACTCCTCGATGCGCTCCTGAACCTGCTCCAGATCAACAGCCAGGTTCGTCAGAACGGCGGCGGCGACCCCCTCGCCCTCGCGAATCAGCCCAAGGAGGATGTGTTCAGTGCCGACATAGTCGTGCTGGAGTCGGATCGCCTCTTCCCGCGCCATCGCGAGAACTTTCCGAACGCGGTCCGTGAAGTTGTAATTCATCTCCGACCTTTCTCCGGATGAACATCCGGTGCGTCAGTTTCGACGCCTTTCCTGGGGATCTACTCGTTGGGAATATCGCTGTCGACGACTGCATCCTCACCTTCGAGGAGGCGTCGAATGTAGCTTGCTCGATAGGTATCCGCATCGGCTGCCGAAAGAGAATTTCCGGCTAGTTTTTCCAGATGCGCGGCCTGTGTGAATATCATGATTTGGTTGAGCGTGTATACACGAACCCCTGGGAGAAGTTTCAGCCCTAAACCGAGCCTAACTCCGCTTAAAAGGTTCATGGTTTCCTCAAACGAAATCGATCTCGCGTAGCGCAGTAAACCGTAGGCGCGCCACACTTTATCCTCAATCACAGTACGGGCGTCGCGAAGCAGAACAGTGCGCGCCTGCTTCTCGTATTGTACCACTTGCTGGACGATCTTCTGGAGGTGATCGATGAGATCCTCCTCCGTCTTTCCGAGCGTCGTCTGATTGGAGATCTGGAAGAAGTTGCCGACGACTTCGGACCCCTCCCCGTAAAGCCCCCTGAACGTCAGCCCCACCTGCGAGATTCCCTGCAGGACCTTGGTAATTTCCTGCGTCAGGACGAGCGCCGGCAGATGGACGAGAACCGACGCCCGAAGCCCGGTTCCTACGTTTGTGGGACACGAGGTAAGATAACCGAACTCCGGATGATACGCATATCGGACTCTGGAGCCGATCTCGCCATCCAACTCGTCGACCCGGCGCCATGCCTCACGGAGTCGGAACCCGCTGACCAGGCTCTGCAGCCGCATGTGGTCCTCCTCGTTCACCATCACGCCCAGCGAATCGTCCGGAGCAAGCAATAGCCCACTGTGCGATGGTGGCTCCCCGCCGCTCTCCCCGATCAACTCCTTGCTGACGAGATGACGCTCGAGAAGCAGTTTCCGGGTGGGGGCAGGCAGCCTCCGCATCGACAGCACTGTGCCTTTGCCGAGGGAGGGCGTCTGCTCCGCGGCAACGCGAATCTCGTCAAAGATCGCCTGTCGCTCCGCCTCGTCACTCCGCAGCGCAAAGCGATGCTCCGATAGATTCCGCGCGAGGCGGACGCGCGTGGACAGCACAATGTCGGCAAGCGGCCCGTCGGCATCGAGCCACTCCAGCCCTGAATCCGGAAGAGAGCTTCCCTCTTTCATGCGTCGACGCTCTAGTTCGCTTCGTCCAGATTCCGCAGCTCATCGCGGATCGACGCTGCATGCTCGAAATCCTCGGCTTCAACGGCCCGCTGCAGGCTGCGGCGTAGGCTGAGCACGCGCGCAACGCGATCGTTCTCATTGGCGTCAGCAGGCAGCACGATCTTGCCGACGTGCTTGGTCGCTCCGTGGAGCCGTCGCAACAAGCCGCGAAGGTGCTCGTCAAAGTGCTTGTAGCAGACCTCGCACCCCAGCCGGCCGTTCTGTCTCAGCTGAGTGGCTGTCATCCCGCACGAGGGGCAGCGACCGCTGGTAACCCCCTCTCCCACGCCCTTGCCGATCTGTGCCAGAAAGTCCACGAGCGGGGCGCTGACCTGGTGTGACTCAGTTTCGACTCCACGCTCGGCCGCACACGCCTCGCAGAGGTGCAGAACACGCATTTCGTTGTTCTCCACATGCGTAAGTTGGATCACCGCGTCGTTCTTTCCGCAGTTGTTGCAGGGCGTCACTCCCTTATCTGCCACTCGAGCTACTCAACGGCTTGGGTACTCGTATGCTTCGCTTGCGGCCACCACCAGCTTACCTCCAAGCACCTCCAGCACTCGGTCGGAGCGCGAGGCCAGCACCATGTTATGCGTCACCAGAACCAGAGCTGTTCCATGATCGGCGCTCACTGCGAAGAGCAGGTCATGCAGCCGGCCGCTGGATGCCGGGTCGAGGTTGCCCGAAGGCTCGTCGGCCAGAAGAGCGAGCGGCTGATTGGCGAGTGCTCGGGCGACCGCCACACGCTGCTGCTCACCGCCCGACAGCTGCGTCGGCTTGTGCTTCGCACGACCTCCGAGGCCGACGTCCGCGAGCAGTGCGCGGGCACGGTCGGCTGCCGCAGCCTTCCCCACCCCGGCCATCAGCTGTGGAATCATCACGTTCTCGAGCACGTTGAACTCGCGCAGGAGGTGATGGAACTGGAAAACGAAACCGATGCTTCGATTTCTCAGCAGACTCAGCGCATCATCCTTCAACCCGTGAACGACCTGCCCTCCGATCAGGACGTCGCCCGACGTCGGTCTGTCGAGGCCGCCCAGGATGTGCAGCAGCGTCGATTTACCCGAGCCGCTCTGCCCGATAATGGCAACGCTCTCCCCCGGCCGTACCTCCAGATCTGCCCCGGTCAGCACCTCCAGAAGTGAGCCATCGCCGCCGATGTAGCTCTTGTAGATCCCTTTAGCCTCGATCGCAGCAGGCGTCGCCATCTCGATGCTACTCATGACGAATCGCTTCCACCGGGAAGAGCTTCGCAGCCTGTCTCGCCGGGTATAACGTGGCGAGGAATGAGATCACTAGGCTCGCGGTGAGAATGATCCCGATTTCGACGATGTCGAACGCTACCGGAAGTCGATCGATGAAGTAAACGTCACCCGGAATCTTGATGAACTCATAACGGTCGAGGAGCCAGATAACGAAAAGCCCGAGAGTCGCCCCCAGGAACGATCCGACCGTTCCAATGACGATTCCCTGAAGCATAAAGATTCGCTGCACCTGGGCGGCCCGAAGGCCCATCGACTTCAGAATGCCGATCTCTCTCGTCTTGTCCGTCACCACCATCACCAGCGTTGAGATGATGTTGAAGGCGGCTACGATGACAATGAGGAGGAGGATGATACCCATCGCCATCTTCTCGAGCTGAAGAGCCGAGAAGAGCGGCGCGTTCTGAGTCTTCCAGTCCTCCCCGCGATAGGGGAAGCCTCCCAGCTCATCCTCTGTCGCTCTGGCAATGATGTCAGCCTGCATCGGATCGTTCACCCTCACCTCTAAACCGGTGACAGCGCTCCCCATCCGGTTCAGATCCTGGGCTGCGGGGATCGTCGTGTAGATGAACTTGTCGTCGTACTCGTACATCCCGGTCTCAAAGCTGCCGACTACCTCGAACTGACGTATAGTCGGCACCAGATTCCCCATCGGCGAAACCTGAATCCCCTGGAGGGAGATCACGTTCAGCGTCAGCCCGGGGTAAGCGGCGAACCTCTCGTAAAGGCGTTGTCCGAGGAGGAGTGGCGGCAGTCCGGACTGCGTCTCCGCCAGAGAGAGCTCACCCGCTCTGATCTGTCGTACGATGTCGGTGATCGGCTCGCCCGGGACGTCGGGTTCGATCCCGCGGAGAAGAGCAGCCTCGGCGTACCCGCCCACGCTTCCCAGAGCAACTTCCGCGTTAACCACCGGAGCAACCGCTGTGACGCCCTCGACCGCCCGCACCCGGTCGATGAGCCCCTCCCACTCCGGCAGCATCGGAGCGCCGTAGCTCGTAACCCAGAAGTGCGGGTTCGTCCCAAGTATCTTTTCACGCAGGTCGTTCTGAAGGCCGCTCATCACAGCCGTGACGATCAGCAGCGCCATGACGCCCACCATGACCCCGCCGATCGCGATGAGCGTGATCAGCGACAGGAAGCGGGCTCCCCGGCGCGAGGCAAGGTACCTCCAGGCGATAAACCACTCGAGCCTCATACGGGCCCTCGGGTTGCCCGCTGCACTACTCCCAGGTTCAACATCAACACCTCTATATCTTCGCTTACTCCGGCCGCATCGCTGGGAACAGAATCACATCCCGGATCGATGTTCTGCCGGCGAGTATCATCACCAGTCGATCGATGCCAATTCCAAAGCCGCCAGTTGGAGGCATTCCGTACTCCAGCGCCCGGATGTAATCGTCATCCAGCTCGTGCGCTTCCTCGTCTCCTTTGTCGCGCAGCGCCGCCTGTGCCTCCAGCCGCGAGCGCTGGTCGAACGGGTCGTTCAGCTCGCTGTACGCGTTTGCCAGCTCCTTGCCGGCAACGAATAGCTCGAAACGCTCCGTCAGCTCAGGATCCCCCCGCTTTGGCTTCGCCAGTGGGGACATCTCGCGCGGATACTCGGTGATGAAGGTCGGCTGAATCAGCTTCGGCTCGACCAGCTCCGAGAAGAGCTCGTCTATCAGCTTTCCACGGCCCATCGACTCCACATTTGCCACCCCTAGCTTCCGGACCCGCGCTCGCAGCGCGTCGTCGTCCAGTGCGTTCACGTCGACGCCGCCAATTTCCCGGAGCGAATCCAGGATCGTGATGCGCGGAAATGGCGCGGTAAAGTCGATGCGGTGGCCGTTGTACTCCACGACCGCTCCGCCGGAGGTCTCTGCGACGACCGCCTGGAGGAGTTCCTCGGCCAGCTTCATCACTCCCAGGTAATCGAGATAGGCGGCGTAGAACTCCAGCATCGTAAACTCGGGATTGTGCGAACGATCCATCCCTTCGTTACGGAAGTTCTTTCCAATTTCGTAAACCCTCTCGAATCCGCCGACGATCAGCCGCTTCAGGTAGAGCTCGTCGGCAATGCGCAGATACAGGCGCATGTCGAGGGTGTTGTGATGCGTCACGAAGGGCCGCGCAGCCGCCCCGCCGTAGATCGGCTGGAGGATCGGTGTCTCGACCTCCAGGAAGCCGCGTTCGTCGAGGAAGGAGCGGATCGCTCTGGTAGCCTTCGCACGAACTTCGAAGACCTCACGCACGTCGGGAGAGACAGCGAAATCTGCATAGCGCTGACGGTACCGCGTTTCCACATCGGTGAAACCGGAGTAAACCTTCCGCTCGCCCGTCTCCGGATCAATCTCTTCCTTGCCCAGCGGAAGGGGACGCACCGTCTTCGCGAGCAGCGTGTAGGCGGCTGCGCGGACCGTCACCTCTCCGGTGCGAGTGCGGAAGAGTGTTCCCTCGACCCCCACCCAGTCGCCCAGATCAAACAGGTCGAGGAGCTTGTAGCCCCCTTCCCCGAGAACGTTCAGCTGAAAGTACGCCTGGATTCGCCCCGTCCGATCGGCGATGTGAGCGAAGCTGCTTTTTCCCATCCGTCGGTACGCAACAATTCTCCCTGCGATGCGGATCGTCTGGCTCTCCTCCTCATCGGGTGCGAGGAGTGCGAGCGCCTCGGTCGCACTGTGGGAAGGGTCGTAGCTGTACGCGTACGGCTCGACCCCAGCGGAGCGCAAAGCATCGATCTTCGACAGCCGATCGCGCTCGACTCGATTCCAATCCCGCTCAACGTCCGTTGTCATGTCGCTCATCAGGCTGCCCCGAATTCCTTCAGATATGCCTCGATGAACGGGTCCAGGTCGCCATTCATCACAGCCTGCACATCCCCGAGCTTCAAATCGGTGCGATGGTCGTTCACCATCGTGTACGGCTGGAAAACGTATGAGCGAATCTGGCTACCCCAGCCGATATCTGTCTTGGTCGATTCGAGCACGGACTTCTCTGCCTCCTGCTCCTCCAGCGCTTTCTGATAGAGCGCGGCCTTCAACATCTTCATGGCCGTTGCTCTGTTCTTGTGCTGTGAGCGCTCCTGCTGACACGCCACCACTATTCCGCTCGGCAAATGGCGAAGCCGGACTGCGCTGCTCGTCTTGTTGACGTGCTGTCCACCCGCTCCCGAGGCCCGGTAGACGTCCATCTCAACATCTTCAGGTCTGATCTCGATTTCGATCGTGTCATCGACGACCGGATAGACGAAGACGGATGCGAACGAAGTGTGACGGCGCGCCTGCGAGTCGAATGGTGAGATTCGCACTAGACGGTGAACGCCGCGCTCAGCTTTCAGGTAGCCGTAGCCATACTGGCCACGGAATTCGAGCGTAGCGGACTTGATGCCAGCCTCTTCCCCCTCGAGCTGATCGAGCAGCTCCACATCAAACCCGTGCTTCTCACCCCACCGGACGTACATGCGCAGGAGCATCTCCGCCCAGTCCTGCGACTCGGTTCCACCGGCGCCGGGATGGATCGTCAGCAGGGCGTCTCGCTGGTCGTCCGGCCCGCGAAGCATGTTGCGAAGCTCCAGCGCCTTCAAGGAAGAGCCGATCTCTTCTATTTCCCTGCTCCACTCTTCCGCTAGCGACGGATCCTCCTCCGCCTGCAGGAGCTCGGCGAGCTCTCGCAAATCGGAGATTCTCCCCGTCATCTGCTTCCACGGATCCGTCCACTGCTTGAGGTCGTTCACCTCGCCTATGATCACCCGTGCCCGCTCCGCATCGTTCCAGAAGTCGGGCTCGGACATGCGGGCCTCTAGCTGCTGAATCCGATCTTCCTTGGCAGCGAGGTCAAAGAAACCCCCTCAGCTCATCGAGCCGGTTCTGGTAGTCTGTGAGGTGAGCGGAACCTTCGTTTATCGTCATCATTGGTTGATTGTGTTCCAGACCAAAAGCAAACAAGGGCCGCCCTCTGCGGCCCTCGCGAGCTGGTCCTGCGTTGTGTGGCAGCAAGAGGCGACTTGCCGGGCAGCCTAGAACTGGCGAGCGCCCCCGGCAAGAATTTCGTTCAGTGCTTCCTGGAAATAGGCCGTCTCGCGGGCAACTTCGTTCCCGACCTGCGAGACGTACTCATCCCAGCTCTTCTTGATCTCATCGCGGAACTCCTGCCGTAGCGTTCCGCTCCGCAGGCTCCGGTCCCGCCGGTCCGCATTGTAGACCACGATGTCTGACACCAGGGCCCGTGCGAGCCGCCGTGCTCGAACCTTGGGATCCGCGCTCCCGAAAGGAGGTGGCGGAAGCGGTGCTTCTTCCCCGCTGACTTCCACCCGCTCCACCTCCTGCGGTGGGACGGCCTCAAACGTCTCTGGAGCTCCACGAGCGTCGGCAGGCGCGGGGCGTGATTCAACGTGCGTCTCGAGTGATGATGCGTCCTCATCACTGCTCTGCTGTGGAGCCGTTCTGGACGACATCTCAAGAGCAGTGGGAGCCGCAACTGCCTTCAGTATGCTGCTCCCCGCGAGCGGGGCGGCCGAGGAGCTATTGGCGTCAACAGGACTGACGGTGAACTCCCCCGGACATCGAACACACCTGGCGCGAACTCCTCGCGCGGGGATTTTGGCGGGGTCAACGCGGTATACTGTTCGGCAGTCGGGGCAGGAAACATTCATCTTTCTTTTCTTCAACAGCTCTGAGGTATAGCGGCACTCGTCTTCAGTTGTCGACAGCCCCACCGGGACGATCATTTCCAGTACGTCTGTCGACCAGGTAGAGCGAGCCCGGGAACGTCTTGGCGAAGCTCTTCATCTCTGTAGCCAGTGCGGAGATCTCGGCGGTGTGGACGAGAGTGCGATTCTCATTGGTCACTACACCGATCGAGATCGACATCAGCGGCACATCATACGTGTTTCCGCGCCGATCTTTTCCAACGAAGAACCCCTTGGCCTGATCGGCTTCCGTGTACTGGAGTGGGATCAATGTGTCGAAAATGTCGAGAATGTCCTCACAACACTGCCGCATCGCCTCGAGCGGGACCGAAAAGATAAAGTCGTCACCACCGATGTGACCTACGAATCCATCCGGAGCATGTGCACGAACGACATCGCGGAGAATCCGCGAAGTCAGCAGGATTACACTGTCACCTTGATGGTACCCGTACCGGTCGTTGAACTCCTTGAAGTGGTCCAGGTCGGCGTAGCAGACAGCAAACTTCTGCCCGCTCTGAAGTCGCTCCGCGAAGTCACGCTCGATCTGCACGGTTCCAGCCAGCCGCGTCGACGGGTGAACACTGACGTCACGCTCCGCTCGACGTAGCGCCAGGCCCAGCCGAAGAACGCGCTCGCGCTCCGAAAGCGCAGAGCTCAACACCTCATCGGCACCCGCCTGGAAAGCTGCCGGAGCCGTCTCCTCGTCGTCTGCATCAACATAAATGATGACAGGAACAACGGCGGTGAACGTATCGCGCTTCATTTGGCGACAGAGCGCCAGCGCCTGGTCGGAAGGATCGGAGCCGTCTATGACGAGTGCTGCAGGATACGCTCTGCTCACACGCGCCATCACATCATCGACTCCAGTCGCATCAACGACCGAGTACCGGCCTCCTTCAGCGAATTCCTGCACCACGCGAGGAACATCCCCTCTCGCAGGTGAATAGTGCAAGACTATCAGACAGAGACCGAGGATCGGGTTAGTAACGGTCAGGCAAACGCCGAAACTAGCCTACCCGCTCAAAGGCTGTCAAACCAGCAGACCCGCTGAGGACGGAGGAAGTCTTCCGGCGGCCTCCTTATGCGAAATCAACACTGCCCAGGCGGTCGATGCGCGCGTCTGGCAGGTGGCTCCGGCGCAGGTATAGCGGGGGCTCTACGGCAACACTGTGTCGTGCCGCAGGCGAGATGCAGCGACGGTCGTCGGGGTTGATTTCGCGTAAACCGCCACTACTTAGGCGGCCGGTAGCGGCTTCGCCTCATCGATGAGCAGGATCGGGATATCATCCCGAATCTCGTACGCCAGCCGACACGCATCGCAGGTAAGCGCAGGCGGGCTTTCGCGCAGTACGAGCTCGCCGCGGCACTTGGGGCAGACGAGGATCTCCAGCAGTTTTGGATCTAGCATGTTAGTCAGATTCTGGAATGGAAAAGCCTAAACGTCGAAGCTCGACAGGGTCCTTACGCCACTTGGGTACGATCTTTACCCAAAGATCCAGATATACCCGCTGCTCGACAAACTCCTCGATTTTCTGACGAGCGACCGCACCGAGATCCCGGATCGCCTGCCCTTTGGTACCAATGAGGATCCCCTTCTGCGAAGGCCTCTCCACCAGAATGGTCGCTCTGATGAACAGCGGATCCGATCCTTCGCGGAACTCCTCAATGCGAACTGCGGTGCTGTACGGGATTTCTTCTTTGTACTTCTCGAAAACTGTCTCTCGGATCAGCTCGGAGACGAAGAACCTCACCGACTGGGTCGAGAGGTCGTCGTCAGGATACAGGAAGGGAGATTCGGGCAGTCGGGTTCCGATCGCCTCCCTCAGCTCCTCTACCCCTTCTCCTGTCGCCGCCGAAATCCGGAGGGGTGGATTACCGAATCGCTCCAGCACCTGCAACTCGAGCTGATGAACCTGCAAAGTTGACGCAACATCCGTTTTGTTGACGGCGATCAGAAGCCGACGTCCGAGCGAAGAGATCGTCGCGGCAATCTCCGGCGAAAAATCGGGAAACGCTCGGGTTCCGTCCAGGAGGAGCACCACGACGTCCGCATCCTGAACGGTCTTCTGGACGATTCCCAGCATTGCTTCGTGGAGGAGGTACGCCGGGTCGACCATCCCTGGCGTGTCCATGAAGATGATCTGAACGCCATCCCTGCTGTCGATCCCTACCACCCGCTCGCGCGTAGTCTGGGCTGCTGAAGTGACGATGCTGAGCTTTGAGCCGAGCATCTCGTTCAGCAGCGACGATTTGCCTGCATTCGGCAGGCCGATGATTGCGACGAACCCGGCGCGCGTTTCGGTGTCCATGACTCCGCAATCTAGGTGGACGAAGGCTTGGGGGACACCTGAAACGAGCTGATGATCATCTCGAAAGGCCCGCATGGACGCAGTTCGCGGGCTGCACCATCTGCGAGGGTCCACCCGAAACGCAAAAAGACCCTGCCGCTCGGGTGAGCGTTGCAGGGTCTTTTCGTAT
>ERZ1066118.1010-NODE-1010-length-20332-cov-11.845934_pt1 | contig 20332 bp, 9 predicted proteins | sample MGYA00382765_ERZ1066118 | MGnify/ENA primary metagenome ERZ1066118 (study PRJEB33369, sample SAMEA5778348) | biofilm metagenome | biome: Industrial cooling water; feature: Water cooling tower basin; material: Biofilm | place: United Arab Emirates | collected...
CGCCGAGCGGCCGGACGCCGTGCCCGGCGCATCGAGCGGCGGGAGCGGCGCCACGCGCGGCGCCGCCGCCCGCGCGGTGCCGCCCGGCGCGCGGTAGGCGGAGGGGGGCGCGGGGCGGAGCGCCGAACGGGTCGTCGGGTCGGGGGTCATGGCGAGCGGCGGCTCGGGGCGGGGAGAAGGGAGCGGATCTCGCTCGGGGACGACGGCGCGCCCCGGGTCATTCGATCACCAGCACGTCGCCGGTGCGCAGGCGGAAGGTCCCGGCGCGCCCGCGACCGCGGGCGAGGTCCTCGTAGCGCAGGCGGATCCGCAGCGCCTCGGGGGCGCGACGCACGACGTAGATACGGTCGCGGTGGGCGAACTCGGTGAAGCCGCCGGCGCTGGCGAGCGCCTCGGCGACGCCGGCGCCCTGGTCGAGGGCGAAGAGCCCGGGGCGGGCGATCTCGCCGAGCACCGACACGCGCACCGGGGCCCGCTCCTCCAGCGCCACGGTCACGCGCGTGCTCCCCGAGACGAGGCGGCTGGCGACGAGCGAGTCCTCGACGACGCGGCCGAGCGCGAGGAGCGAGCGCTCCGCCGCCAGCACGTCCCCCAGCAGGGGGATCGACAGCTTGCCGTCGTCGCGCACGCGCGCGCGCCCCGACATCTCGGGGTGCCCGAAGACCTGCACGGTGACGATGTCGCCACCCCCGAGCCGGTAGTCGCCGGCCGCCACGGCGGCGGGCGGCTCGGGCACGTCGTCGACCCAGACGAACGCGGTGCCGGCGCCGGCGCCGGCGCTGGCGCACGCGCCAGCCAGGGCGCCGGCGACGGCGAGCAGCGCGGCGTACCAGGGAGCGCGCCGGCGCGGAAGACGGGAGAGCGATCCAGACATGCGGGACACCAGCGGCGGGACCGCGCGCGAGGGCGCGGCCGTCGTGAGCGGCAGGAGCGGGGCGAGCGCCCGCCCGGCGTGCCGAAGGAGAGAGCGCGCGGGCGCGAGCCCGGACGCGGAACGGGGAGGGTGGAGCGCGGTGGGACGGTGGGGCGCGGAGCGACCGGCCGGCGCCGGGCCGCGTGGCGCGGCGGCGGGTCGCGCGGTCATCGCCGCCCCGAGGTGGTGTGGCGCCCCATGCGCGACCAGACGTAGCCCGCGCCGAGCGTCAGCCGGGCGCTGCGGATCGTCACGACGTCGCGCCGGCGGACCATCGCGCCGCCGCCGCTCAGGGTGAGCCCCCAGCGGGCGGCGTAGCGCACGTCGGCGCTCGCCTCGAGGCCGCTCAGCCGCGTCGCCGGCACCGCCGGGTCGACGCTGTCGAGCCGGCGCCCGGCGGCGCTCACCTGCACGCGGTCGCCGATCGGGTGCTGATAGCCGACGGTCCACAGATCGGTCACGAGCACCGAGGGGCGGCTGAAGCCGAAGATCTGCCCGACGCTGCGCTGGTACTCCGCCGTGAGCGCCCCGCGTGCGGGGTGGAGGCGCAGGGCGGCGCCGCCGGCGGGGCGCCACCCGTCGCCGGCGGACGCGGCGTCCGCCGGCAGGTCGGGCGAGGGGCGCGGCCCACTCACCTGTCTGGCGTGCAGCAACCCCACGGTGACCTGCGCATCCGCCCACGCCGAGAGGGGGCGGAGCCACGCCGCGCTCAGCCGGTGCGCCTGGATGCCGAAGCCGGCCGCCTCGCCGCGGCGGAACTCGTACTCGCCGGCGACCTCGCTCCCGCGATGGCCGCGGCGGAGCGCGCGGGCGCTCGACGCGAGCACCCAGCCGCCCACGAGCCCCGGCGCGTCGAAGCTGGTGCGCTGGCCGTCGACGCCGAGTCGCGCGTCGACGCGGCGGGTGAGCCGCTGCGTGAGCGCGCCCGCCGCCGACTGCGTGCGCACGGTCGCCAGGCCGACGAACAGGGGGTTGGCCGCCGCGTCGGCGCGCGCCCCGAGGTCCGAGGCGGCGCGCAGGTCGGCGACGGCGGTGGTCCGGCGGGTGAGCTGCCGCGTGGCGCGTGCCCCGAGGCCGTACGTGTTCCGGTCGAGCGCCGACTGCACGCGGAAGCGGAGCGCCGCGCCGTTGGCGTTCACGGCGATCTCGCTGCGCGGGGTGCGCCACAGCCGCGCGCCGTCGACGAAGGCGCGCGAGACGAGGTCCGGCGTGGCCCCGTCCGGCCCGGCGAAGCCGGCGTTCGAGTCCCACGCCTGATCGACGCCGGTGGCCGCGCGCCAGCCGCCGAGCACGCGCACCCCGCCCTCGGGCGCCGGCTGCGCCGCGGCGACGCCGGGGCGGCCGACGGCCGACGCGCCGCTCGCGAGCGCGAGGGCGACGGCGAGCGGACGGGCGATCGCGTGGGACGGGCGCATCTGGCCGGTCACCCGCCGCGCACGCGCGTGGCGCGCGGGGCGCGCCAGGTGCGCCAGGCGATGCCGACGAAGGCCGGGTCGCGCACGAGATAGCGGCGCCACAGGCGGCGCGGCTCGTGCGCGAGGCGGAAGAGCCACTCCAGCCCCATGGCGGAGACGAACGCCGGCGCCCGCCGCTGCCGGCCGGCGATGAAGTCGAAGGTCGCCCCGACGCCGACGAGCACCGCCGGCGCGAGCGCCGCGCGGACCGCGTCGATCCAGACCTCCTGCTTCGGGGTGCCCAACGCCACGAGCACCAGGTCGGGGCGCGCCGCGCGCACCTCGGCGACGAGCTCGGCGTCGCCAGAGCCGTCGGCGCCGATGGACGGGGAGCAGGCCCCGACGATGTGCACCCCGGTCGCCGCGTGCAGCCGACGCCCCGCCTCCGCCGCCACCCCGGGCGCCGCGCCGAGGAGGAAGACCCGCCAGCCGCGCTCGGCCGCGCACGCGGCGAGCGGCGCCACGAGGTCGGAGCCGGAGACCTTCTCGGGGAGGGGGAGGCCGAGCAGCCGCGACACCCAGACGACGAACGCCCCGTCGCCGAGCACCAGGTCGGCCCGCCCGTAGGCCGCGCCGAACGCCGCGTGCTCGTCGGCGAGCACCACGTGGTCGACGTTGGGCGTGAAGACCGCGCCGCCGCGCCCGCGCCCGATCAGGGCGGCGATCGCCGCGATGGCCTGGGCCATGGTGACGGCGTGGATCCACACCCGCCCCACGCGCACCTGCGGCGCGACCGGCGGCGGCGCCGGCGGCGGCGCCGGCGACGCCGCGCGGGGCGGAACGAGGGTGCTCGACGCGCTCACGACACGAAGGGAGTGACGGGGACCGGCACGCGAGGCGCGTGTCAGGACAGCGCGCGGCTCGGAGCGTGCGCCGGCAGCGTGGTCGCCGGGGCCGAGTACGCCATCGCCGTCTCAGACGACTCCGCGCGGGCGGGGGTCACGAAGCCGGGGCGGGCGGCCGCCGGCTCTGCGGACGGGGTGCGGAGGATGACCTCGACCGGGACCGGATGGCGCCCGCCGAGCGTCCGGAGCGTGTAGAAGAGGATGCGCGCGTCCACCCGCGGGGAGGCGTGCCGCACGTAGAGCAGGTCGTAGTGGATCCACTGATGGAAATCGCCGCCGGCGCGGTCGTGGCGGCAGATCTGCCACAGCCCGGTGATCCCGGGGCGCACCGTCAGGCGCGCGTGGCGCCACGGCACGCAGATCTGGTTCTCGCGGAAGGGCGATGGGCGCGGGCCGACCAGACTCATCTCGCCGCGCAGCACGTTGAGCAGCTGCGGGAGCTCGTCGAGATTGGTGCGGCGCAGCCAGCGGCCGACGCGGGTGACGCGCGGATCGTCGCTCATCTTGAACTGCGGCCCGTCGAGCTCCTGGCGGTGCTCCAGGGTGCGCTGGAGCGACTCGGCGTCCGGGCGCATGCTGCGGAACTTGAAGCAGCGGAAGAACCGCCCGTCGCGCCCTTCGCGCAGCTGCCCGTACAGGACGGGGCCCGGCGAGGTGAGCGCGACCAGGAGCCCGACGACGAGCAGGAGGGGGGAGAGCGCCACGAGCAGGGTGAGCGCCACCAGTCGGTCGACGGCCGTCTTGAGCGGCGGGTACCACCGCGGCGCGCCCTCGCCGAAGCTCGGCGCGGCGACCGCGCTCGGCACGCTCGCGCCCACGTGGCGGCGCTGCGCGCCGGGGAGCGGCTGGAGACTCGTGCGGGCGACCGGGGCGACGACGCGGTGGCGGAAGGTGGCGCGCGCGGTGGCGGTCGCGCCGGCGGCGACGAGACACTGCGCGACCGTCGCTCCCTGGCCGACGCGGGCGCCAGGGCCGATCACCGCTGGGCCGACCACGAGCGCCTGCCCCTCGACGATCGCGCCCGAGGCCACGTACACGGGGCCGATCAGCCGCGCCGTCTCGTGCACCACGGCGCCGGCGGCGACGACGATCTCCTCGCCTCCCGTGGGGGCGCCGCGCCGCGCCCGCTCGGCGGCGCGCAGCTGCGCGTGCAGCCGCCGCTCGGCCAGCGCCAGTGCGCCCGCCTCGTCGGCGAGGTCGCAGAGGGCGCCGTGATACGGGACGTCCTGGCTGGCGACGCCGTGCAGCGCCAGCGCCCGTCGCACCGCGTCGAGCGTGCCCGGCACGGCGCGCAGCGCGTCGGCCAGACACGGCACCGGCACCAGCGTCGCCACCACGCCCACCGGGAAGGGCCACGTCACCGGGTCGTAGTAGCGGCGGATGCGGCGCACCCGCCCGCCGACGTCGGCGTCGACGAGCTCCTTCGTGCGCAGCGCGCTCGCCTCGAAGGCGACGAGGTGCCGCACCATGCGGCTGTCGGGGAGTCCGCTGCCGACCAGCTCGCGCAGCTCCAGGCGGTCGGCCGGGTACCAGTCCGGGCCGACGAGCAGCAGCTGGTCCGACGGCTCGAAGCGGGCGAGCGGGTCGAGCAGCACGTCCTCGCCGAGCACGCCGCGAACGCGTGGGAGGGCGCTGCGCAGCCCCTCCTCGTAGCGCTCGTCGACGTCGGCACCGGCGAGGACGAACGGCGCCTCGGGGGTGACCTGCGCGACGGCGGCGGCGAGCTCCTGGATCAGCGGTTCCGCACCGAGGGGGAGGAGCAGCAGCGAGCCGCCGCCGAGGTAGGCGGGGCGCCGGTCGAGGAGGATCGGGACGATGGCCACGGGCGTGCTCAGCTCCGCGGGGCGCGGACCGCGGGTCCCGCGGCCGGGGCGACGCCGTCGGTGGCGCCGCGAGGGAGGCGCGCGTCCGTGGCGTCGAGCGCGAGCGAGAAGTCGCGCGGGAGCGCCACCGCGGGGGAGTCCGCCGCGGAGTCGCCGCCGGCGTACGCCGGCTCCCGGCCGCCAGGGACGAGCGGCCGGGTCGCCCGCGGGTCGAGCGCGTCGCTCGACCGGCCGAGGCGGTGCTCGGCGACCAGGTGCGCGCCCGCGTGCACCGTCACGTCGTGGCCGAGGAAGGCCGCGTCGAGCCGGGCGCCCCGTCCGACGGTGCAGCGCTCCCACAGGATCGAGCGCGACACCGAGGCGCCCGGGCGCACGACCGACCCTGCGCTGATGGAGGTGGGCCCGACGACGACCGCGTCCCCCTCGATGCGCACGTCGGCGCCGAGCAGCACGGGGCCGATGAGGCGCGCGTCCGGGTGCACGCGCGCGGTGCGGTGGTGGCGACTCTCGCCGACGACGTCGTGGTCGGGGAAGAGGTCGGGGCGCCCGACGGCGGCGCCGATCAGCCACGCGCTCGCGGCCACGTAGCTCGCGTAGTCGAGGATGCGCGGCGTGACGCCGGCCATCTCGTAGGACACGACGATCTCGTCGCGGGCATGGAGCCGCGCGAGGAGCCCTTCCTTGATGTCCTGGAAGCCGGTGGCCGGGACGCTCTCGAGCACGTGGCGCTCGAAGACGTAGATGCCGCCCGGGAGGCGGTGCGCCATGCCGCGCCGGCCGCTGTGTCGGCGGTCGGTCTCGACGACGAGCGTGGCGGCGGCGCCGGCGGCGCGGTGCGCGTCGAGCACGGCGCGCAGGTCCACCGACGGGAGCAGGGAGCCCTCGACGACGACGAACACGCTGGCGTCGCTCAGCTGCGTGGCGTCGCGGGCGCACCCGGCGGGGCCGCGGGGCTTCGGATCGTCGACGAGGCGCAGGTCGAGCCCCACGAGCTCGGGGCGCAGCACGGCGTCGAGCCCGCGCGTGCTGCCGTTGCCGCAGATGACGGCGCGGCCGACCCCCGCCTGCCGCAGCCACGCCAGGGGATAGCGGATCGCCGGGATCTGGGCGACGGGGAGGGCGGGGCCGCGATGGCGGCGCTCGAACGCCCCGTCGCCCCAGCTGTACGATCCCGCGAGCACGATGCCGCACACCGACGGGTCGTGGGCGAGCGGGGCGCGGAGCGCGGCGGGCTGCCGGCGCGTCGCGGCCGCGTCCCGCCCGCCGAGCGCGGGACGCAGACTCTGGAAGTTAGGCTTCACCGCCGCACCCCGCCGACGCCGAGGGCTCCTGCGCGCCCGCGCGCGCGACGACACCTCGCGCATGGGGGCAGCTCCGGCTGGCTGCTCGGTGCGCACCTGGAACGGAGGATCATGGAAGTTCGCGGCGATCGGCGGGAGGAGCGTGACGGGCTCGAGCGTAATGGGCGATGCCGCTCGGTGCGGCTCGAGCTAGTCTCGACCGCTCGCACGAGGGGCTTGAACGCGGTGCAGCGGGGAGGGACCGATCGCGCGCGGCGAGCCGGATCGGTCGGGGGTGGAGCGGCGGGCACCCGACGAGGTCGGGCGGGAGGCGACGGGGCGGGAGCGTCGGCGGGCGTCGCGCCTGCGAGTGCGCGGTCGAAGCGCCACCCGGAGTGGCGCCGAATCGGCAGCAGCGCGGTCGAACGATAAACAGCAGCTGCGTTCCTTGTGGCGCGCATCACTATGCGGGTGAAGTAGGACTAACGCAATAGGAACGTGTGACTCCGTGACACGTTGCTCATGTTCGCGCGTGCGGCGTCACCGTGGTGCCTCACGGCGCGCGGCGGGGGTGTGGCATCGACGCAGCATGTTGGTGTCCGCGGTGTGTGGCGGCGGTGCGACATGTGACCGCGGCGGCGGGCGATGCGCGCGAGAGCCGTTGGGCAGCGCCGCCGCGCCCGGGCCCCGTGTGCCCTACGTGTGGCGCGCGCGCAACATCGCGGCACGCCGTCCGTCACGGCGCGAGCGCGCCGTGTATCAGCCCATTCGGTGGCGTGACACGGCTCACCGATGGGCGCACGCGCCGCGTCGTTTGACATTGTCGGGATCCACCGGGCTCTCGAAGTTCCACGCGCCCGGAGGATCGCGCTCGGGGCGAGGACGGCGCAGCGCGCTCCGCGGCACCCTGGTGCCACGGTGCACTTCCTCACGCCCGGGGAGGACCCGGCGCACGAGGTGAGCGCCGCGTGACGCGCGCTGCGGTGGCGCGTCCTCCCTCGTGTTCGTCCGCGCGCGTCCGCCGCGCCCGACGTCCCGCCGCAGCCGAGGAGACTCGGCGGGGCACGGCAGCGATCCCACCCATCTCACGCCTCGCCTTCCCTGTGCCCGTGCCCGCCCACCTCCCGCCTCGCACCCGAGGTCCCGCCCCGCTGCAGCTCGTCCCGTCGCCCTCCTCCGCCGTCCTGCTTGCGACCCTCGTCCTCAGCGCCGCCTGTCAGGAGGATGCGGCGCGCGCGCTCGCGCCCAGCGCGCGGCTGCTGACCGCGAGCGCCGCCACCGCCCCCTCGGCCCCGCGCACCCCGCGGGCGTGGGCGCGGCCGAACGGCGCCTTCGTCCGCTGGAGCACTCCGGCGAGCGACGGGGCGTCGGCCGTCCGGACGTACCGCGTGAGCGTCGAGCGCTTCAACAACGACCGCGCGGTGTTCTGGCAGGACGTGCCGGCGACCGACACGTCGGTCGTGATCACCGGGCTGCGGACCGGCGTCTACTGGCGCTTCCGGGTGCTCGCGCTCAACGCGGTCGGCGCCAGCCCGCTCTCGGTGCACTCGAACGGGATCATCCCGACGGCGGGCGCCGCCGTGCCGGCCGCTCCGACGAACGTGACGGCCACCGCCGGCGATGCGCAGGCGACGGTCACCTGGACGGCGCCGGAGACGACGACGTCGACCGGGCCGCTCGTCAGCCATCGGGTGACGGTGCAGCCGGGCGGCCGGGAGCTCGTCGTCGCCGCGCCGGCGACGTCGACGACGGTGACCGGGCTGACGAATGGGACCGCCTACACCTTCGTCGTCGCCGCCACCACGGCCAACGGCACCGGGGTCAACTCCACCCCGTCGGCGGCGGTCACGCCGCAGGCGCCCGTCGTCACCCCGCCGGTCTCCGCTCGCTGGCTGATGGGCTACTACGTCGGGTACCAGCGCGCCCTCTATCCGGAGAACGAGGTCGACTTCGGGATCCTGACGCACATCCTCGTCGGGCGCATCCGGCCGGCGGCCGACGGGTCGGTGATCACCAACTTCGACGTCGACGACGTCCAGGGCCCGGCGATGGCCCGCACGCTCGCGACGCGGGCGCACGCCGCGGGGAAGAAGGCGCTGCTGATGCTCGGCGGCGCCGGCGAGCACGCCGCCTTCCAGAGCGCCGCCTCGAGCGCCAACCGGGCCCGCTTCGCGGCGAACCTGATCCGCGTCATGGATGCGCTGGGCTACGACGGGATCGACGTCGATTGGGAGCCCATCCTGCTGGTCGACCGGGCGCCGCTCGTCGCCCTCCTCGAGGAGCTGCGGCGGCTGCGCCCCGGGATCCTGCTCACCGTGCCGGTGCAGTGGGTCAACGTGAACCTCGCCTCCCGCGAGATCGACCCGTGGTACGCCGAGCTGGCCGCCCGGGTGGACCGGATGAACATCATGTCGTACGACATGGCCGGGCCGTGGGGGTGGGAGAGCTGGCACCACTCGGCGCTGACGGACCACGCCGGGCTCCGGCCGTCGTCGGTGAGCTCGAGCGCCGAGACCTACCTGCGCGTCGGCGTGCCGCGGGCCAAGCTCGGGATCGGCCTCGGCTTCTACGGCTCCTGCTGGCGCAACGTCACCGGGCCGCGCCAGACGGTCGGCGGGAACGTGACGCTGGGCAACAGCGACAACTCGATGAGCTACGCGAACATCATGGCCCAGTACTACGTCGCGGCCAACCGCGTGTGGGATGCGGCGGCGCAGGTGCCGTACCTCAGCTTCACGACGCCGCGCGGGCCGCAGCAGTGTAACTTCGTCTCGTACGAGGACGAGCAGTCGGTGGCCGCCAAGGGTGCGTACGTGAAGGCGCAGGGGCTCGGCGGCGCGATCGTCTGGACGATCAATCAGGGGCGCCTGCCGACCGCGAACGCCGCGGGGACGCGCGACCCCCTGCTCCGCGCCGCGTACACGAGCATGGTGCCCTGAGCCAGACCGGGGCGCGGGCGTCGGCAGCCGACGTCCGCCGCCGCCCCGCCGGTCGACACACCCGTGCGACGACGCCCCGAGCGGCCGTGTGCCGCTCGGGGCGTCGTCGTGCGTACGTCCCGCGGCGCGACGGCCCCGGCGGGCGGCGGCAGCACCGGCGGGACCGGCGCGCCGCGGCTCGCCGGGCTAGCGGCGGAGGACGAGCGTGGTGACGCTCATGGGCGGCATGGTGTAGCGCACGACCGGACCCCCGCCGAGGGGGAGGTCGGGCGCCCGCCGGGGCGCCGGGGCCGCGTCGCTGAGCGTGTAGACCTCCGCGTGGCGCCAGCCGGCGGCGCCGCGGATCTCGATCGCGGCCTCGCGCGCGACGCCACGCTTGTTGATCGCCACGAGGACCAGGCGCTCGACGCCCGCCGCGCCGGCCGAATCCGCCGTGCCCGCGGTGCGCGCGGCGGGCGCGGGGTCGGTGCTCGCGTACACGGAGGTGGCCGCGACGTCCGAGGTCGTCGCCGCGAGCCCGACGCTGCCGAAGGCGCCGCCCCGCCCGTCGTAGTCGCGGTACATCCGGAAGGCCCCGACGATGTAGCGGTAAGCGCGATCGGGGCTCCCCCCGTAGGGCGCCGCGTCGGCGTTGCCGGTCGGCCACATGGTCGCCGCGAAGACCCGCTCGCGCCCGAGGATCCCGAGGACGTCGGCCTGCGCGATCCCGCCGGCGATGTCGCCGCCACGTCCATAGAAGTACTCGGAGATCGCGAGCTTCGTCCCCGGGTAGTGCGCGGCGATGGTCTCGCGCAGGTACGGGATCAGGCGCACAGGGCCGCCGTTCGCCTCGGTCACCCAGCTCCCCTCGTCGTAGGTCGGGTCCCACAGCGTCCGGGGCGCCTGGAGGCGGGCCTCGACCATCGCCGGCCCCTGCGGCGCCATGTCCTGGATGATGCGCTGCCCGTCGACGACGGTCTCGGGGTACCAGTGCACGTCGAGCACGTCGAGCAGGCGGCGCCCGGTGGCGCGCTCCGCCTCGCGCAGGCGCTCCAGGTAGACGTCGACGAAGCGTCGCCGGCCGTGGCGGGGGTCGTTCCCCCGATCGCGGTGGAACGCCGTGATCCCGAGCCAGGTGGCCGTGCTCGGCCCGAACACGAGCGCCTCGGGTGCGGCGGCCTTGATGGCGCGTGCGTAGGCGATCGTGCGGTCGATGAAGGCGTCGTAGCTCTGCGTCGCCATGCGGCCGTCGACCTGCGGCATGAGCGCCTCGTGCGTCGCCCCCCAGATGTCCGGCTCGTTGTCGAGGCCGAACCAGATCGGCGTCGTGTCGCTCCGCTGGGCGCGCGGGAAGGCGCGCATGATCCAGCGGACGAACTCGTCCTGGTACACCGCCTGGTCGTTCACGTCGACGGCGTCCGCGTCGGCGGCGGTCGACCCCGTCGACCGCGTCGGGAGACTGGGGAGGAAGCGAGCGGCGAGGCGGGTGCGCAGCCGTGCCGGGTCGGTGCCGACGGGGGTGCCGTCGACGTCGCGGGCGACGTGGCCGAGGATCGGCACGGTGAGGATGATCCCGGCGCCGCGCGCCAGCGCCCCCTCGACCCGCACTCGCGCCGCGGCACCCGGCTCGGTGCCCCCGCCGAGGTACAGGTCGTTGTGGAACGACCAGTCGGCGCCGGCGTTGCTGGCGTTGTTCTCCCAGTTGTAGGCGGTCAGGCGGTTGCCGCCGAAGCGGCTGAGCGTCACGCCGCGCGGCCACTCGGGCGCCGTCCGGTCGCGGGGGGCGCCGTACATGTTGATCCCATAGATGTAGCGCGAGATCGGAAAGCGCTGCCCGGCGTCGACGACGAAGCGCACCGGCGTGCGCGTCGCCGGTGCGGCGGCGATCTGGGCCCGCACGGCGTCCCCGGCGTCGGGGGAGCCGCACCCGCAGGCCGCCAGGAGCACGGCGACGACGGTGATGGGGCGCCACGCGCCGCCTCCGGCGCGTCCGGCGCGCGAGGGCGTCGGACGGGCGCTGCGGCCGGCGCAGCCGTCCGTCGCGGGGCCTGGGCCCGGGCGGGGGCGGGGGCGGGACTCGGAGCGCGGGGTGGGCATCGCGTCGGTGGGCAGGCGGGGAGGAGGTCGCGGAGGACGGGCGGGCGACGCACGGACGCCTGGAGCACCGCGCGCCAACATGCGATCCCCCGGACGATCGGGCAACGTGGCGTCGGCGCCTCACCGGCCACCTCCGCGGGTGGGGGACGAGCGTCGTGACGCAGGCGCAACGGCGGTGCGAGGCCGGGGCACGGTAGACGCGCTTGCGCGGATCGACCGATCGTCGCAATGGTGCAGCGACCGCCCGTTCGGCCGCCGCACCGCCGCGGTGGACGCTCCCCGCCGCCCCCGTCCCTGCGCCCGTGCCCACGATCGAAACGCTGACGCGGCTTCCGGGCGTCCGCCAGCTGCTCCGCCGCCGCTTCGCCCGCCGCTTCGAGGGACCGCACGGAGCGGGCGCATGCCGCGGGGTGCATGCGTCGTTCGCCGGAGCCGCCGCCGCGGCGCCGTCGGCGGGCGCGCTCGGATACGACCACGCGGCCGCCGCGGAGCTGTACGAGGACCTGCTCGGCGAGGTGCGCCCGAAGGACTATCCGGTCCTCTTCTGGCTCCGCGACGCGATCGACGGCGCGACGCGGCTGTTCGACTACGGCGGGCACGTGGGGCTCGCCTACTACGCCTACCGCACGCGGCTGGCGCTCCCGCCGGCGCTGGTCTGGACGGTGTGCGACGTGCCGAGCGTGGCGGCGCGCGGCGAGCAGCTGGCGGCCAGCCGGGGGGTCGCCGGATCGCTCCGCTTCACCGGCGCGTTCGGCGACGCGGACGGCGCCGACGTGCTGCTGGCCGCCGGATCGCTTCAGTATATCGAGACGCCGCTCGATACTCTGCTATCGACGCTGGCCGCGCCGCCGACGCACCTGCTCGTCAACCAGACGCCGACCACCACCGGGGCGGAGTTCTGGACTGTGCAGCACATCGGCGTCGCGTACTGCCCGTACCGGATCGCCAACCGCGACGCGCTGCCGACGGCGCTCGCGGCGCGGGGCTACGAGCTCGTCGACCGCTGGCACGACCCGTCCCGCACCTTCCGGCTGCCCTACGAACCGGCGGTCGGCCCCATCGAGTACACGGGCTACTACCTGAGACGGCGCCGTTCGGCGGCGGGGTGAGGGCGAGCCGGAGGGGCGCAGCTGCCCAACGGTGTGGCGTGCGTGCCACACCGTTGGGCACCCCGCCGCACGAGCAGCACGTCGTTTGACACACCTGATAAGCGTCTGTATCGTGGCGCGGGGGTGATCGGCGACACCCGCTCGCGCGTCGGCCGGTCGTTCGCCGGCAACGGCGGGGCACCCCGGCGGGGTGCTCCAGCGTTCCCGCCCTCCGCTCGCGGCGCCGCCGGGCGCGCGCTCGCGTGGTCCACGCACGGGCGCTTCGCCGGGGGCGCGATCGGGTTCGTCTGATCGTGCATCTATATGAATGCGCGCGCGCCGCCGGTGCTCCGGGTGGCGGGTCCGCGGGCTCGCCACCACGGTGAGCGCGCCGCGGCGGTGTGCGCGTCCTCGCGTCCGCGGCACCGCGCGCGACATCTCGCGCGCCGGCCCGCTCGGGCCGCTCTCCCATCCCGTCCTCCTCTCGAGCCATGACGCTGGCCGCTCGGACCCCCCCCGAGACGATCGAGTTCGATCCGTTCGCCGGCCCGGCGATCGTCGCCTCGGCGCCGACGACGGCGGCCCAGCGCGAGATCTGGGCGGCGACGCGGCTGGGCGTGGACGCGTCGCTCGCCTTCAACGAGTCGGTGACGATCCGCCTCGCGGGCGCGCTCGACGAGGGCGCGCTGCGCACGGCCGTGTGGGCCGTCGTCGCCCGGCACGAGGCGCTGCGCACGATCTTCGCTCCCGACGGCGAGGCGATGATGGTGCTCGAGCCGCCAGCCGAGGTGCCGCTCGTGGTGCACGACTGGAGCGCCCTCGACGCGGCGGCCTGCGCGGACGCGCTGGCGGCGCTGTGCGCGCGCGTCGTCGACGAGCCCTTCGAGCTGACCAGCGGGCCGCTCGTGCGCTTCGCCCTCGGCCGGCTCGGGCCCGAGGCGCATGCGCTCGTGATCACGGCACACCACATCGTCTGCGACGGGTGGTCGTTCGGGGTCGTCGCGCGCGACCTGGCGGGGGCCTACACCGCGGCGCGCGCCGGGCGCCCGCTGCCGATCGACGGCGCGCCGCGGCTGTCGGTCCACGCCCGACGCTCGCACGGCGAGGACGCCCGCGCGGCGCTCGCCGAGGCGGAGCGCTACTGGACGGCGTGCCTCGCGGACGCACCGGCGCCGGTGGAGCTGCCGACCGACCGGCCCCGCCCGCCGGAGCGGACGTTCGCCGCGGGGCGCGTGGATCACGTGCTCCAGCGCCCGCTCGTGCAGCGGCTCGCCCGCGTCGGGGCCGCCGACGGGGCGAGTCTGTTCGCGACGCTGCTCGCCGGCTTCGGCGCCTTCCTGGCGCGCGCGACGGGAGAGGACGACCTCGTCGTCGGGATCCCGGCGGCGGGGCAGGCGACCGCCGGGGAGCCGGATCTCGTGGGGCACCTGGTCCACCTGCTCCCGGTGCGCCTGCGCCCCGACCTCGGGTCGACGGTGCCGGCGCTCCTGCGGAGCGTGCGCGGGGCCGTGCTCGACGCGTTCGAGCACCACGCCCTGACCTTCGGGGCGCTGCTCGCGCGGCTGCCGCTCCCCCGCGACGCGTCGCGCCCGCCGCTCGTCTCGGTGGCGTTCAACCTGGAGCGCGGGGTGGGCGCCGCGGCCATGCCGTTCGACGGGCTGCAGGCGGCGTTCGCCAGCAACCCGCGCCGGTACGAACTGTTCGAGCTGTTCGTCAACGCGGTGGACGTCGATGGCGTGGTGACGCTCGAGTGCCAGTACAACGCGGCGCTCTTCGACCCCGAGTCGGTGGCCGGCTGGATGGCGAGCTACGAGCGGCTGCTCGAGGCGATGGCGACGGCCGGCGACGCGGACGGTGGCGAGCCGGCGGCGACGGTCGGACGCCTGCCGATCGTCCCGGCGGCGCACCTCGAGGCGATCGCCCGCTGGAACGCCACCGAGCGCGCGCTCCCCGCGACACTGCTCGCCCACCATCCGTTCGAGCGCCAGGCGGCGCGCACCCCGCACGCGGTGGCGCTGCTCGGCGAGGGGGAGACGCTCACCTACGCGGAGCTCGACGCCCAGGCCAACCGGATCGCCGGCTGGCTGCGCGCCGCCGGGGTGCGGCGCGGCAGCTTCGTCGGCCACTGCCTGCGGCGCCGCCCGACGATGGTCGCGGCGTTGCTCGGGATCCTCAAGGCGGGCGGGACGTACGTGCCGCTCGACCCGGACCATCCCGTCGAGCGACTCGCCTTCACGATGCGCGACGCGCAGCTCGCGGCGCTGATCACCGACGCGGCGCTCCCCGACGGAGTCCCGGCCGACGCGATGCCGACGCACGTGCTGCGGCTGGACGCCGACGCGGCCGCCCTCGCCGCCCGGTCGGCGGCGCCGCTGCCGCCCGACGACCCGGGTGCGGCGACGGCGGAGACGCCGGCCTACGTCATCTACACCTCGGGCTCCACCGGCACGCCCAAGGGGTGCCTGTGCACGCATGCCGGGCTGGCGAACTTCCTCGTGCACGGCGAGCTCGTGCCGGCGCTCGGGCCGGACGACGTCGGCGTGGCGCTGGCGACGGTGGCCTTCGACGCGTCGCTGATCGACCTGCTGCTGCCGCTCGCGGTGGGGGCGCGCGTGGTGGTGACGACGCGCGAGGTGGCCGCCGACGGGATGCGACTGCGCCGGCTGCTCGAGCGCGCGGGGGTCACCTTCATGTTCGCCACCCCGACCACGTACCGGCTGCTCCTCGCGGCCGGCTGGACCGGCGGCGCGCACCTGAAGGTCACCTGCGGCGGCGAGGCGATGCCGCGCGAGCTCGCCGAGGCGCTGCTGGCGCGCGCCGGGGCGCTGTGGAACATCTACGGTCCGTCGGAGACGACGATCTGGGTGGGAGCGCCGCGGCTGCGCCGACCCGTGGTCCGCGTGACGATCGGCGGGCCGACGGCGAACGCCCGCTTCCACGTGGTCGACGCGCACGGCGCGCCGGTGCCGATCGGCGTGCCCGGCGAGCTGGTCATCGGCGGCTCCTGCGTGGCGGCCGGCTACCTGGCGCGCCCGGCGCTCACGGCGGAGCGCTTCCTCCCCGACCCGGCGCGGCCGGGTGGACGGCTGTACCGCTCGGGTGACGTGGTGCGCTGGCTGCGCGACGGGCAGCTCGAGTACCTGGGGCGCAACGATCACCAGGTGAAGCTGCGCGGCTTCCGCATCGAGCTCGGCGAGATCGAGAGCCGGCTCGCCGCGCACCCGGCGGTGCGCGGCGCGGCGGTGGTCGTGCGCGAGGACCGTCCGGGCGACCGGCGTCTCGTGGCCTACGTGGTGCCCGCGGATGGCGAGGCGCCGACCGACGCGGCGCTGCGCGCGGCGCTCCGCGAGGCGCTCCCCGAGTACATGGTCCCCCAGGCGTTCGTGCGGCTCGCGACGCTGCCGACGACGCCGAGCGGCAAGGTCGACCGGCGCGCCCTCCCGGCGCCCGACGCCGCCGACGCGGTGCGCGGGAGCGAGTTCGTCGCGCCGCGCACGCCGCTCGAGCACGAGGTGGCGGCGCTCTGGGCGTCGGTGCTCAACGTCGGCGCGCTCGGCGTGCACGACGACTTCTTCCAGCTCGGCGGACACTCGCTGCTCGCCTCGCAGGTGCTCGCGCGGCTCCGGCGCGAGCACGGCGTCGAGATCCCCTACCGCCGCATCTTCGAGGCGTCGACGGTCGAGGCGTTCGCGCGCGTCGTCGCCGCCGCCCGCGCCGGCGAGGGCGGGGCGCCGAGCGACGTGGCCGATGCGCCGATCCCGCACGTGGCTGGGCGCACGACCGCGCCGCTGTCGATCCTGCAGGAGCGCGTCTGGCTGCTCGAGGAGCTGGACCCAGCGATGCGCGCGGCGAACAACGCGGCGGCGATGTGGCGGCTGCAGGGACCGGTCCGCGCGGAGCTCGTCCAGGGGGCGATGGACGCGATCTGCGCGCGGCACGACCAGCTGCGCACGCGCTTCGCGGTGGTCGACGGCGCCCGCGTGCAGGTGATCGAGCCCGGCGCGCGCGTCGTGCTCGGGCGCGCGACGCTCGCCGACGTCCCCGTCGCCGAGCGCGAGGCGGCGCTCGTGCGCTTCGCCGAGGCGCACTCCGAGGTGCCGTTCGACCCGGGGGTGGCGCCGCTGTTCCGGGGGTGGCTCGTGGAGTTCGCCCCCGACGACGTGGCGCTCGTCACGGTGCGCCACCGACTCATCTGGGACGGCTGGTCGTTCGACCTGTTCCTCCACGAGTTCGGCGAGCACTACGCGGCGCTCGCCGAGGGGCGCGAGCCGGCGGTCCCGGCGCTGCCGGTGAGCTACGGCGACTTCGCCGAGTGGCAGCGCGCCTGGGTGGGGACGCCGGCCGCGGCCCGGCAGGTGGCGTGGTGGCGCGAGCGGCTGGACGGCGACCTCCCGGTGCTCGCCCTGCCCACCGATCGCCCGCGTCCGGCGCAGCCCACGTACCAGGGCGGGCGCGTGGTGCTGCGGCTGGCCGACGCGGAGCTCGCGCGCGTGCAGGCGCTCGCCCTGGCGCGCGGGGCGACGGTGTTCCAGCTGTGCCTGGCGGCGTACGTGGCGCTCCTGCACCGGCACAGCGGCCAGCGCGACCTGCTCGTCGGCACCCCGGTGCGCGCCCGCACCCGCCCCGAGCTGGAGCCGCTGATCGGCCCGTTCGTGAACACCGTGCCGCTGCGGCTGCAGGTGGATCCGTCGCTCTCCTTCGCGGCGCTGCTCGCGCAGGTGCGCGACCGGACGCTCGACGCCTTCGGGCACCAGGAGATGCCGTTCGAGCTGCTGGGCGACCGGCAGCCGGTGCTGCGCGCGCTCTTCTCGCTGCAGGACGTCCGCACCCGTCCGCTGCAGGTCGGGCCGCTGGCGCTGAGCCAGGTGCACGCCGCGCAGCACACGGCGACGAACGACCTGATGCTGTGGACGATGCAGCACGACGACCACCTGCTCGCGGTGCTGAACTACAGCGCCGACCTGTTCGACCGGGCGACGGCCGACGCGTTCCTGGGGCAGTGGCGCACGCTCCTGCTCGACGCGCTCGACGACGCCGAGCGCCCGGTGGGCGCGCTGCGGCTGATGTCGGCGCTCGAGCGGGCGCGGCTGGTGGGCGCGCCTCCGGAAGCTCCGGCGCCCCGGCAGCCCCCGGTGGCGGCGCACCGGCGGGTGGCGGCGCGGGGCGCTGCCGACCCCGCGGCGATCGCGGTCGTCGAGCGCGGGGAAGAGGTGTCGTGCGCCGAGCTCCTGGAGCGGGTGCGCGCGGTCGCGTCCGCGGTCGCCCCGATGGTGGCCGCGGCGCGCGACGCGGGCAGCGGCCCTGGCGCCGCGCCGGCTACGACCGTGGAGGGCTCGACGCGTCGGGGAGGCCGGGAGGTCGTGGTCGGGGTCCGCACCGAGACGGTGGCCGCACGCGCGGCCGCGGTGCTCGGCGCGCACGCGGCCGGCGCCGCGGCGCTGCTGCTCGACCCGGCCGACGCCGGACCGTTCGAGCAGGCGCTCCTCGCGGCGGCGGGCGTCGACCTGCTGCTGACGGATGCCGACGTGGTCGCGGCCGCGCCGGCGGACGACGCGGTGATCGACGGCGATCCCGCTCCGACCGACGTCGCGCTGCTGCTGCCGTCGCTCGGGAGCGACGGCGCCCCCCGGCTCGCGACGCTCACGCACGGCACCCTCGCCGCGCTGCTCGAAGACGTGAGCGCCGCGCTCGCGTTGGGCGCGGACGACGTGGTCGCGGCGCTGCTCCCCCCTTCGGCGGACGTCGCGCCGGTCGAGCTCCTGCTTCCGCTGCACGCGGGCGCGCGCCTGCTCGCGGCGCCGGCGGACGCCTTCGACGACGAGGAGCTGCTCGCCGAGTTCCTCGCCGACGCCCCGGTCACCGCCGCGATCGCGCCGCCTGAGCGCTGGGAGGCGGTCGTGCGCGCCGGGTGGACGGGCGCGCCCCGGCTGACGGCGGTCGTCGCCGGCGAGACGGGCGACGCTCTGCTCGCCGCGCTCGCCCCGCGCGTCGGGCGGGTGGCGACGGCGTGGGGGCACCTGGACGCCGGGCTGTGGAGCGCCCTGCACGAGCGCGCCCACGAGGGGGAGGCGCCCCGCCTCGGTCGGGCGCTCGCCGGGAGTCGCCTGCACGTCCTCGACGACGCGGGCGAGCCGGTCGCGGCCGGGATGATCGGCACCCTCGTCGTCGGCGTCGACTCGGTGGCCGCGGTCGCGTCTGCCGCCGTCGAGCGCGACCCGTTCGCGCCGGGCGGAGGGTGGCGCGTGCGCACGGGGGACCGCGCACGGCGGCGCGCCGACGGCGCCCTCGACCTGGTCGCCGTCGACCCGGGGCGCACGCGCCTGCGCGGGGGCACGGTGGAGCTGGCGGGGATCGCCGCCGTCCTCCGGACGCACCCGGCGATGGAGGACGCGGCCGTGCTGCCGCGCGTCGACGCCTACGGGCAGTCGCGGCTCGTCGCCTACCTGGTGTCCGCGGGCGGAGCGGCGCTGCCGAGCGACACGGAGCTGCGGGCACTCGTGCGCCGCACCCTCCCCGACCGCGCGGTCCCGCAGCTGATCGTCCCGGTGGCGCGGATCGAGCGCGACGACCGAGGGCTCCCGCTGACCGCCGAGCTACCGTTGCCGGCGGCGCTCGCGCCGGTGCGCGCGCACGTCGAGCCGCGCACCGCCGAGGAGCGGCTGCTCGCGGCCATCTGGTGCGAGATGCTCGGCGTCTCGCGCGTGAGCGTCGGCGACAACTTCTTCGCGCTGGGCGGCCACTCGCTGCTCGCCTTCCAGGTGGTCGCGCGCGTCGCGCGCGACACGGGGCGTCGCCTCAGCCCGCGCCCGCTCCTCCTCGGCACGCTGGAGCAGGCCGCCGAGCAGCTGCGCAGCGCGCCGCTCGTGTCCGCGGCAGCGTCGCCGCCCGTCGCCCCGGGGACGGACGCGGCGGGTCCCACGGGGCCGGTCGGGGCGTGGGAGGCGCCGCCGGAAGCGCCGTCGCGAACGGCGGGGGGGCTGCTGGCCCGCCTGCGGGGGGTGCTCGGTGACCGTGGCTGACCGGCGCTCAGCGCGACGGCGGGAGGTCGGCGGCGGGCAGTGGGCGGAGCGCGTCGTCGAGGAACGCGCGCAGCCGCGCGAGGTAGTCGGGCGCCGCCTCGGCGAATCCGGCGTGCCCGGCCCCGGGCACGAGCCAGAGCGTGGCCGAGGGCCCGACCGCGGCGTGGAGGGCGCGCGCGTCGGCGGGATCGACGGTGCGGTCGGCGCCGCCGTGCACGACGAGCACGCGACGCGGCGCGAGGCGCGCCGCGACGTCGACGGGCTGCTCGGCGGGGAGCGCGAGGCCGCCGAGACGCTGGCCGAGTCGGGCGCCCCAGCGCGCGGCGGGGCCGCCGTCGCGGTACTCGAAGTCGACCTGGGCGCGGAGGTCGGCGGGGGTGCCGACGAGCACCACGGCGCGCAGCCGCGCGTCGTCGGCGGCGACGAGCGTCGCGACGTACCCGCCGAGCGAGTAGCCGACGGCGCCGAGTCGCGCGCCGTCCACCTCGGGGCGTCGGGCGAGGAAGTCGAGCGCGCCGGCGAGCGCCGCCCGCTCGGCGGCGCCGTACTCCAGCCGCCCACCACTCTCGCCGTGCCCGGGACCGTCGTAGAGCAGCACCCCGTACCCGGCCGCCGCGAGGGCGCGCGCCTCGGGGAGGAGGGCGGTGCGGTCGCCCCCGGTCCCGTGCAGGAAGACGATCGCCGGGCCGCGCGGCGTGCCGTGGGGCGGGGCGTACCAGCCGCGGATGCTGCCGCCATCGCCCCCGCGCCAGGCGACGTCGCGCACGTCGGGGAGGGACGCGTCGGCGGGGCGAGCCACCGGGCCGCGGCGCGGGCTCAACGCCCGGTACTCGGCGCGCGCGGCGAGGACGGCACGGCGCAGCTGGAACGCGATCGCCAGAGCCACCACGCCCGA
>ERZ1066118.1011-NODE-1011-length-20324-cov-59.173714_pt1 | contig 20324 bp, 18 predicted proteins | sample MGYA00382765_ERZ1066118 | MGnify/ENA primary metagenome ERZ1066118 (study PRJEB33369, sample SAMEA5778348) | biofilm metagenome | biome: Industrial cooling water; feature: Water cooling tower basin; material: Biofilm | place: United Arab Emirates | collected...
TTTTATACCATAGCTTTGCCGCTAAGTTTTTTTACCATCAGCTTGCCGTTTTGGCAAAGTCAAATTACAAATCACATTTATTATGATTTTTACTTTGACTTTGCCGCATTTGTACTTTGACTTTGCCACATAAGGTGTTGCAAAGCTTCAAACAGCGTGGTGTATGTCTATGTCAAAAAAGCCTATTTTACTTTGACTTTGCCGCGATTGGATTTTTAAACTTTGAGATTGCCGTGATTTAATATTGTGGTTTTTACCGTCAATAACACCTAAAATAAGCAGAAATGATGAATTTAGACTGCTTCGGCGCCAACACGAACGGCACTATCTGAGTATTGAAAATAAATGTTCTGTTTGGTTGGTATAATTTTCGCCAAAATAGCTTTTTATACCATAGCTTTGCCGCTAAGTTTTTTTACCATCAGCTTGCCGTTTTGGCGAAGTCAAATTACAAATCACATTTATATTTGTGCTGTCCCAGAATATATTTTCAGGCTGACGCCGGAATAGAAAGTGAATACTGTAGTATTTCAATTAGATAAAAATATGAACACTATTACCATCGAATTCCGCCACTTTTGGGCGAAATCTCCAAAATATACATTCAACTCGCGCGTTGCAATGAGAAGTAATTGCGACCCTAGCAAATGGGCTATCGGTCGAGTCACGGGGTTACGGCTTGATGACGATAACGTTTGGAATTACATTATAGTCTTTGATGTGCGATTCGTTTAGGTTAGGAGCCTCTAGAAACTAGAGGGGTATGAGCCTAGTACAAAGTAAAAGACGGCTTTTACTTCTGTATAACTGTTCCTTTGATGTGGGTGACACCAAGTATCCTAGAACCGTAAAGTCCCACCCGTTAAGAGATACGTGACTCCCTACCTGCCCAGAGTGACCATACTCGGAATTATGGAGGCTAAAGCTGGGGACAGGACGCAATCAGTTGTAAAACAAGCAGGTAGCAACACTGGCGTTAAAGGGGAGATGGCATGGTTAGCGCGACGTGAAAAGTCGTATGAGTAAGGAAACTTACGAACTGAACTGGGAAGCCGACTTCCATCAGAGAGCAGAAATCTGGTTCCCACGTAAACAGGTCACTGACCTGGGGGCACACTTAAGCTGGTAACGGTAAAGGTGGAACGCAAGCCCACGAAAGCCACATGGTAGAAATACTACTACGTCCGAAGTCACGGCGACCAAATGATGGCAAGGGAAAGATATCAAGGGTTAAGGCAACTGAATCATCGAAAGCTCCGTTATGCATCATACGTGGGTGAAACCCGCAACCTGCGGGATATGACTTGACTACACCCATCACCAAAAGGTAGGAGAACGGGTTTTGGAATTGTCCAGCCAAAACCAACTGCCAAAGCTTCTCCCGGAGTATAGATGGAACCCGTAGTATCGTAGGTTCAGCATACGAAACACGGTAAGCCCCAATTGGTCTGGTATATTTAATACTCCAGTATCAAGGTCGTAAGAGCTTGAAATGCCAAGGGGGGTATGGGATGGTGGAAAAAGCAAATGCTTTTTTGTAATGAAAAGGATAGAGGTTGAGAAAACAACATTACCTCACGATGAAAATTCGGCAGAATTCCACCTGGTCTGAGACGAAAATGAAACATCAGTAAGAAGTATTATCCTTTTATGAGCAATAGACTTGATAACAAGATTGTTCCTGAAAGCGTTATAAAATCATGGGCTGATATTAATTGGAAATCCGTGACTAGTAACGTCAAGAAACTGAGAATGCGAATTTTTCGTGCTACACAAGCAGGTAAATTGCGTAAAGCAAAAAGCCTGATGAAATTGATGCTCAGGAGTACTTCAAACATACTTCTTGCTATCAAAAAAGTGACACAGTTAAACCAGGGTAAAAAGACTGCTGGTGTCGATGGCTTTATTGCCCTAACTCCTACAGAAAGAGTCAAGCTAATTGACCTAGTAAGAGGACATAAACCCAAAGATATATTACCTGCAAAAAGGGTATATATTCCCAAGGCAAACGGCAAATTAAGACCGCTCGGTATCCCCATCACGGTTGATAGAATAAAACAGGCAGTAGTACTTAATGCTTGGGAACCATACTTTGAAACTACCTTCGGGTCACACAGCTACGGGTTCAGGTCGGGAAGGTCTACCCTAGATGCAATCGAACAAGTATTTAATAGATTTGCAGCTAGCAAAGATGAATGGATACTTGATGCCGATATTTTAGGGGCATTCGACAACATTAGCCACAATTTTCTATTAGAAAAAGTCAAAATGTTGCCGGGAATAGACTTTGTATTTGGATGGCTACAAGCTGGATACCTCGAAAAAGAAGTATTTAACAAAACAGAAGCTGGAGTGCCACAAGGTGGTATTATTTCTCCACTTTTAGCCAATATTGCGCTAGATGGAATTGAGAAATATATAAGCGGATTAACCTGCCAAGTTACATACTACCGGAAAGACAAAGATGGAAATATTAAAATCAGTTCCAGAGGTAATAATAAAGGCAAACCATGCGTAATGTATGTAAAAGAAACCTGTCCATTTGGTTTCATTAGATATGCTGACGACTTCATAGTTACAGCCCCTAATGCTGAATGTATGGAAGCAGTTATACCTCATATAACCGCCCTACTTCAAATTAGAGGGTTGAAACTTAGCCCTGAAAAAACCCAGATAAGACATACCGAACAAGGTATTGACTATCTTGGTTTTAATATTAGAAAAGTTCATGGTAAAACTATTACCAGACCGGAGAAAGAAAAAGTCCTCAGTAAACTTAAAGAAATCAAAACATGGTTGAAAAGCAACATTAACGCAACTGCGGAAGCTGTAATACATTATCTCAACCCAATCATTAGGGGATTTGCCTACTATTACAGAACTGTTTGTTCCAAAGAGGTTCTCAGTTACTTTGATAATCAAATATGGAAAGCCATATATAGATGGGCACGAAGAAAGCACGGTGGCTTAAGCCGCAAAAAAGTATGTGAGAAATATTTTAATGTTGGCATTAAACACCCAAACTATAACAAATGGGACTTTCTAACTATCACAAAAGACCGTAAAGGCTATGAAAAGGTTCTCGTACTCTTCAAAGCTAGTACCGTCCCAATTGTCAGACATATTAAAGTAGCTGGAAACAATTCTAAAGACGACCCTACCCTGAAAAAATACTGGCAACAAAGGGCGATGAATCTTGGCAATCAACGATTTGCACCAAATAGCAAATACGAGAAGATAGCCCAGAGACAAAAGTATAAATGTCCAATATGTGGTGAACACATCCATGACGGAGAATCACTTCATCTACACCATATTATCCCTATTAATAAAGGTGGTACAGAAGAATTGAAAAATCTAACTTGGATGCATGAAGCCTGTCACAAAATAGCACATACCAAGAAGTCTAAAAAGGAAAAATCTGAACCAACAATTGACAATTGGGTAGTTACTGAGGCTTGAGCCGGATGATGCGAAAGTGTGCGCCGTGGCACGCACTGATTGAAATGCCAACGAAGTTGGTTGGAGTTCGGGGTACGAGACTCCAAGGCGAACAACTTACCTAGACCCGAAAGGGCGAGGGGACAAGAGCATGTTCGTAAAGCGGAGAATAACAGAAAACGTGTATGTTATAGCTCTGCAACGCCTGAACGATATGGTTAAAGCTAGACTGCCTGAACCCTAATATCCAGCGGTGGAAGCGCACATCCTTCGGTAGCACGTTTGTACACCGATGTTCGAGGTAATCATTAAATCTACTTTCTTTAATGATACGCCCCGACCTCGAAGCGATGAGTAATGAACTCATTCAAGGATATGAGTAGGAACCTAAGTCGTTCAAAATACGTTCATCAGTGACAGAACACGGGATTGCCTAATGGACGCGAGTCCTATGGTAACGGAGTTCTAATAGTAGTCGTGGGGGTTACGTCCCACCAGGGCAAGCGGGAGAGCCGCTTACAGGGCGAAGTAGAATAGGTAATTGGATGTAAACAGAAGTCGAGAGGTACGCGAGATGCGAACAGCCGAAACGATACTGAACATCAACGTAAAAATTACCGGAAAGCTACGTGATACGGAAACGGTCATGCGTAGTTTGGAGGGGGGTGGTTGGAAAAGTGCCAGTAATGGTAACTCGCTGGCTACCTACCCTACGGCACGTCCGGATCGAACAGAGAGGTGCGAGGCATAATAGCCTCCATCGACTCTAACTACCCGCTTGGTTATTGTGATGAGCTAACAGAGTCCGAGTTAGCCCCTGAGAGTGAATTTGCTTGTGTTTCTAATCGCTAATTATAATTACCTAAAATATAAAGCTACTAGTTTTACAACTACTAGTAGCTTTTTTTCGGCTCACGCCTTTTTAGACAACGAAACCGTGTTTAAAGGGTTAAGCCATGAAAAGTGCTGAAGAAATAATCGCAGAACTAAAACAATTTAGTGGTTCTTGTGTTCTGTATAAGCATTGGTTAAATATTTTATATACCGAAGGCATCAAGCATTTAGCTGAAACTACACAAAGTTTTTGGCTCATTGATGCTATCGCTTCACATCAAACTAGAAAATTGATATCAAATCCTTATTTAAAAGAACTTCAGATTTGGCGGCTGGTAGTCCAAGAAAAATCTGGTGTCTTAATTTGTGAGTGGGATACTGATAAAGAAGTGTTAAAGCAAAATATTCCTTACACTGACTTTCCATTGCCTACTATCAAACTTTACCTAGCTCAAAAAGTGTTGATGTTGCCTAGCGAGTACTGATGTAAAAAATATACAGCCATAAACAAAAACTATTGAACTAGGTAACAAAATCATGAATAGTAATGGCTTTATTCAACTATCGCTCAACTTTTCTGTAATTAAAAATGGTACTAAGGTTCGTATTGATGGATACGACTGTCACCAACTGCTTGATTTAACAAACTGTGTTGGGGTGGTTTATTTATATAGCCAATCAACAGGTGATTACTTGGTTCGCTTTCCAGGCAAAAAAGGAATTGTACCTGATACACCCTTAATTCTTAGATATCGGCGCCAGCAATTAGAAATTGTTGCTCGTAAGGCTCATAATGCTTAATCTACAGAAATAATAGCTTATTCAACAGTTTATATGCTACGAGAATTGGAGCATTTATTTTTTATAAGTCGGCTCACGCCTTGAAGGGCTATGAAATTGCTGTGATAGAGATTTTATATGTTTATATCCTGCCGAACACAATACGGAACATTACATTCACATGAAATCAACTCAATTGAGCGTTTGTTAGACTTTTTAAATTGTTATCCGGGTCTGGACTACAAATTGCAAATCAATCAAATACCTTATCAATTAATACAAACTGGAAGATGTCAGAAAAGAGAATACCCAAAAATAATATTCCAAAAAAGTGACCATGCTCTTGCAAATGAGCTTTCTTTAACTGTGATATCCGACTTGGAATATTTTCTAAGTCAACATCCTGGGAATCTTTACTACTTAGAAATTGACACGAGTGTTTATAAATTATCTAAATAGTCGTTCCTATAAACGCGGCGCCTGTAACGGGGCAACATTGAATACTGGGTATCAACTATATAGAAAACCCAGTATTTGAATCGTTATCTTCTTTTGTCCTTTTTTCGACGGTAATTTAATATGGTACTAGTTTTAATACATCCGCAATTTCAGGTATTAATTTGCAAACGAACTGGAAATATCAGCGGTCGTATTTATTTTCCCGCACTATTTCTTGCGGAATTTTACAGTATTGTCATTATGTGGTTACAACGACAAGAAATTATTTTTGATGAAAAAGACTTGAAAATGTATGCAGACGGTTCTTTTCGTATATATTTCAGCACACAATTTTCTCCCGAAGTAGAATACCAAAGATTAATTGTGATGCTTGAACAACAATCTAGAGGAAGTTTGAGTTAAGCAAAAAAGCATAAATGTAAACCCTTACGGGCTAATATCTATGAAAAGGAGCGCACTCGCTACACACGCGCGATTAATCTGGAGAAACAGAAAATGCAAACGATTCAAGATTTCTTAACAATTTCTATTGTAATACTTTGTGCGATTATCACAATTACAATAGCGTTAGACTTGTGCATTAGCTTAACACAGTTGTGGAATAATGTTGCAAACAAAGTTCAGGACGTTCAACAAGCGCATCCACAATTTAATAGTGCAAATCAACCAGAGCATCGATTAATTGCTACAGAAATGAAAACTATATCTATGTCGGCAACAGCTTACTCGGCGCCAACTATAGCAGACAGTACAAATATAGCATCGCTTCAAGTGTTGATACAAAAGTTACCACAGTCTCGTGTCCGTACTGCTGCACGACGTTTAGGAATTAAAGATAAGATTGATGGAAGCTACCAAAAGGTAGGAATATTACGCGCGCAAATAAGCGCAAAGTTAAAATCTCGACCATCCGAAGTTGAACAGGTACTAAGTCACCTTTGTTGATGTTTATAAAACTATAAGTAAGGGTAGCGACGTAAGGATTATAAGTTTCTACCCTTAATGACCGTAATAGCATATATATAGGTCGAATAAATTCATCCCTCTTTTGCTGCTTACATTCTGGTAATGTGTTATTCCAGTTTTTTCTGTACCGTGTATTACGGCGATTGGAACTCCAAAATTACCACATTTTAGTGTTCGTTGCCAAATAAGTCTATAAACCCACAATAAATCTTAGGAAGATTATGAATTTAGTTAAACAAGCCTATAACGCTGTTTCTAATTGGTTAAATCGCAATCTGATGAACCCAACTCACAGCATTCGAGAGATTATACCTGGTTGGGACGATGTAAGGATTCAGGTCACCAACGCGCGTGTCCTTTCTAAAACTTTAAGCGAGTGACCCCCTTTGGGGGTCACGGCGCCGTAAAAATTAAATAAAAAGCATGAAAGAAACTTAAGAGAAAAGATTACATTTACTGTAACGCATACGTTTTAATAAAACGTATGCAGGAACAGAACTTCTATCAATCAAGGTAGTAATTCAAGGTATTAAGGATGGTGCTTGTACTTTTGGGTTAACGATTGCTTTTATAGCTTGCTCAAAAAATTCAATCACGGAACGCCCTTGGCGCCGACAAGTTTGCACAATCGTCAATAAATTGGCAGTATGCTGGAACCGCTCCATAGAGCGAGAACCTCCACTAACTTTTCTCTTAGTTACAGCTAAACGTAACGTTCGTTCTGCTTGATTATTATCAGGTGGTATATCCGGATGTTCTAAAAAATACCACCATTGGTGTGCTTTGTCTCGCAAACAACGTAGAAGCTTACCTGCCTCGCCTCCCGCTTTATTAATCCATTCATTAATAGAGGATTCGACTTTTACTTTAAACTCAGACCCCCAATTAAAGAAACCCAGAATGTCTTGTTCTTTTTGGAAGTTCGCGTAATGCCTAAATGCTTCATCGATTAACTTGACAAAAATTTCCCCTATTTTTAGGTTGTGTAAACCAGGAAGCTTCATTAATTTTTTGAAGTGGCGCCGTAAATGTGCTAGACATTTTTGTTGGGCTTTTACGTCATAGCCGTTATAGACACTATAATCGTCAGAACTAAGTACGCCATTATAATTGGGTCCAAGAATCATTTCTAGCTCTGCGCGCGAACGAGTGTCTGCCGCGTGGAACAAAGCAAAATCGGTGTTCGCAAAAATCCACAACCATTCTTTTACACCTTTAACAATCCAAGGTGTTTCCCTTCGGGATAACTTCGTTAACATCAGAGTGTATATTTGGCTGATTGTCTTGTATCCAGTTTTTAAGGTCGTCAACACTTTTATTGATTGCACCATCTATTCTTTCATTTGTAGTAACAAGGGTTCCAACCCCGATTTCGATCTTCCCCAATTCCCACAAAAGTTCTTGTTGCTTTTCATAGGGTAAGTGCCCGTAATTATTTACCCATCCTAAAAAAGCTTGCAGTTTTATCCCTATGTCTTGTCCTGGAACTATATCACTTGACCATTCTGCTACTTGCTTATTCCCGCAGCGTGAGCATACACAAGTATGGCGTTGGTACTCAACTATCTCTATTGGACGTTCTACCAATTGCGCGACTTGTTGCGTTTCAACTTTTATTGGCTCTCTTACAAAACCTGTAGTACCACAGCAATCGCAAAATTCGGGACGTAAAATTTCAAATCGGTCAACTCGACCAAAACCCTTGCGAGTTTTACCCACATGTCCTGGTTGTCCTCCGGGTTTGCGTTTCGGCGCCTCTGCATCTGAGCCACTATTATCTTCTTTCTTCTCTGATTTTTTTAAGATATCTGTTGATGGAGGTTTTGATGAGGTTTTGCTGTCTAAATCTTTGCTAACTTTTAGCCTTTGTACTTCAACTTCAAGCTCTATGACCGTTTTTTTTAATTCTTGGATAAAATCTGCTTGCTCAATTACGATGTCTACCAGTTGTCCCTGTGACAACTGGGAGAGGTTTTCGCGATTTAATTCGAGAGGCTCATTTTTATCCATAATTCTGATAATCTGCCTCACATGCTACCTTTGTCAAGACCCCTAAACCAATCGCACCGTTATAACCCGCTTTTTATTTAATTTTTATGGCGCCGTGACCCCCAAAGGGGGTCACTCGCTTAAAGTTTTAGAAAGGACACGCGCGTTGGTGACCTGAATCCTTACGGGACGATGATTATCCAGACCCTATATTTACAGATGAATGGCAATTAACTAGTGAGGCTGGTTTATCTTCAACAATTAAAAACGATAATTATGATGTTGAAGTTGAAACAGCTGGCAGTATACACTTAAATGATTTCCATAAGGAAGAAAATCAGTATCAAGAATTGACAACAAGTTGCAACAACTGCAAATACTTTCACGGTCAAAGTTACGGGGACAACCATATCCCCTTTATTTGTGCAGTTAAGCCTTACGGAGATACCAACTGCTCTGCAAATGAACTTATAGATATAGACGACCTATATTCAGATTTAGAACCAGAGGATACATTCGACTTAACAGAAGAAGATGAACTCCGTGCTGCCTATGGACCTTACTATGAATTTGTAAAAGATGCCGAATGGAAGGGTGATTGGTTGGACAATTATTTGGGCAAGCATGACGCGGAACAACAGGATTAATATATAATCCCAAACAAAAACTCTCATGACAAAAAGCTTGATAGTCATGAGTGTAAAATTTTTATTTTAAAAGATGTCTAAATTTTCATCCTCATCATCATCTGGTTGGGGACAATAGGGAACCGGGGTGTCTTCCCATTTTTTTCCCACACGGATTATGTGGATGTTTACTTCACTTTGCTCTTGAGAAATTGTTTGAGCGTTCACATCATCAATATCTTCGCTTTGCTCTTCAAAAATTGCTTGAGCGCTCACATCATCAATATCTATGACACCTTCAGCAAGTAAATCCCCAAGATAATCAGTATGCCAGACAGAAGTACGTATGCGAATTTGATTTGGTTGTGATTCGCTCATAACGTTTCCTCCTCAAAAATTACGCTCCTTCTATAATACATAGCAAATTCTCATGAAGGAAATTAATTTTTATGACCTTAGTCCTATTAATAATCTCGACTCTAGTTTAGTAACTAATTATAGTGTATCGGAGTAAATTGATAGTGCGTTGATTATAAGGATTGTTGCTATGGCAATCACCCTTGAACACTTTTGCACTAAAACCCTTGAGCCAATTACTGTAAATGGCTTACCATTGACCGAAACCATCGAACACTGTTTGGCTGAATATTTTGCATCAGGCGCCACGTATAAGGTAGGCATAGTCTATCCAGGTCTAACAAAAGAGGCAGACCTACAAAAACTTAGAGAACAAGGTGAACCTGTTGCCGGGGTCGGTTTCCGTCCCGGCAAACTGGTGAACCCGAAGGGTTTGAGTTTGGAGTTCGCAGCCTCGGAACGCTTCTACTTTATGGATGAAGCATTGCGTAATAAGTTATTTGACCAGCCCCACTTCGGCGCCGCTTATGGCAGTAATATGTTTACTCCATGTAAAAGTTTTAGTGAGCGCGAGAATTTGCGTGTCTTGGTGGTAGATGCAAGCACTGGAGAGAATGGTGGAGTTATGCCACCAGACGAAGCAATTAAACTAGTGGGAGACGGGGACGGTAAAATTGATGCACGATTACATCACGATTTGAGTAACCAACCTCAAACACCCTTTCAAGCTAGATTTGGAATTAAAGAGCGTAGTTGTGGATTGAATACTAATAACAAAACTATTGACTTACAAAAGCAAATAGGAAAAGGAACATTCGCACCGCGCGATTTAAGTTCTATTGGAAATGGCTATGACCTGATTATCTCCACCGACCAACTTAAGGGAAGAGGAAAGGGGGAGAGGGAGATTGGGAGAGTGGGGGAATTGAAAGAAGCCAGCACCCAGTTTACTGAATCTTCAGATTGTCCACTCCCCTTATCCCCCACTCCCCCCTTCGGGTTCACCAGTTTGCCGGGACGGAAACCGACCCCGGCAACAGGTTCACCACTCTTCCCTTCCCCCACTCCTCTTGTTCCTGGAGAGTACACAATGACTATGGGTATTGGGAATAAGACAGATGCTTATTATGGTGTGACATCAACAGGCGCCCAGTTTTGGAATTTATTCCCAGAAGGGGTTAAGGGGGATGTTGTGCCACGGTTAGAGCAGCGCCTTCTTGAACTCGAAGACATCGCAAGTGACCCCAGGAAAATTGCACAAGACTATATTGATACGATGGATGCTAAGTATAAATACCAAATTAATAGTGAAACTGAACCAGAAGATTTGATTGATTTTGAAAATCTGAATTTGGGAGAATTTGAAAAATTAATTGACGATTTATTTGGAGATAAGGAGCAAGATGTAATTTATCGTGTCCTAAAGGCTGATTTATCAGGTCATTACCAATTACTCGAACATCCTAAAATTGTAGATAAGCTTTTCGGACACTGGCGCTCCTCATATATGGATTGTGCAACGGGCAGGTTTATTAAGTTTGATTCAGCGATGGCACAAACTTGTCATGACTTGGCACCGAACGAGGTTTGCTACCCGAACTTTCCAGACGGTGCCGAGTTAATAGTTTATCGTAGTCCTGTTGCAAACTCTAACACAGTAGATATTTATATTAATCGCCATCTACCAGACGACCCCAAGGATATTGGCACTATCAAGCTATCACCAATTGGACTAAAACATTCGCTGTCAGATTGTGATGGAGACAGAATGGCAATTGCACTTGCGAGTGAGTTTCCTCATACCGCAGCAGAAATTAAACAAAAACAACTCACACAAAACCGCTATGCTGAAATCGTCAAACCGCAGAAGAAAGCCTATACAGGTTCGTTTGAGCAAATCGCCTTGGATGCAATGGAAAATAAAATTGGCTTGGTTGCTAATTTGTGCATGAAGGCAATTGCGCTAGAAAACGAATGTTTATCAACTCGACTCGAAGATGCTTGGAGCCTAATAAGAGATATTTCCTGTGCTGCTACGAAGATGTTGAGAGCAGGAACTCGTTCGCACAATGCAATTAAATATCCTGAAAATCTCAAAACACAAATTTCCGAACTATCACATCTGTGTTTGGAATCCAATCAAAACCACATAGATGTTAAAAAAATTAACACATTAGCAGAGCATAATCACAATTGTGAGAAAAAAAATATACCTCTGTTATCACCAGAATACGTAAGCAGGTTTTTAGAGAAAGCAGGTAAATTTTATCATGACTTAGTTGGTATATTAGGAGGGCAACTACAAATAGAAGTTGACCGGGGAAAAAGTGCTAACCGCAGTGACTCATCAATCGTCAATGCTTGTAGCTATATTACTAAATGCTTTGATATTGCGACTTGGGTAGAAGAAAGGAAGGTAGACGATGTATATACCAACCGCACGATGAATGTCAAAGGCAATGGCGCCATCGATATGATGGCGAAAATGACGAACTCAGCATTTTCTGAAAACGCACTTTTGCCTCGTTCAACACAACAATTTCAGGATTTGTTCAAAGGTGTGGAATTTACTGCTGCTCAAAAGGAACAAGCTTTCACGATAAAGAAAAATTATGACATCTTAATCAATAAAGCGATTGAAATTAGTAAAGAGGTACAGTCAGCACCAGGACCAAAACTGATTGCAACAAGTTCTCGTGGTAATCAATTAGAAATTATTGGGATTGCAACATATAAGCATCCCAACGCTTTTGATGATAGAAAACTTGACATTAAAATTATTGAAGATAAAAATCCCCACCAATCGATTAAAAGTAGATGGTTAGCCTTTTCTCCTATATATAATGTATATAATGATAAAAATCAACCGTTACGTCAACCAAATGGAGAAATAGAGTATAAGCAGCTTGGCTACATTGCCGAATCCTCGGTTCAAAAGCACTCTTCTATCCTCCTGCACCAAACCGAGTTGAAAAATTTAAGTACACATATTGTAACTGGGTTGGCACCAAGTCAAGTTAAAGCCGCGTTTTCGCGCATTCGAGAATATGCCCAAGAGATAAGAGAAAGTATCCCCGACTCCGAAAAACAAAGCATCGCAGCCGCAATGTGGCAAATTTCAACAGCCAACAAGGAAGAATATGGTTTCAAGAAAACCTCAGCAGTCTTCGCAATATTTCCAGACGAATTAATCGAACGACTAGCTAAACTACAACTAACAGAATTTGCAATAGTCGGCGCCCATAAAACAAGCAACGAACACTTGGGACGCAAATGGGTAGGAGAAAAAGTAGAATGCAGCATTATTATGGCACCCGACCCAGCTAATCCCACACAAAACAAGCGATGGTTAGTTGCTGACGATAAAAAACTGGGCGTATTCCGTAGTGAATCAGCGCAATTACCTATCGGTACTAGTATGACCGCAGAAATAACCTCCCCACCAAGTGCTTCTGTTATCATCACAAGTACCCAAGGCAATCAATTGAAAGTTGGACAACTCAAAAAATATGCGTTCGCTGACTTTGACTGGAAGGGGGAACAGGGGTTAATAACAATTAACACGATTAATGACGGTAAAGCTTTTCATCCAATTGCACTAGTTGATGGTAAACCTTTAGGAGTGATTGACAAAGAGTCTTTTGGGTTATTAAGTCAAAAATTAGCTGCCAAAAATTTATCAATTCAAGGATTTAAGTTTCAAGGTACTTTGGAATCGGCGCCAGCCACTATCGTCAATATCAAAGTTGACCCACAAACAGTTAAGTATCCCGAAGTCTGGACAAGAGAACAAGCTTTAGTGAAGGAAAGTCAACCAACTTTGTTGGATGAACTTAAACTGATACTGAAAGATAAGTATCAACAGAAAATAAACATAGGCTTAATACATGACTCTGAAGCATCTCTAGGTGCAGTAATGATTAAAAGCGATGATTTTCAAACCTTTATGCAGCAGCAAGGTAAAGAGATAAAGTATATAAAAGCACTTGCTGCTCTTATTGATCAGAAGCTTGGAGAAGAGTCTTTTATTGGTATCGCTCGAAAACAAAGCTTTGAAGAGCTATATTTCTGTGTTAACTTGCCAATTGAGGCGCCGAAACAGAAAACAGCAACTAGAATTAGCGATACTTTGAACTTTCCCCTCGAATATGACCAGCTAGAGGATGGGAAACGAACAAAATTTATCGCTATTCCCTTGAATGACCTGGAAAAAGCGATTACTCAAGCTGAAAATAACATAAAACAGCACAATCATACAGTAACTGCTGCATTCCCAAGTAATCAAGAAGCTCTTAAAAATCCAACTGATGCAACACCTTCTAAAAAGAAGGTATCAACACAAATCCATACTTCAAATATGACCACACCAAAACAAACACAGTCATCAAACCAAGCTCAAAACCGTGAAGATTGGGAAAATGCAATGCTAAAACTTGCACTCGGTAGTCTAAAAGCCAATCCTGGAAACATTGGGGAAGAAATACAAACAGCAACTTTTGGCGAAGGGAAATACCGAGTTGTCCATCATGCTCCCTCTGAGTTACTGCGAATTGTAGACGAATTCGCAGATAGAGGTACGCTCTATAAAGCACAAAAGGGTAAACCTGCTACAATATGTGAGTTTAGTAATGAAGAGAAGAAGACTTTTGAGCAGCACGCGCTCACAAATCAGCATAAAAACTTACAACATGATGCTTAAAATGATTTATTGGCGCCACTGCAATACGCAACTAATTGACTAACGCGGCAACAGGTCATCAAGTTTTAGTTTTATATTTGGAAAAATGTTGGAAGTTATATTTTGACCTAAACGATACTGTTGTTGCTGGTATGTATCGCCAATTAATTGACAAACGGTAAATGTCGGTTGTTTTGGTTTGCCAATGAATTGCAAGCCTCCCAACCCTAAAAAGTCTACAATCCAATATTCCTGTATACCTAAAAATGCATATTCTTCAACTTTTCGGGCATAATCGTCTTGCCAGTTAGTACTAACAACTTCGACAACGTGTTTAACTGTACTACCATTACAAATAATTGGCTCTTTCTGCCACAAGGGTTCAAATCGAAGTTGTTCGTTATCTAAAACTATGACATCGGGACGTAGTGCTGTGGCTTGGGCAGCAGGTGGCTTGATTAAACAACTTTTTGGAACTATCCAATCGAATTCGGCTTTTAGGATTTCAACAAAAACCCGACCAGCGATATTACCTGAAACTGTTTCGTGAGGACCTGTTGGTTCCATGTCGCGTAACTCTCCATCAATTAGTTCGTAGCGGGGATTGTCGCCATATTCGGCAACGAATTCCTCGAAAGTAAGAAGTTTTGGTGGGGTGTAGGTCATACAATCATGTTTTATGAGAAAGTAAGCTGATAATTATTTTAACCTAGAGTAATTATACTTATAACAATAATTGCTATCCTTAATCCATCAGGTATTTTAAATTTAGGACAAGTAGCGATAGTCGTGATTGCAAAAACAACAGCGAATAGTTGAAAGTGAAATAAACAGAATATAGATAAAATTGCTGTGGTGATGCAAATTAGCCAACCGCAGATAAGTTGAGAATTTTCTAGAATTTTATCTAATTGATTCGGATTTTTCATGAAAACCTCCAGTGAATGAATTTTTAAGGTGCTTTTACTCGCAGCAAACAGTAATCTCCGGCGCCTCGTTTCTCTTTTGCTGCTATTATACGTTGGGCATCAACTTTGGTACAGTTAAGATTAGTCAAGCTTTCTGAGTTCCAAGTCATAATACGACGCGCGAGCTTACCTTCAGGACTTTTCGACCAATGCAAAGTTTCAGCTTCGGCAACAGTTAACTTTCTTGGTTTAATGGGTGCATATCCACCAGCGAGCCATATGGGAACAGCTAACCCAGCTAAAACCCCAAACCCAATCGCTGCTATTAATATTCCTAATGCTGGTATCATCACCTTTAAACGACTGCGTTCCTTTGACTCGCTATGCTTAATTAATCGGTCTACCATTTTACGAATTTCTATTTCCTGACCGGAAGTAGCAGTACGTTTGGCTTTCTCTAGTTGGTCGTAGATAGATTCTGACCAGCGCTTAAACAAGTTATCGAGTTCGTTAGGTTTATCTTCGAGTAATACCTGAAGTTGACCTGTTGCTAGCATCACGAGAAATAGCGGGTCGTTTGTAGAAAGTCCATGCTCAACTGTTATTGCTAAAACCCGTCTTTGAAAATCAGCGTCTTTACCCTCAAGTAAGCGATTTAAAAAGTTTTCTGTTTTAGCTTGCCGTAAACTATGTACCATAATCAATTCCTTTCTGTAGGTTTGCGTTTTCAGTTTGAGAGTGGCTTTGATTTGATAACAGCATGGAAACTTCTATTTCATGAGATTGCAGTAATGAGGTAAACTCAATTGCGTCAGCAAGATTTAGCTCCTCCATAACTTCTCCATCGAAGGTAGCAGCTAATATTGTGTGCCCATCAACCGAGTCAGACAGTACAAAATAATCTGACTCAACATGAATCGTTACTTTCCCGGTTGGGGATAAGATAAACTCACTCGTATCATGAGTTTGATACTCCTCTATAATTTTGTCTACAATTGCCTGTTCAATTTCTAGTAACTCAGCTTTTTCCAACTGTGGTGTGGAGATTATTTCATTTGTAATTATATCAGTCATAACAGGCACCTCTTTTTCAAACAATTTATTTAATTCATACGTGTCTGCTTCTTCTTGAAGCAAATCGTCTGAAGAAGAACGTAAAATTATTTCTCCTAACATCTCTAAATTAGGGATACTAATACTTAACTGAGTTGAAGTAGTGGAGTTAACAGTCTCTTTATTATCATCCGAATCATCATTGTTATCATTCAAACGTTCACTATCATTGATAAATTCTGACGATTGGACAAATTTCTTGCTATGTAACACTTCTTGAATATACTCATGGCTAAAAACCTGGTCAAATATTTGACTTCTTGTTGTATATTCTAAACTAGGTTCCAGGCTTTTATACGATGACAAGCTCCACTCACCAACATTATTAATATGACCGCAAATCATAAATTCTCCTGACTCATGAGCCAGAAACCACTCTTTCTCAATTCCCAAATTCTGTAACATTGAGTCTTCTGCGGTAAGGATATACAGGCGCCCCATATACTGGTTGTCATCACTTGTTGTAACATCGTAGTTTAAGGCGCTATCTGTAGAATATAGAGACTTAAATTGATATGACATAAAGCTAACTTTTTACGTCTAAGTTCTGTTTTACGGGTTGTTTCTCTTTTAACCAAAGCTGCGTGCGTTCAATAGCTAGATGTGATTCCTCCAAGAAAGTAGATAGTCGCTGCTGGGACATAATTGGCATTGTCTCTTCGATGTTAGGAGCATCGAATCGAAACTTATTTGAGTCAATAAAATATCTGTCACCCGGATACAGTAAAGGAAAATCAATGATTTTGAGAGTATTTTTATACTTGTTGGTGATTGTTTTGTAAGCATGATTTTCCTGAAGAAAGCTCCAATCGTCTGTTTTACCTAAATTTCTAACAAAGACATGCAGCATTTTGTCCTTATGTAAATTAATTGATTGATAGAATAAGTCAATCGACTCAAAACCTCCATCACAAACGAACCATTTACAAATATCTACGCCATACTTTGAGGCAACCTCTAACAATTTTCCCTTTTGAATCCAGTTATTGACTTTTGGAAACACGTTTGCAGGAAGGTTGACAATAACTGGTTTCTTTCGAGCTAATTCAAAAATCACATCTGCTTTGTCTCCCTTGTTTAGAGCTTCGCTAAACTCAGCATCAACTGCAGTGGGATAAAATCGCTTTACATCTTGGTTCGTTATATCCGCATCAACCAAAGCGTGTTCTAACTTTTTCTCAATCGCATACTGCACCATGACGCGCGCGAATAAAGACTTGCCGACACCTCCCTTTTCTCCATCGATTAAATGTATTCTTCCCATATGCTGTGTTACATCTCCACTCTCAAAATGTTTCGCTATCTGTTGTGATTCCTGCTAAATTCCACATTTGCAGGTCAAAATTATCAACTTCGTTCTCTACATCCAGTATCGTCGTTTGCTCAGACTCCAAGTTTTGGGAATTATCTACTTCGGCTGTCACCTTTCCAAATACACTATACAAAATACGACCGACTTTTCCTTCATCTACTTTCATCACAGTACATAAGTATTTCAGATGATTTGCAATTGCATTCACTGAATCAAAAAATACCAACTCCAAAGTTTCACGAGAACAATTACCTTCGCTGTATAGTGCCAGTGGTAAATAATAAGCACTAAGAGCAGTCATTATTATCGCTGTCTTATCTTGAAACGGGTGCAAATTTTCATTTTGAACATAATCAAGCAATTTTGCATTATCCGAATCTAACAGTGGCTGATGGCGCCATAAGAAATCTTTTTTTTTACCCATGATTTTAGAAGAGGGGGGAGAGTGAGAGAGCGTCCGTGTGAGAGAGGAGTTTCAAGACTGAATATTACTTTTCATTGTTTCATCCCCTACTTCTCGACTACCTGCTTTAACTTTTATGCCGTGGTAAACGGATAGCGCCCAAACATCAGCAAGACGATTACCTAACCATTGTTCGCTAAGACTGTGGGGAATTTCGACACCTCCATGCCATTCAATTGGTGTCACTGGAAATATAGCATCAAGTTCACTACGCAGATAATCTGCTGTCCCACCACAAATAATTAACTCGTCCAGTTCATTAGAATGTGGCAATACTTCTTTTAACCAGTTAGCAAGCGAAATTGTATATTCTGCTCTAGAAGAATTTACAGCAGCTATTATTTTTTCTATTTCTAAATCTTGATGACTGCTTGAGGTGCAAATACCATAGAAGTGTTGAGGCTTTGGTTCACCCGAAGCATTTACAATCGCTTGAGTTAGCTGTTCAACATCTAACCCTGATGTACGCTCTATAACCTTTTCAACCATTTGCGCCATACCTAAGTTAGTAGTTTTACCTCTGTTCAAAATACCGCGTCGAGACACTATCAAAGATGCATTGCGGTATCCCAACATCACTATTGCGATAACTTTACGTCGAATTGCCTCACCCGTGTTTTTGCAGTACATCGCATAAATCCCGGCGCCTTCAGGAAAACATTCATAGCCAATTAAGTTCGCATTTAAAATTCCCGTTGGCGTATCAAACTCAGTCAAAGCATCCTTAAGCATTGGTTTGAGTAAAGCCGAATCTTCAAACTCCCCCGGTGGTAATAGCAACGCCAAGGATACGTCAAAAGATTCTCTTAACTTGCACTTCTGCTTTATAACCCAAATCGCAGCCAATGTCTTATATACAGCTAACTCAAATTTTCGCGGTCTTAATCCTGGTGTGGCGCCATAAGTGCTACGTGCCAAGTAACCAACTGCTCGGTAATCTTTACCCACTCCTATCCAAGCTGTATTTTCTGGATAAGCATTGCCCAAGTTACGAGTTTGAAACCCAAGCGACATCTTCGTTGCTTCGATGACAGATGATTCCATCCATATTGAGTAAGGTCTACCTCCTTTAATTTGTACAATTCCTTTTGTTCCACTCCCACCAAAGTCAAGCGTTAATATGACATCTGGTAATCGCTCTTTGTTTAATCTGCTCATAAGCACTCACAAGAGTTGATGGCATTTGTCTCACATTAGCAGTATTAAATCAAAAGGTGGATAGGACAGTAGTCTATATTTTATCTATGACTTTAGGCATAAATCGATTAGGAGGGAATTGGTAGGGTTTTTAAGTCCATCATCAAGCTAGTGGTACACAAATTCCCTACCAATTCCCTACTGGTCACTTCTTGACGGTGTGCGTTGAAACAGGCTTTATATTGCTCGCTATCTGAATGAGCAAGCAGTGGTGACATACGTATTTATTTATCCAGATAAAAATAGAGTTAGTTGTTTAAAGAATGTTAGCCTAGCTCTGCTTGTTCCCAACTGCCAACGTTTATCTAATATATTAATCTCACCATCAAAAACTTGATTTAAGTTTTTAGGCGCCACAGTACTTGATTAGCAGCTTGCAGTTGAAGTTATTGGTAGTAGTATTGCGTTATGTTGGTACTATAAGTCAAAGCAGAATAGAACTAGTGCGGTGACAGCACTGCGGATAGATAAGTTGGGGTGCTGATTTTAAAAGCGGAATTTAACGCGCGCACTAGCTCTCAGTAAACGTATAGATATTTAACGCCGTGAAACGCATGGGAAACGAATATACAGCATTACTGATAACTTTGCAGGCTCTATTGACCATAATTATGCAAAATTATTTTTAATATAAAGGTCGAAGGTAAAACCAGGAACAAAAACACCATCTTCCCGAATAACATCCCTAAACCTACAAGGACTTTCACCAAAGCCACTAGTTCTAGTCCGTTGAAGATTGACTCTAGTAAAATAAGTACTAGTTAGGTTGACTGATGTTAAAGTAGCGTTTGTAAAATCACAGTTAAAGAATCTCGTGCTTTCCAGATTGCAAGATGCGATTTTGGCATTTGTGAAGTTACAGTAAGTAAAGGTGGCACTTAAATTACAATCTTTCAGCTTGATACCACTCAAGTTAACATAATTAAATTGAGCGCCTCCCATCTCGATACTTTGAAGTTCAGCCCCACTTAAGTCAGCATATTCTAAAAAGATTATCCATTTTTAAGCTAGCCTATAATAGTAGGAGTTTTTCGTAAGTTAAATGAAAAACTGGGTATCTCCTACTTAATCAAGTTTATTAAATATTAAGACTAAGACCAGAAATGCTAGCCAAACCAAAACAAAAAATGGTAAGATTTGAGATGCTGCTAACTAAAGAGCAGAATAATTCTTTGGTTCAAGTCGCGGATTCTCTAGGTAT
>ERZ1066118.1012-NODE-1012-length-20318-cov-11.779746_pt1 | contig 20318 bp, 21 predicted proteins | sample MGYA00382765_ERZ1066118 | MGnify/ENA primary metagenome ERZ1066118 (study PRJEB33369, sample SAMEA5778348) | biofilm metagenome | biome: Industrial cooling water; feature: Water cooling tower basin; material: Biofilm | place: United Arab Emirates | collected...
CTGCTTACCAAAAATTCTCTGCCTAAATTCATCTTGTGGGGATTCAGTCTAGCTTTTGTGCAGCGATTCTCAGCGATCGGTGGTCAAAGAGCGATTAGCGGTTAGCTTTTTGTTAACTCTTGCCACACTTGCCAGATCTGGAGATACACTCTCTTCTCACGCACTACTCACTACTCACTACTCACTTATTACAAATGACCAATGACCAATGACCAATGACCGATCGGAATGCTAGATAATAAGAAGGCTTTGTCAATTTTTAGCATTGTCATTAACCTGAGTTTGAATCCATAGTTATGCGAACCCATTATTGCGGCGACCTCCGCACGGAAGATATTGGAGCAACAGTGACCCTGTATGGTTGGGTTGACCGTCGCCGCGATCACGGAGGAGTGATTTTCTTGGACTTGCGCGATCGCACCGGAATTGTCCAAATTGTCAGCGATCCCCAACGCACCCCTGACTCCTACCGTCATGCGGAAGCACTGCGAAATGAATACGTTGTCTGCATTACGGGCAGAGTTACCCAGCGTCCCCCAGAATCCCTCAACTCCAAATTACCGACAGGGGAAGTAGAAATCTACGCCGATAAAATTGAATTGCTCAACGCTGTCAGCAAACAATTACCATTCCAAGTCAGTACGGCTGAAACCGAGTCGGTACGAGAAGATTTGCGCCTGAAATATCGGTATTTAGATTTACGCCGCGATCGCATGAATCGTAACCTCCAGCTGCGACACCAAGTCATCAAAGCCATGCGTCGTTTTCTGGAAGACGAACAAGGCTTCATTGAAATTGAAACCCCCGTTCTCACCCGTTCTACCCCCGAAGGCGCGAGAGATTACTTGGTTCCCAGCCGCGCCAACCCTGGCGAGTGGTTTGCTCTACCACAATCGCCGCAATTATTCAAGCAATTGCTGATGGTGTCTGGCTTCGATCGCTACTATCAAATCGCCCGTTGCTTCCGCGATGAAGATTTACGGGCTGACCGTCAGCCGGAGTTTACTCAACTGGACATGGAAATGAGTTTCATGTCACAGGAAGAAATTTTGGCACTTAACGAAAATTTGGTTTGTCAAATTTTCCAGACAGTGAAAGGGATCGATATACCCCGTCCTTTTCCCCGCCTCACCTATGCAGAGGCAATGGAACGCTACGGCAGCGATAAACCCGATACTCGTTTCGGTCTGGAATTAGTCAACGTTTCCGATCTCGTTCAAGATTCTGGCTTTAAAGTCTTTTCTGGGGCGGTAAAATCTGGCGGTATTGTGAAGATTCTGCCTATTCCTGGCGGAAATGAAGTTATTTCCAACGTGCGAATCAAACCAGGTGGGGACTTGTTCAAGGAAGCCGAAAGCGCAGGTGCAAAAGGACTTGCTTATATCCGCGTCCGCGAAGATGGAGAAATTGACACTATCGGCGCAATTAAAGACAACCTCACGCCCGAACAAAAACAAGAACTCTTGAGTCGCACGGGAGCAAAACCAGGACACTTATTGCTATTTGGTGCTGGAACCACCGATATTGTCAACAAAGCTCTAGACCGACTGCGACAAGTTATCGGGCGCGAATTAGAACTGATTGACCCTAGCAAAATCGACTTGCTGTGGGTGATAGATTTTCCCATGTTCGAGTGGAACGCCGACGAAAAGCGTTTAGAAGCATTACACCACCCCTTCACCGCCCCCCATCCCGACGACCTCAACGACCTCAAAACTGCCCGCGCCCAAGCTTACGATTTAGTCTTGAACGGCTTTGAAGTCGGTGGCGGTAGCCTGCGGATTTATCAACGCGAAATCCAAGAGCAGGTCTTTACTGCAATCGGTTTGTCGATGGAAGAAGCCTACAACAAATTTGGCTTTTTATTAGAAGCATTTGAATACGGCACTCCGCCTCACGGTGGCATTGCTTACGGCTTAGATCGTTTAGTTATGCTGCTAGCAGGAGAAGAATCGATTCGAGATGCGATCGCTTTTCCAAAAACACAACAAGCCCGTTGTCTACTAACCGATGCCCCCTCTGGAGTCGATGCAAAACAGTTGAAGGAATTGCATGTCGCTTCGACTTATCAGCAAAAATTGGGGAGTAGGGAGTAGGGAGTGGGGAGTGGGTAATGGGTAATTGGTAGTTGGTATTTGGTAGTTGAGAGTGGCTTGTGGTTGGATTCTTGTTTCGGTCTACTCACTACTCACTACTCACTACTCACTAATAAGATTAGGGAAATTGCGATCGCTACTTGAGCAAGAACCGAACTTGACTCAATGTAAACCTTTGCTAAGTTTAGGGCAGAATGTATATACCTGAAACTATCCCTACTAGGTGCTGATTTGTCACCTGAACAGTGCCTTGGCGGGCTTATTCCTACAGAAAAAATTTAGGTTGAATCGCACTCAGGAGGCTGATAGATGGCTGCTACTGATTTTAAAGACTATTACAGTATTCTGGGAGTTAACAAGACTGCCAGTAATGACGAGATTAAACAAGCTTTTCGCAGGCTAGCCCGCAAATTTCACCCAGACGTTAACCCAGGCAACAAGCAAGCTGAGGCGCGGTTCAAAGAAGTCAACGAAGCCTATGAAGTGCTGTCAGATCCGGACAAGCGCCGCAAGTACGACCAATTCGGTCAGTATTGGAAGCAAGCCGGACAAGCTTGGTCGCCTGGTGGTGCTGGTGCTGGTGGTGTTAATGTTGGTTTTGACGACTTTGAGTTTGGTAGATACGGTAGCTTTGATGAGTTTATCAACGATCTCCTCGGTCGTTTTGGCGGTGCTGGCGCACCTGGCGCACCTGGGGCGCGTACTACTGGGACACGTCAGACCTATAGCTACACCACTTCTGGGAAAAAATCTTCTGGAACGGGTGGTTTTGACGGTTTCGCCGATTCGACTGTTGGTTTTGATACCGCAGCTAGCACTGACAGAGAAGCTGCGATCGCTCTGAGTTTATCAGAAGCATTTCACGGCGTACAGAAACGGCTGAGTATTGGTAGCGAAACTATTGAAGTCCGCATTCCACCAGGGGCAAAACCTAGTAGCCGCGTCCGCGTGCGTGGCAAAGGTTTAATTAATCCTGCTACCCAGCAACGGGGTGATTTGTACTTGAAAGTAGAGATTCAACCGCACTCTTTCTTCAAGTTTGAGGGCGATAATCTTGTCTGCGAAGTGCCGATCGCTCCCGATGAAGCCGTACTCGGTGCAGCAATTGACGTTCCTACCCCCGATGGTTCGGTCAAGCTTAACGTTCCCACTGGCGTTCGTTCCGGTCAATCTCTGCGCTTGCGCGGTAAGGGTTGGACTCAACCTAAAGGCGGACGCACCGATTTGCTAGTAAAAATTGCGATCGTTCCACCTAAAGATTTGAGTAGTACGGAGCGGGAGTATTATGAAAAGATTCGCAGTAGCCGCACCTTCAATCCCCGCGATCGCTTGCCCCAAGTACATTTATAAATTGATTAGGATGCTTATAACCAAAATTATTGCATCTATACCAGTAGGGGCGCACGGCTGTATGCCCCTACTTTATTGCTGAAAAATCGATAAAAAATTATTCAGCTGCTGCTAGCATTTGCTCTACACTGGCGTTATGGTTGAGGAAAGAAAACAGGTGTTTGTAACGCAATTTTCCCTGTTTATCTAACACGAACTGGGCTGGTAAAGGCGCACCCAGAGCTTGTCCCGTGCTGTAAGCTCTAAATACATCACAGCTAGGATCGCTGAGCAATGGCATTCTTAAACTTAAATCTCTGACTACGATCTGACTCTGTTTTTCGTCGGTACTCGTAATCATTAGCAGTTCAATACCGCGATCGCGAAAGCGATCGTATTTCTCATTCACATCCTTAATATGCGGAAAGCAAAAAGGACAATATTGCTTTTCCGTAAAAATGCGCGTAAAAGCCAAAATTACTGGCTGCTGACCCCGATATTCTGATAGCTTAACTTCTCTACCATTAGTAATATCTGGTAATACAAAATCTGGCGTTATTGCACCCAAATTTAAACTACTGGTAGCCGGAATTGGCAGAAAATTACGAAAAAAACGTTCGTTGAGTAAGCCGCTAAAATCGTTTGAAGTTAGTACCATTTTCCTAAACAACGGCTATTATGAATACCTCGATCGTTGTAGAGACGTTTCATGAAACGCCTCTACATTGCGACGACTACACAGAGGCGAAGTAGACTTTGGATTTTGTCGGATCGGGGGTCATAGTCTTGTCCCCAGGCTGCCAACCAGCAGGACAAACTTCATCTGGGTGGCTTTGGACGTACTGAATCGCTTTCAGCGTCCGTAAGGTTTCCTCAACGCTGCGACCAAAGGAGAGATTATTAATTGTCGCGTGTTGAATCACTCCTTCTTTGTCAATGATGAATAAACCGCGAAGGGCAACACCTGCTTCTGGATCTAAAACATTGTAAGCAGCACTAATTTCTTTTTTAATATCAGAAACTAGAGGGTAGTTGAGATCGCCAACACCACCAGACTTGCGATCGGTTTGAATCCAAGCTAGGTGGGAAAATTCGCTATCTACAGACACGCCGAGAACTTCGGTATTAACTGCCTTAAATTCCTCATAGCGATCGCTGAAGGCAGTAATCTCGGTGGGACAAACAAACGTAAAGTCTAGTGGGTAGAAAAATAGTACGACATACTTACCACGGTAGTCAGATAGTTTGATAGTCTTAAATTCCTGATCTACTACTGCTGTGGCTGTGAAGTCTGGAGCAGGTTGTCCAACACGGAGGCATCCTTCACTTGCGTAACTTAGTGGCATTAACCAATTCTCCTTTGCTGTGTCTACTATTTGGCAAATTCAGGGAAAGCTAATTGAGACTTACCCTTGTGTTTACAGGCAGTCATTCACCGTTTTGAGGCGGCGGAAAGTACCCGTTCAGTTAATTTTTACGTTACGTAACAAATATATCATAGTCATAACGATTTTGAGTAGCAATGGGTAATCTAGATACAAGAGAATGGCTGCTGACAAATGGGTTGGGTAGTTTTGCTTGCGGTACGATCGCTGATGCCCGTACTCGGATTTATCACGGCTGGTTGATTGCTGCCCTTACTCCCCCTAGTCAGCGTACCCTTTTACTGTCCCATCTAGATGCCAGTTTAGAAGTTTCTCAGCAAGTTTTTGCCCTATCGACCAATTTTTGGGGTGGTGGTACGGTCGAACCAACTGGCTACGAACTACTACAAAGTTTTGCGATTGAACCAGTACCCACTTGGATATGGAGTGCAGATGATTGGCAGCTCTCTAGGCAATTGGTGATGCCTGCCGAGGGAGCAGGGACGAGCAGGGAACACTTAGCAGAGGGGCAGAGGGGCAACTACCAACTACCAATTACCAATTACCAATTACCAACTACCAATTACCACTCATTCAACCACCGAATCTTAATTCAGTACCAGTATCAGGGGCAAGAAGCAGCCATTTTGCGATTGCGTCCGGTTATCGCCGATCGCGACTTTCACGACTCGCAACGGGAGAATGCAGATTTACAATTTTCCCAACTGATCGCAGAGAATTCCGTTTGCCTGCAAGCCGTGAAATCGGGACAAGTAGGAACGTTATGGCATTTACACTGGACGCAGGGAGAATATCGATCGGATGCCGTGTGGTATTGGAACTACCTGCTACCAGAAGAGACAAAGCGAGGACTGAGCGATCGCGAAGACTTGTACAGTCCTGGCTACCTGACAGTTAACCTCAAACCAGGCGCAATCGTTACTCTAGAAGCAAAAGTCGGACTGCCAGAATCTCCTGTAACTGATGAAGATTTTGAAAGAGCAATAGAAAGTCAAAAGTTAAAAGTTAAAAGTCAAAATTTTTATCTACCTGATACTCCACAACCAACAACACTCAACCAACAACTTCCAATTACCAATTACCAATTACCAATTACCAATTACCAATTACACCAACTCCTCAAAGCCGGAGAACAATTTATCGTCTATCGCCAGTCAGATGCAGGGGCGACGATAATTGCTGGATACCCCTGGCTGGAAGACTTTAGCAGAGATGCATTAATTGCTTTACCTGGGTTAACACTTGCAACTGGACGGTATGACTTAGCCAAGGAGATATTAGAGACGTTTGGCAAATACTGTCGTTGCGGCTTGATGCCTAATTGCCTACCACAGGGCGATCGCGAACCGTTTTATCGCAATATTGATGTTTCGCTATGGTGGATTGAAACTTTGGGACTTTACCTGGTGGCTAGCCAAGACTGGGATTTTTTAGCAGCACAATATCCGATCGTGCAGCAAATTTATAAAGCTTTTACGATTGGTACGAAATATAATATTCAAGTCGATGCAGCGGATGAGTTAGTCATTTGGGATGCAGCTGATGTGGCGCTGACTTGGATGGATGTAACAATTGATGGTCAGCCCGTTACTCCTCGTCGGGGTAAGCCTGTAGAAGTCAATGCCCTGTGGTACTCAGTTTTGTGCTGGGCGAGTAGTTGGGCAGAACGGCTCAGTCAAACTTCTGGGGCAAATATAGAGAGTTTGAGTGTAGAACGTTTGAATAATCAGGCGCGACGCTATACCCAGCAAGCGAAAAAAGTAAAAGCCTCGCTGCAAAAGTTTTGGAATCCCAACCTTGGTTATTTGTACGACACGATCGCACCAGACGATCGCCTCAACAATCAAATTCGTCCTAACGCTGTTTTAGCTCTATCATTGCGCCATTGTGCTTTTAGCGAGACGCAAGGGCAGAGAATACTGCAACTCGCAACCCGCAGCCTACTCACTCCCTATGGGTTGCGAAGTCTCGCTCCCAGCGATCCAGAATACATTGGCAACTATGGCGGATCGCCACATCAACGCGATCGCGCTGCTCATCAAGGGACGGTTTGGAGTTGGTTAATCGGCGCTTACTTACGTGCTTGGCAGCGTTTTTACCCCACCCAATCGCCACCGATTGACTGGCAACTACTACTGATACACTTACAACAACAAGCCTGCCTCGGTTCCATTTCCGAACTCTTCGACGGCGATTTGCCGCACGCTCCCCAAGGCGCGATCGCCAAAGCTAGTGCTGTTGCGGAACTGATGAGAATTTTTGCACGAGAAGAGGTAATTGGTAACGGGTAATGGGTAATTGGCAAGAGGCAATTAATGCATCCCTACTCACGGCTCACTGCTCACTACTCACTACTCACTACTCACTACTCCTAATTCGCTACCACCGCCATGGACTGTACCATCTGGCATCATTGCACCCTTGAGGGTGACACCGTTGATTTTGGCATGAAGTATATTTGCCTTGTATAGCTTCGCTCGACAAAGATTAGCGCGGTTGAGGTTAGCGCCGAGTAGATTTGCTTCTTCTAAATTGGCTTCAATTAGATTCGTCCCTTCCATATTTGCTTTGTGCAAGTCAGCTTGACTCAAGTTAGCTTGCACTAAGTTGGCTTGCAGTAAGTCTGCTTGTTTGAGTTTGGCTCGATGCATGTTTGCTCCAACTAATGTGGCACGTCGGATGCTAGCTTGGATCAGGTTTGCCTCTTGTAGGTTAGCATGACTGAAATTAGCTTTATAAATGTCCGCTCCCTGGAGGTTAGCCGCTTCTAAACAGGCTTTTTGGCAGTTTACTCCTATCAGGTCTGCCATGTAGAGGTTTGCCCCTTTCAGGTTGGCTTCTTTGAGGAATGCTCCTCTCATGTCAGCACCACTAAGGTTGGCATATTCCAAATTTGCGCCAGCGAAATTGACAAAAGCGAGATTAAAACCACTCAAATTGGCTCCTTGTAAATCTGGCACGATCTCTTGATTTTGTTCGCGCCAATCGTTCCAGAACGCAACTCCTTTTTGCAGCCATGTCAAATGTTCTGGCTCTGGAAACTCGGCGATCGCATTTTCTGATGGGCGCGACGTTGACTTAGTTACGGGTGGTTCGACTGACAGCCCCAATAAACTGTCAATCTTTGCCTGTAGCTCCAGGAGTGCTTTACGATCTAGCAAAGTTAGGAGATCTTGGGCAATGGATTGCAGCGTCACAGCAGAGGGCTGTATGGAAGTGGGCTGCTTTTCAGTCATACTTTACATAGGAATTGCTTCTCACTTATCATTCCCAAATTTGCCACCATCTGTAGCAAAGCTAGAAGAAGATCGATGCAGATTAAACTTGCTACCTCAGCTTTCGATATCAAGCGATGCTTTACGGTTATGGTGCAGTTGCGATCGCATTTAACGGAATCGGAATTTATCGATCGAGTGCAGCACCAACAGCGATCTGGTTACTTTCTAGTCTACGGCGAAAAAAATAATTCAGTTAAAGCTGTGGCTGGATTTAGATTTATAGAAACATTAATCGATGGGCGGCTACTGTATATTGACGATCTCATCACCGATGCATCTGAGCGTTCTCAAGGTTATGGCAGTGCATTGCTCGACTGGCTAGTAGACTATGCTAAGTCGCAAGGATGCGTTTCGTTGCAACTCGATAGCGGCGTACAACGTGCTGCTGCCCACCGATTTTACTTTAGAAAAGGGCTGACAATCAGTTCTTTTCGCTTTAAACGAAGCCTATAGTAATTATCAGTGAAAAGTGAGTAGTGAGTCGATTCGTAGTGAAAATACAAATGACCAATGACTAATGACTAATGACCAAACACCATAATATGTTGCGATGGTAGAACATCCTTTGTTGTTTGCCATTTTAAGCCAACTGCTTGCATTTCTTTGCGGGCTTGTTTTTGTGTCATTTTGTGCAAGGCTTTAATCGGAATAAATGGGTTTTCGCGGCGGTATTCAACTAGTACCACTCTCCCTGCTGGTTTTAGTGCTTTGACTAATTCTTGCATCATCTCGTTGGGATGAGAAAATTCATGATAGGCATCTACCATTAAAGCTAGATCGATACTATTTGCAGGTAAGTTAGGATTGGCGAGCGCACCTAAAATTGGCTCTACATTCGCGATTTGATTTTCTTGTTTGAGAAATTCAATCATATCTAGCATTTCTGGCTGAACATCGACAGCAAGTACTTTACCTTGGGGTACTTCTTTTGCCATCCGAAAGCTAAAATATCCCGTCCCAGCACCAATATCTGCTACCACATCTGTAGGCTTTAAATCAAGAGCCGCGATCGCTTTTGTTGGTTGTTCTTCCCGTTCTCGGCTCGGACGTTCTAGCCATAAAGCTCCCGTATGCCCCATAACTTGAGCAATTTCTCTACCCAGGTAGAACTTGCCAATTCCATCTGGACTGTGGATAGAGCGATATTCATATACTTTTGTATTTAAACTTTGTTCGGGGTTTCGCGTCTCTAAATCGGCGATCGCACTACCAATGTTAAATCCAATATTAAATACTAGAAAACAGACAATTATACATACTTTGCTCGCAAGGCGTAAAAATAATAAAATCCGAGATTTAAAATGGATTTTTGTCATTTGTCATTTGTCATTTGTCATTTGTCATTTGTTATTCTTCCCCACTCCCCACTCACCACTCCCCACTCCCTACTTCCTACTCCCTACTCCCTACTCCCCACTCCCTGACTCAAGCTTTTTCACCCGTGCTTCTAGCTTGTTGACTTGCTGTTTTGTTTCAATTACTAATGTTGCTAAGTTATCAAAAGATTGCGCCTGCGTTAAGGAGCGATCGCGTCTGCGATTGTCTGAAGCTGGTGTTCTGGGCGTAGGGCGGGAAGTTCGACCTAGTTGGTTTTCCAGGCGATTGAGCCGCGATTCTAAGTTTCTCAAATCGAATTCTAACGAGTTTAAGCGCGCATCTGGTTGTTGAGATAAACTCCTTTCAGAGACAAAACCGACTGCCAAAAATATACCAACTAAGCCAACTAAAATCAACAACAATATCTGTCTAAAAACACGATGATTTCTCAGCATATATAAAACGAGCAAAAAAAGAGTCATCTGTCTCTTGACAAATGACCAATGACCAATAACAAATGACGACCAAAGACAGTCTAACGAAAATTACCAGGATTTAACCGCGGCTGAGAGTTATTTTGTTTAACTTGTACGGCATCGTCAAGTTTTGCTCCAGTGCCACCATCTTTTGCATCTAGGAAGGGTTTGAGGTTAATATTTTTGGCACTAGTGCGTTTTTTTCCGCCCAAGGCTTCTCGACCTAGGTTGATGAGGTCGCCAATTTCACTCTGTCTTCCTCGGTAGGTGCTGACTGCATCGGTTGGCTGTCCGCTATCAGCTACGGTAAGGTTTTCAAATACGCGATCGCGAGTTGATATCGGGTCTTGTCCTGGTGGTACAGTAAAGACAATCCGACACGATGGATTTCTTTCGGTCGTGACGCAAACAGTATTGTAGCTATTTTCTACTCCTGTGGTCATTTCTAGCAAACCATCGGGACGGTAAGATTCTAAACGACGGGCAATTTCGTTACAACGTCTTTGCGGACTCCAACCACCACCTAAAGCTGATGGTCTTGCCCATTGAAAGAACTCACCTGGCTGACTTTCTGGCTGGTAAACTACGGTATATTCGCCATTTACTGTCTGACAGCTAAATCGCGTAGCTCTGGTGATAGGATCGGTAGTGCGAGGATCGCGGCGAGAAGTAGGTGCGGTATCTCCTTCTGTATCTACAACTACGTCGCGATTGGTCGAGCTATTGCGATCGCTAGAACGAGAATTACTTTGGGCAATTGTCATCCCTGAACGAGGAAAAGCGATTGCACTTTCATGCGCTAGCAGCAACGCCAACCCCATTGATAAACTCAAACCCCTTAACAGTTGCAGTCTAAAAGTTTTTGTAGACAAAGTTTTTGCAGACATGAAAAATAACCCTCAAACTTAACCCTGCTGCCTTTAAGCTATCTACTTCAGGTCAGTGATGTATCTAGTGCAGGAAAGATCGTTTACATTTATCGATGATGCTTTTTCTTGGTTATCAGTTCCTTGTGAATTAAAATTTTTTTCACTCTTGCTTTGATTTCGGCATGTCGCGCTACTCCTTCGTAGGTATAGCGGTTGTAGCCGTTGCGTTGAATTAGTTCTTCGACATAGCGGATGCGATCGCCTGTTGGGGGATGAGAAGATAACCATGCTGGCGGTTCTCCACCTTTTTCTTGTTCTTTGAGCGTCACTAATAGATCGCGCAAGCCATCAGCCGCATAGCCGTTAGCTGCAATAAGTCGCGTTCCCAAAGCGTCTGCTTCGCGTTCCATGTCGCGGCTGTATCTCATGGCAAAGAGATTCGTCACAGTCCCACCATAGGGAATATATTGGGTAACATTCGCCAGTAAATTGCCTTCAGTCACTAACTGAAACCCGTGGGAAAGGACGGCGTGAGATAATTCATGTGCTAGTAACCCAGCTAATTCTGCTTCCGATTCAGTTTTAGAGATCGCGCCTGCGTTGATAAAAACTTTTCCACCTGGTAAAGCAAAAGCATTTAAATTATCATCTAAAACAACGTGAAACTCGTATTGAAAATCGTTACGACCAGTAGCTTTAGCTAGTTTTTGTCCGAGTTCGTTTACGTAATCAATTACCATTTGGTCTTCTACCATAGGCAATTGTTCCCGCGCATCTTTAGCAATTGATTTGCCGATGGAAGATTCACCCCGCAATAACATCGTACTTGTTTGCACAGCCGATAGCGGACCCAATAAACTACCTGTGAGGGCATATCCTGCAACCCCAGTAATGACATTGGCGATCGCATTTCCCCGCAATTCGCGGCGCATATGGCGTTTGTATTGTTCTAAATGGCGATCGGCTAATAGGGTGAATTCTGCGGCACTGGGTTGGTTAGGATTGAGAATTGCAAATCGCCGTGCTGCTAGCGAGGCTTCCATCCATTTCTTTTGGGCAACAAAGGCTTCTATTTTAGCTTTAACTAAATCTGGCTGGTTGGGATAGAGAGATGTTGCCCGTTCCAAAACATCGATCGCTTCTTCAGGATGACCGTGTTTGTTGAGTGCTGTTGCTAATTGTAGATGTCCAAGGATAAATTGGGGGTATTGTTCTACTAACAATCGCAGGGGAACTAAAGTTTTGGTTTGCAGGTTTTGAGCGATACCTGCTGCTGCTTCTCGCCAATATACTTTACCTGCTGGCGATAGTTGAGTTGCATCAATAATTGGTTCTGGGCGTTGTTTGACTTCTATGGGAGTCGTAAAAGGCTGTTTGACTTCTCGATAGAGTTTTTCTGCTGCTGCGTGCTGTCCGGCTTGATGTAGGCGATCCGCTTCGATCAGTTTTCTTCGCTGCTCGATAATTGTTGCTAAGCGGGAGGAACTGGCTTCTAGTTCAAACGTAGGTGTTTCCGTTGGTTGTCGATCGGGTATATTTTCTGTTTGAGATGGATTTGGCTGAGTTGGTGTTGAGGAGACTTTGCCTCCCTTACCAAGGGGGGTTGGGGAGATCGAGGCTAGAACTGGCGTTCCAGAGACAAGCAAAACCGCATTCAAAGCGATCGCCAATCGGTTCCAGGCGGGTTTCATAGGGAATATATCCAAGTGTGCGAGTACGGTTAACTCCTAGTTTATAGTTGTTGGATATAAGATGGAATAGGTGTCAGGATGACTAAATTCATTCACAACTCGCACTTGGCAATTTGCAATTATAGTAAGGCGGGCAATGCCCACCATTAGCTTGCATTTCACTGGAAGAAGTTAATAGTCTTACATTTTTCTTTCTACTTTTTCCAATATGATTTGGAGCGTTGCGATTTAACTTGCTGATATGGATTAATTTTTAATTTCTTCTATAACGAATCGAGTTAAAATTTTTTCTATTAAATTTATTTTTATAGTTGAGAATGGCTTTATATTTTGTGAGAACGAGACAAATCTTTCTTCTAAAGTATTTATTGAATAATTTCCACAAGAAAGAAATAAATGCTAGTAAGGGTACTAATAATACGCAGCTAAGAATTCTTGGCGATCGCGTACTCTTAATAACTTCTTGAATTTGGTTCAGTGTAGTTTTGAAATCTCCTTTACTTAGCGATCGAGAAGCGATTGTTATACCGTATATTCCACATTGGTCTAAAGCTTTTTGTGCTAACTTCAAGTTTAAAGGTGAAGGTAATAGGCGATTGAATGTTTCGATTACACGTCTAGCACAAACTAAATTGTATCCCGATGAAAGAAAATTAGATGTGATGGTATTGCCGTGTACTCTATAATAAGCTAGTACTTGTGGCTCAAACCAAACTGGATAGTTGACTGCTATTCTAATCCACATTTCATGATCGGCAGAAGCTTCCATCTGAGGATTGAATTTTCCTAAGTTTTCATAAACTACTTTTTTAACAACAACAGCGGGAGGCTCGAAAAGAGATCTTACTGCAATTTTCTCAATAAAGTTTGGTATTATTCCTGGATTCTGTCTGTGCAAGTGAGAGATATATTTGAGACGACGACCTACTTCATCTATATGTTGGTGGCGACAGCAAGCTAATCCAATTTCGGGAGCTGCATTAAAGGCGGCTTCCATACAGCGATAGAATCCCGCACCAACGGTATCGTCTTCGTGCAAGATATGTACGTATTTTCCTTTCGCTCTCTCTATACAAGTATTCCAATTTTTATAAACGTTTACCGTTTCTGGTTGGCAATAAAAACTAATTTTATTTATATACTTTAAAACTATATTTTTAATTTCTTGATTTAACGAACAGTTGTCTACTACTTCTATTTGAAAATTATCTAAATCTCGTTCGTCGAGCTGAGCTAATACGCTCTCTATTGCTTCTGATAAATAGGTTGCCCGTTCGTAGGTCGGTATCATGACCGACCATATTGGTTGATGGAAAATTTCTGCTTCCATTTATCTATTTTGTTTAAAAAATAATTTTCATACAGCAGATTTGTTCGGATTGTAAATAGTTGGTTAGGCGATCGCATCACTAGTTTGATTCTCCCGTGTCCAAGAGAACTTACTATCAAAACTCAATCCGAACAGCCACAAAACACTTGAAAAATCTACCAACAGCCATTTTTCATTTGCTGAAATGCATTTAGCATCTCGCAGTTAAGCAAATGGTAATTTTACAGTTTATTATTGCTATAGCTTGATATCGATATCGGTATTATATATGTCCGAACTGAAAAAAATTGTTTTGTAGATTACATAAATCTTGTCTTAGTTTCACTCAAATAATTTCTCGGTCATAAAAAAATCTTTGGCAGCAGAGGCAAAACGATCGTACTAATTGTACATTGCAGATTATAGCGATCGCTGTACCTTTGTCAATCGTCTTGGCTCCCCTGTTCGCTCGCAATTAGCTTGATTTTGTCAACCGAAATGGATTAAAATTAGTATTGCTATCGTAGTAATCTTCTTGCTCCTGGATCTTCAGCCAGCCTGTTATCCAATAAGTTACTGGTGTAAATAAAATCTCAATTCCACATTTGAATAAATAATTGGATGCGATGAGCGACCATAGGATATTATTGGGAACAACTCCGATAAAAGCAATCAAAATAAATATTGTTGTATCCAAAACTTGACCCACTAAAGTCGAGCTAATCGTGCGAGTCCACAACCACTTGCCGCGAGTCAATACCTTCAATTTTGCTAAAATAAAAGAATTAGAAAACTCTCCAACCCAGTAGGCTATTAAACTTGCAGCAACAATTCGAGGAGTTGCTCCTAAGATTTGGTTATACGCCGCTTGATACTTCCAATCTGCGGCGGGAGGTAATGCGCCAACAAGACTGAAAGTTAAAGCCATTAAAAAAGCACAGAAAAACCCCAGCCATATTACTTTTCTAGAGCAGGAGTAACCGTAAACCTCAGTTAAGATGTCGCCAAAAATATAACTAAGCGGAAAGATCAACGTTCCCCCATCAAAGGTGAACCATCCCAAGCTAACTATTTTAGTTGAGGTAATATTTGAGATTAATAAAACAGTGACAAATAAAGTCGCGATCGCGTCTAGATGTTTGTAAGATTTAGACATTTAGGAAAGTGCGTAGTGAGTAGTGAAAGAATTATGAATTTTTACTTCTGACTTCCGACTTCTACTGACTTTTGACTTATGCAAAAAACACAAGTACCGCCAGATCAATATATTAAGGTTGGTTCCATCAATACTCGCTATTGGACGATAGGAAATGCAGGAGATTCCATCATTTTGTTACATGGGGGGCAAGGTTCGGTAGAGTTTTGGTTGTATAACATTGATACTCTAGCAAAATTTTATCGCGTCTATGCACTTGATATGGTGGGTTCTGGACGTTCGGATAAGCCGCAAGCTTCTTATTCCCTTACCTATCAAGCTCAGTTTATCAAAAATTTTATGGATACTCTTAGCATTAAATCTGCTACCTTGATTGGTAATTCTATGGGTGGTGGTGCGGCTTTACAGTTTGCTTTGTTATTTCCGCAACGGCTCAATAAGTTAGTGTTAGTAAATAGCATGGGACTTGGTAAGGAAATTGCTTTAGGTATCCGTTTGACAACTTTACCTTTACTTATTAGGTTACTACGCCCATCGCGCCGCCTGCTGGCTCCGATGTTGAGAAATAATTTTTACGATCCGCAGATTATTCCTGCTGAATGGGTGGAACTGCGCTATCCCATTTTTGCTTTGCCTGGAAGAAAACCTGCACTGATGGCAATGGTAAAGACGAATTTTCACTTATTAGGAGTGCGATCGCAAGTCTTTCGTCCAATTCTCAGTCAACTCGCTACCATTACCGCACCAACTTTAGTTATTTGGGGCAAACAAGATAAAATTATACCAGTAGCTCATGCTTATATTGCAGCTAAAACTATACCTAATGCCCATCTCCACATATTCGATTGCTGCGGACACCATCCTCATTTAGAATATCCAGAGAAGTTCAATAATTTGGTTTTGGAATTTTTGGCTTCCAGTATTTCTATTCATTAGTCATTCGTCATTGGTCATTTGTTATTGGTCATTTGTTATTGGTAAGCGGTCACCGATCGCTGTCCAAGCTGCGCCACAAATACCAAGAGGCGATCGTACAATAAGGTTTCCACATCTGTCCTAATTGTTCTACAGTTTTGCGGTGAGGTAACTCTGCCAAATTGTAAACTCGCTGCACGCCAGTCCGAATACCTAAGTCGTCTACGGGAAGCACATCCCATCGATGCAAACGAAAAATTAACAACATCTGCACCGTCCAACGTCCGATTCCTTTGACTTGGGTAAGAGTCTGAATAATTGTTTCATCATCCATTAATTCTAACTGAGTGATGGTAGGCAATCCATCAAGGACTTTAGCAGCCAAATCTTTGAGATAAACAATCTTAGGACGAGAAATACCTACTCCGCGTAAAACTTCATCTGGAGTGTTGAGAATATCTAAAGCTGAGGGAAAAAGCTTTTCGGGAGTAATTTTGAGAAATCGCTGATGAATGGCGGTAGCAGATTTAGTCGAAAGCTGTTGAAAGAGAATAGCTTTAGAAAGGGAAAAGAACAAATCTCCTGTTTGCTGTACCTGGTAAAGTTGACAAGCACCAACTCTGTGAATTAGTGTAGCGAGAATCGGATCGGATTTTGTAAGGACTGCGATCGCAACTGAATAATCCATTTTTGACCATCAGAGCTTGCCACTCCGATCTTATATTTTGATGCATAACTCGATCTATCATCCTACCATCTGCGTAAAAGCTCAGTACCGATCCGATCCAACTGCGATCGCAATTTAATTACTAAGGTGCGATCGCGTTAGTTTTTAAGTACAATTAGCACAAAATGAACCCAGCTAATGAGTTTGTTCTAGTAGAGATTTAGTAATAAATGAGCTATGTTGCCACTGCTGCTTAATACACTTCGTCATGGCTACCAATATCTACAAACACAGCTTTTCCATCTTCTGTAAAGTAGAACAACACTCTCTGGTCATAATCTATGCTAAAACTCCAAAATTATTTCAGATCGCCTGAGAATTTGTGTGTTTTTAAGCTTGGAGTAAATGGATCTATAATAAACTGCTCTAATTTTTGCCAAAACCTCGCCTCTAAATCTACATCGCCCTTAATACGTTTTTTAAAAGCATGTTTGAATGAGGAACTGAAATTAACTTCCACTCTTATTCCTCTATTAGTTGCTTCAGTTCATTAATGCTAGCGGAAAATTTTAGTTCGCCTTTTTGCTGTTCAACTTGTGCCAATTGAAAGTTTTTATATATCTGTTGTCGGCGTTCTTCACGGATGTACTGTTTCAGTAGCAGTTGGATTTCTTGTTTTTCGTCAGTAGATAAACTTTTGACTGCCTCGACCACATCGCTGAAGGTCATAGTATACAAATCCTTTTCATGCTTACTCGATTAATTTAACATATCGCTTGTTGTGGGCGATCGCGCGTTGGCTGTAAGGAAATTATTAGTTTGCGATCGCATCTTAAGTGATTAAATTGCGATCGCATGAGTTTTTAAGTACAACTAGTACAAAATAAATCCAACTACCGATGTTTTTATATGAGTAATTCAGCTAAAAATTAAGTAACTCAAACGTTAAGAATTTTTAGAATTATTCCAATCTCTGCTACCAGGTTTCTAGCTAACGGTGAAGTTGAGCTGCCGCAGATAAATTCTGGCACTCACCGATTACCTCTCGTCGGTTGGCTCCAACGCAGTGTTAGCCTGCGGCTGTGGAGGAAGGGCTTGGTTTTGTTGCATCACCCTGATCAAAAACCGTAGAGCTTCATTAACTGCATCGGCACTAGGAAACATCTCGGCAACATCTGGCTCTAGACGCACTGTCGTTGCACCAAAACTCTTTCGTCCTGAACCTAATCTTCTAACTTGTAAGCTCTTCAAGTCATATTCTGCCCGCAAATCATCTTCCATCTCCGATTCATCCCTCTTCATAGGCTTCCCGTTCGGTTCGTGTCACTTCTCTTGCACTGATGAGCCGAATCGAATTTCCTCTCTCGGTATACGACACAATCAACAATCGTCCTCGGTTTGACTCCCCAACGATAAGATATCGCTCCTCATCCTCAGAACGATCGGGATCGTAGAAGTCAACATAAAGAGGATCGTCAAAAACAGTTTTCGCTTCCTCAAATGAAACTTCATGCTTTGATAGATTGCTTGCCGCTTTATTGTCATCCCACTCAAACTGCATGACAACATTCTATCACCGCTAATTTGAGAGTTTTTTGTTGCCCCACAAACAACCCCAAAGCCACTAAGCACTGAACACTAATCACAATCTTGTGCCTACATCCTCGATACGGATTGAGCAGGCTAACGTTCCGATTCAGCGGCGACAGATAAGACCAAAACGAAACGCGAAGATCCTGTACGTCCGCTGCAATGGGGTTGTTCTGCCGCTGTCAGTCTTGTCGTACGCCTGCTAAGATTAGCGCGATCGCTTCCTGGGTGTGTTGTTCTAGCATTGCTTTACTCAAAAGTCTCTTACCTTGTGGAAACTGTTGAATGTTGCCTGCACCAATGAAATAGAACAGGCAAGTTCCCATGATATTGATGGCAGACTGAAAGGGATCGAGTTGACGAAACACCCCTGCACTTACACCTTTTTCGAGAATCGCGACCAATGTAGCATCAATGCTTACCGAATCACTGTCTTTGTAGTATTTGCCCTGATTTTGCACAGCTTCGTGAAACATGATAGTTGGAAGCTTCGGGTTACGCGATACACAGTCGAGTAATGCCCTCAAAAATTTTTCCAACGCAGTATCGGGAGACAAATGCTCTAACTCTAATTGCTGGAGCGTTTGGATAAGATCGGCGTGAGATCGCTGCAAAACGGCTCGATACAAGCCTTCCTTATCTTTGAAGTAGTAGTAAATCATCGACTTTGCGACACCTGTTTTGGCTGCGATCGCTTCTGTTCTCGCCGCCGTAAAGCCATGTTGGGCAAACTCTTCCTCTGCTGCTGTCAAAATGACAGCTTGAGTTACTTCAGCATCTCGAACTGGCTTGACATTTTCTGCTTTTTTACTTTTTGGGCGCGTCACAGTGCTTAAGAGTCTAAGGAATCTATGAGTCAGTATACTCCTTACCAACTGAATAGTCAGTTGACAAAGCCGGAAGAATGTTGTTCGATCAAATCAACTGACAAGTCTGTCGATAGAGCGTAATCATGAACAGAGTAATCATCATCGGTGGTGGAATTGGTGGGGCTGCGACTGCATTGGCTCTGAGTCGTGCTGGTTTTGAGCCTGTTGTTTATGAACGAACTAAAGAATTACGAGAAGTTGGGGCAGGGATTGCACTTTGGGCAAACGCAACCCACATCTTGAGCCAGTTAGGCTTATTGGAAGCAGCGAAGCAGGTAGGCTATCTCACGACAAATTATCAATTCAATTCTCAACGCGGCAAAGAGTTAGTGAACGTGGCGATCGATAGATTTGAGTTGCCTGTTATCGGAATTCATCGAGCTGAGTTGCATCAGCTATTGTGGTGTAATGTTCCGAGTGAAAGATTTATTTTGGGAGAAAGCTTTGAGCGATTTGAGCGCAAAAATAATCAGGTTCATGCCTATTTTGCTTCAGGTCTGAGCGTTGAAGGGAAGGCGTTGATTGGTGCTGATGGATTGCGATCGCGAGTACGATCGGCAATTTTAGGCAATGAACCCCCGATGTATCGCAATTTCAAGACTTGGCGAGGTTTGACAGATTATGTTCCAAGCGGATATCGTCCTGGCTACATTCAGGAATTTTTAGGCGGTGGCAAAGGTTTCGGCTTCATGATGCTGGGCAAAGGCAAAATGTATTGGTATGCGGCAGCGACCGCGATCGAAGCTCAACCTGATGCCGTAATGGGGCGTAAAAAGGAGCTTGAGACGATGTATCAAGACTGGTTTCCATCGATTCCTGAGTTGATTACAGCAACCGATGAAGCCAATATTCTGACGACTGATCTGTACGATCGCCCTCCAACCCAACCTTGGAGCCAGCAGAATATTACGCTGTTGGGCGATGCGGCTCACCCAATGTTACCAACAATGGGACAAGGAGCCTGTACTGCTTTAGAAGATGCGTATGTTGTTGCGAAATGTCTGAAAGAACAATCCGATCCGATTGCTGCGTTTCAACAGTATGAATCGCTACGATTTCCTCGAACGAAAGCGATCGTTGAGCAGTCTTTGCAGTCTGGCAAGATGGGGGAATTGAAAAATCCTCTAGCGGTTGGACTCCGCAACACCTTAATGAAAGTGATGGGTTCAGCAATTAGCAGCAGCTTTAAATCGCTTCATACTTACCGAGCTTAGTCGCCCACAGATAACTCGTCAAATGCGTCCTAACTGACTAAACGAAGCGGCAGAAATACTTATTATACGGAAAGTTTCTGTATAACTACCCTGTACGAGGTAATTATGCAGAATTTGTCCGTGTGCGATTCGTTTCTAGGTAAAATCATAGCCGAGA
>ERZ1066118.1014-NODE-1014-length-20280-cov-33.228974_pt1 | contig 20280 bp, 18 predicted proteins | sample MGYA00382765_ERZ1066118 | MGnify/ENA primary metagenome ERZ1066118 (study PRJEB33369, sample SAMEA5778348) | biofilm metagenome | biome: Industrial cooling water; feature: Water cooling tower basin; material: Biofilm | place: United Arab Emirates | collected...
CAGGGCTAATTCATCTTCGTAGCAAAAAATTATTTTGGTAGGATTGCCTGTGAAAGAGTGGAAAAATGAGGTAAATTTCTCCCCCAGCTCCCTCAGCTCCCTCAGCTCCCTCAGCTCCTCCTATTTTCTTTGATGACTATGAAGTAGCCCTGCCTTTTTAAGGGGGACTAAGAATCCGGTTCCCCCCTTTTTAAGGGGGACTAAGAATCCGGTTCCCCCCTTTTTAAGGGGGGTTAGGGGGGATCAAACCGACAATATTTGTAACTAGCAACTTGCGTTATCAAGGGAAAATTTCTCCTCACATTCCTCTACTCTTGGAAAGAAAGGGGGGAAAGGTTTTTCAAGAGGGAGAGCGATATGCCAAGGGCTAGAGCGCCAGTCCAGTAAACGAGGTTGACAGAAGCAATATGATGTGGGTGTATAGATAGACCTTGGCAGGGCGAAGCATTCGGGAATAAAATTAGTTGGTGATTCCGATTAATTGTCGCCCGAATGCTTCGCCCCTACATAATCCATATCTTATTATTCTTGTCAACTAATTCTACTGGACTGGCTCTCTAGCTGCGCGATCGCATTCTCCTTAAGAGCGTTACCATCGGGGCGGAATCACCCAATTTATATCAACCCGCCCCGACAAAATTCTATCTATGCAAGTTCTACCAAACTTACTCGAACTCACTGCATCTTACCTACAAAAATCGGTAACGCCGATAGCTAATAAAATAGATAGGGATTCAGATACTTTATTCCAAGCACTCAAAGGTTTGGGTGAATTAAGCGTCCTTACCCTCAGAATTCCACCAGAATGGGGCGGTGCGGGAGCAAATGAAGAAACCTTTCAATCTTTCCAAGAATTAGTTGCTAGATATTCCGGTGCTTTAGCTTTCTTGCAAACGCAACACCAAAGTGCTGGGGGAATGATTCTTGAAGGTAGAAACTCCTCGCTGATGCAAGCATATCTTCCCCGCATGAGTAACGGTGAGGTTTTGCTAGGTATTGGCTTTTCTCAACTGCGACGGGAAGGCGACCCAGTTATTTTAGCCGCTCCTGTAGATGGCGGTTATTTGCTCAATGGATTTGTGCCTTGGGTGACGGGATGGGGTTTATTTTCAGAGTTTATAGTTGCTGCTACTTTACCAGATGGTCGGGCTGTTTTTGGGATTGTACCGCTAGTGGAAACTTATCAAGAAACAGGCGGTAATATTACTTTTAGTCAGCCGCTGGAACTGGCGGCGATGACATCGACGAATACGGTAACGGCAAGTTTGAATAACTGGTTTTTGGCTAGCGATCGCATTGTTTCTATTAAACCTCCCGGTTGGATACATGAAAACGATAAAAAAAGCGTTCTCCGCTCAACTTTTTTAGCAATGGGATGCGCTAATGCCGGTCTTGATATTCTAGAAACTGCTGCGAACCACAAATCTATCCCTTTTATCACCGATGCTTTTGACTCTCTCAGCCAGGAACTTTCTCGTTGTCGCACTGCTATTAAAGCCGCCGAAAAACATCCCAGCTTAAATTTAGATGAAAAACTACAATTGCGCGCCAAAGCAATTGATTTAGCAGCGCGTTGCGCCCATGCAGCGGTTACGGTTTCTAGCGGGGCAGCTAATTATATTAACCACCCGGCACAGCGCGTTTATCGAGAAGCTTTGGTTTTTACTGTCACGGGTCAAACAACTGCTGTGATGGAGGCGACGTTAAAACAATTAACTCAGAAAAACCTAGAGGCTGAGCCTCTTTACTATCGCTCCCAGGCTGAGCCTGGGAGCAAGTTAACTCGTACCCAGGCTCAGCCTGGGTACGAGGGTGGGGAGGCTCTGCCTCCGGCTGTTGAAAAAACTATTACTTACTCAAAAGTTATCGATTTAAGTCATATTATTAATCCCAATATTCCTCAATGGCCTGGTGACCCAAAAGTTGAATTTGAAACTATCGCAGAAATCGCCAAAGATGGCTATTATTTGCAGCGGTTTTCTCTTGGGGAACATAGTGCAACTCATATGAATGCACCCAATAGTTTTCACGCTTGGGGTATTGGAATTGATGCCTATTCTGCTGAGTCTTTAATTGTTCCGGCGGTTGTTATTGATATCCGCGAAAAAACTATGGTTGATGCGGATTATGAGTTAGCGATCGCAGATATCCTATCCTGGGAACAACTATACGGTCAAATTCCCGCAGAAAGTGTGGTGCTATTATATACAGGCTGGCAAGAAAAGTGGTTTGATACTCAAGCTTTTTTAAACCCAGATGCTGATGGAAACCTTCATTTTCCTGGGTTTGGCAGCGAGACGACGGAATTTTTAGTGCGATCGCGTCAAATAGCCGGTGTGGGAATTGATACACATGGCGTAGATGCTGGTTTGAATGCAACTTTTGCCACCAACCGCCAGGTACTAGAAAAACCCCGCATTGTATTGGAAAATTTAACTAACTTAGATCAACTGCCACCAAAAGGCACTACTTTGGTAATTGGTATCTTGCGTCTTCAAGGTGGTTCGGGTTCTCCTGCTGCTGTACTCGCTTTTGTTAGAAACAATGAGGACTGATGGCTACAAAATTGCGCGCAATTATCCTCCGCTCGATCGTTCTGCTGTTAGTAGTGAGGACTTTAGTCCTCAATCCTGCTTTTGCATTTGCTATGAATCCGATAGCAAATACTAATGTTATTTATCAAGAACGAGTTAAGCATAGTACTGATGGCATTGGCAAGTTCTACATGGATCGAGAAATTGCTAAAGTGATGGGACATCAGGTAGCGGGATGGTTAGAAAGACCGACCCGAGGATTTGAAGAACGCCCCAGACTTGTCGTAGAGGCGCTGAATTTACAGCCGACGGATATAGTGGCAGATATCGGTGCAGGGACGGGTTATTTTAGCTTTCGCATCGCGCCTTTAGTACCGCAAGGAAAGGTACTCGCGGTCGATATTCAACCGGACATGCTCGATATTCTTGACTCGTTAAAACAAGAGAAAAATATTACCAATGTTGAGTCAATTTTAGGTAGCGTTACTTCTCCCAATTTGTCGCCCGATACGATTGACCTAGCATTGATGGTAGATGCTTACCACGAATTTGAATATCCGTTTGAGATGATGTCAGAGATAGTGAAGGAGCTGAAAGGGGGCGGACGAGTTATTTTAGTGGAATATCGGGGTGAAAATCCTTTTATTCCGATTAAAGCGCTGCATAAAATGACTCAAAGGCAAGTGAAAAAAGAAATGTCAGCAGTAGGTTTAGTTTGGCAAGAAACCCAGGAATTTTTACCTCAGCAACATTTCATGGTGTTTGAGAAAAAGCTAATGGCTAATGGCTAATTGGTAATTGGTAATTGGTAATAGTCATATCCAGTCTCGTCGTATCGGACTCATCTGGTCAAGGGTGTTGTAGGGGCGGGTTTTACCAAAAACCTTTGATGGAAAGCGAATTGTATTGATAAACCCGCCCCCGCCCGATGCCTTTAACAAGTAGGGGCGGGTTTTACAGAGAGCCTATATAAAGCCGCACCTCACCCTCGACAATTAGCAATTAGCCATTAGCCATTAGCAATTAGCCATTAGCCATTACCAATTACCAATTACCAATTACCAATCAAGCCAAACCTAGAACTTTTCTGAGCAAGATTTGATCTTCAAATTTGGCAGATAAGCGCCCTTTTTCTAAGTCCCGAACCCAACTTTGGCTTTTGCCTGTGAGTTTTGCCAAATCTCGCTGGCTGATGCCCTGGTTTTTTCGGGCTATCATGATTTGTTCGGCTAAAAGAACTGAGCGATCTTTTGACTTGGTTTTTTTGCTGGCAGGGGTTCGTTTCGTTTTCTCGCCCTCCCCTGTGTATTCCCAGTCAGGTGGAATTTCAAAACACGAAATGCGGGCATTCATTAACAAATTCCACTTGCCGCGAGGTCCGGCATCGGTGATGCGGGTGTCGTTATTGGCATCGTTAATCCAGAAGTCTAAGGCATCGTCGCCATCGTCTGGAAGGTCGCCTAATTTTGCCCAGAGTGGTTGGATTTCTGGGGGATAAGTAACTGGATCGAATACGGGTTTTAAACCGTGATTATGAAGGCATTCTAAATCGCTTTCAAACGCCCGCAATAACCGCTTGCGTTCTTCACGTCTTTGCGAGGCTAAGGCGACTTTTTCTTCGCCATAGGCTATTCGCATTAAAGTGGGCACGGTGATGCGCTGTTCTTTGCCCATTTTGGTTTTAAATAGCAGCCACAACATCATGCGGGCGGCGCCTTCATGTTGCTGCCAAATGCTCATGACGTTGGTTAAAAGGGATTTCGGCAAGACGCCATACTGATAAAAAGCGGTTTGCTCTTTACACGCTTGTTTGTTCAAGAAATACTGCGCCCAAATGCCAGCCCGAACTTTGAAAGTTAAGCCGATTAGATGTTTGCATCCCAAGTCGTCGGCTTGGAAGTGGTATTGAATTTCTACTAGGTGCCACAGGTGATTTGGCTCGGTTGAGAATTGGTTGATTTTACCTTGTTTGGGCCAATGAATTTCACCTGTAATTAGGCAAGGTTGTTCGGCTAGTTCTCGGATTAGGGATAGTTTGAAGGATTTGCTTAAGTCCTTGCGTTTATCCAATCCTAGATATTCTTCGATTTGGCGATCGCTAATCAAAAAGTCCTGCTCCCACGGCTTTTCCAGCGCCGTAGCATGGGCGGCATAGATCAGGTGCATACATGCTGCCCTGATATCGAGCGATTCTATCTCTAAGACCGCTTTTTCGCCGCTGAGGGGGGGCGTATCGTTGGCGATGCTATCGGTAATTCGGTATGCGATCGCTCCCCGTCCTCCATTCACTTCCCGCTCGTAATATGGTGCCCCCGTTTCATCCACTTTCCAAGGTAGCGATTGTCGCTGCGCCAACAAATTGCAAAGTTCCCAGATCACCATCGCCGATGCAAAGGGATTGTTTTTCCCATTGGCAAATAGGCTGGAACTTGTAATTGGTCTGGCTTCAGCTTTATATCGTCCCTTTTTTGGCTCCGATGGTACCGGACATTCAATTGGACAAAACGCCAAACACTGGGGTTCTGGATAATAACCCTCGCAGTTGTTGCAAAGACTAGCGTCTATCCAATATTCTTCGCCGCCCTCCACTTTGATTGCACCCGTAGGACAATGGGTACGGCAGCTATCACAACCTAAACAGCAGCCAGGTATTTTGTAAGCCATACTCCAAACTTTTTCCTTGCTAATTGTAATTTTGCAAGCTTGTTTCCAGTCTCCCTCCGATTTGCTTACCTCAAAAGGTAAGCTTCTGCACGGCTAAAATTTGAGTTTTTGCCGTGCAGCTCCATGCCTTCCTTGTAACAGTTGACAGTTGACAGTTGACAGTTGATCGTTATTTAACTTTTGTGGAAAGTGTTTGCTTTAAAGCCAGTTTTTCGTTGACAATTGTCCACGCTTCACTGTCCACTGTCCACTCTCCACTGTCCACTCTCCACTGTCCACTGTAAGGGTTGGTCTAGGTTTTTCACCTAGACGGTTATTGAGAATTTTTCTAAAAGTACTAAAGCATTTTTATCTTTTCTGTTCGCACTAAGCTATTTAATACTATTTTTATTGGTGGTATTTCTGTTCACTACGAGCATGTTTACATATCTTTAATATTGCGTAATAAATATTCTCTCCCTTTTTAGATTTTTTTAATAATTATTTTGCAGGCTTATTAGGAAGGATTATAACAGGAAAAGAAAATTCAAATATAAAAAAATGATGGAAAAATGAAATCGGTAAGATTTGGGCTAGTTTTGCTCTAAAATGACAATTATGTCTTCTTTAGATGCTAGCGCGATCGCTTCTATTCACTTTCTTCAGCGCCAAGCGGCGTCCCTATTGCTGTACCAATCGGTTCTCGGCGGGGAAGTCGGTAGCAGCTTTCTGGATTTATTGCAAGCACTACGGCATCGCGATCCCCAGGGATTGACTTATTTACAAGCCTATGGTTGCTGGTTTAGAGCTGCTTCGGCGGTGCATCAAAGCTGGCAAGATTATCTGATAGCGCAAATTCTTCTCAACGATAATCCTTTTACCCAACAAGTTCAGCAAACAAAATTAGAGAATTTACCACCCGCTTTAATCGCCGCAGCACAGCAGGATCTACAAGCGTTGCAAAGTCTCTACGAATGCAGCGGGACTCAACTGAGTCATTGGGTGCAGGAAGCATCGGGAATGCCTTTAGCACCCGTCGCCTGGTATCAGGAACAAGATGCAACAACGATACTATCTCACGAAGAAACAAAAATAATAAACTTGCTGCAACAATTGGAAAATTGGGCAGATGGGTTAGAAGATTTAGCAGCTTATTACCAACAGTGCGGTACGGGTTTATTTGCCAAGTATTGGGCATTACGCTGGATGTCGGGGCAATTGGTAGGCATTCGACATCCCGATCCGATACAGTTAACCGAGTTATTCGCTTACGAGTATCAGCGAGATGCGCTGTTGAAAAATACCGAGTTTTTACTGGCAGGATATCCCGCTTTGCACGTATTGCTTTATGGTAGTCGCGGATCGGGGAAATCTTCTTTGGTGAAAGGGTTGTTGAATCAGTATGGCTCTCGCAATCTGCGGTTAATTGAAGTTGCCAAATCTGATTTGAAAGATTTACCTCAAATTGTGGAATCGTTGCGCGGCGTTCCCCAGAAATTTATTATTTTTGTGGATGACCTGAGCTTTGAAGAAGATGACGATGCGTTTAAAGCTTTAAAAGTGGTTTTAGAGGGTGGTGTCACTGCCCGTCCGCAAAATGTGGTAGTGTATGCAACTTCTAATCGGCGGCATTTGATTCGCGAGTTTTTTGACGATCGACCCCGTCCGAGCGATCGCGAAGAAATCCACGCCTGGGATACAATGCAGGAAAAACTTTCGTTTAGCGATCGCTTTGGTTTAACCCTCACCTTTGAACCGGCAGATCAAAACGCTTATTTAACCATTGTCCGCAATTTAGCCGCTCAAGCAGGTATTAATCTCACCCAAGAAGATTTAGACGCCCGTGCCTTACAATGGGCAACCAGGCACAACGGTCGGTCAGGAAGAACGGCAAGGCAATTCGTCGATTTTCTCAAAGCAGATTTGGCAGTTGGCAATCGGTAATTTGAGGAATTGCTTGCAAATATTGAGCCAAAGATAGCGGATTACCAATGATTGCGGTGCAGCCACTAGGCTTGGTTTGTGTAGCGGCAGCGTTAACGCTGCCGCTACACAAACCAAGCTTTAGCTTTAAGTGTAATATTGATTAGATTCGTCCACAAAAAGGAAACTACAATGGGCTTGTTTGATAAAATCAGAGGCGGTCGTAGACAAACCGAAACAACCCTGGGACCAGCCGAAGCATTTGCGGCGATCGCATTGATTGCTGTAGCCGCAGACGGTTACATGACAGATTCGGAAGGACAAGCTATTAGCACCACTTTGTCTCGGATGCAGCTGTTCAGAAGCTACCCCAACGATGTGATGCGAAAGATGATCGACCGACTCTTGAGTATTCTGCAACGGGATGGTGTTGATGTGCTATTTAATGCGGCAATAGCTACTCTTCCAGATGATTTAAAAGAAACCGCTTTTGCCGTAGCAACAGATATCGTTTTATCTGATGGTGAAGTTACCGATGAGGAAGAAAAACTTTTGAACGATCTCTGTACTCTTTTAGAAATACCTGAAGAAACAGCCCTGAAAATTATCGATGTGATGCTAATCAAAAATAAAGGTTAAAAGTTTTCTAGTTTGGCAATTACTCAGGGTGGGTATTGCCCACCTTGCTCCCGATCAAATCACAAGCAAGCTGAACATTTTCACAGAGAATGACCCACGAGCAAAAATTAATAATGTCTTTATTATTATTGACTATGACTGCCTATTAGTTAACTTTAATCTGATATACAATTAATTTTGTAAATTTCCAAACATTAACAACTGACTAGCTTGTTGCATTACCTTAACATTGCGATAATAGCAAACAACCTAGTCAGTTAAAACCGAGCCAGTCCATCCAGCGCTGCTAATCGCTTGGGAGTGCCTCGTTAGTAATTTGGGCGTAGTTAGCTACACAGTTCAATAGCTTTCTCTGTCCTTTCCATCTAACAAGTACTTTCTTAGCATTTCTGCTGACTATGAATTTAGATCGCTGTTTTGGTGTGGGTAAAACCAATACTGAGAAAAAACCCTTAGTTTTGGTAGTTGATAGCAATATTGACAATTTATGCCTGGTAGAAGAAATACTGAACCCCTGTTGCTGTTCCGTAATGGCTGCTAGAGATGGCGAACAAGCTTTAGGCATGGTAAAAAAATATCAGCCAGATTTAATTTTGATTGAGGCGATCCTGCCTAAAATTGATGGCTTCAAAGTTGTGCAGCATTTGAGGCAGAAGGGCAATACTACTCCTGTTATAGCATTAACCACTTTAGTATTTGCTAAAGAGTTAAAAGAAGCTCTAAGAGCAGGTTGTAATGGTTACATTAAAAAACCTTTTGAAATTGATGAGCTAAAAGCTACTGTTTATCATTACCTGCATCAGCAAGCTTCTCCTTTTTGACTTTAGGAATAGATTCCGGATCGCGGATTTCAGGGATATCGCCTAAAACGGCGATAAACCCAGCGATTTTATGGTTTAAATTGGAATCGCTCAGCATAGCCACTACTTTTACTCCAGTAATCTCTGCAATGATTTCTTGAAGTAGTGGCTTGATTGCTGCATCTAATTGGGAGCGCAATTCTTTAGCAAATTCTTGCCGTTCGTTGTTGATGAAAAACTGTTCTGCTGCGAGCATAAAATCTTCTATAACAATCACAAGTTTTTCATCAAAAAACTGGCAAGTAATTTTTCCAGGACGCTGTTTTAAGTTATCGTAATATAGAGCTTGTATCCGCTGAGTAAGATTTCGTTCTACTTGTCCTCGTGTAGTATTTGATTTTTTCTCGGGGGGGGGGTAATTCATTCATTGGGCTATTTTATGGGAATTTACTAACATTAAATGGATCGCGATCGCGCGTTACATTATTGAAACATTTTACCAGCAAAAATGTATTTTAATCCTCCTTTAAAAGAGAAAGAAAAAAACTAATTTCCCTAATTCGCAATCCTATAACCTTTAGCAAGAGGTAACTGTCAACTGTCAACTGTCCACTGTCAACTATCCACTGTCCACTGTCCACTGTCCACTATCCACGCTCTAAGGAGTATCTCATAGATGTTGTTCACATATTCGCGTACAATTCGCTTTCAAGATACGGATGCGGCTGGCGTTGTTTACTTTGCTAATGCACTAGCGATGTGTCACGAAGCTTATGAAGAATCCCTCGCAGCATCGGGGATTAATCTTAAGTTATTTTTCGGTAGTCAAAAAGTTGCTATTCCGATTGTTCACGCTAGTGTAGATTTTTTCCATCCCATGTTTTGTGGCGATCGAATAAATATTTATTTAACTTGCAAACAATTAACCAGGGAAAAATTTGAAATTGCTTACCAAATTGTGATGATAGATTCACAGCATTTAGCTGCCAAAGCGATTTCCAGACATGTTTGTATCGATCCTATTCTGAGAAATAGAAAAAAAATACCGGCAGAAATTATGCAATGGTTGCAGCAGTGGGGAGAAACAGAGTCCTAATTGGTAATTGGTAATTGGTAATTGGTAATTGGTAATTGGATTTATAGGGGGTTTATTACCTATTACCAGAAAAGATGGGTTGTTAGCTCCCCCTTTAAAGCAGGGCTACTTCATTGTGGTCAAATGTCCCTTTCTTTAAAGGGGAAAAGAAAAATTAATTCCCTTAATTCTTGAAAAACCGGGTTTCTTGACCAGGTTTTTAGCGCTGGTGCAATATCTGAGAGCGGCTACTTTTCATTTAGATTGCCAGACTCACATCTTGCACCAGAGCCAACAGAAATAAATTTCACACCTGAAAGCTGAAACCCGTTAAAACGGGTTAAAACGTAGATTTTAGTTAGCTTTAGCTTACTTAAGCTTTCAGCCCCAAATTTATTTGGAGGATGTTTATCGGGTAGGTGAAAGATGCGAACAGATTGAATTTATGTATATATAAATACACTGTATTAATATATACATAAACCTCGTTTTTCTAGCCTACAAATATTAAATACTATATCTTTAGACAGATACAAGTAATTTATATAAAGCTATAATTTTAAAGTTTGCTGGTTAACAATAATCAAATAGCCATTGCAATGGCATTGGTAGATAAAATGGGTATATGATAGGAGGAAAATTTTGAGCATGTCCGCCTAAATTGCAAATTTAGGTAGGCAAGATGTGAATTTAAACCATCGATTTGCAGAGGTAGGAACCATGCTGATAATTGTCAATATTAGTATATTGATAATCGCCCTTGGAATTGCCGTTCCGATTGCGGTTCTTTGGCTCGAATGCAGTGCAGCATTGTTGCCCGATCGATGGGAAAAATGGGATGAAGGGGTGGATAGTCATCGTGTTGCTGTATTGATTCCAGCCCACAATGAAGCAGCAGACATTCGGGCAACGCTATTGACAGTAATGCCACAGTTAACAGAGCGAGATCGGGTAGTAGTGATAGCGGATAATTGCACCGATCAAACAGGTGCGATCGCGCGTGCATCTGGTGCTTTAGTAATCGAACGAATTAATCCCAATTTGCGAGGAAAAGGGTACGCTTTAGATTATGCTCTGCGCTTCATCAAATCAGATCCGCCCGATGTAGTTGTAGTAATCGATGCCGATTGTATCGTTCATCCCGGCACAATCGATCGGATTGTTAGACAAGCAATGGCTTTAAAACGACCTGTCCAAGCCACTTATCTGATGAAACAAAAAGACAATCCGGGGTTGAAAGATTCGATTTCGATGTTAGCAATTAAGGTGAAAAATTTAGTCCGGTTTCGGGGTTTACAGCGACTGGGATGCCCGGTATTGTTAACAGGATCGGGTATGGCTTTTCCCTGGGCGGCGATTTCCCAAGTCTGTTTAGCAGGTAGTAAAACTGCTGATGATATGCAGTTAGCTGTAGATTTAAGTATCGCCGGATATCCCCCAGCTTTTGCTGAGGAAGCTGAAATAACCGGGCGTCTGATGAAACAACAAGCAGCCAAAAGTCAAAGAACCCGATGGGAACACGGTCATTTAGAGATTATACTCACACAAGTTCCTTTGTTGCTAATAGAATCTGTGCGCCAAAGACGTTTTGATTTGTTAGCGATCGCGCTAGACTTATGCATACCCCCACTTTCCCTATTAGTCGTAATCTGGATCGCTGCTATAGGGGGATCGTTATTCGCTGGGTTATTAGAAGGATATTGGATTCCTACTAATCTTTTAGCCCTAGAAGGTGTTCTCATTTTTATCTCCATTGTGGGGAGTTGGGCTAAGTTCGGGTACGAGGAATTCCCGGCACTAACGCTTTTAGCTGTACCTTTTTACATTCTTTGGAAAATTCCTCTTTATCTAGCTTTTCTGATTCAGCCTCAAACAACCTGGAGCCGAACCGAGCGAGATCTCGTCGAGCCGCCAGAATTTCGACTTGACAAGCTTTTAAACCGTGGAATTCAAAGGTAATGCTAATGGCTAATGGCTAATTGCTAATTGGATATCTAAGAGCCATTAGCCATTAGCGCCATTGATAGTTTTTTTAGTTTTTCCCGGTTGACTTTTCCTTGTGCATTGCGGGGCAAGCTTTCCACTGGAAACCAATATTTAGGCCGCTTGAATTTGCACAATTTATGCTCAAGGGCTGTTTTTAAAATATCGGTTGAAACTTTTGCATGTTTGGGAATGTAAATTGCTGTTACCACTTGCCCCCAATGGCGATCTGGTAATCCAATTACACAAACATCAATCACTAAATTAGTTGATTGAATCGCTGCTTCTACTTCAGATGGAAATACATTTTCACCGCCGGTAACGATCTTATTGCTGTTGCGTCCGATAATATGTAAATAACCTTTTTCGTCAAAATATCCTAAGTCATCTGCTTGAAATAATGTAGTTTTTATTTGGTTTTCTTCGCTATAATAACCAATAAATAAAGAATTAGATTCAATCGCAATAGTTCCTAAATTTTTTGCCTCTAATATTTCGCCTTTGGGGCTGCGAATTGTTACGCTTACATGGGGTAAAACTTGTCCGCTGCTATTATTTCCATTGAGAAAATCATCGGGTTTGAGGGTGACAATTTGGGAAGCGGTTTCTGTCATGCCGTAGGTAGGTGCTAAGCGAATGCGGCAATGTCTTGCGGTTTCTAGGAGTTCTTTCCAAGCGGGCGCGCCTCCTAATAGTACTGTTTGAAATTCAGCTAACCAATGATATTGGTGTTGTAGCAGGCGTTGGAGTTGAGTAGGAACTAGGGAAATAAAATATTCTGCTGGGTTTATATCGGTTGTATTGCCAATTTCTAGAGCTTTAAATGGTAAAACAACTAAACGCCCGCCTGTGGTGAAGGAACGCATAAATTGCATTAAACCGCTGACGTGATAAAGCGGCAATACGCAAAAAGAATTGACTTGTTTTAGAGCAAAATATTGTCTAAATCCATTGACGGATGCGATTAAAGTTTCCCAGGTATGAATGGCAAATCGAATCTTACCAGAAGATCCTCCTGTGGGAATCATTATGGGGGAATTGGTAATGGGTAATTGGTAATGGGTAATTGGTAATGGATGTTCAAATAATTGGCTATGTGCTGGTGCTGCTTGTCCTAAAATTAGGTCTGGTTGGACTAATTCAAAGACTTGTTGCCATTCGGACTCTACCCAATCGGGGTTACAGAGAAAGATGGGACAATTGGCAGCAGCGGCGGCGATGAATCCGGCTAGAAATTTGATCGGGTTGCGTTCTGCTAGGATAATTCTGGGCGGCGTGTCGCAATGGGATTTCTGTTTTAATTTTAAATATAATTCAATCGCTTGTTGAGTAAATTCCCGGCTGTTATAACCAATTAACCAATCTTCATCGCTACGCTGTTTTAAATCAATTAAGAGTTGTTCCATAGTTGCCAGATATAAGTTGCTTCATCTTCGGCAAAGAAGTGGTTGACGCCAAAACCAATTGCCCGCTGCGGGTGAGAAAGTTCGGCGGCAAGTTTCAATGCGGCTTTTCTGCCAATTGCAGTTTCAAATACAGAAGAGAATACCGCATCGATATTGTATTTTTGGCAAAACTGACGCAAGTGAGAAGGATAACCAGCGATCGCAGGTTTTATAACATAGATTCCCCGCCACCCCAAGCGATAGCAGGAGTCCATTTGGTTGAGGGTGGCTACGGATTCATCTAAAGCGATCGCAGTAGAATACCGATTACTTAAATTCACCATGCCGTTGAGTTGGTGATACGGCAAAGGTTGTTCTAAAAATTCGATTTGCCCAACGCGATCGCACTCTGCTAACCATGCATTGGCTTGCTGCCAATTTAACCCCCCATTCGCATCTAATCGCAGTTTGACCGATTCTGGGAATGCCCCAACAAGTTGGTGCAAAATTTTCAATTCCTCTTCAATTGGAAACACACCAATTTTCCATTTAAACGTGCGATATCCCTGATGCCAAAGAATTTCCCATTGCTGTAACGCCGCTTCTCCAGCTGGTAATAAGCCGCTATAGGCGATTTGAGAGGGAAAATCGCCGCCAAGAGGCTCTGCCTTTAGATCTGCCAAAGCAGATTCAAAGCCAAACTGACACGCGGGTAAATTAAATGGGATAGAAACAATTCTTTTTGCGGTAATTTTCCCTCGTAATAGGTGGCAAAAGTGCAAAGCTTGTTCTAAAGTTTCCGATCCAAACCAGGGAATCGGCGCAATTTCACCCCAGCCACATTTTCCCATATCATCACTCAGGCGAATGATAATACCTTCGCGGGTATCCCAAGTGCCGTGATTTGTAGAAAGACTGCGGGCAAACTGCCGCCGATAAGGACGAAACTCGAACTGATAGGTCATTTAGACGCCTGCAAGTACAAACCCCAAACCCAACATTAACCCACTCCAGAAATGCACCGCGACGGCAATAAATTTGCAGTTGCTGACTTTTTCCGGTCGATCGTGATATTGGTTAACGTGGCTCAATAGCTGGATCGTAAAAGGTAAGCTAATGAATAACAGCAGCGTCCAAATTGGGAACATTCCCAACGCTACAAATAAGCCAGTTAAAACATAAATGCTGCCGCCAAACCAACGCAAGAGTTGGGCACCCCTGGCGGTGCCGAGTCGGACGATGGGGGAAAGCTTCCCTGCCGCTAAGTCATCCTCGACTTGGTGGAAATGGGAGCAAAACAATATTAAGCTGGTCGCGATGCCGACGATAACCGAAGCTGCTAAACTCATCATTGACCAGGTTTGCGCTTGGCTGTAGTAAGCTGCCCCTACGCCTAACGGCCCAAAGGCAATTAAACAGATAATTTCCCCCAAACCCTGGTAACCTAAACGAAACGGTGGCCCTTGGTAGCTGTATCCCAAGGCACAACACAACAGTATCAACCAGATTACTGTTAAGTCTTGTTGCAAGTAGGCGATCGCTCCTATCCCCAAAATCGCGATCGCTAAAAACAGATTCGCCAAGAAGAAAATTAAAGATTTGTTGCCTGTCAAATTCACCACGGAATGGGCTTTATTTTTATCGATGCCGGTTTCCGAATCAAAGACATCGTTGCTGAGATTCAGCCATGCAATAATTAAAATTGCTGAGAACAGAAAGATAGAAAATATGCCTGGATGAAAGATCTTTGTTTCAGCGATCGCGACGGCACTTCCCACCCAAATGGGGATAATCGCTACGCTGTACATGGGTGGCTTAATTGCTGCCATCCACAACTTACTGTTGTCTTGAGCAATTACCTTGGTAGTCATCAGAATTTATTAATTTGATTTGTAGAATCTCAATTATTTTACAATCGCCAGCGAGCAAAGATGCACTCGATCTGGAGAATTCTCCCCGATACCAGCTTTCCTCTCCCATCGGCGGCAGATTTTGGTTGACAAGAGCCTTGCCAATCCAGCTAGGATAGTTTAGTTGCGATTCGGTGCTATCAAAGGTAGCAGCGGCGGTATCGCCCAAAATCCTATCATAGAATTGCGATCGCGCGTGGATCATAAGTTGCATAAATATGCTAACTCTATACATACCACGCGCTTAACATCCAACAGCGCTTCGCTCCCAACCTTTAAAAATTTGCTATATTCTCTTCCATGACAGTTACACCCATTCATGCTAATCTGTTTCAGGAACGCAAGGAACTGTACCAGTTTCTCTTACATTGTAAAGAAACGTTAAGAGAAAAAGAACGCTCAAAAATAGTAAGTATTTCGGTAAAAAGTCAACGAGTCGATCCGCTGGTAGTCTTGGAGAAAATAGGCGAACCAAACAAACTGCATTTTTACATAGAAAGACCTCACCAAGGGGAAGCGATCGCCGCCATCGATGCGGCGATAAAATTAAGAATAAAAGGAAGCGATCGCTTTTTACAATCACAAGCATTTATTAATTCTTGTCTGGCAAATACCAATGCTACGGGAGATTTGCACTTACCCTTTTCGGGGCCGCACTTTTTCTGTAGCTTTACTTTTTTTGAAGATAGCTTAGCGACGAATTCTCCTTTTCCCGCTGCCACGGTTTTTTTACCGCGCTGGCAGGTTGCTTGTCGCCAAGATTCTGCGGTTATTGTCGCTAATATTGTCATCGATCTTGATGTCAATCTAGAAAGGTTAATCGCCGAAGTTGCCCACCAGTATAAATTAATCAAAGCTTCAGTTACTCAACCCATTATACAGAAGCCCAAAAAAGAAGGTAATTTTCAACAGATTGCTAATCGAGATTATTTTAAAGCTTCAGTTCGCTCGGCTTTAGAATCAATTCGAGCCAATCAAATTAGTAAAATTGTGCTTGCCAGCACGATAGAAGTTAGTGCAACCGCTCCATTTCAACAGATAGAAACATTAAATAATTTGCGTAAATTCCATCCAGATTGCTATATTTTTTCCACGAGTAACGGACAGGGAAAGAATTTTATTGGTGCGAGTCCAGAGCGATTAATCAAGATTCAAAACAAAGAATTAGAAACCGATGCTTTAGCCGGATCGGCACCGCGGGGAAAAACTGCTGCCGAAGATGCCTATTTTGCCGATGGTTTACTGAGCAGTGAAAAAGAAAGGCACGAGCATCAAGTTGTGAGTAACTTTATTGTTAATGGCTTAACTAACTTGGGTTTAAACCCCCAGCGATTGACGCTGCCATGCCTGCTGCAACTCTCAAATATACAACATTTATGGACGCCGATCCGCGCCAAAGTTCCTGGTAAAGTACATCCATTAGAAATTGTAGCAGAACTGCATCCAACTCCAGCCGTCGCCGGGGTTCCTAGAAATATTGCCCTGGAGCAAATTCGCCGCTACGAAAACTTTGATCGCTGTCTTTATGCCGCGCCTCTGGGTTGGATAGATCATCGCGGTAATAGCGAATTTATAGTCGGAATTCGTTCGGCATTAATCGATGGCTGTAGCGCCAGATTATATGCAGGTGCTGGAATTGTAGCCGGTTCCGACCCCAATAAAGAATTAGCAGAAATTCAATTAAAATTTCAGCCCTTGTTAAAAGCACTGATTTAAAGAATTGCAGATTTGAGATTTTAGATTGCAGATTTTTAGATTAAATCTGCAATCTGCAATCTGAGATTATATCATGTCCTAGTTACAAATATTGTCGCTTTGATCCCCCCTAACCCCCCTTGATAAGGGGGGAACCGGATTCTTAGTCCCCCTTATCAAGGGGGATTTAGGGGGAGCTAAAATGCTTGACCTCATAACTAGCAACTTGAGTTATTACCAGCTCGACTGGCAGCTTTGATACTACGATGATATCATAGTGATAACAAACAAGCTCAGGAATAGATTTATGGAACGCCTGAAAGAAGTGCCTGCGTTTAAAGTCAACGGTTTTTTAGCGCTCTTTGTCCTGGTAGCACTAGGGATTTTGGGCTTTTGGCAGGCAAAGCCAGCAATTGAAGCATTGACAGCAGCATTAGCAAAAGGCATCGAAATCGTCGATTTTTTGGAAGCAGGGGATGTAGTCGCCGAAATCGGTGCATGGTTAGGCGGAATTCTGCTTGTATTCGTCATTCCCTCTTTATTGGGCTTCTTAACCGTCGAACCAAACCAAGCCGTTGTGCTAGTGTTTTTTGGGCGTTATGTGGGAACAGTGCGAGAAGCAGGTTTTTGGTGGACAAACCCCTTCACCAGCAGACGTACAGTTTCCTTGCGAATTCGCAACTTTAACAGCAAAATACTTAAAGTCAACGATGCTCAAGGCAGTCCGATAGAAATTGGTGCAGTAGTTGTGTGGCAGGTAGTAGACTCAGCCAAATCTCAATTCGCCGTCAATGATTACGAAGAATTTATCGCGATTCAAAGCGAAACAGCGATCCGCGCTCTGGCAATTCGCTACCCTTATGACGCACCCGATGAAGCGGCGATTCCTTCCTTGCGGGGAATTCCCGACGAAATTGCCAATTCCCTGCAAAAAGAATTGCAGGTGCGACTCGAAGTAGCTGGAATTGAAATATTAGAAGCCAGACTTTCCCACCTCGCTTATGCGCCTGAAATTGCTCAAATGATGCTGCGTCGCCAACAAGCCAGAGCCATTATTGATGCGCGCAGGCAAATAGTTGAAAGCGCGGTGGGAATGGTCGATGAAGCACTAAAAGGATTGAGCGAACGACAAATTGTTGAGTTGGATGAAGAACGAAAAGCCGCTATGATTAACAATCTACTGGTTGTCTTAACCTCAGAACAAAATGCCCAACCTGTGGTGAATGCTGGCAGCCTTTACACCTAAGACATGAGCCAGAAAAAACGGTTTTTGCTCCGGTTAGATCCGAAGTTATACGACGTGCTAGAAAAATGGTCTGCCGACGAATTGAGGAGCGTCAACGCCCAAATTGAGTATTTGTTGGCTGAAGCAGCGCGTAAGAGTGGGAGATGGAAAGAAACTCGGCAGCAAGTTGATACAAAACCAGAAGAGGAAGAATGAAGATTGGAGATTGGAGATTGGAGATTGCAGATTTAATCTCAAATCTCCAATCTCCAATCTAAACTTTCTTTGCCTGAATTACCTGCAAGCTTCCGCCCGCGTATAACTGAGGTTCCTTCACCTCAAACCCGATTTCCTTAAGCAAGCCAACTAAATCCGTATCTAACAACTGCCACGCGGTTTCCGTTTCAAACAATAACAAGAATACCGCTACCCCAGGCCAAAATATCGGGTTTGTCGGTTGGTGAAAATCTACCAAAGTGAAGATGCCCCCCGGTTTGAGAACCCGGTATACTTCCTGAACAATCTGCCGTAACTGTTTTGGCCTCATCTCGTGCATGGCAACGCTGGTGTGTACCAGGTCAAATAAATTATCCGGAAACGGCATTTCTTCCGCTAATGCTTCCACATACTGTGCTTGCGGAACATTTTTTTTCGCTCGCTCTAGGGATAGTGGAGAAGCATCTAATCCGGTAACATCTTGAGAGCGCTGCACTAAGACAGAGGTCGCTTGACCGCTGCCGCAACACAGATCTAGCACCTTTGTATCTGGGCGAATTATTAAATCTTGTAAAGAAAGTTGACGAAATCTTGATTCACCGCCCACGCTCAGCGCAGCGATCGCGGAAATAGTGTCGTAAAGCCACTGATATCGGTAACTCCAGGTTCTGAAAATCGTTCCCACGCCGCAATCCCTCCAAAAAATTTGTCATATTTGCTGTTACCCTTACCCACTATTAAGCTAATATTGTTAAAATCGGTAACGAAAATGAAATTTTTGTTTGGGAAGTTGTCACCGCTATGGCGCGTACTGGGGTTTTGCTGCTGAACTTGGGCGGGCCGGATCAGCTCGATGATGTCCGACCCTTTCTGTTTAACCTGTTTTCCGATCCAGAGATTATTCGGCTGCCCTTTCCGTGGTTGCAGAAACCTCTAGCATGGCTGATTTCGACATCGCGGGCGAAAAAGTCCCAAGAAAACTACCGCGCGATTGGCGGTGGTTCGCCCCTGCGTCGAATTACAGAAGAACAGGCGCAAGCGCTGCAAGAGAGTTTAGAGCAAAAAGGGGAAGAGGCAGGGATTTACATCGGGATGCGGTACTGGCATCCATTTACAGAGGAAGCGATCGCTAAAATCAAACGCGATCGCATCGACCGCCTCGTCATCCTGCCCCTGTATCCCCAATTTTCCATCAGCACCAGCGGTTCCAGCTTCCGCCTACTCGAAAAAATTTGGCAAGAAGACCCCTACCTGCGCCCGATTAATTACACCGTCATTCGTTCTTGGTACGAACAACCCGGTTATCTACAAGCAATGGCGCAGTTAATCGCTACCGAACTCGACCAATTTGAAAATCCCGACAACGTTCACATTTTCTTTAGCGCCCACGGCGTCCCAGTCAGCTACGTTGAAGAAGCGGGCGATCCCTACCAAAAAGAAATCGAGGCATGTACGTCGTTGATTATGGAGACGCTAAGCCGTCCCAATCCCTACACCCTGGCTTATCAAAGTCGCGTCGGCCCAGTGGAATGGCTCAAACCCTATACTGAAGAAGCGATTATCGAACTCGGCAAAGACGGGGTAAAGGATATGGTCGTCGTGCCGATCAGCTTTGTGAGCGAGCATATCGAAACTTTAGAAGAAATCGACATCGAGTATCGGGAAGTCGCCGAAGAATCCGGCATCCACAACTTCCGCCGCGTCCCCGCCCTCAACACCCATCCCGTCTTTATAGACGCCCTCGCCGATTTGGTGGTGGATGCGCTCAACTCGCCCAAAGTTGAGCTATCGCAAGTAACACAAATGAAGAAAAAAGTCAAGATGTATCCCCAAGAAAATTGGGAATGGGGCTTGACTCCTTCGGCGGAAGTGTGGAACGGAAGGGTAGCGATGATCGTGTTAATTGCCTTGTTTATAGAGTTAATGACAGGTCAAGGCCCGCTGCACTTTGTCGGGTTGCTTTAAAGGCGTTGGGCATCCCACGGAGGGGGCTACTTTAACGAAATATCTCGTGGTTCCAGAGAGTAGTCATGGTGCGTTACGCTATCGCTAACGCACCCTACATAACTACATAACTACATAACTTGGTGAAATACAGCCCTTGTGGCGCAAGTTTGTGTAGCGGCAGCGTTAACGCTGCCGCTACATAAACAAAGTCCGCCTACGCGGACTATTAACTCAAGCAAAATAAAGTGTTCACTATCAACTATCAACTATCAACTATCAACTATCAACTATCAACTATCAACTAT
>ERZ1066118.1015-NODE-1015-length-20267-cov-6.880764_pt1 | contig 20267 bp, 17 predicted proteins | sample MGYA00382765_ERZ1066118 | MGnify/ENA primary metagenome ERZ1066118 (study PRJEB33369, sample SAMEA5778348) | biofilm metagenome | biome: Industrial cooling water; feature: Water cooling tower basin; material: Biofilm | place: United Arab Emirates | collected...
AGCCGCCCGAGCACCTTGCCCTGAGCGTCGACGACGTACCAGCGTCGCTCGATCTCCCCGGCCTTTACTGAATACGTCTTCATCAGCTCTTCTATCGGAAATAAACGCGGTCCGCCCCGGCTTAACGAGGCGGATCACCGTCTGCAAGGCAGTCTGGGATGATATCTGAAAGCGGCGGGACTGTCAAGCGTCGTTGGAGGGGGCAACGGCGGGGGGCGCTCCACCGCTCCGGTGGCGGCGAAGCAATGGTTCCGGCTAATTCACGAACGTTTCGAGGAAGCGCGCGCGGGACTGGTGGCGGAGACGCGAAAGGGCCCGCTCCTTGATCTGACGCACACGCTCGCGTGTGATGCCGAAGCGCTCGCCAATCTGCTCGAGCGTCAGTGGCTCGGTCTCTCCGAGGCCGAAGTAGAGCCGGAGAACTTTCGCTTCACGCTCGCTCAGGGTGCTGAGTGCGTCTTCTATCGATCGGGAGAGTGCCTGAGTGTAGAGCTCTTCGTCGGGGCCGGCAGAGAGGCTGTCACAGACGTAGTCGAGGAGCTGGCCTTCTTCACCGGGGACGAGTGGGGCGTCGAGAGAGAGGTGGGTTTGAGCCATCGCGAGGGTATGCTTGATTTCCTCCTCGGGAAGCTCGAGCTCCCGTGCGATCTCCTCCATGGTCGGCTCCCGCCCCAGCTCCTGCGTGAGAAGCGAAGACCTTTTGCCAATTCGATGAAGCGTTCCCGCACGGCTCAGGGGGACTCGTACGATTCTGGACTGTTCCGCGAGCGCCTGCAGGATTGCCTGCCGGATCCACCACACGGCGTACGAGATGAACTTGATTCCCTTCGTCTCATCGAACTTCTGCGCCGCCCGCATCAGCCCGATGTTGCCCTCGTTGATCAGATCGGCGAGCGAGACTCCCTGATTCTGATAGCGCTTCGCGACTGATACTACGAATCTGAGATTTGAACGGACCAGCACCTCGAGCGCGCTCTCTTCCCCGACGCGTATTCGCCTGGCAAGATTTGCTTCCTGTTCGCGATCTATCAGCGGATACGCGCTAATTTCGCGGAGATACTGATCGAGTGATTCGGATTCGACGGCGAGCTTGCGGATTGTGGTGCCATTCATGGGAGCATTCCGTGGAGCCATGCGGGAGGAGCGCCTAGGGGATTTGGTACTGTAGCTGACGACGCGTTTTGCTCGACTCCGGGGTCTAGAAGGGAAAGACGCCGGGGGTGGGTTAGGGACCGGGAGAGCCCGCAGTCCTGAGATCCTGGAGAGGATCACCCGCGTTGATCTTGACTAGGCTGCAGGAAGCTGTCAAGCCCTGGCAGCGCTTTTCCTTAACTTTTCTTAACGAATCGCATCACCAATCCGGCTCCACCGGACGTCGGTCAGCCAGGAAAAGGGCTGCAGCGGGTCCCGTATGAAGGAGTAGTAGACGAACATGGGCCGCCCGCGAATCGAAGTTCCGTCGAGGAAGCCCCAGTAGCGGGAGTCCTCCGAGTTGTCGCGGTTGTCACCGAGCGCGAAGTACTTCCCCTCCGGCACTACCAGAGGCCCCCAGGAGTCGCGGGTAGGGTCGTATTCGTCGAGATCGCCGTCGCCGGCCACGAGATACTCCCGCTGCCACACCATTCGGCTGTCGGTGGGCTCCGAATAGCGATCGACATGGCGCGTGTACGGCTCGACCTGCGGGATTCCGTTCAGGAAGAGAACCTTGTCCCGCATCTCCAGCGTGTCGCCCGGCATACCTACCAGTCGCTTGACATAATTCTTCGTGGGATCGTGCGGCGGCAGGAAAACGACCACGTCCGAACGCTTCGGCGCTGTGAACCCCGGCAACTTCTTCTGGAGAACCGGCACTTCAGCGCCATATACAGCCTTGTTGACCAGCAGGAAATCACCGACGAGGAGAGTGTTCTCCATCGACCCCGTCGGGATCTTGAAGGCTTCAACCAGGAACGTCCGGATAAGAAGGAAAAGAACGATGGCGGTGCTCACCGCCTTGATTCCCTCCCACATCCAGCGCCCGGTGGAGATAGAGCCTCGACTCTCCTCGCTCCGATAACGCGGAACTGTATAGATGGGATCAGTGGAAGTGCGAAAGGCCACGTAATGCTCCTTACCTCTACCCGGAAAAGCCGGGCCTCCATCCCAGCTGGCGCGCGCCGTGGGTTATATCCTCATCTGACGGAAGGCTGCTCTTGATACTGCCGCTGAGACGCCCCCGTTCCTGAAAGTCAGCAGTGCAGACCACCTTCCCAGTCACCCTTAAGCTCGGCGCACCGACTTGACTACTTCACCCTTATCAGGGGGTCGGGGAGCGGACGCAGCCTAGACGAGTTCAGTCGCCAGCACGGCCGCAGCGACAAGGGAGACCACCACGGTCCAGAGCGCCCAGAGCTTGTGAAACGACAGCTCTGGGTGGAGCCGTTTGTACAGCGTGGCCAGCAAAGCCGCGGTTCCGAACGACGCCGCGAGCCACACGATGCATACCACCAGCCACTGGCCCGTGCTGAAAGAGCTGAGAGCGCTCACGAACGGCCGGCAGCTTCTTCGGAAACGCGCCTACTGATCTTCGCGAACGAGGTCGTATCGCTCGATTTTCTTGTAGAGGTTCGAGCGGGGCATATCGAGGATGCGGGCCGTTTCCGAGACATTCCAGTCGTTCTCCCGCAGCTTGTGAAGGATGTAGGCACGCTCGGCCGCATCCTTGAACTCCGCGAAGGTGGCGCAGGAAAGCAGATCAGAGGGCAGGCCTCCCGCGGTAGCCTGTCCGCTGACGAGAAGATCGATCTCGTGCTCCGTGATCTGCGCCCCGGGCGTGAGGATGAGGAGGCGCTCGATCGTATTCCGGAGCTCGCGGACGTTGCCGGACCATTCCATCTTCTCCAGCCTCTCGACCGCACCCTCGGTAAAGCTCCTGGGCTGAAGGTGGGCCTCCCGGACCGCCCGATCGGCAAAATGCTGAACCAGCATCGCCACGTCTTCCCTGCGGGCCCGCAGTGGCGGGACATGTAGGGGGATCACGTTCAGCCGGTGGAAGAGGTCTTCCCTGAACCGCCCTTCCCGAATCTCCTCCGCCAGGTTTTTGTTCGTCGCTGCCAGAACGCGGACGTCCACCTCGATCGGGCGGCCGCCGCCGACCCGGGTGACGATCCCTTCCTGAAGCGCCCTCAGCACCTTTGCCTGAGCCGTGAGGCTCATGTCGCCGATCTCGTCGAGGAAGAGCGTGCCCTTGTGCGCGAGCTCGAACTTGCCCGCCCGATCCTCATGCGCACCAGTGAACGAACCTTTCACATGCCCGAAGAGCTCTGATTCGATCAGCTCGGTTGGAATCGCTGCGCAGTTCACCTCCACGAACGGCTCGGGAGCGCGGGCAGAAAGCCGGTGGATGGCCCGCGCGACCAGCTCCTTGCCGGTTCCATTTTCCCCGGTGATCAGCACCCGCGCGTCGGTCGGGGCAACCCGCTCGAGCCGCTCCAGAAGCTGCCGAATGGCGAAGCTCTTCCCGACGATCTCATGGCGGCTGTGAACCTCGCCTTTGAGCCTCGCGTTCTCGGTGAGCAGACCGCGCTGCTGAAGCGCGTTGCGAAGGACGAGGAGGATGCGATCGGTGTCGAGCGGCTTTTCGAGAAAGTCGTAGGCGCCCCGGCGGGTAGCTTCGACAGCCGTTTCGATTGTGCCGTGGCCGCTGATCATCACGACGAGTGCATGGGGATCGAGCTCCTTGATGCGGGTAAGCGCCTCGAGCCCGTCCATCCTCGCCATCTTCACGTCCATGAAGGTGAGGTCAGGCAGGAAGTCGGTGAATGCGCTGATCGCCTCCCCCGCACTTGCTGCAGACCTTACTTCATGGCCCTCGTACTCGAAGAGCTGTGTCAGAACTCGACGGATTCCATCCTCGTCGTCGACAACCAGAAGGCGCGGCATCGCGATCTCTCAGGGCGTAAGCACAAGTTGGCCACTCTCCACACGCGCGGAGCTCACGGCGGACGGGAGCGGAATGGTGACCGTGGCGGAGTTTTCAGTCGGGGCGTCGCCGTTTCCGAGCCGCGCGAGGATCGTCGGATAGTAGCGACGGGGAACAGGCATCCCGGCCACCTCCATTGAGAAGATCTCGAGAACGATGTTCCCGGGCTCGCCCGCGTGCACCTTTCCGCTTACGGCCACGTCGGCGGTATCGGGAAGCAGCATGCGTATCGCGTCGATCTCCGCGTCGGATGGCAGATCGACCGTCGACACCTTTCCAGCGACGCTGATCGTGTCGCCCACCATGTGCACCTGCGGCTGTAGCACGGCTCCCATCGACCAGATCTCGGGACGATACCTGAAGAGGCTGGTGAGCTCGTGGCCGGTCAGCCGAGCTTCCGTCCGGTCGGTGCGAAGAGCCGTCAGCTTCACTTCGGCGGCCGCGGCAGCGGCTGGCGAAACCTCAATGGCATCTGTCGCGGAGCCGAATGGGATAAGTCCACTCGTGACACCCACGACTATGCTCCCGACGAGAATCACCAGCACCGCTATGGCACCCAGCAACTTACCACTCGTCATGTGCTTTCGCTCAGCGCTCTGAAGGCGTTCACAGTGTGGTCGATCTCCTCTTCCGTCGTCGCCCAGCCCAACGAGAGGCGGAAAGCGCCAGATTCCAGCGTTCCCATGCATTCATGCGCTTCTGGAGCGCAGTGCAGCCCTCCCCTCCCCTGGATTCCGTGCTCCTTTTCGATCCGCGTCGTCAGCTCGGCCGAATCCAGACCGTCGACAAGCACCGCAACGATCCCGAGCGCGGACGACGCGGAAGGGCCACACACGCGGACCTTCTCCAGAGGCGCGAGACCGCCAATCAGCCGCCGCTTCAGTACGGTTTCCCTGCGGTGAAGATTCTCTACCCCCCGCCCCAGGATCCATTCAGTTGCAGCCGCCAGACCGGCGATCCCCACTGCATTCTGAGTTCCCGCCTCCAGGTGATCCGGAAAAGCCTCCGGCATCTCCAGAGGCCCCGAGTCGCCCCCCGTTCCGCCGAAAGCCAGCGGCTCGACCTGAATACCCTCGCGGATCCAGAGTCCCCCGATCCCTTGCGGACCGGGCACCCCTTTGTGGCCGGTAAACGCGACCATATCGACCCCGAGCTCGTGGACGTCCACGGGATAGTGGCCGAGCGACTGCGCCGCATCGAGGAGGACAGCAGCACCATACGTGTGGGCAAGCTCCGTCATCTCACGAACCGGGAAAACCTGCCCCGTCACGTTCGACGCGTGCGGGAGGACCACCAGCTTTGCTGACGGCTGCTGCCGCAGGAGCGACTCGAGCTGCGCCATGTCCGGGGACCCAAGTTCGTCGACTGGCAGAACGTCGGCGTGAGCACCCCGGCCTACAGCAGCTGCGACCGGGCGCCTGACAGCGTTGTGATCGTACTGCGTCCGAATCACGCGGTTCCCTGGAGACAGAATCCCGAGGATCGCGGTGTTCAGCGCGTGTGTGGCGTTGAGGTGGAACGTGATACGTCCCGGGTCCCCCGCAACATTGAGGAGCTCTGCCAGGAGGCGCCTGCAGCGCAGCGCGAGCCGGCCAGCCGTCAGGGCTCGACTATGACCTGAACGACCAGGAGTGGCCCCGACGTCTCTCAGGTACGCAGTTATCGCATCGATGACCTCGTGCGGGCGTATCGCCGAGGTGGCGGCATAATCGAGGTACACAGACCGGTTCAAGACCACTGGCGCTTCCATTTGAACGACTCGGGGTCCTCCCGATCACTCAGATGTCGAGTCGTGTGTCGGCAACGGATGATGATCTCATCGCGCGCGCCTCAATCTCGAACGCGATGACCAGCATGGAAATAGGTATCGAAAGGATGATGGCCAGATCGGCGATATTGCCCGGCGGCAGCCAGATTCGACCATACTTAATGGATAGGAAGTCAGTGACTCCCCAATGCAGCGCACGCTCACCAAGGTTCCCCAGCATGCCTCCGAAAACGAGACCAACGAATGCCCATGCCCAAGGCCTCCGGCGGGGGAGCAGGCGGTGCGCCTTTGTGAGCACCTGGCGAAGCAAGGTCAGACCGACCAGCGCGAGAAGAACCGCTATAATCTGCCGCCAGATGAGAGGAAGGTGGCCGAAAAGCCCCAGGATCATCGCATCGTTTCGGACGTGCCACAAAGCAATTCGCTCCGGCCATGCCTCGATTCGACCACCCTCCGGGATTGTCGTCGCGACGAGTGCCTTGGTCGTCCAATCGAGGATGGCCACGGAGAACGCGATCCAGATGACGGGCACGAGACTCTTCTCGGGCTCCGTATCCGTCCGCCGCCGAGTCGCTGGCGGGACCTTCGACCTTCGGTTGAACCTTCGCGCCAGACAGTCCTTCCTTTACGCACGGTGATCTGCTTGCGACGCGCACGTCAGGCGGTCTGGCAACGTCAATTTCTCGGCCAAACCCCGTGCAGCAATCGGCGGGGGCACCTTGTGGCCACTGGGACCCTCGAAACCCTTGCGTTCGCGCGCCTATTGAAGCAACTAATGTCCCCAGATATATTGAGCAGGCGCCGATACTTAGTTGTTGATGGACCTCGTGCTCAACCTGGAAGGCCTTTCATCCCGTTGAGGGACCCGTCCACGCCAGCATCCTTTTCAACCGATCCGGAAGAACGATGAGTAAACGACGTCAGCCGCAGCGCTTACCGCCGCCCCTGATGCATGGGGCGGAGGCAATCGACTCGGAAGTCATTCTCAGGGAGTTTCCGAACGACCTCGGCCTTCTTCTATGGAAGACGGTACGTTCAGTCCGGGTCTGGAGTGAGCTGGCGGATGGCGATCGAGGGAAGGCGTTTGGGGCGTCAGCGCAGACGTTCCGATCCGCGATGATGTCGGGATCGGAAGTGCCGGAGGAGATCGCGGGTCACCTGACCAAGGCTGCCACCGTGCTGATGCCGCGCGCCCGTGCAGCTTCTGTTGCTGGTGCTTGTCGCGCGATTTCGGATTGGTGCGTTGAGCAGGGGCAGATTGGCACCGCAGTCGAATTTATGCAGGCCGCGGCTGTGCTTGTTCCGCTCGACGCGGAGCTCGCGCATGACGTTGCGAAGCTCGCGAGAACCCGGACGGATTATAGCCGTGCCGAAACGTGGTACAGACAGGCGATCTCCCGGGCGCGGCGCGGCGCAGTGTGGAGCGACTTCTCTCGCTCCTATATCGGAATGGGGATCGTGTTCAGGCTGCGCGGTAGCTACCCGCAGGCGCGGAGCAGTTTGATCCGGGGGTTGAGGGCGGCCAAGCGGTTCTCGATCCGGCCGCTGGTGGCAGCGGCTTACCATGAGCTGGCAGTTCTCGCAATTCACGCAGAAAAAAGCTCCGACGTGATCCGCTACGCGAGCCTTGCAGTGAATTCCTACGCTCCTGGCAGCCCCCGCCTCTCGGCCCTTGCCAATGATTTCGCGGCTTTCCTCATGACCGAGGGGCGATTCAAAGAAGCACTCCGTACCTTCGTTGCTCTCCCGAACGTCGGCGGATCAGCTGAGCGCCTATCTAGAGTATCCGCTATCGTCCAAACAGCTGGTGCCGTGCGGGATGCGCAAACCTACGCGACAGCCTGGGAAGAAGCCGAACTCCTCCTTGAAGAGGCAGAGGCTTCGTCCGTAGCTATCGACGCACTGCTTGCGATGGCACGCGGTGCTGCATCCATGGGCGAGCATCAGACCGCCCTAAGAAAAGCGTCCCTGGCGAAGCAAACTGCAACCGCCCGGGGAGAGTTCGCAGGCGAGAATGAGGCTGAAGTTCTTCTCGCCAGCCTCAACAGCCCCGTTACTGAAGAGGTGGAAGTCACCTCGACGTGGCAGACGGACGCCGTAAATGAAGTTGTTGAGCGGTTCGAAACCGCGCTGGCGGCAGCCGGTTCCGATTAGAACCGGCTTGCCGCACCGCCCGTATTAGCAGCCCGATCCCTGCGTCGGCGGCTTCAGGCAGCCAGAAGCCGTGATCTCAGTCGCAGCATCACAACCGGCAGCGCCAACCGCAAGGACGAGGGCGAGGAGGCCGAGGCGGATCTTCTTCATGGTCGCAGCTCCGGATGAAGTGAGGGCTTGGCCAACACCACGTCGGCCTCACAGTTGGAAATCTGTGCTGAACCAGGAGTTACGGACCACGGCGGAGAGACCGATAGCACAAATACTTTAGGACATTACATGCAAAAGGTACCCCGACCCCTGCTGCTTCTGCACGAAGACAGGCTCCTGCGTGAGCGTCTGAAGGCAGTTGCGAGTGCTCAGCGACTCGAGCTTAGAACGATTCCCAGCTGGGAAGATCTTCTCGACGAGGTAAAGACGGTGCCGGCTTCCGCACTCATCGTTGTCGATCCGTACGCTTTCAGTGAGGAACCCGGGCGGCCATCGATCGAGCTCTCCGCGCTGCTGAACCGCTTCCCCTCCCTCACGGTCACCGCGGCGCTCGAGGTAAAGGCAGGGCGGCTCGAGGACGTGCTGAAGCTAGGACAGTGGGGCGTGGTCCAGGTAATCGACTTGCAGGAGGACGCGAGCTCCGCGGTGCTGGGGCGGCGGCTACTCGCCGCACGCGGTCGTCCCCTGCGAAGTCTGATCGAACGGGCACTGCCTATTTACACATCGGCTGCGGCCCGCTCGATCTTGAGCGCCGCGACTGGGATCGTCGCTGAGGGGGGCCAGGGAAAGGATCTCGCGAAGTCACTTCACATCACGCCACGGACGCTTTCGCGCTGGTGTCGGAAGGCAGGGTTGCCGCCGCCCAAACGGCTGCTCGCCTGGATGCGGATTCTGCTCGCTGCCGAATTCCTGGACGACCCCGGCCGACCGGTCTCGGCAGTGGCGCTCGCCTGCGGATACGCTGCCGACAGCAGCCTCAGGCTCGCGCTTCGACGCTTCACGGGTATGAACCCTACAGAGTTGCGGGAAAGCGGTGCGTTCTCAACGACCTCAACCGTGTTCCTCGAGGCTCTCAAGGAGGCGCGGGCCCCCAAGAGGCGCTACCGGGCGCCATCGCGACCGAAGCAGCGTCCCGGCGGGACCCCCGTGACCGGCCCAAGCTGATGAGTAAAGAGCGGCTCGCGAGAGCCGCTCTTCTTTTATCTCACCAGCCGATCGATTGAGCGGTACTGAATCGCTTCCGCCACGTCATCAGAGGCAATCGTCGATCTGCTCTCGAGGTCTGCGATCGTGCGGGCAATCTTCAGGACTCGATGATAGGCGCGGGCGGACAGACCCAGCTTCGTGATCGCCTGACGGAGGAGTGCGTCCGCAGCCGAGGGGACGGTGCAGAACCGTTGTATCTCCGCCGCCTTCAGGTGCGCATTGGCGTAGACCCCCGGCACCTTCTCGAACCGCTCCCGCTGAGCCAGCCGGGCAGCCATTACCCTCGCGGCGATTGAAGCTGAGCTCTCCCCTACCTTCTTCTCCAGCAGCTCGTCGTGCTTCAGTGGCGGCACTTCTATGTGCATGTCGATGCGGTCCAGCAGAGGACCTGAGACGCGAGCCAGGTACCGCTGCACCATGAGCGGTGAGCAGGTACAGGAGCGCTTCGGGTCACCGAAGTACCCGCAGGGACACGGGTTCATAGCGACAGCCAGCATGAACCGGGCTGGGTATGTCAGACTCATGCCCGCCCGCGCAATGGTCACACGACCGTCTTCCAGCGGCTGCCTCAGTGCCTCCAGCACATTCCTTCTGAACTCCGGAAGCTCGTCGAGGAATAGCACACCATTGTGAGCAAGCGATGCCTCACCCGGGCGAGGGTTCGAGCCACCACCGATCAGCCCCGCATCCGAAACAGTATGGTGCGGCGCGCGGAACGGTCGTCTGGAGATGAGCGACGAGTCGTTCCCCAGCAGGCCGGCCACCGAGTGGATCTTGGTGCTCTCTACCGCCTCCTCCAGCGTCATGGACGGGAGAATGCTAGGGAGGCGGCGGGCCAGCATCGTCTTTCCGGATCCGGGCGAGCCAATCATCAGGATACTGTGCCCGCCCGCGGCCGAGATTTCCAGAGCACGTTTCGCGTGTTCCTGACCGCTTACATCAGCGAAGTCGTCTGCACCATGTGCCGCGTTCGATTCCGCAGCCTGGAAGTCGCGGCGTCCGCGCGGTAGAGGAGCCCTGCCCTCGAGGAACGCTGCGACTTCGCTGAGCGTTCGCGCCCCACGCACCTCGATCCCCTCGACAACCGAAGCCTCATGTACGTTCTCGTAAGGAACAATGAGCCCGGTGAGACCCTTCTGCCTGACTGTTACCGCTACCGGAAGGGCACCCCGAATTGGTCGGAGTCTGCCATCCAGTCCCAACTCCCCGAGAAGAACGAATGAGTCCAGCCTTTCCGAACGCAGCTGGCCGGTGCTGGCCAGAATGCCAATCGCGATGGGAAGGTCGAAGGACGTCCCCTCTTTCCGAACGTTGGCCGGGGCGAGGTTGACAGTTATGCGACGAGGCGGAACGCTGAAGCCGCTATTCTTAACCGCGGCTACGACTCGATCCTTGCCTTCCTTCACTGCCCCATGTGGTAGGCCGACGGTGGAGAAGCTCGGGAGGCCGCTGGCGACATCCGCCTCGACACGGACTAGGTAGGCGTTGACGCCCAGAACAGCGCCGGAGATAACGTGGGTGAGCATTGGGAGGATCCAGTGCGGATAATGGCGGAGGCGCGCGGAGGGCGATGCGGACCAGGCGTTTCGCGAAGGGGCTGGCGGATCGACGGTTGTCTCCCACCTCACATCCGGTGAGCTCGGGCGAACCGTCAGATGAAACCATCGCTCATCTGCCTCGCCTCTGGTGGCTCGTTCCTGATGGTAATCGGCCGCTCCCAAGCGTGCACCAGTTCGGTTGAACCGAGCCGAAAGCGATCTGCTCCAGGCACAGAAGGAAGCCACGCCGCCCGCACCTCCGAGCTGATCAAGTCTGCGTAAGAGCGCCCATCTGCGCGCGGATCACTAGGGCGAGAACGGCCGCGCCGATTGCGGATTGAAGCGTCAGCAGCCCCAACTGTCCGCCGTGCCGAAGGGCTGCCTGGCTGCCAAAGGAAGGTGCCGCCCATATCACCGACACCAGAATCAGAGCGAAGTCTGGAGAGCCTCGTCTCTCGACGCCTTGATCACTTCCCGACGAGGCGGGTGAGGGTAGTGAATGTGGTCGATCCGTCATTGGAACATGGCTGCTATCCCTATTGCATTAGATGAAGAGAGGGCGACCTGTCCGGCCGCCCTCTGCGATCTCAGCGATCAGCTCTTGCTTCCGCGCTCTTCCCTCGGATGGCCGTGTCCCTGATTCACGGAGCGGTCGGACTGATCGAAGTCTCGGTTGGTACCCTCTGTGCCGCGCGAGGCAGCCTTGCCATGCTGCTGATCGCCCGTGTCGCCGTCGGTGCCGGTGATGCCAGCGGAGCTACCCTCGCCCCGCTGCTCACCCCTCTTCAGGTCGGTCATCCTGATCCTCCCGGTTGGAGTCAACTGAAAGCTCTGGAAGAGGTTGCAAGCCGTGGACCGGCGTAGGAGCAAGCGTGCCTGTCCTGAGGGTGATGTCGAAGCGTGTACCTTCTCCGCGAGTCGATTCCGCCTGGATGCGACCGCCCCACGAGTCGACGATTCGGCGCACAATGGCGAGTCCGAGTCCAGTACCACTCGAACGAGTCGAGAAATGGGGCTCGAAGATGCGGGGCAGGAGCTCCTCAGGTATGCCCACGCCGCTGTCTCGCACGGAGAGCAGAAGTCCCTCCCCCTCCTCCAGCCGCTGCACAGAAACAACGATCGCCCCGGAATCGCCTTCAGCTGCCTCGCGCGCATTCTCCAGAAGGTTGAGCAGGACCTCCTTGAGCTCGTCAGTGCGTGCGATCGCGCGTGGCCGCTCCCCATCCGGAACCTCGGCAGTGATCACAGCTCCTTCCGACGAGCCTCGGTAGAGGCTCAGCATCTCATCGACGACTCCGACGACATCCACGGACTCGAGCGGAGTGGTTACAGCAGCTGGAGTCCCGAAGCGCGAGAACGCCCGCGCGATTTCTCCCAGTCGGTCGATCTCGCGGAGAATGGAAGCGACATTCCGCTCGAGGATCTCCTCGAAGTCCGGTCTCTTGTCAGTGTATGCTCGCCGAATGTGCTGAACGGCGAGCTTGATCGGCGTCAGCGGGTTCTTGATCTCGTGAGCCACCTGGCGGGCCATCTCGCCCCACGCGAGCACTCGCGCTGTCCTCACCTCCGCCGTTACATCCTCCAGGGCGACGACGGCGCCCTGGCCTCCTGACTCGTCCGCGGGCAGATGCCGCAGCTTGAGCCGAATGATACGGCCATCGGCCTCCAGCTCGGCCGCAGCCTCTGGAGAGGGGGTGTACCAGAGTCGCTCGATCGCGTTCTCGAACGATCCGTCCTCTCCACCCGCGCCAAGCAGCGGCTCGCCAGCGGCCAGCGTCTTCCCGAGAATTTCTCCGGCCCGGGGGTTGATGAGCTCGACGCGCCCTTCGGCATCGAGGGCGAGCACGCCGGTCGCTGCCTCAGCGACGATCGTCTCTGTCCGACGCGTCTCCTGTACAAGGGCTGCTCGCGTTTCGCGAAGGCGCCGCACCATCCGATTGAATGAGAGGTAGACGCTGCCGAACTCGTCGGGGCGCGACTCCGGCAGAGCGGTGCGGAAATTACCGGCGCCCACCGTCATTGCCGCGCGACTGAGCTCATCGAGCGGTCGAGCCAGGGCGCGGCTGACGAAGAGGGCGAGCACGAGCGAGATCGCGAGACCGATGAGGACCACAAGGAGCGCCACGTCGCGGAACTCGGTCTGTCGCCGGGTAATCTCGTGTGACGCGAGTGGTATCGGTGCGGCGAGAACGCGTTGAGAGTCGAGGCGCCGGTAGGCGACCAGGTATTCACTTTCGGCAAGCCGACGCTCATCGAGCTCCTGTACGTCCGCGCCCCGCGCGAAACGAAGAAAGACCTCGGGAGGCAGCCACGTCTGGAAGAGCCCCAGACCGACCAGCTCCGGGCTGGTTGCCCCCACGAGCGTGCCGCGGACGTACAGCAGCAGGTCCTCCCCCCCCGGATGTATTGCCTGGTTGAAGCTCCCGGTTGCCTGACCAGCTGCCTGATTCAGGGATTGCTGCGCAAGTGCCGCCGCGGAGCGCACCACCTCCTGTGCGACCGCGCCGTAGGAGATGAAACCGAAAACCAGAGTCGGGAAAAGGAAGAAGATGGAGAGCGCCAGTGAAAGGCGTCCTCGGAAGGATCTCAACCACCGCGTTCTCAGAAGAGAGAGGTCGCCGAGCTCCCGACACGCTGCTTTGGCCAGGAGCCAGATGAGCAGCAGAGCGACGAGGAGGGCAATCAGGAGCAGTATGGCGCGCGCGAAGATCAGGGGCAGAACAGGTGTCTCCACCACCAGATGCGCATCGACCAGCCCCTCGGGCATTCTCACGATTGAGCCGCTGCGCCACCCCCCCGTTGTTCGGTTCCACCTTACGCCAGAGCTCTCACGGTCGCTCAGAGCATCGGCCATCGCCGCGTCGATCGGCACGAGGTAAAGCGTCTCTCCGCGCGCCGCTGCGTCCCCCTCATCTTCAGGGTCGAGAAAGCGCGCCAGCGACGCACCACCGCCCACATACCGACGTGGCGGCAGAGTGATCGACAGCACCTGCGAATTCGGGAGCCGTGCGAGGAGCAGGTACTGCAGCCCCTGTTCGCCGCCGTAGTGGCGGACCAGAGTCTCGGGAGAGGTGGCGGCGATCGACCCCACGATCGAATCAGAAAGGGGGGGCGTTCCGCTCAGGTTGAGCTGAGCCGCCATCTCCGACCCACTCCAGAGGGCGAGACTCGCATCGTATCTCTCTTCCGCCAGACCGCTCCCTACCCAGCTCTGGTAAAGAAGGTTGATCCCGCTCGCCCCCTCGCCATTTAGCCGGGCTGCCTCCTCGGCAGTCTGACGAAGGAGGAAATCGAGGAATGGATCCGCCTCCGAGCCGAGCAGACCCAGCTCACGCTCTGCGGACTGAAGCTCCGCTCGCACGTGCATCGGCCACATAAAGGCCAGTGCCGCGGTGCCTCCCAGCCAGCCCGCGATCAACCAGGTGCGCAGCGACGTCGGAATTCGGCCATCGCGCATTGGGAGAGCGGCAACAAGAGCGGCCGGTATCGCCCAGAGGGCGGCCAGCTCCAACGGGAGCGACTCTCCGGGATCCCAGAGCAGAAGAATCACAGTCGCGAAAAGCCCAGCCAGCGCAAAGGCTGCCCAGAGAATGCTCCGAGTCCAGCGAGAGTTGGAGGTAACGGGACGCGCCGCCTTCAGAATCAGGAAGAGTGGCAACGCGCTGACGAGCGTTGCGCAGAGCTGCAGCGCGTACCCGCCGGCTGCACGGGAGGCGAGCAGGCCCTCGGACGCGGATCGCTCGATCAGCAGTATCGCGAGCGGGAAAACGAACGGCAGGACGACCAAGGTGATGAGAAGCGGGAGGCGCCGGCCTTTCCCTTCACCCGCCCGGGATAGTATCGCGGTTGCGAGACCAACAAGCAGAACAAGAAGGGCGCCGAGGGTGATGTCGCGGGGGAACGGAAGGACGAAAAGCAGCGGCGAAAACAGCTCGCTGCCGCTGAACATCTCTCCCAGTGGTGCCAGAAGGAGCACCAGAGTCCCCATCAGCACAGGAAGTGCGGAGCCCCTCATCTTCCTGTGGTACCACGCCGAGCTCAAGAAGATGAGCCCAGCTAGAGTGAGAAGCCCGGCGGCGATTCTTCCGTCCCGGGCTACCCGATCCCACCAAGCCTGCTGTGTGAGCTCGGCCCAGGCGACACTGAGGTAGACAGCGCCGTCGTTGGTCGCCCAATCCCAGAGCGCTTCTCCCTCGGCATTCTGCGGGTTGAGGAAAAGAGGCCGAATACCGAAGCGGGCCTCGAAGTCGTCGGCAAAGGGGGGCTCCTCATCCTCTACCTCGAGGCTCGCGTCGAGGAGGAAGGCGGCGGTTGCGACGACGCCACTCTCCAGCTGACTCGAAAAGTAGAGATAGCTGAAGATGGGGCCCTGCTCGAACAGGTACTGCATCTCCCCGGAGGTTGCGGCCGCCGGTACGATTCCCCTGTGTTCTCCTGCCCAGGCGAGGGTCTGGCCAGCGGTACCGTAAAGAGCGACGGCTGAGACGCCTGTAGCTGCTTGCAGCTGCTCCAGACGGCGGAAGGCCTCTTCCTCGTCGCCGAATGCCGTCAGGATGCGAGCCGCATCGGCGGCCCCGGCGGCGGCTTCCTCCCCCGCTGCCACCAGGTTGTCGAGCGCTTCACCCAGGGCCGCTGCCGAGCGTTCCTCGACGTGGTATTTGGTGACATCCCACGACGTCTCGATCTGCCGCAGACGGAACTGGATGCCGGCGGCCACACCTGCCGCTCCGAAGAGAAAGGCCGCTACGCCCACCGCCAGCGAGCTGCGCCAGTGGAAGGCACCCGTCGCCCAGAGGGCGCTTCCCACGAGCACCGGGCCCAGCCAGATTACGTTCAGCTGCGCGAGCCAGACCGAAAGACAAAGCAGCGCGATCGCTCCTCCGAGCCACGCGGCCCAGTCGGACGATTTCTTGATTGCGGCTACCCGGCCACCCAGAAACCGACGCCTCTTCCCGTATTCCTGATCAGACATGGACGGAGCTTCGACCCCGCTGCTGATTTCTCATCTATCCTGGCCCGAGGTTCGTGAGCACCTGCTGAGGGACAAACGGCTGATCGTGCCGATCGGCGCCTGTGACCAGTACGGGCCGCACCTGCCGATCGGTTGCTCAAGTCTCGTCGCAGAAGCGTTCGCGCGCCAACTCTCGGAGGAGCATGGCGTGCTGAGGGCCCCGACACTGCCGTACGGCGTCAACGTGCCGTCACCACAGGAACGCGCTGGAACAGGCAGCCTTCGCGAGAAGACGCTCCACGCCGTCCTGAATGACCTACTCGCCACCTGGGAGGATGATGGGTTCTGCGAGTTCATCCTGCTCACGGTGCACGACTACGATGGCCACGTCGAGGCGATCGCAACCGTCACCGGTACGCATTCCCGCGTGCGCGTCATCGAGGTTCTGAACATGGACCTGTCCGGCATTCTTACAGGAGAACGGGGGCCGGAGCACGGCGGCGAGATCCTGACCTCGCTCATGCTTCACCTCTACCCCGCACACGTAAAGATGGAGCTGGCCGCGGACTTTCTGCCTGCCGATCGCTCCATGTCCACACTGAAGCGACTGTCCCGCATTCCGGGTGAATCACCAGGCTCGTTGGGAACCCCCACCGTTGCGAGCGCCGAGAAGGGGCGACAGCTATTCGAGTACATCTCCGAGCGTATCCGCACCCGGGTTTTTTCGGCCGAGGAATAGTCCCGCTACCAGCCCCCGAAGAAACCATGGCGGGCGCCGACGGGTATGATTCGAGCGAAGACCGGCTGCACGTATGCGGTTTCCGACTGCCACATGGAATGAACATGCGATCAACGATCCTCAGTCTAGGCTTGGCCCTGCTGGCGGGAGGCCTGGCAACAGCCGCTCCGGCGCAGACTGGTGCCGAAGACGCGGGCGTCTTCGAGATCCAGGTGAATGGCCGGGGAGTGGGGCAGGAGCGATTCTCCCTGCGGCAGACCGGCGTAGGCCCCAATGCCGAGTTCGTCGCGACGGGCCAGGTGCAGGTGGTGCTACCTGCGGGCTCGATCGACCTTGACACGCGCCTGCGCACCTCGGGCTTCCAGGCAGATCCCGTCGCCTACGACGTCACCGTAGGCGGCGATGCTCCACGGAAGATCGTGGGTACCGTCGGCAGCGGCCGCTTCAGCGCGAAGATCGTGACACCGGCCGGTGAGCAGCTGAGGGAGTACGTTGCCAGCTCCGGCGCCACCGTGCTGGATGAAGGCGTCGCTCACCACTACTACTTCCTCGCGCGGCGTACGCGGAACGGGCGGGTTCCCATCCTGATCCCCCGTGAGAATCGTCAGGTCATGGCTGAGGTCAGCGACCGTGGTGAGGAACAGATCAGCATCAACGGCGTTACCGTTTCGCTTTACCACCTGGTCATCGAGCCCGACGGTGGAGAAGACCGCCACGTCTGGGTGGACGCACTCGGACGCGTCATTCGCGTGGAGATTCCGGATCGGGACTACACCGCGATCCGCACTGAAATTCCGCTTTAGGAGCGCGTAAGGAGCCGCTCCCGCGCGATACCACAGGCTCTTCAAGGCTCCGCTTCTCGCGGGGCTTTTTGCTTCCCCCGGTTTCTCGGCAGCTGCAACGGCGTCATATTGGAGGATCCGCGTTGCTTTCTCGATTTCAGGCTACCGTGCAGAACGCAAACACCGCCAGGCCGAGCCTTGGTCGACGTATCGCGCAGACTTTCACAGCTCCCCGCCGCCTCGGCGAGAGCGTGAGAGAAAGCGCCCCCTGGATCGACGTGCTGCTGATCACACTGGCAATTGCCCTGGTCAGCATCGCCACGATGCCCGACGAGGTGTTCACTGCGTCGATGGACGATGCGGTGACCCGCCGGGGCGAGCCGGTTGAGATCACGTCGCCGCCCGAGCAAGTCGCGGCCTGGGGCCGCGGAATGGCGATGCTGGGGGTGATTGCTACACACCCGATCATCGCCGTGACAGTTGCTGGCCTTCTTGCCCTGGTTTTCACGCTGGCGGGCAAGAGCAAAGCCGGCTTCCGCGAGTTTCTCTCTCTGACGTGTCACGCGATGCTGATCCCGGCCTTAGGGACGATCATCGCTGTGGCAGTCCGCCTCATAACCGGCGTGGGGTCCGACTCACCCGGCGTGGGCGCATACTTCAGTCCCGGAGAGGCATCCAACCTCTTCCTCGCGGCGTTGGTGGCTATCGATCCTTTCATAATTTGGATGCTGGTCGTGGTCGCCATCGCCGCGCATGTCATTGATTCCCAGCTACCGGCGGGGCGGGTCGCTGCGGTCGCGCTGGGGGCGTACCTGGTGTGGGTTGTGAGTACGACAGCGATGCTGCACCCGGAGCTTCGTGGCGAAGAGACAAGCACCACTGCAACCGCTGCCGCAACAGGGAGTCGACCGTCTGTTCTTTAGGTTCGGAAGCTCTAAATCCCATTTCTGAAACTTCCGGGCAACCGCCTCCGTATTCATCTTCAGCCCAGCTGAGCGAGAGCTACAGCCTCAATTCAAGCGGTTTGAAGCCGGACAAGCTTCAGCTGTCGGGCTGACTCTTCCACCCGCTGCTCCAACTCCGCGGTACTGGGCGTTGCATGCTGCATCGCTACTCCGCACTGCTATTACAATGACAAAGTCAAAGAAGCTTCTGCTCGGCGGCCTGTTGGTCGTCGTTCTTCTCTCATTGACGGGAATCGCCCTTGCCAACAATCGCGACCGTGGACCAGAGGTTCGCGTCGAGAAGGTCATTCGCCGTGACCTCGTTGCAACAGTAACTGCAAGTGGCTTTGTTCAGCCTAAGCGGAAGGTCGACATCTCGGCCGACATCTCAGGCAGAGTGACGAACCTGTACGTGGAAGAGGGCCAGTGGGTCGACCAGGGCGCAGTGCTGCTCCGGATTGATCCAACCACCTACGAGGCCAACGTCCGCAGAGCGACGGCGTCCGTGGCTCAGGCCCGGGCACAGGAAGCACAGGCGAGAGCGAACCTGCTCCGTGCTCAGAGCGAGCTGGTCCGTGCGGAGCGACTGTCCCAGGCGGAGAACCTGATCTCGTCTGCCGAGCTCGAGCAGGCGCATACTCAGGTGACGGTCACGCAGGCTCAGCAGGAAGCCGCCCGGTATGCGGTTGCGCAGGCCGAGGCTGGGGTGTCGGAGGCGCAGGAGCAGCTACGCAAGACGACTATCTCGGCACCGATGAGCGGCCAGGTCACGCGGCTCAACATCCAGGCAGGCGAAACAGCAGTCGTCGGTACGATGAACAACCCGGGCTCGCTGCTGCTGACCATCGCCGATCTCACCGAGATGGAAGCTCGAGTGCGGGTCGGGGAGACCGACATTCCGGGGATCACGCATGGCGACAGCGCAGTGGTCCGCATCGACGCCTATCCGAACCAGACCTTCTCTGGCACTGTCACCCGCATTGCAAACAGTGCGGTGAATGCCCCGGGCATTCAGACCACCGCGAACCAGGCTGCGCAGGCAATCGACTTCGAGGTGATCGTCACGCTGCATTCGCCCCCCGCGGATCTTCGCCCTGACCTCACCGCTACGGCGGAGATCGTCACCGACACGCGGCTGCGGGTAATCGCAGTGCCGATTATCTCCGTCACTGTTCGCGACGAGGATGGCGCGCGCTTCGCGGCACCCGAAGAAGGCGAGGAAGCAGCAGCCGCTGAGCAGGAAATCGTGGAGGTCGAAGGGGTTTTCGTTCTCCGGCAGGGCGAGCCGATCTGGGTCCCCGTGACCGTGGGGATCGTGGGCGACCGTTACTTCGAGATCGTCGATGGCCTGGAAGAGGGCGAGCAGGTGATCTCCGGTCCGTACGCCGCCATCCGCGACCTGGAGCCGGGCAGCACCGTTCGCCTTGCTCCGGGTTCAGCCGGAACAGCGGTCGACGCGGCAGCTCCAGCGGCCCGGGCGGCGGAGGCCTCGTGAGCAGCTGGGAGAACGGCCGCGGGGACGGTGACGCGCCACTCATAATCGAGGCGCGCTCTCTTGAAAGATACTATCAGTTAGGCTCGGAGACGGTGCGGGCGCTTCGGGGTGTGGACCTGAACATCTTCAGGAACGAGTACGTCGCGATCATGGGGCCGTCGGGCTCCGGCAAGAGCACGTTCATGAATCTGATCGGGTGCCTCGATTCGCCGACGGCGGGTGAATACGTACTGAACGGTCAGCCGGTGTCACGTCTCTCGGAGGATCAGCTCGCGCGCATCCGAAACAAGGAGATCGGCTTCGTCTTCCAGACCTTCAACCTGCTGCCCCGCTCGACCGCGCTGGAAAACGTGGCTCTCCCTCTCGTTTATGCTGGGGTGCCGCGGAATGAGCGGCGTAGGCGAGCCGTCGAGGCGCTGGAGTCGGTGGAGCTCGCGAGCCGCATGGACCATCGCCCGAACGAGCTTTCGGGCGGTCAGCGCCAGCGCGTGGCGATCGCACGGGCCCTTGTGACCTCCCCCTCGATTCTGCTGGCCGACGAGCCGACCGGGAACCTCGATTCCAAGACGTCGGCAGACATCATGGCATTATTCGATCGCCTGCACGAGTCCGGGCAGACCATCATCATGGTGACGCACGAGTCGGATATCGCAGCACACGCTGAGCGCCTGGTTACCCTTCGCGATGGGAAGATTGCCTCGGACGAGCGGCAGACGCCTGCCCGCTTAGCGGCGGCCG
>ERZ1066118.1025-NODE-1025-length-20132-cov-13.005031_pt1 | contig 20132 bp, 15 predicted proteins | sample MGYA00382765_ERZ1066118 | MGnify/ENA primary metagenome ERZ1066118 (study PRJEB33369, sample SAMEA5778348) | biofilm metagenome | biome: Industrial cooling water; feature: Water cooling tower basin; material: Biofilm | place: United Arab Emirates | collected...
GACGCCCGGCGAGGGCGCGGCGCGCGTGTGGCGCGCGCCGGTCGCCGCGGTGCTGCCATGACGGTGCTGCCGCCGACGCGCCCGCGTCAGCCGTTCTCCCCCGTGCGCGCGTCGTCGTGCGCGCACCGCGCGGCCCTGCGGCGCCAACCTGGTCCGCCGCGGACCGTGGCGCCGCCGTCGGTGCAGGACGCGTCGCAAGCCTCGCCAGCCGCATGTGCTCTGCGATCCACCGCCCCGCAGGCCGGGGACGGACAGGGCCAGGGACTGCAACCCGTGCCGTCCTGCCCTCCCGTCATCGCCATATCGCTCGGCAAAGGAGACCAGGACCGCGGGGCGGGCGTCTCACCGTGAGACGCCCGCCCCGTCGTTTCGCTCCCGAGGCATCGCAGCAACGCTCGGGGGGGAACGTCATGAGACCTCCACCCCGCGAGCGTGTGCCAGACTGCGACGCGAGCCCGGGACGCTCCCGCACACCTGGCATGCGGCAGGGCGTGAACGGTGGGTCAGGCGCGCAGACGGCGCCGGGTCAGCCCACCGACGGCCAGCAGCCCCGCTCCGACGAGCCCGATGGGCGTCGGCTCCGGTACGGTCGACGTGGAGCGCAGGTCGAAGGCGAGGTCGACGCCGCCCACCGTGGCAGCGCCGTTGGAGAACCAGTCGATCACCTCCAGCTGGTAGTGGCCCGCGATCGGCTGGCCGAAGAAGGCGCTCGGGATCGCCTGGGCCATGGCGTAGTCGCCGCTCCGCACCGCACTCCCCGGCAGCGGCGCGACGAAGCTGGAGCCGAAGCTGTACGAGCCGTCGAAGGTGCGGCCATCGTGGCCACCGGTCCCGTCGAACACCCGGATCGACCGCGTGGCCGTGCCCGCGCCCGGCGCGATGTAGGTGAGGACGGCGGACACGTCGCCGGCCAGCGGGGCGGCGAGGTTCCGGAGGCGGATCGTCAGCCCGCCGTCGGCCGGGAAGACGCCCGGCGCGTCGACCGTGAACGCGAAGAGCGTCACCAGGTTGTCGCGGATGACGCCGCCGGGGGCTGAGTAGACGAGGGAGCCCGGCAGGCTCTGGGCCGTGGCCGTGCCCACCGTCAGGCCAGCCGCGGCGAGGGCGAGGGCGACGCGACGGAGGAGCGGGATGATGAACGTGCGCGACATGCGAAGGCGGAGGAGCGGGGACGGGTGGGCCGCTCGGGCGGCCGGGCGCGTCCGATGCCGGGCGCCGGCCGTGAGCGGGGGAGGCAGTGCCCCGGCAACGTGCGGCGGCCCGGAACCCGACGCCTCGTGCAGGTGACCCATCCCGGACGCCGCGCCCCCTCGTCGCGCCGTGGGAGGCGGTGCACGTGACCCATGTGGATGGCGCACCGGCGGCGTAGGGTGCGCTCGTCCGCCGCGCGGCACCCGCCGCGTCCCACACCCCGCCTCGCCCGGACGGGATCCATGGCTCTCCCGATGCGCTCCGTCCTCTCCGTCGCCGGCCTCGTGCTGGGCGTGGGTACCCTCCGTGCGCAGGGTGCCCCACCGCCGTCGATCCCGTCCGCGCCCGACCGCGGCGCGCCGGAGCTCCCGAGCGTGACGCCTCCGCCCGCGCTCGAGCGCATCCTGCGGGACTACGAGCGCGCGTGGCGCGCCGGGGACGCGGCCGGACTGGCCGCGCTGTTCGCGCCCGACGGCTTCGTGCTGCCGGGCGGGGCCGCCCCCGTGCGGGGCCGGGCGGCCATCCAGCGGGCGTACACCGGGCAGGCGGGCGGGCCGCTCCGCCTGCGCGTCCTGGCCTACGCGACGGCGGACACGGTCGGCTACCTGCTCGGCGCGTTCGCGTATGGCGACGCGCCGCGCGACGCGGGGAAGTTCACGCTGACGCTCCGGCGCGCCGCCGACGGCTCGTGGCGGATCTTCTCGGACATGGACAACCCGAACGCGTACCCACGTCGGCCGGCCCCGCCGTGACCTGCGCGCGCGTCGCCTGCCGGGCGCCCGGCGGTGCGGGCAGTGAGCCGCCCCGGCGCGAGCGCCGGCGATGCGCCCACCGGCGATGCGCCCATCGGCGGTGCGCCCACTGGCGATGCGCCCACCCGCGATCCGCATGCGACACCCGCCGCCCGTCCCGCGCGGCACGCGCTCCTACATTGCGGGCACGTGCCCGGCTCCGGCCACCGGGCCGGCCCTCCTCCAGCGCCTCCCGCCGTGCCCCCCACCCCCCTCGCGTCCGACCCGCTGCGGATCCTCCTCGTCGAGGATCAGGACGACCTCGCGGAGGCGCTGGCCCTCAACCTCGACCACCTCGGGTATGCGGTGGAGTGCGTGCGCGACGGCCGCCATGCCCTCCTGGCGGCGCGCGCCCGCCCCCCCCACCTCGTCCTGCTCGACCTCGGGCTTCCGCGGCTCGACGGCTTCGGCGTGCTCGAGCAGCTGCGCGCCGGCGGGATCTGGTGTCCGGTGCTCATCCTGACGGCCCGCAGCGCCGCCGCGGACAAGGTCGAGGGGTTCCGCCTCGGCGCCGACGACTACGTGACCAAACCCTTCACGCTCGCCGAACTGCTGGGACGCGTCCGCGCGCTGCTTCGCCGCGCGACCCAGGGCCCCTCGCCGGTCACGGATGGGGCGCGGCGCGCGGACCCGAGTGCCGCGGCCGAGGCGGCGCTCCCGGGCACCGGGCCGGCGGACGTCATCGGCTACGCGGACGAGGAGCTCGTGGCGCGCTTCGGCCTGACGCTGCGCCAGGCGCGCGTCACGCGCCTGCTGGCGCAGGGACTGACGAATCCGGAGATCGCCGAGGTGCTCGGCATCAGCCGGCTCACCGTGCGCAATCACGTCGAGCAGGTGCTGGGGAAGGTGGGCGTGTCGTCGCGCGGGCGCGTGGCGGCCGCCGTGCGCGCGGCCTACGACGCCGACCGCGGCCCGGCCGCGTGATGCCGGGCGGAGCGCGCCGCGCGCGGTCCGCCGACGGCGTGGCGGGGCGGGTGCACCGCTGGCTCTTCCCGGCCGCCGTCGCCGCCACCGCGCTGCTCGTGGCGGTGGCCGTGCTCGCGCTGGTCGCCCGCCGGCGCGACCAGCGGGCGGCCGTGGAGCGTGCGCTCGAGCGCGAGCTGGCAAACGCCGGCGTCAGCCTGCTCATCCGCGTGCAGGCGGAGGAGCGAAACGTGGCGCTGCTGCTCACGGCCCCCGTGTTCGGCCTGCGCGCGTCCAAGGGCGCACCATCGGTGCGGCTGGCGGACTTCGCGCAGTTCGCCGACGCGCTGCTCGACGATCGTGGGCTCGGCGACGACCCAGACGCCGGCGCGTTTCGGCTGCCACTCCGCGGGACGACGGCCGGGATGGACGGGCTCGAGGTCGCGGGTGGGATGCGCGACGGCGCGCTCCGGCGCGCGGTGCTGGCCCGCGCGATCGCGTGCCCCGCCGATGCCCCGCGCGTGCACAAGCCGGCCAGCCCGGCGGGCGCCCCGCTCCGCGTCGGCGGCCGCACCGTGGGGCTGCTCCTTGCGTGCGAACGCGACGCCGACCGCCGGCCGGTGGCCCTCGTCGGCGTGACGTACTCGCCGCGCTACTGGGCCGCGCGCGTGGTCCCGCGGCTGCTGCGGGAGGTGCCGCTGCTGCCGCCGTCGTTCTACGGGATCGACTGGACGACCGGCGCCTCGGCCGTCTCCGCGCGCTCGGCCGCGCATCCGCGCGCGCCGCTCGAGCACTCGACGCCGCGGGCCAATGGCGTGCTGGCGCTGGAGGTCACCGCGGGCGGCAGCCTCGTGTACCGCACGCCTGGCGCCGACCCCGCCGCGTTCGCGGGCCCGCCGGCGACCCCACCGATCGTCCTCGAACGACTCGGGGTGCGCGTGACCCTGCCGGCCGCGCACGCCCAGCGCCTGGTGGCCGCCGCGTTCCCACCCGGGGTCGATGGGTGGCTGCTCGGCGGCGTGGCGATGCTGGGCGCGCTGTTCGTGGTCGGCAGCGCGGTCGAGCTGCGCCGCCAGCACCAGCTGGTGGAGGAGCGACGGCACTTCGTCTCGACCGTCTCGCACGAGCTGCGCACGCCGCTCGCGCACATCGTGCTCCTGAGCGAGACGCTGCTCGGGCCCGCAGCGCAGACCGCCGAGCAGCGGCAGCGCTGGCTGACGGTCATCCGACGGGAGGGCGTGCGGCTCGGGCGCCTCGTCGAGAACGTGCTGCTGCACACGCGCGGCGAGCTGCACGACGTGCACCTCGACCTGCAGCCCACGGACGTCGGGGAGCTCGTGCGCGAGGTCGTGGCGACGCTGGAGCCCATGGCCGCGGGGCGGCACGCCCAGGTGCGCGCCGTCACCGCACCCACCCTCGCGGTGACGGCGGACGCCGGCGCGTTGCGCCAGGTGCTCCTCAACCTGCTCGACAACGCGCTGCGCTACGGGCCTGAGGGACAGACGGTCACGCTCACCGCCGCGCGAGGGGCGGCGGGCTCGCCGCTGGTGCTCACCGTCGACGACGAGGGGGACGGGATCCCCCCGAGCGAGCGCCGCCGCGTCTGGACGCCGTTCGTCCGGCTCGGGGACCGCGGTGGCGTGACGGGCGGCACCGGACTCGGGCTGAGCGTGGTGCGGGCGCTCGTCCATCAGCACGGCGGACGCGTCGCCGTCGGCGACGCGCCCGGCGGCGGCGCGCGCTTCGTGGTCACCCTCCCGTGAGGTCGGCGCGACCGACGACGACACCCCGCGCGAGGGCAAGCTCTCGCTCGACGACGCCGTCCGAAGCCACCTGCCTGAGCTGCCCGACTTCGGCGCGCGCATCACCGTGCGCGACCTCCTCGCCCACACGCACGGGCTCCGCGACCACTGGGAGCTGCTGCGCATCGGGCGCGGACAGGGGCTGCGGTGGCACGTGACGATGACCGACGCCCTCGACGTCGTCACGCGGCAGCGCGAGCTCGATCACGCGCCCGGCGTCGACTACATGTACAGCGCGACGGGCTACACCCTCGCGGCGATCATCGTCCGGCGCGTGAGCGGCCAACCGCCGCGCGCCTTCATGGAGCAGCGGATCTTCGCCCCGCTGGGCATGTCGCGCACGCAGCTCCAGGACGCCTACGATCTGGTGCTGCCGGGGCGCGCGATCTCCTACGTCCGCGGCACCGACCGCGCGTGGCGCTGGATGATGCCCGATCACGACGTGGTCGGGCCCACCGGCGTCGTCTCGACCGTCGGCGACCTGCTGCGCTGGCAGGCGAATTTCGACCGCCCGATCGTCGGGGACTCGTCGTTGCTCGCTGAGCTGCAGGGCGACCACCGCCTGCCGAACGGTGCGCGCACGGGCTACGGGCTCGGCCTGTTCGTCGCGCAGTATCGCGGTACCCCGTTCATCACGCATGGTGGCGACGAGATCGGCTACCACGCGGCCGTGCGCCGGTTCCCGGCGTTCGGGCTCGCCGTGGCAGTCCTCTGCAACTCCAACGACGCGGATGCGGGCGAGCTCCTCGCCGGGATCGCCGACGTGCTGCTCGCCGGCGAGCTCGCGCCGCCCGAGACGCCGCCCGCCGCGCGCGTCGCCGTCCCGGCCGCACGCCTCGCCGGATACGCCGGCGTCTACGCCGACCCGCTCGGCATCCCGCTCGTCCTCACGCTGCGGGGAGACTCTCTGGTCCTCGGCGCGGGGCGCGGCACCCTCCTGCTCGCGCAGACGGACCGCCGGTTCCGGCGCGCGGATGGGCGCACCGAGTACGAGTTCCGCCCGGACGGGAGCGTGCTGGCGCACCGGCCGTCCTATCCGTTCACGGTCGCGTACACGCGCCGCGCGGCGGCCCGCCCCGCCGCGGCGGCGCTGCGCGAGTACGCCGGCCGCTACCTGAGCGAGGAGCTCGGGAGTGCATACACCGTCGCGGCGGTCGACACGGTGCTGACGATGCAGACCCGCTGGGGAGCGCCGCACCGCCTGCGGCCGGTCTACCGCGACTACTTCGACGCGGCCGACCCGATCCGCTTCACGCGCGACGCGCGCGGCGTCGTGGACGGATTCCTCATGCAAGGGCCTCGCATGCGGAACCTTCGCTTCCGCCGGGCCGCTCCCCCGCACCAGGAGCGTCCCTGACCGGGATGACCACGTGCGGCTTCGGTACTCGCGAACGGTATCGCACCGTCAGGACGCCCGCGGGAACGGCGATCGTCCGCCGACGTCGCAGGACGGACCGTCTGGTCCGGGGAGCGCGCGCGTTCTCCGCGCTCGGCGGGGTGCGGGGGGCCTGCGCGACCGTCGTCGTCAGCGCCCGTGGTCCGCGCCGTGCCACCATGCCACCGTGCCGGCGAACCCGGCGAGGCTCGCTGCCGCGAGCACGAGGAAGCTGTGCGCCCCCAGCTGCCCCGCGCGCGGCCCGGCCAGCCCGCTGAGGAGCGCCGGCACCGACCACGGGAAGTACGCGCCCCACCCGGTCGCCGCGAGCACTTGCGCGAGCACGAGCATCAGGAGCGCCCACCCGAGCGGCGCCAGGTAGCCGCGCCCCGCGCTCGCGAGCAGCGCGATCGGGGGCGTCAGCGCGAGCGTGAGGCCAGCGATCGCGAGCACCTCCGCCACCGCGCGGCCGGGCGGCACGACCGCCCACCCCGGGAGCTCGAGCGCCGCGCCGATCGCCAGCCCACCCAGACAGACGAGCGCCGCCAGCGCGGCGCCCCACGCCGCGACGACGACGAACTTGGCGACGACGACCGCCGTGCGCGGGGTCGGCAGCGCGAGCAACTCCTTCACCGTCCCGTCCGCGAACTCGCGGCCGAACACCCACGCGGCGAGGAACGAGAAGAGGAGCTGCCCGCCCACCGCCGTGGCCTGCGTCAGGAGTCCCCAGTAGGTCGGCCAGTCCGCGACGCCGGCCGCGAGCTGCGCCTTCGCCCCGAGGAGCCCCCACGCGCGCGCCCGGGCCGGGTCCTGCAGGATGAACATGAAGAGTCCGCCGACCACCGGCGCGAGGAGGATCGCGGCGCCGGTGAGCCACGGCACGCGTGACCGCCGGGCCTTCAGCGCCTCGGCGTGGAGCGCGGCCCAGAACGCGGTCGTGATCGCGGCATCGCGCGCGGCACCATGCGCGGCACCATGCGCGGCGTGGGGCGCCCCGGACGCTTGGCCGGGGGTACGGGCGGGCCTCACGCGCGTCCCCCCACACGAGCGAGGAAGTACGCCTCGAGGCTCTCCTGCACCACCGCGAGCCGTGTGGGCGGCGCGCCGCCGGCGACCAGCTGCCGTGCGACCTCGTCGGGCGCCGCGAGGGCGCGGGGGTCGCTCAGCGCGAGCGAGCCGTCGGGCGCCGTGACGATCCCCACGTAGCCGTCGGCGGCGAGCACGGCACGCGCGGCCTCGCGGTCGCGCGCGTCGACGGCGAGCCGGCGCGCGCGCAGCCGCTCCAGGTCCGCCACGTCGAGCTCCTCGACCAGGCGCCCCGCGCGGAGGATGCCGATCCGCGTCGCCAGCTGGTCGACCTCTGCCAGCAGGTGGCTCGACATGAACACGGCGACGCCGCGCTCGTGGGCCAGCGCGCGCAGCAGCTCGCGCACCTCGCGCACGCCGGCGGGATCGAGCCCGTTGGTCGGCTCGTCGAGGATCACCAGCGCCGGGTCGTGCAGGAGCGCGCGGGCGAGCGCGAGGCGCTGCCGGGTCCCGAGCGACAGCGCCCCGGCGCGCCGGCTGGCTTGGGGCGCGAGCCCGAACCGCTCGAGCGCCCGCCCCGTCGCCGCCGGATCGGTGACGTGGTACAGCCGGCGCGCGATCTCCAGGTTCTCGTGCACGGTGAGCTCCGGATACGCGGTCGCCGTCTCCACGAGGTGTCCCACGCGCCGCCAGGGGCCCCGGCCGCCCCCGCCGACCCGCTCCCCCAGCAGGTGCACCGTGCCGCCCGTGGGGCGGATCATCCCGAGCAGGGCCCGGATCGTCGTCGTCTTCCCGGCGCCGTTGAGGCCGAGGAAGCCGTAGACCTCTCCCGGGTCGACGCGCAGCGTGACCTCGTCGACGGCCTGCACGGCCCGGTAGCGCTTGGAGAGCGCGTGCGTCTCGACGGCTGGGTCCATGGCCAGGCTCCCCGGTGAGGTCGGTGGAACGAGAAGCCGGACGCGGACGTCCGGCGGCACCCGAGGCTCCGGGAAGGGAAGCCCGTCGACGCCGACTCGCGCAACCTATTTTCGAGCCGTCGGCGGCAGGGCACGCCGAACCGACGCGTGAGCACGGTGGAGCGCTGGATCCGGGCGCTCGTGGCGCGGGGTCGACCTGAGCCATAGCTTCCCGCGCTCGTACGTGCGCGGGTCGGATGCGGGAGCGTCGTCCTCGGAGAAGGATCCTGCCGTATGGCTGAGGAGCAGCGGAACCGCCAGGTCTGGCTGGAGGCGGCGCTCGTCTTCGCCGCGTGGACGGTGTTCGGACTGCTCCTGGCGAACCAGTTCTACATGGCCTTCGAGCTGCGCGCGCAGCCGGTGTCCTGGACGCTCGTCCTGCGGCGCGGCCTCTTCGAGGCGCACCTCTGGGCGCTCGCCACCCTCGCCATCTTCTGGCTGGCGCGTCGCTTCCCGCTCGAGCGGGGGCGCATGCTCCGCAACGTCGCGGTCCACCTCGGTGGTGCCATCGTCCTCGCGCTGGCACGGGTCGCCGCCACGGTCGAGACGAGCCGGCATGTGGACTGGCTCGTGCAACGCCCCTTCGGCGAGCAGTTCTGGGGAGCGTCCAGCCTGAACGTTCTCCTTTACGTGCTCCTGCTCGGCATCGCGCACGCCGTGCTCTATCACGCGCGCTACCGCGAGCGCGCGCGGACCGCGGAGCGCCTGGCGGCCGGCCTCGCCGAGGCACGGCTGCAGGCGCTCAAGATGCAGCTGCAACCGCACATCCTCTTCAACACGCTGAACGCGATCTCGGCGCTCGTCCCCGCCGAGGAGAGGCCCGCCCGACGGATGATCGCCCGCCTCGGCGACCTCCTGCGCATCGCGCTCGAGCACGAGGAGACGCAGGAGGTCACGCTGCGCGAGGAGCTCGCGTTCCTCCAGCCCTATCTCGAGATCGAGCAGGCCCGCCTGGAGGACCGGCTGACCGTCGTGATGCAGGTCGCTCCCGATGCGCTGGATGCACGCGTCCCCCATCTGCTCCTCCAGCCGCTGGTGGAGAACGCCATCCGCCATGGCATCGCGCCGCGCATCAGGCCGGGGAGAGTCGAGATCTCCGCGACGAGCGGAGGGGACGATCGCCTCCTGCACCTGGCCGTGCGGGATGATGGCCCCGGAGTGGACCCGGGCAGCCAGGCCGAGGCGCGGAAGGGGGTCGGGCTGACCAACATCCGGTCCCGGCTGGAACAGCTCTACGGGGGCGAGCACCGCTTCGCCCTCGAGAACCATCCCGAGGGCGGGGCGGTCGTGACGATCGCGCTCCCCGTCCGCCGCGGACCGGCCATGGCGGGCAGGCAGCAGAGGGCTGCCGAATGACGATCCGCGCCGTCATCGTGGACGACGAGCCGCTGGCGCGCCGGCGCATCCGCAACCTGCTGGCGCAAGCGGAGGACGTCGAGGTCGTCGCCGAATGCGCGAATGGCGAGGACGCGATCAGGGCCATCGAGGAGTCGCCGCCGGACCTGCTCTTCCTGGACATCCAGATGCCGGAGCTGGACGGCTTCGACGTGCTGCAGGCGGTCGGCGTCGGTCGGGTGCCTGTGGTGATCTTCGTGACCGCCTACGACCAGTTCGCGCTGCGTGCCTTCGAGGTACACGCGCTCGACTACCTGCTCAAGCCGTTCGACGACGAGCGGTTCGAGGCGGCGTTGCAGCGCGCACGCGGGCGGATTCATCAGCAGCACGGGGGCGATCTGGACCTCCGGCTGCGAGCGTTGCTGGAGGAGATGCGCGGGCGGCGCGGCTACCTGCAGCGGCTGGCGGTGCCGTCGGGCCACCGCAGCATCTTCATCCGAGCCGAGGAGATCGACTGGATCGAAGCCGAGCGCAACTACATTCGGCTGCACGTACGCGACCGAACCCACCTGGTGCGGGAGAACCTGAGCCGCATCGAGTCCGCGCTGGATCCGGCGAGGTTCTGCCGGATCCACCGCTCCACCATCGTGAACATCGACCGCATCCAGGCCGTCGAACCGCTCTTCCGCGGCGAGTACCTGGTGGTGCTGCACGATGGAACGAAGCTGACCTCGGGCCGCAGCTATCGCGGCAACCTGCACCAGGTCATGGGACGGGAGAGCTGAGAGCCGGCTCCCGTGCCCTTCCCATCCTCCCGGGCAGGGGCCGGCGCAGGGGCCCTGCGCGAACGACGGGCCACGGCGGGAGCGCTCGTACCCGCCATTCCCGCGCTCGTACCGCCGAACCCCGGCTCCGTCCCAGCCTCCTTGGCGTGCCACGGACCGGCGTCGCATCGTGGCGAACGCCACACGGGACAGTGAGCGCGGTCCAGCGCGCCCACACGGCCAGCTGCTCACGGAGACCACGGGCGATCCATGCTGCGTGTACGAGCACTCTCGATCCCGCGCACCGGTCTGGCGGTGCTGCTGGCCTGCGGCGGCGAGCCTACTCGGCCGTCGGTCTCTCCTCCGGACCCTCCGCCTGCGCAACCGGAGTTTCCGATCAGCGGCATTGCCGTGGCGGGGATGGGATCGTACGATCAGGCCGTCACCGACCTGATGCGGAAGTACGACATCCCCGGTGGCGCGATCGCGATCGTGCGTGAGGGCAGGCTGCTCTACGCGCGCGGCTTCGGATACGCCGACGTCGAGCGCAGGACGCCGGTGCAGCCCGACGCGCTCTTCCGGATCGCCAGCGTGTCCAAGCCGATCACCGGCGTCGCCATCATGAAGCTCGTCGAGGAGGGCAAGCTCACGCTCGACGATCGCGTCGCGCCATTCGTCGCGCACCTCACCCCGGCGCCGGGCGCGACCGTCGATCCCCGGTGGGAGCAGATCACGATTCGGCACCTGCTCAACCACACCGGCGGCTGGGATCGGAACCGACCGAATGGCGGATTCGACCCGATGTTTCGGCCGGCGATCGCCGCAGCCGCCCTCGGCGCGCCCGCGCCGGCATCCGCCGAGACGGTGATCCGCTACATGAAGGGGATCCCGCTCGACTTCACTCCGGGCGAGAAGCACGCCTACTCGAACTTCGGGTATGCCATCCTCGGGCGCGTGATCGAGCGGGTGAGCGGCATGCCGTACGAGGCGTACGTGCGCGCCCACGTGCTCGAGCCCGCGGGCGCCACTCGCACACGGCAGGGCAGGACGCGCCTGGGCGAGGCGCTCGCGGACGAGGTGAAGTACTACCTGCCGGGGGGGAACACGCCGACGGCGCCATCGGTGTTCCCGGGCGAAGGCACGGTGCCCACCGCCTATGGCGGCTTCTATCTCGAAGCGATGGATGCACACGGCGGCTGGGTCTCGTCGACCGTCGATCTGCTGCGGTTCCTGACCGCCGTCGATGGCCGCGCCGATCGTCCGGACATCCTCGGCGCCGCGCTCGTCGCGGAGATGACCAGCAACGGCGCCACCGCCTGTGCGAATGGCGCGTGCCACTACGCGGGCGGATGGTACGTTCGCCCAACGCAGGGCGACGCGACGTGGTGGCACACCGGAGCGTTGGTCGGCAACACGAGCGTGCTCGTGCGCTCGTCTCAGCGCATCTCGTGGGTCGCGCTGTTCAACGCCTGGCCGACGCCAGGGAGCCTCACCGGCGAGCTCGACGCCGCGCTCTGGAACGCGCTCGGGCAGGTCACATCGTTCCCGGCGCAGGACCTCTTCTCGACCTTCCGATGAAATCGTCAAAGGCCATCGTTGCCGCGACGTCGGCGGCTGCCGCCTTCGCTGCATGCGGCGGGACTCCGGTCGAGCGGAGCGGGAACCCGCAGCTCACCCTGTCCGCGGACAGCGTCGTCGTGGACGTGGGCGCTTCCGCCTCGGTGACCGCCACGGTGCTCCACACCAGCGAGCCGGCACGGTTCGTCTCTCGCGACCCGGGGGTGGCCACCGTGGATGCCGTCGGCGCGATCAGCGCCGTTGCGATCGGCTCGACGTACGTGGTCGCGACGCTCCCCAACCGCGCGGACGTGCGTGACTCCGTGCGCGTTCGCGTGCGGCTCCCGGTCGGCGGCGCCTGGGGGCTCCGAGCGAACATGCTCGAGAACAACTCCGAGTTCGCCCTCGCCGAAGCCAACGGCAGGCTCTACGTCCTTGGCGGCTATCCGCCGTCCCGGCAGACCGCCCGCACGGTGCAGATCTACGACATCGCGAGCGACCGCTGGGAGCTCGGACCGCAGCTCCCGCAGCCCAACAACCATGGGATGGCGGCCGCCGTCGACGGCAGGATCTACCTGCTCGGTGGGCAGACCACGGACGATCAACAGGGCGCGACGGCCGTGCACACGGTCTACGAGCTGGATCCCGCGCGGGGCTCATGGGTCGAGAAGGCGCGCATGCCCACGGCGCGCAGCGGGGGGGTGGCCGTCGCGCACGCCGGCAAGATCTACGTCGCCGGCGGACGTGTGCCGCGCGGGAGCGACTTCGCCGTCTACGATCCGGCGGCCGATCGCTGGGAGGTGCTGCCGAATCTCCCCAGCCAGCGCAATCACATCACCGGCGCGGCGATCGACGGCCGCATCCACGTCGTCGGCGGCCGTCTCGGCAACGGGTTGTCGCCGCTGAAATCGGCGGCGCACGAAGTCTACGACCCGGCGACGCGGAGCTGGACGACCGCGGCGCCCATGCTGCGCGGCCGCAGCGGGATGAACGGCGTCGTGGCCCGGGGCTGCTTCCACGTCTGGGGCGGCGAGGCGCCGACCGGGATGACGCCGGACCACGACTACTACGATCCGCGGACCAACCAGTGGGCGAGCCTCCCCGCCATGCCCATCCCCATCCACGGGGTCGTCGGGTCCGCCTACGTGAACGGCCTGATCTGGGTAGCCGGCGGCGGTACCGGAGTCGGTGGCGGCTCGGGCAGCCACCATACCCAGACCTACCGGCCGGCGGTGAGCTGCGAGTGACGCCGTCTCCGCCGCGGCCGGAACGGCGAAGGGCGATGGGCGGCTGCGGAGCGTGTCGAGACGACACGCCATCCGGCCGCGCCAAGCCGGTGGCGTTCAGTCCGGGCCGGCGACGCGCCCCACGTTGTCGCCCGACCTGCGGTCGATCAGATGGTGGTGCGGATCGACGCCAGCGTGCGTCGGCCGGCGGGCGGTGACGAACCGCAGCACCTGCACACCCTGACGGATGGGCCGGCGCTCCGCGACGAGCACGTTCGGCGCCCGGAATGCCGCGCTCCCCGGCTCCGCCGTGAAGAGGCCCACGTCGATGCGTTCGGCGAAGGGCGTCTCGTGCTCCGCGCCGCGCGCGTCCACCAGGAGCTTCCGCGCCGCGATGGGCACCGCGACGTCCCACCGCCCGTCCGCGCGCCGGACGGCGGTCGGTGCGCGGACCTGCAGGTCGTAGAGGACGACCCGCTCGAACAGGTCGGTGATCAGCGCCTGCTCCTCGGCCGTGCGGGCCTCGGCACGCAGCGCCGCCACGAGGTCCAGCGAGCGGGGATACGGCGCGCCCCGGAACCGGTAGCGCTCGAGGAAGGTGCGGAGCGCGCGGTTCACCCGCGCCTCACCCATGCGCGCCTGCAGCAGGTACATCGCGAGCGCCCCCTTGTGGTAGCCGATCCAGGTCTCCGTCTCCACCCGCATGAGCGGCGGCTCGGCCACGCCCCCCGTCGAGCGCCACGCGAGATAGCGATCGCGGAGGTAGGCGAGTGCGCCGCGCAGCTCCGCCTCGTCGCCGAGGCGCTTGAGCATCATGAGCGCGGAGTAGTTGGCGAGCGTCTCGGAGAGCACCATCGAGCCCTCCACGTCCGCGCCCGTCACCTGGTGCCCCCACCACTGGTGCGCCAGCTCGTGCGCGGTCGTGGCGGTGACGTGGTCGAGCGTCGCCGGATCGCGGAGGTCGGCGGTGAAGCCGTAGGTCTCCGAGTAGGCCACCGTGCCGGGGAACGCCTGCGCGAAGTTCGCCCAGCCCGGGTACTCCACGATGCGCGCGTGGTCGAAGGGGTACGGCCCGAACGCCGTGCGGTAGTGGTCGAGCGAGGCGGCGAGCGCGTCGAGCATGCGGTCCACGTTCCGCCCGTGCGCGGGGTGGTAGTACACGGCGAGCTCCACGCCGGCGTGCGTCCGCCGCCGCTCTGCGTAGCGCGCCGACTGCACGGCGAACGACTGCCGGACGGGCGCCTCCGACACGAAGCGCGCGACGCGGCGGCCGCCGCGGACCTCGTCCGACACCCGGCGTCCCGGGGCGAGTGGCGTCTGGTCGGCGGTGGTGGAGACGGTGATGTCCGTCGTCGTCCAGCCGCGACCGAGCGTGGCGTGCGCGGTGGCCGCGGTGTCCTCGAGCCGCGGGCGACCGCCGCGGGCGGGGAGCCCGAAACGCCGCCGCGCCGCCGCGTCCTCGAGCGTCCCCTCGCGGCCCATCCCGAGCACGGGCACGAGGTGCTCGGCGGCGAGGAAGGTGCCGTTCTCCACGAGGCGCGTATCGGGCGCGCCGTTGCGGAAGCCGCGGTGCCAGCGTCGCGTCTCGAACGAGAGCTCGCGCTCCTCCCCCGGGCGCATCGGGACGTCGAGGTGGAAGACGTGGTAGGCGAGCGCGCGGTCGTCCACCACGTGCCGGGCGCCGGCGACGGAGGCGCGCACCAGCTCGAGCGCGTCGTCCAGCAGCCGGACGTGCACCTCGGCGATGGGCCCGGGCGTCTCGTTGCGCAGCCGCCAGCGCCCGCGCGTCACGGCGCGCCGCTCCGCGGGGTGCAGCGCGACGTCCAGCGTCATGCGCGCCACGGTGGGTTGCGGGAGCCCCGCGTACCTCCCGTACGTCCGCTCGAGCTCCGCCTGCCGGGCGAGGGCGGCGAGCGGCGCGCGGTACGCGTTGAGGACGTTCATGTTGTAGTACGACCAGCCGCCCGTCCCCGCGAGCACGACGAGCGCCGCCGCCGCGATCCATCCCGGCGCGCCGGTCAGGCGCTGGCGGGCCGTCGCGAGGCGCGGCCGCAGGCGGGTCTCGGTGCCACGCCGCCAGAGCAGGTGCGCGCCCACCAGCAGGAGCACCGCGAACGCGCCCCAGTACAGCCGCACCGTCCACGCGCCGATCCAGAAGGTGCCCGCGCCATCGAGGTCGCTGAGCGGCATCCCGGGGCTCGCACCGAAGTTGAGCAGGTCGTGGTCGACGACCTGGTTGAACTGCCGCCACACCACGAAGGCCACCATGATCGCCCACGCGATCGTCTTGTGCGGGCTCAGCGCCTGGACGAACACCGCGAGCGCGGCGAGGAGGAGCGCGTCCCACGCCGCCGGCAGCAGGTACCAGAGGAGGTACTTGCCGGGCTCCACGTCCGTGTGCCCGTGCGCGAGCTGGAAGAGCATCGCGGCGCCGACGTTCGCGACCAGCATCGTCGCCAGCACGAGCGCCATCGCCAGCGTCTTCGGCACCACGTACCCCCAGTTCGGCAGCGGCGTGGTGTCGACGAGCTCGTGCACGCGCCGATCGCGCTCGCGCCACACGAGCTCCCCGGCGTAGAGGATCGCGACCACCAGGAGGATCACCGCGAAGGCGTCCCGGATGTCGGGGAGCAGGGTGAGCGTCGTGGGGACGCTCGGCCGCCCCGGCGTGTCGCGGGTGGTGAGGGCGTACGCGGTGGTGAACGTTCCCCACGCCATGAGCACCACGAAGGCAGGGCTGCGCACCACCTGCCGCACCTCGAAGCGCGTGCGCATCCAGAGCAGCGCGCGCAGCGCCCGCGGGCCGTGCTGCGGCGCGGGCAGGACGACGGCCGCTCCGGCCCGCCGCGTGGCCTGGGCGGGCACGTCTCGCGACCGCTGCAGCCGGCGGCGCTCGCGCCGCGTCATCCGCTGATCCGCGAAGCGGTAGGCGACGCCGACGAGCGCCAGCGCCAGGACGCCCAGCCCCACCCAGAGGAGCCGGTTGTAGAGGAAGGCGCCCGTGACGGCGGGGAGCCGCGCGTTCCGCTCGGCGACCGTCCAGTAGCGCACCATGTCCCTGAGCGCGCGCCCGCCGAACGGCTCGGCGATCGCGACGGCGATCTCCCCGACGAAGCCCGTCTGCAGGAGGAAGAACGCGGCGACGAAGCCCACCACGCCGAGGTACGCCGCCAGCAGCGAGCGAGTGAACGTCGCCAGCGCGAAGAGGAGCGCGCCGTGGACGAACAGGTTGGGAAGCGCCACCAGGAGGTAGCCGTACAGGTGGTCCGCCAGCCGCGCGGGGCCCACCTGCTCGGCGGGCGTCCACGGCATCAGCGGGCCCACGAGGATCGCCAGCGGCAGCACCAGCAGCGCGAGCGCCGCCGCGGCGAAGGCGCCGGCGAACCGGCCGAACAGGTAGTCGGCGCGGGTGATCCCCGTGGAGCGGACGATCGGGCCGAACCCCGTCTCGTCGTCGCGCAGCACCGCCGTCGCGACGAACGACGTCGTCACCAGCATGAACACGACGGAGAGCACCGCGTAGTTCCGCAGCGTGGCGTACGCGGCGTTCTTCAGCAGCCCGCCCTCGTTGCCGAGGTCGAAGCCGTCCACGCTCAGCCCCGCGCCGACGAAGAGGAAGGCCGCCAGCGCCGTCGCCAGGAGCAGCGGGTTGCGGAGGACGTAGCGCGCCTCGAAGCGCGCGATCTGCAGCAGCATCGTCCGCTCCTCAGGCGGCGCGGCGCGCGCCGGCGAGCGTGGAGAAGTACACGTCCTCGAGCCCCGCGTCCGCCGGCGCGAAGCCGTCGCCGGGGTCGCGGTCGGCGAGGACGTGCACCACCGTGCGCCCGGCGAGCAGGCGGGTGGCGATCACCTCGTACTGCTCGCGCACGCGCGGCAGCTCGGCACGCGCGACGGTGCGCGTCCAGATGCGCCCCCGCGTGCCCTCGATCAGCGCGCGCGGCGCGCCCTCGAGCCGGACGCGCCCGCCGACCAGCACCGCCATGCGCGGGCAGAGGTCGGCGACGTCGTCCACGATGTGCGTGGAGAGGATCACCACCACGTGCTCCCCGATCTCCGCCAGCAGGTCGAGGAAGCGGTTCCGCTCCTCGGGGTCGAGGCCGGCCGTCGGCTCGTCCACGATGATCAGCCCGGGGTTCCCGATGAGCGCCTGCGCGATCCCGAAGCGCTGCCGCATCCCGCCGGAGAAGCCGGCCAGCGCCTTCTTCCGCACGTCCCAGAGGTTCACCTGGTGCAGGAGCGTCTCGACGGTGGCCCGGCGATCGGCCGCCGTCGCGATGCCCTTGAGCACCGCCAGGTGGTCGAGCATGTCGGCGGCGGAGACGCGAGGGTACACGCCGAAGTCCTGCGGCAGGTAGCCGAGCGTGCGCCGCAGCCGCTCGGGCTCGGCCAGGACGTCGATGTCGCCGAAGCGTACTGCCCCGCTCGTGGGCGTCTGCAGCGTGGCGATGGTCCGCATGAGGGTGGACTTGCCGGCGCCGTTGGGGCCGAGCAGGCCGTACATGCCGCGCGGCACGTCGAGCGAGACGCGGTCGAGGGCGTGCGTGCCGTTGGGGTAGACGTGGGTGACGTCGTGGAGGCGCAGCATCGTGCCGCGGCCCGCGTCCCGTGCAGCGGCGTGTGTGGTGGCGTGTGTGGTCGTCTCGCGGTGCATCGTCGTGTGCTCCTGCCTCGTGGCGTCGGACGCGTCCGCGCGGGGGGTGCGGGCGCGTCGGTCGGACGCACAGTGCGCGTCTGGTCGGGGGGGCGGGACCCACCGATCGCCGGATGGTCGATCGGAGCCGTCGAACGGCGGGCGTGGTCCTCCCCTCGCGCGGGAGGTGCGGGTAACCTCCCGCTGCGCCGCCCGTGCTCCGCGTGCGCGCCCCCCCCATCCCCGCGACACCCCTCCCCTCATGTCGGGCCACGCGTTCCTGCAGGCCGCCACGCAGGCTCCCGCGCCGGAGCGACCCGACTGGGAGCCCGGGGAGCCGGCGGCCGCGGTGAGCCAGATCGCGGCGTCGATCATCGTCGCCGCCCTGCTGCACCAGTTCGCGCGCCGCGTGCCGTGGCCGCGCCCCTTCCGCCGCTCGTTCCTGCTGGTGAGCGCGGCCGCGGCCGCGGCCTCGTACGTCGGGCTGCAGCTCCTCTCGATGGGGATCGAGGGGCTCTTCACCGGCGACCCGCTCGCGACCCGGTCGGCGCACCGCACGGTGGAGCTGCGGCTCCTCGGCCTGATCCTGTGGGCCGTCGTGGTGGGGATCACCTACTCGGCCGAGGCGACCGCGCGCGCGGCGCGGGCCGAGTCGCTGGCGGCGCGCACGCAGCTTGCGGCGCTCCGCGCGCAGATCCACCCCCACTTCGTCTTCAACGCCCTGCACGCGGTGGTGCAGCTCATCCCCATCGATCCGCGCCGCGCCTCCGACGCCGCCGAACTGGTGGCGTCGCTGCTGCGGACGTCGGTGGAGGAGGATCGCGACGAGGTGCCGCTCGACGACGAGTGGACGTTCGTGTCGCGGTACCTCGAGGTCGAGCACATCCGCTTCGGCGAGCGGCTGCGCGTGCACGCGGAGCTGGACCGCGCGCTCGCCGGCGCCCCCGTCCCTTCGTTCGCGCTCCAGACGCTGGTGGAGAATGCGGTGCGCCACGGGGCGGGCCAGCGCGTCGCACCGACCGACGTCGTCGTCACCGCCCGCGGCACCGACGCCGGGCTGATGTTGCGCGTCTGGAACTCGGACGATCGGACCCCGACGGCCATGCCGACGGGCGCCACGGGGACGGGGCTGTCGCGGCTGCGGGAGCGGCTCCGGTACCTCTACGGCGATGCGGCGCACCTGACGTGCGGCCGGAGCGCCGACGGCGGCTACGAGGCGGTGCTCGTCGTGCCGCGCCGCCGGAGCGTGGCGTGAGGGTCCGCACGCTCATCGTCGACGACGAGCCGCTCGCGCGCGCGGGGCTGCGCGCCATGCTCGCCGCGGTCGACTGGGTGGAGGTGGTGGGCGAGGCGGCGGACGGCCTCGCGGCGGTGGAGGCGATCGACCGCCTGCAGCCGGAGCTCGTGTTTCTCGACGTGCAGATGCCGGGCCTCCTCGGCACCGACGTCGTGCGGCGCATCGAGCGGCAGCCCCACGTCGTCTTCACCACCGCCTTCTCGCAGCACGCGGTCAGCGCGTTCGAGCTCGGCGCGGTGGACTACCTGCTGAAGCCGTTCGGCCCGGCGCGCCTCGCGGCGGCGCTGGAGCGCCTGCGGTCGGCGCTCGGCGCGTCGGCCGGCGCCGGGGCGCTCGAGCGGCTGTCCGGGGCGCTCGCCGGCGGGCCCATCAGCCGCCTCTTCGTGCGCACGGGTGGGAGCCTCGTGCCGGTGCCCGTCGCGGACGTCTGGTGGCTCGAGGCGGACGGCGACTACGTCGTCGCCGTCACCGCGCGCACGCGCCACGTGCTCAACCTCGCGCTCAGCCACGTGGAGCCGCGGCTCGACCCCCGCCGCTTCGTGCGCGTGCACCGCGCGCACGTGGTGAACCTCGACCACGTGCGCGCCTTCCGACGGGACGCACGGGGGAACCTCGAGGCGGAATTCGCCGACGGACGGCGGGTGCCGGTGAGTCGCGCGCGGGCGCGAGAGCTCAGGGGGCTGGCGTCGTGAGACACGTGCCCTGTCGCGGAGCATGCGGAGCATGCGGTGCGTCATCGCCGCGGAGATCCACCCGTCGACGACGGCTACGGCCGCGCCGCGCTGGCGCGCCCGGGCCTCGACCGCGTGCGCGACGCCACCTTGGGGCGCGAGGTCGACCGCCTGCCGGTCACCGCGCCCGACCACCGGTGGAGCGACGGCGCGCGTTCATCGGCCCGCGTCGTGGAAGGTGATCAGCCGGAGGATCAGCGCGTCCAGTGCCGGCCTCGACCACCCCGGACCGTAGCCGTTGGTCGTGGCGAGGAACGCCACGCCGCGCAGCGGAGCCACATGGGTGAGGGAGTGGTTGCCGCCGTTGGTGCCGTCGTGGAAGAGCACCTTGCCGTGCGCCCACGAGCGGGTCCCGATGTACCAGCCCAGTCCGTAGCCCGTCCCCGGGACCACGGTGACCGCCTCCGCCGTGGTCTGCCGTGCGACGGCGGCGGGGGCGAGCGTGGACACGCCCGCTTCCACGCGTAGCACCTCGCGCAGGAGCCGCCCCCAGCTTGAACCTGCCCCGGCCTGACGGACGCCCAGATTACCCCGGCTAGCTTGCGGGG
>ERZ1066118.1030-NODE-1030-length-19933-cov-13.039491_pt1 | contig 19933 bp, 21 predicted proteins | sample MGYA00382765_ERZ1066118 | MGnify/ENA primary metagenome ERZ1066118 (study PRJEB33369, sample SAMEA5778348) | biofilm metagenome | biome: Industrial cooling water; feature: Water cooling tower basin; material: Biofilm | place: United Arab Emirates | collected...
GGGAATGGGGAATGGGGAATGGGGAATGGGGAATGGGGAATGGGGAATGGGGAATGGGGAATTGCATTGCTCTCTACTCCCCGTACGGGCAAGTTCACTCGAATTTTCGGTGAGTAGCGAAGTTTTTTGGTAAACCCGCCCCTACATCTCCCGACTTCCTAAGACCGATTAAACGTGTAAACATTGCTATCTTCCGATAAAATTGCTGCTGAAGACTTCTGGCTAAATCGATTAAAAGTGTAAATGTTACTGTTTTTGGTGTAAGAAAGATTACCTGCTGCTGCTACTGCTGTCAAAGCTTCTGTAAAGGGAACGTTGTCAAGCGTAAGGGAAATTGTACCGCCGATCGATTTATCTGCAACTACGCAAACACGACCCTCCTTAGCCAGTAACTCCAAAACGTCTTGAATGTCTGCGTTTTGTACCTGCAAGTCGATCCGCTTTTCTGCGTCGGTATCGGTATTTATTGACTCAGACGGTTCTGCTGTTTGAGTGACGATCGCAGTTTGATTTTGACGGTTTGGCGGTTCTAAATTCAAGATAGAGCGGCAACATTCTGCATACACTTCTAAGCATAAAGGGCGGATTTCGCTCAATATTCGCTCGGATAAAGCCGTAATCTGACTCGATTCTAATGTCTGCCAGCGATCGCACTTATAACCCACCCAATTTTCAATTTCGCCGCGCAATTGTATTTTATTTACTCGTTCTGCGAGAAAACTTTTCAACAATGGTAAAAATAATGACTCAACCGCACCGCGATCGCTAAAATATGCTTGCATTCTGGCAAGTAAAACATCGCTCTGCTGCACCCAATCGGCATACAGGCGCGTTTGTCGTGTCAGTTCGCCAACTAGTTGCGCGGATTGAGTGTAAATTTCTGCTTTCAGTTTAAAATTGTAGGCTGTAGCCAGGGCTGATAAAATTGCCTGCCAATCTAGGCGATCGCGAGTGAATATCCAGCTACGTTCCTCAATTTGCGGATTTAGATTGTAGTAAGCTCTCCAAGCCGAGCTTTCTCGTCTCAGGCTGTCTTGTCGTCCTGCTTCGTAGTTGGCACGAATCCCGTCAAAAGTCTCGATTAAAGAGTTCAACCACAAGAGCAGCGATCGCGCGATCCTACCTGCTGCATTTGGTCAAAATGCCCTTGCAACTGAGCGAGAAGCTTGGCTCGCACTGCTAGCACGTTAGATTGTAGCTGCGCCAAACAACCGCTTTCTGCCGTTGGAGCGGTAGCAGGGATCTGAGTAAACCACCGATCTAGCTCAATCGCTTGCCCCTCTATCCATTGTCGCTGTTCGGACGACGGTTTTTGTTGACACTGCTGTTTGAGCGATTCAATATATGTTGTTAGTCGTACGGTCAAGGCTGTTTTGTCTAGAGCAGTGAAGAGAGGCTCTCCACTTTCAGCATCGCTCAGTCCTAATTCGCTAACAACCTTTTCCACCGAATATTTTGGTAAAGGCAATTCCCGCCACTGTGTTACTAGCTGCGCTGCTAGACAATAGCTCCAACTTTCGAGTTTGGCAATTGGTAAGGGAACGTGTACGAAACGCAAGTGCGACAATTGTGGATGCTGGGTGCTAGCTTCCGAAATTAGACTTTGCACCAACGAGAAGCTTCTTTCCTCCTTTCCACCTAAGCTAATGAGTGCAATTGCTTCTGAAGATTGCTCCCAGTCGAATTGCAGTTTTCCTGGTTCCATAAAAACTTGCACCCTATGAGACTTTTACATTCGTTTTGTGCAATTCATCTTTAACTTGATTTGCTGTCGCATTGAAAACTTACTGATGCAAAGTTTGATAGACCCTGCTTTGGTAGGATGGCAGCAATTAAAAAACTATATTATCATTACTATTTACAGTGTCACACCCTATACTTGACTAGGATGGCGAAATGGTATTGTGGGTAGATTCTAATAACTTACCAATGCCTTATAGGGGTTGGACTGTAGCTGTAGCCGATAAATGCGGCAGCGATAAACAACAGTTGGTAGCCACTTTCACAAAATTGCTAGCGTGGCTGCAAGAGTATATGTCAGTGGACACCGTTACACTCTTGTTACCAACTGAGGATCGAAAAAATTTAGCTGTATACGCTACGGTCGGACTCGAAGAGGAGATCGTACAAAAGATCCGCATTCCCGTAGGACAGGGAATTGCTGGTAAAATTGCCGCCAGCCACAAGCCAAAAATTTCTCACAACCTTTTACAAGAAGAGATTTTTAGCCCAATTTTACAACAGAAAGGACTGCGATCGCTTGTCGGCGTTCCATTGCCAATTAGGGGTAAATTGGTTGGAGTGCTACATGTAGGTTCGCTTGAGCAACGGCAATTCAACGAGCGTGACGTTCAGCAATTGCAGCTTGTCGTCCATCGCCTCAAATCAATCATGGCACAAGCACAATCCACACAACCACAATGCAACCATCTCTTATCTAATGTCAGCAAAACAGCTATCTGGAACTGTGCAAGTCACCTTGCCTGGTTGAGAAATTACCGCGAAATACAAAGATTATCGATCGCTCTACAGCATTGCTTGACAAAATCGTTAATACTCACTCCATCCTAATGATTCCATCATAGTAATGAGTACTTGCAGGCTTGGCGATCGCTTTTGAATTTAATTCCCAATCAACTCAACCGCATCTCTGCCATCCAAGTCTTGCAGATATACCTTCACCTGTTCGTCTTTTGCCGTGGGTAGCTGTTTGCCGATAAAATCTGGATGAATTGGCAATTCTCTATGACCTCGATCTACCAGTACAGCTAACCAAATTGACTCCGGTCTACCGTAATCGTTGACAGCATTTAAAGCAGCGCGAATCGTCCGCCCCTTATATATCACGTCATCTACTAGTAAGACTATCTTGCCAGTCAGATCCAGGGGAATGTCACTCTTTGCAGGTGTCCGCACCCCAATTTGGTCTAAATCATCCCGATAAAAAGTGATATCCAACGCCCCCACATTAACGGAAACACCTTCTAGCATTTCCATCTGACTGGCTAAAATTTGCGCCAAGGGAACGCCTCTAGTATGGATACCCAAAACTACCAATTGAGAAAGGTCGCGACATCTTTCCACAATTTGGGAAGCAAGGCGAGTAATTGTTCGCCGGAGTTCATCGGCTGAGAGAATCTCAACGACTTTTGTGGGCATAAGTGGGGAGTGGGGAGTGGGGAACTCGGGGTCCCCACGAAGTGGGGATTAGGGGCATGGGGAGTGGGGAGCAGGTGGGCAGAGGAGCAGAGGAGCAGGGGGGCAGAGGAGCAGGGGGGCAGAGGAGCAGGGGGGCAGAGGAGATTCAATTCTTTCTGACTTCTGACTTCTGACTTCTGGCTTCTGGCTCCTGGCTCCTGTCTCCTTTCTTCGCTGATAACTGATAACTGTTACTTGGGGACTCCTGCGGTTAAGATTTCGTGTCCGGTTTCGGTGACGAGGACATCATCTTCGATCCGAATGCCAATTCCTTCCCAGCGCGGCGCGATCGCGGGTTGTCCTTCGGCGGGTTGAGTCTGCGGTACGATGTAAAGTCCTGGTTCTACTGTCAGTACTTGTCCTGGTTGTAAAATTTGAGGCGATTCGCCATGTTGATAGACACCAACATCGTGAACGTCTAACCCTAACCAATGTCCGGTACGGTGCATGTAGAAGGGTTTGTATTTTTCCTCTTTAATTAAATCGTCAATTTGCCCTTGCAGGATGCCGAGTTCGACTAGACCTTCAGTCAGGACGCGGACGGCGGTATCGTGAAAGGCATTGTAGGGGTTGCCTGGTTTAATTTCGGCGATCGCTTGTTTTTGCGCTTCTAGTACAATGTCGTACAACGTTTTCTGTTCGCCTGTAAACTTGCCATTGACGGGAAAGGTACGGGTAATGTCGGCATTGTAATATCCATAGGCACAGGCAGCATCAATTAATAGCAAGTCGCCATCCTGCATCTGGCGCGTATTTTCGATGTAGTGCAGAATGCAAGCATTTGTCCCCGAAGCCACAATCGAGGGATACGCTACTCCCGTCCCACCCCGCAAGCGAAAGATCCGTTCCATTTCCGCTTGAATTTCATATTCGTAACGTCCTGGGCTAGCAATTTCTTGGGCGTAGTTATGCGCCTCGACCGAAATAGCGGCGGCTTGCCGGATTAATTCTAGTTCTGCTTGACTTTTAACTAATCTCATGCTGTGTAAAATTACGCCAGCATCTTCAATGGCAATTGGTCCCGTACCGCGTTTGGGATAAGTTGCCATCAGGCGCTGCCAGTGGTACAGGACTTTTTCGTTAAAATTGCGATCGCGTCCCAGGCGATAATAGATTTTATCGGCTTTTTCTAAATACTGGGGTAGCTTTTCATCGAGTTCGGCAATCGGATAAGCTTCATCTGCGCCATAGATTTCTTTTGCCCCTTCTACACCGCAGCGGTATCCCGTCCAAACTTCTTTCTCTCTCTCTTTAGGACGGACAAATAATATAAATCGATGTTCGGCGTGGTGGGGTGCTAAAACAGCGACAGCTTCGGGTTCGTCAAACCCCGTCAAATAGAAGAAATCGCTGTCTTGGCGAAAGTTATATTCTACATCGTTATGCATGACTGCCATTGGCGCACTGCGAAAAATTGCCGTGCCGTTGCCAATTTTAGCCATTAACTGTTCGCGACGCTGGCGGTACTCTGCTTGCATAGCTGCTCGATCTGTAGGCTTTTATGTGTATTGTAGATGGAACAGCTATAAAGGGAAGTGAGTAGTGAGTAGTGAGTAGAGAAGAGTGTAAGTGAGAAGAAGTTGTATTTATCTTCTCCTATCTCCTGAATTCTGGCTTCTGACTCCTAACTCCTACATTTTTGACTTTTAACTTTTGACTTATTAACCAGCATATCCCTAGATGTTTTCTGGTTCAAACGATCGCAGTATTTTTGTTGCTTGGCGGGTTAATTCTTCTGTACCTTCGATGACAATCAGATATTTGCCTGCATTGAGGCGATTGCGATAGGGTAAGGCATCGCCGCTGCCTACAGTTAATCCTACGCCACCACCGACGAAGTACGCGCCTAAGCCGCCGGAAGCCGCGCCTAAAACACCTGCGATTAGGTGGTTGCCGATCGCGCCGATCGCTGGGATAATTTCTATACCTGTGAGTAAGTTGAAGAGGTAGCCTGCGGCAAAGCCAAAGGGTACGAGCCAGGTTACTAGTCTGGTTGCGCCTTTACTGGCTTGTTCGTTGGGGTTGATGAAGCCAAATTCGTCAGCACTTTTGTAGCCTTGACCTAAGATGTTAATCTGCTGTTTGGGTAGTCCTTCTTTTTCGAGTGCTGTATAGGCTGCTTCTGCTTGGATGCGATCTGGTAAGACTGCTACTAAGTAGTTCATGTTATTTGTCATTGGTCATTAGTTATTTGTCATTTGTAAGCCGCGGATGAATCGGAGTATTTTTCAATCTTTTGCAACTCAAACGTGCTTGCTGTGAATAAGAGTTTTAGTGAAAGTCGATTATTGGTTGGAGAAGTAGCATGATGACTCCTACGATGACGAAGGATAGGCTTGTCCAAAAGAAGATTTTCACAATATTTTCCTAAATTGTTTGTATACTAGCTAGGAAAACAAATATAAATGCAAAAGCCATCTTTCTCTGGAGCCACTTATAGGATATGGCTTTCACTCTTTAGATAGAAGCTGCGCTTTGGTAATGGGTTAGAAAGTTGACGGGGTTGGTGATGAAACATATTTCATGGGCTTTGTGATGTAAAGCAATGGCTTGTTGGCGATCGCTTTCTGTACTAATAGTTATACTCGGTTTTCTAGCTACAAAAATTTCGCGATTGCGTGTGTAGGCTTTGTAGTTACTCGTTTCTTTTATCTATTATCTATTACCAATCGATCGATGAATAAAGATAAGTTTATTTGGCAGAAAGTTTTTCTATTGATGGCTATAGTAATTGTGCCTTTGACAATCGCTCAATTTGCCCAAAAATCTAGCAGCCAACAGCAAATTGTCGATAAGTATCGAGTTGTAGATTTGAACAAAATTCCTAGCAGTCGCTTAACAGATAGAGATCCTAGATTAGCTGCAATTAAAGCTTTTGGCGATCGCGAATCAGCCCAACCAGAAGGAATCAAATCGGAATCGCTAGAAGTTATTTATTCTAGTGCTGGAAATGCGATCGTCACCACGATAACAGACGGTTTAGCAGATGACTCGGTGCGTGCCGAAAAATATCGGATAAAAATGCAACTTATCAAAGATCGATGGAAAATTACTTGGGCGGGAACTCAGGTAAAATGTCGATCGGGACGAGGACATCAGGAATGGTCAAATCAGCCTTGTGTTTAATAGTTTGTTTAATGCTTTTCTATCCATGCAATGCGAGTTAGTATCCAACCATCTTCCTCTTGACTACAAGTATTTCCGATTACAGAATATCCAAGTTGCTTGAGATATTGAGTAACGTCAAAAGTTTGTTTCTGACGACTGCGGTTACTGTAACTACTAATAATTAATCTACCTCCTGGTTTCACAGCATTCAAAAGTTGCTGAATGTAATCCGAATGTAACTGAGAAGGAACGTATTCTAGTAAGGTATGTACGAAGTTGTATTGAGTGGTTGGTTGCCAATTTGAGGAGAGAGTATTTTCCGCGATCGCTCGCCACGAATAACACATAAGATCTATAAACTAGCAAGTGGTATGTCGCTAAGTTTCATTATGGGCAAATTAATTATCATTACGGGAGTAAGTCGCGGTTTGGGGCTTGCCATGACGGAAGGATTCATTCAAGCCGGACATACAGTTGTAGGTTGCGCCCGTTCTGAGGCATCTGTAGCGAAACTAAATCAACAGTACGGCTCGCCGCATGATTTTGCGGTAGTTGATGTTGCTGACGACCAACAGGTAAAATCTTGGGCAAAACAGGTACTTTCTCATCACGGTGTCCCAGATTTACTGATTAATAATGCAGCCATCATCAATCCCTTAGCCCCACTTTGGGAAATTCCCGTCCAGGAATTCGATCGCCTAATTGATGTCAATATTAAAGGAGTGGCAAATGTTATCCGTCACTTCGTCCCTGCGATGAAGCAGAAAAATCGAGGTGTTATCGTCAATTTGAGTTCGGGTTGGGGTCGTTCTACTTCCCCAGAAGTTGCGTCCTACTGTGCGTCAAAATGGGCAATTGAAGGATTAACTAGGGCTTTGGCGCAGGAATTACCCTCTGGAATGGCGGCGATTCCCCTCAATCCTGGCATTATTCATACAGATATGCTGGAAGTCTGTTACGGCGAGGAAGCGGCGGCTTATACAGCGATAAAAGATTGGGTCAAGCAAGCCGTACCATTTCTACTGAAATTGAGTGCTAAAGATAATGGTATGCCGTTGACGGTTCCGGTTTGAGCAAGTCATATATTCGTAGGGGCGGGCTTTCACCAGAAATATTAGTCGCAGTCAGAGATGATTGGTAAACCCGCCCGTAGATATATTCGTAGGGGCGGGTTTTCACCAGAAATCTTGCACCGCAATTAGAGATGATTGGTAAACCCGCCCGTACAAAAATCAAAATCCAAAAATTAGGATTGAGATGTAACAACAGTAAAATCCAAGTACAAATCGCTTTGATATGAGTAAAGTTTTAGATGTGACTCTTTCAGTGGAAGTTGCCGAACGAATTAAGAGTAAGGCAACTGAGTGTTTTGATAATGCCTACAAAGCGGCGCTGCTGATGGAGGAGTCAGTTTACGTGCAAGGTTTTTTAGTTTTTGCCGTCGCGCCTTGTGAAATGGTAGAGTACGGCTGGATTGAATTAGGCGATCGCATTGTCGATCCAACTTTTCCCCATTTAGATCGTCACGTTGAAACACTCTACTATTTTCCCGCCCAGCGTCTCACCAGATCTCAACTCAAAGCAGTAGTAGAAGAGTCCAAGGAAGATTATCCAGAGGATGACCCCCTACCTGTCTACGGTGCTGCCCCTTACGAGTATTATGGCGATGTGATGCTAGGTGGTGCTGATTATGCCGCAGCGTTCAAAGACGCGGAAGCCAAATGCCGCGAAATTGAGGAAATTGGGGAGTGGGGAGTAGGGAGTGGGGAGTAGGGGCTTCAGTAGCTATCGTTCTCGTTAGCTGTTTGCATTTCGAGTAGGTGGTTGGCGTGGTTGAGTCGATTAGCGATCGCTTGTCGCCAGACGAGTTCCACTTCTGGATCTGCCAGTACTTCTTGGGCTAGTTGTCTGTAAACAGCACTAGTGGCAGCATTAACCTGTTCCAGCAGTCTGAGGTTGTGATAGATGGTTCTAGGTGAAATTTGTGTCATCTGGTTATTGGTAATTGGTAATGGGTAATTGGTAATGGGTAATTGGTAATGGGTAATTGGTAATGGGTAATTGGTCGCTACTCACTACTCACTACTCACTACTCACTCTTAAAAAGGTAAATCCGTACTACCCATGAGATAAAGGTCGCACTCGCGGGCTGCGCCGCGCCCCTCGTTGAATGCCCACACGACTAAGCTTTGTCCGCGACGGCAATCGCCAGCAGCAAAAACTCCAGGGATGCTGGTAGCATATTTACCGTAGTCGGCTTTGATGTTGCTGCGGGGGTCGCGATCGAGTTTGAGGGCATCGAGTAGCGGTTGTTCCGGTCCGAGAAAACCCATTGCTAGCAGGACGAGTTGGGCGGGGATGACTCTTTCCGTACCAGGGACTTGCTGCGGGATAAATTGCCCTTTGTCGTTTTTCTCCCACTGCACTTGTACGGTGTGAACTGCTTTAACGCAGCCATTTGCGTCGCCTTCAAACTTGGTGGCTGTGGTGGTGTATGCGCGGGGGTCAGCGCCAAATTTAGCTGCTGCTTCCTCCTGTCCGTAGTCCATTTTATAGATTTTGGGATATTCGGGCCACGGGTTATTAGCGGCGCGGGTTAGAGGTGGCTGAGGCAGAATTTCCAACTGGGTGATGCTGTTACAACTGTGGCGGATCGAAGTACCGACGCAATCGGTTCCGGTGTCGCCACCACCAATAATTACAACATCTTTATTGGCAGCAGAAATAAAATTGCCGTTTCTGCGATCGTCTAGTACTGCCTTGGTGTTAGCAGTGAGGAAATCCATCGCGAAGTGAATTCCCTGCAATTCTCGTCCTTCGATCGGTAGGTCGCGGGGTTTGGTCGCACCCACGCAGAGTACTACAGCGTCAAATTCTTTTAGGAGATTTTCAGCAGGTAAATCTTTGCCAATTTCGGTGTTACATACAAACTTCACGCCCTCCTGTTCCAAAATCTTCAGGCGACGCGACACGACTTCCTGCTTATCCAACTTCATGTTGGGGATACCATACATTAGCAATCCGCCTGGGCGATCGGCGCGTTCAAATACCGTTACCCAATGCCCTGCTGTATTGAGTTGTGCTGCGGTACACAGCCCCGCCGGACCCGAACCGACAACGGCAACTTTTTTACCCGTGCGCTTTTCTGGGGGGTGGGGTTCGATCCAGCCTGCTTCCCAACCTTTATCGGCGATCGCATTCTCGATATTCTTAATTGTCACGGGGGGATTATTAATCCCCAACACGCAAGCACCCTCGCATGGCGCAGGACAGACGCGCCCCGTAAATTCAGGGAAGTTATTTGTCTTGTGCAGGCGATCGAGTGCCTCGCGCCAGAGTCCGCGATAAATTAGGTCGTTCCACTCAGGAATTAAGTTATTAATCGGGCAACCGCTTGCCATGCCACTAATAACCGTACCTGTATGGCAAAACGGTACGCCACAATCCATACAACGCGCCCCTTGGATGCGAAGTTTTTCCTCTGGCATGTGGGTGTGAAACTCGTCCCAGTTGTGGATGCGATCGAGTGGCGAAATTTCCGATGCCACTTCGCGGAGATATTCGATAAAGCCTGTTGGTTTGCCCATAGCGTGAAGGAGTGAGGGGTGAAGGGGTAAAGAGTTGTAGGGGCGGGTTCACCTAAAATATCTGTTGAAAGCAGAGTTTCTTGGTAAACCCGCCCGTACAGTAGTACGGTGCGTTAGCCATAACGCACCCTGCCCATGTTGGCGTTCTAACTGCCGCCGATGCGGGAGACATCGCGGGCGTTTTCTTCAAAGGCGGCGGTGAGGGCATCGTCACCACTTAAGCCGGATGCTAGCGCCTGTTTGATGGCTTGCAATACGCGCTTGTAGTCTCGTGGCATGACTTTGACGAATTGCGGTATCGTTGCTTCCCAGTTGGCGAGAACTTGCTTGGCTTTCTGGCTGTTGGTATAGTCGGCGTGTTTCTGAATCATTTGACGTAGGGTGTCAATTTCTTCAGGATCTTCCAATCTTTCCAGTCCTACCATTTGGGTGTTACAGCGGGTAGCAAAGTCACCTTTCTCATCGAGGATGTAGGCAACGCCACCACTCATCCCTGCGGCAAAGTTGCGTCCGGTAGCACCGAGGATAACGACTTTACCACCTGTCATGTATTCGCAACCATGATCGCCTACGCCTTCTACAACCGTATTTACACCAGAGTTACGTACGCAGAAGCGTTCTCCCGCGATCCCAGAAATATATGCTTCACCACTCGTCGCACCGTAGAAGGCAACATTGCCAATGATGATATTTTCTGCTGGAACGAATGTAGAACCTACTGGTGGGTAGACGATAATCTTGCCACCGCTAAGTCCTTTACCCAGGTAATCGTTAGCATCGCCTTCGAGTTGCAGAGTTACGCCTTTGGGAACGAACGCGCCGAAACTTTGTCCCGCACTGCCTTGAAAATGTAGGTGTACTGTATCTTCTGGTAAACCATCCCAGTGACGTTTGACGATCTCGTTACCCAGAATTGTACCGACAACACGGTTGATATTTTTAATCGGTAGGGTGGCTTTGACTGGTTTACCGTGTTCGATCGCCTCTTGGCACAAGTCGAGTAATACTGTCATATCGAGGGACTGTTCCAAGCCGTGATCTTGGGGAATTTGGCAGTAACGTCCGACTTCCGCACCTACTTGCGGTTGGTAGAGGATTTTCGACAAGTCAATGCCCTTAGCCTTCCAATGGGCGATCGCTTGTTTGGCTTCTAGTACGTCAGTGCGTCCCACCATTTCATTCAAGCTGCGGAAACCGAGTTGCGCCATAATTTCCCGCACTTCCTGAGCGATAAACTTCATAAAGTTAACGGTGTGTTCTGGATCGCCCGTAAAGTTTTGCCGCAGTTGCGGATCTTGTGTCGCTACCCCTACCGGACAGGTGTTGAGGTGACAGACGCGCATCATAATACAGCCGAGGCTAACCAGAGGCGCGGTGGAAAAACCGAATTCCTCTGCACCCAAGAGTGCCGCTACAACTACGTCGCGTCCCGTCTTCATCTGTCCGTCTGTTTCGACCACGATGCGCGATCGCAAATTATTTAATACCAATGTCTGATGCGTCTCTGCCAGTCCCAATTCCCAAGGCAATCCCGCGTGTTTAATTGAAGTTTGTGGCGAAGCACCCGTACCACCATCAAATCCAGAAATCAGTACCACATCAGCGTGTGCTTTGGCAACCCCTGCGGCAATTGTCCCCACACCAACTTCAGACACTAATTTGACGCTGACCCGCGCTTGGCGGTTAGCATTTTTCAAATCGTGAATTAACTCGGCAAGGTCTTCAATTGAATAAATATCGTGGTGTGGCGGCGGTGAAATTAATCCTACCCCTGGCGTAGAGTGTCGGACTTTGGCAATTGAGGGGTACACCTTGCGTCCAGGCAATTGTCCGCCTTCCCCTGGTTTTGCCCCCTGCGCCATCTTAATTTGAAGTTCCTTCGCTTGGGACAAATACAAGCTAGTTACGCCAAACCGACCGGAAGCAACTTGTTTGATGGCGCTATTTTTCGAGTCACCGCGATCGTTCGTCCAAGTATATCTTTCTGGATCTTCGCCACCTTCCCCTGTATTAGATTTACCACCAATCCGGTTCATGGCGATCGCCAGGGTTTCGTGCGCCTCTTTCGAGATCGAACCATAACTCATCGCCCCCGTTTTGAAGCGTTTCATAATCGCTTCAATCGGTTCGACTTCTTCAATTGGAATTGGTTGACGCGCTTTAAATTGCAATAAACCACGCAGGGTGAAAAACTGCTGATTTTGCTCGTTTACTAATGTTGCATATTGCTTGTAGCTGTCGTAATTGCCTTCACGGACAGCTTTTTGCAGCGCATGGATTGTCTGCGGACTAAATAAATGTGCCTCGCCTTCCTTGCGCCACTGGTATTCGCCACCCACATCCAGCGTGTGTCCGTTGGTAGGACGGTCTGGGAAGGCGCGATCGTGACGTAAAATTGCTTCTTTGGCAATGACCTCTAAATCTGCACCTTCGATTCGCGATGCCGTCCAGGTAAAATACTTGTCAATTACCGATTGATTTAGTCCGATGCCTTCAAAAATCTGCGCCCCGCGATAGCTTTGCAGAGTGGAAATGCCAATTTTGGAAGCAACTTTAATTACGCCTTTGGTTGCAGCTTTAACGTAATTCTTACACGCAGTTTTAAAATCAACACCGAGTAGCGAACCCTGCTGGATTAAACTCTCAATTGTCTCAAACGCCAAGTAAGGATTAATTCCACCGCAACCATAACCGAGTAACACAGCATAATGATGTACCTCACGCGGTTCTCCCGATTCCAATACAATTCCTACCCGCGTCCGCGTTCCGGTGCGAATTAGGTGATGGTGCAAGCCGGAAACTGCCAGTAATGCTGGGATGGGGGCATTATTGCGATCTACACCGCGATCGCTCAGAATAATAATATTTATCCCAGAGGCGTTAGCGGAGCTTAACGAAGTTATCGCTTTGTCTGCTTGGTGGCAAATTTCATCCAGTGCTGTTTCTAATCCCTTCACTCCATCTTTTGGGTTGAATAAGATTGGAATAGTTGCAGAAGTGAAATTGTCCTCATCGATATTTTTCAGTTTTGCCAACTCTTCATTACTCAGAATTGGCGTTTTCAATTCGATTAAACGACAACTTTCCGGTTCTGGTTTAAGTAAATTTCGTTCCGAACCAATTGTAGTTTCTGCCGAAGTGATAATCTCTTCGCGAATTGAGTCAATCGGCGGGTTTGTTACCTGGGCGAAAAGCTGTTGAAAGTAATCGTAAAGCAATTTGGGACGTTCAGATAAAACAGCCAACGGCGTATCTGCACCCATCGCGCCTACTGCTTCTACTCCATCCTTTGCCATTGGAGTCAATAACAGCCGCAGTTCCTCAAACGTGTATCCAAATGCCATTTGGCTTTGAATGAGTGAGTAGTGAGTAGTGAGTAGTGAGTAGTTTTCATCTTCCCGATTCCCGACTCCCACTCTCCCACTCCCGACTTCCGCCAACGCCACCATATGCTTTTCCAACCAATCCTGATATGGGTGTGCGGTGACGATTTGGTGTTTGATTTCTTCGTCGGCAATAATGCGCCCTTGTGCCATATCTACCAAGAACATCCGTCCTGGTTCCAAACGCCCTTTTGACACTACACGTTCTGGCTCAATTGGCAATACACCCGCTTCAGATGCCATAATTACCAAGTCATCTTTGGTGACGTAATAACGCGACGGACGCAAGCCATTTCTATCGAGAACTGCGCCAATAGTTGTCCCATCGGTAAAAGCAATTGAGGCGGGACCATCCCACGGTTCCATCAAACAGGAATGATATTTATAAAATGCCTTTTTCTCCTCACTCATGGACTCATGCGCCGTCCACGGTTCGGGAATCATCATCATCACCGCATGAGGGAGCGATCGCCCTGCCAGTGTGAGCAACTCTAGCACGTTATCAAAGATCATCGAGTCGCTGCCGTCCATATTGATTACTGGCTTCAACTTCTCTAAGTCTTCGCCAAATAATTCTGACTCAAACAGCGATTGTCGTGCGTACATCCAGTTGATGTTACCGCGCAACGTGTTAATTTCGCCGTTGTGGGCAATGTAGCGATAAGGGTGCGATCGCTCCCAACTAGGGAATGTATTCGTGCTAAAACGAGAGTGTACCAGTGCCAATGCACTTTCTAAATCTGGGTCTTGCAAATCGGGATAATATTGCCCTACCTGTACGGGCATCAACATGCCTTTGTAAACGATCGTCCGACAGGAAAGACTCGATGGATACCAGTACGGATCTATCTGCGTCGTGCGAATTTCATTTTGCGATCGCCTGCGAATAACGTATAATTTGCGATCGAAGGCTGCTGCGTCGGTTAAATTTGCGCCGCGTTGGATAAAAACTTGCTGTACGAACGGTTCGCTAGATTTAGCGGTGTTACCTAATGAGGAGTTATCTGTTGGTACGTCGCGCCAACCGAGGACTTTTTGACCTTCCTCTGCCACGATTTTCTCAAATAGCTGCCGACTCCGTTCTCTGAGTGAGGCATCTGGCGAACAATACATTATACCAACACCATACTGTCCTGCTTCTGGCAGGTTAATATTTTCTGCTGCTGCAACTTTTTTAAGAAATTTATGCGGCACTTGGATTAAAATACCAGCTCCATCGCCTGTATTGATCTCGCTACCACACGCACCACGGTGATTGAGGTTGACCAATATTGTCAGTGCCTGTTCGACAATCGCGTGCGATTGTTTGCCCTTCATGTGGACGATGAACCCTACACCGCAAGCATCATGTTCAAATTGCGGATCGTAGAGTCCCTGTTTTGGTGGTAGTTGATTACTATTCATACGTTTAGAAGGGGTGTAGGGTTCGGGGTGTGGGGTGCGGGAAGTTTACACTTTACAAAGGCGCATTGACTCTACCTAATTTGCATTCTCTAACGAAGAGAAGATTTAAGTGTCATGTCTTAAGAAAATTATTAGTTATCAGTGTAGAGACGTTACATGTAACGTCTCTACACTGTTATCAGCGATCGGCAAGCTAGGAGTATTTTTACTACTCACTACTCACTACTCACTACTCACTACTCACTTTTTCTGAAACACTTTTTAATGAAAGATTCCAATTCTTTAAAATGTCACGATCGCAAGTCCACATAACCTAAAATGTAAGTAAATTTTGAAATTTTGGTTCTTATTTACCTATGAGAAAAATTTAGCGATCCAGTGCGATCGCTAATGAGTTTAAATTTTAATTTCACAGGCAAAATTGACTCCCACAAGAAGCCTATTGTATCGATTCTGACGGGGAGGCGATCGCCTCTGATATTAATTTTCGTAACTACCTCAAGGCGGAAAACAAGTTGTACTCTTTGCTACCCGATGGCGCAAAATCATCCGGAGAGTACCTTTTGAGAGGGATGAGCAAAGGTAGAATCGGCGCTCTAACCAGAAATAAACTTCAGCGATACGCCATTCATACAGTACCGTTTACCAGTCGGTTTGGGACCATCATCAAATACATGTCCTAAATGCCCGCCACAGCGACGACAATGCACTTCCACTCTAGTCATAAAAAATGACTTATCGACAGTTGTGGCGATCGCACCTTCAATCGGAGTAAAAAAGCTGGGCCAACCAGTACCGCTATTGAATTTAGCATCAGAGGTAAACAGGGGTAAACCGCAGGCGGCACATACATACTTACCCTGGCTGTATTCCTTATCAAGTGGACTGGTATGAGCGCGTTCCGTCCCATGCTGACGCAAAACGCGAAATTGCTCCGGCGCTAATGTTTCGCGCCACTCTGCCTCAGTTTTGTTAATTTCAAATTCATTATTTGTGGTTGTCATGACATTCGCTCTCCAAGGTAGGTAACGCGACAATTGGGCTGTGCTAACTACTGCATCAGTCTGTAAGTATTTTAATCAATCAAAGCTGTGTCATGCCGCGATCGCTAGTTAGGAGCTACCATACCGATATGGGCAGCAACGATCTGCCAAGTGCCGCTAGCAGAGACAGCCCAAACGCGGGTGTACCGAAAGTCACCATTTGCAGGGTTGCCATTATAACTACCAGATACTTGCATTCGGACGGAAACGATCGCTACTTCTCCATGAATTTGAATCTGCCGCTCGGAAGGTTTTAGCTCGTTTATTTTAAACAAACCAGATTTGTGAGCCGCTAGATCGTCTTGTTTTCCTAATAATTCCCCTAGATGACTGGTGATGATAATTTCGGGGGCTAGTAGTTCGTCTAAGGTGCTGACATCAGAAGCAAGCATCGCCAGTCTGAGCCGTTCTTCGGCATTGATAATTTGGGTTTCAACTGTTTGATTCATGGTGCTTCTTTCCTACAACAAACCTGCGATCTCACTCTCACTCTTCCCGCTCAAGCTCATCCTGATGTATGAGGCATATTCATAAATGTTGATATATTACTCTCAATGGACAGTCATCGATATCTTCATCCTCTTCTAGCCATGCATCCCAGTAGTCGCGATTGATAGCTGCACCACAGTTCGGACAATAAGCGCCGCCATTAGTTCCAGCATCAAAGAATTGCAGCGTGTTGAATGCTTCCGCCTCAACATCATCACGATCGGGAATGGTTTGCCAGAAGTGAGTCACTGCTTTGACTCGATCTGCGGCGCTAGGAATGTATGCTTCATGTTTTGGTACTAACCGAACCCAAGTATCAGACATTTTCATAGCGTTCTAATAATTGCGATCGTATCTAATGATGTTAAAGTTTTCTTCTGCGATCGGTGGTTGAAAATATGCGGTGATGTAGTCGAATTCTGCCTCAGACATAATCATCGAACCTTCAGGTTGTTCGGCGTTTCGTTTCCGCAATTGCTCTTTGCATAAGGAGTCAGGCGCAACAATGTAATGAAGCAGATGATTCACATGAGCGGCTTCAAATATTGAACGAAACCATTGTCTTTGAGAAGGAACATTGCCTGGAAAATCTAGAACGACGGATATTCCCTGAGCAAGAATGTTTTGTACGTGCTGCGAGACGATGATTTTTAAGCGTGACGAATATCTCAAATAATCATCAAAGGTACTAATTTCTTCTGGATACAACTTCGATAGCCAGATATCTTCACTAATAAGAATGGCATTATGATTGTATGCCAGTTTTTTAGATAATGTTGTTTTTCCTGATGCCATTTTTCCGCAGAAAAAGTGCAGAACGGGAGCTATTTTCACTGTCCACCATCGTGACATTTTTCAAGTTTACTCATTAAATCTAACGCTGGCTCCACTGCCTGGTTAGGTGCGCCGTGAGGCAACAGAGTTCAGCCTGCGGCACTCTCGCCCTCCGGCGGTTTTAGTTCATACACCTCGTATTCCCCCGTCGAGCGAAACCCCAGTTGTCGCGCGAGGGCTGAAGACGGCTCATTCGCCGCATCCCAACATGGCTCTAACCCGCGATCGAGGCAATACAGTATCAGGGCTGCCGCGACCGCTCTAGCCAACCCCCGGCGACGAAACTGAGGGTGAGTCTGGATCTCAATCTCCAATTTTCCCCCACCAACCCCTGCGGAGGAAGCACCGGAGACAAACCTGCCCTGATATAGGATGCCCAGACCGACTCCCTGGGTAATGAACTCTTCGTGAGAACGAAAGTTGTCAACCAGGCAAGGATCGAGGTCTGCGGCGAATTGCGCTACTTCTTCGAGGCGCACTTGCCGCAGTTCAAACCCGTTGGGCAGTGCCTGACAGAACTGCCGCAACTTATCGACATCGAACTTGTCTGTCTGGAAGGCTTCGCGATGATATACTTCCAACGCATTCGGATAGGTCGCGGTGAGCAGATGCTGCCACGCTGGGGTGGGGGCAATCACCTCAACCCCAGGCTGTAGCAACTTGAAGAGGAGCGGGGCATTTGTGTGGAGTGGATCGCCAGGAAATAAAAACCAAGTACTGCGAGGAGGACCACATGAGGCTCCTCTTGTGCATCCGCAAATACCCTTCCCCATGCCGCCTTCGATGGCCGCTGCGACACTACCATGCAGGTACGGATAACGATCCAACAGCTTCCGTACGGACTCTCGGTTGTCACTATCCAACTCAATCAGCGTAGTCCTTTCTGTCACTGTATTCTCTCCGTCATCCGCTCTAGTTTGCAATAAGCAACATCCACGGGTACATTATCATCGTCAGTAATCCAGAAGGGATCTGTGGTTGCCTCCCAAAGAATTGTTCAACATCTGGCGCAATAACTCTAACCCACTCGGTGGGAAAGCTCGGTTGCATCTGCTAGGGCGATCGGAGCAGTCGTATCTTCAGACGTGGTCGGTCAAATCATGGACAATAGTTATAGGGTTAGTCAACCACACTATTATACTACAAATTACTACAAATTACTACAAATTACTACAAATTACAAGTAGCTTGGCTCTGAATGCTCGCAGATAACTTTCAGGCTGCTAACCCCCACTGAACAGCTAGCAGCCTAACGGTGAAGTTGGGCGGCGGCGGATAACCTCGAACCCTTTCAGACAACCTCCATCTCGTCCGCACCAACGTAGTATTGTGCCGCTAGCTATAGCCGATCGATTAACTTGTCGTACTCTGCGTGAGTCCCAATCCAAAACCACGAGATACCACCTTCCACCTCTACACCCAAGGCGCGGTAATCTAAACCTATCCGAACTGACCAGTATTTCTTGCCAAGCTTCTTGAAGTGTAACGATGGATGAGACGGATCGGCTTTCAGAAGCTCATAACACTGGTTTGCTGTTTTCTGCACACTTTCAGGCAAAGCGTCATAGCACTTCCAAAATCTTCGGGTTGTGTAATGCATCAAATTTTTCGACAGCGACCCGCTTTGAACTCAGCGATCGCCTCTTGAGCCAAAACCTCCAATTTACCGTCTTCAATATCTTGCTGTATCTGCTCCTCCCAGCGTTCGTAGTCTAAATCCAGAAACCACAGCCTTAATTTCTCAAACTCATTCGATGGCAACGAAAGAATTGCCGCTTCAATTTGCTCAAGGTTTGACATAACCACTTGGACCTCTCTGCCTTTGAGGAAATTATAGCTTTCCCGAAAGGCACAATACCTTTGTATTTGGGGCTACCGAGCCTTTCTCTGAACAACTCTTGAATCCTGACAGCTTGCGGCTGCAACCTGACCGTGGACTAAGCGGCATAACGGTTCTGGTCAGATGCGGCGAGTAACTCATGTATTCCCACCAAGATCTCTATACCTTCCGTTGCACTACGATTGTTAGACCGCTACGCACCCGTTGTGGTCTCCGCCGAAGTACCGGAAGGCGGCGGTTCCGTCTGGGAAAGGCTGGATCGCCGCTGCGCGATCGACCGCCTCACGCTCCGTATAGGTGGCCTTGTGGATATCACGGTCGTGAGCCAGCATATTGCAGAAGAAGCCGCAGATGAACATCACGGTTGAAGTTAAGTCCACCGCCACGTTAGGGGCGATGAATGCTCGGTAGCCCGCTTCCAAAAAGGCTTTCGCAAACACCTCACGACCCGAGTCGCAGGCGGTACGTTCATCTCTACCGCCTGCGTTCTTGACATACTCTCTGATGTTGTCCGGCGTAAGGTTGAACTCCACTTCCTCGTACCTGTAGTCCGTTCCCGCCATCTTCTCGATTACCGTGAGCCAGATACGATTCTCGCGCCCAATGCCGTGCGCGCAGAGGATTGTGTAGTCAGCCTTTGGGACATGCCCTGCCAGAAAGTCTATAGCATTGTGCTTTTCGTTGAGCCAGACCAGAGAGACATTGAGACCGTAACACTCAAGCATCCCGCGGATCGCGGTTGCCATCTGAAAGTTTTCAAGATTTTTATCGTAGGCAATAACGACCCTGTCGTATATGTTCATAGTATTTGTCATACAAGTTAATGAGAGTTCCCATTGTCGAGAAAGCCTATCTTGCAGTTGAAATATTGTAGGGTGCGTTACACGCGATTGCACAACGCACCCTACCATACTTAAATTTTTTGATAATCACCCTATCTAGATATCAACCAGACTTTTTCCGCACAATCACCCTTCGTGGGAGGACTATATAGAATTTGTCCGTGTGCGATTCGTTTCTAGGTAAAATCATAGCCGAGAGTATGTA
>ERZ1066118.1032-NODE-1032-length-19901-cov-10.015016_pt1 | contig 19901 bp, 14 predicted proteins | sample MGYA00382765_ERZ1066118 | MGnify/ENA primary metagenome ERZ1066118 (study PRJEB33369, sample SAMEA5778348) | biofilm metagenome | biome: Industrial cooling water; feature: Water cooling tower basin; material: Biofilm | place: United Arab Emirates | collected...
CCGAGGGTGAGCACCACGTCGCCGGCGCGCACGGCGCCGGCCAGCGCGTCGGCCAGCGCGTCGCGCGTCCCCTGCCACGCCACCGGGCGCCCCGCGGCGCCAGCGGCGTCGGCGATGAGCGCGGCGCTGACGCCGGGGATCGGCTGCTCGCGCGCCCGGTAGATCTCGGTGAGGTACACCGCATCCGCCTCGGCGAGCGCTCGGCCGAACGCCTCGGCGAAGTCGCGCGTGCGCGAGTACAGGTGCGGCTGGAACGCGGCGACCACGCGCCGCCCCGGGAACGCGGCGCGCGCCGCGGCGAGCGTCGCCTCGATCTCCGTGGGATGGTGCGCGTAGTCGTCGACGACGTCGACGCCCCCGACCGCGCCGAGCCGCTGGAAGCGTCGCTCGACGCCGGCGAAGTTCTCGAGCCCGGCGCGCATGCCGTCGAGCGTGGCGCCGAGCAGCAGCCCGACGCCGACGGCGGCGAGGGCGTTGCGGACGTTGTGCGCACCGGGGACGCGCAGTGCGAGCGTGCCGAGCGGCGCGCCGTCGTAGACCACCTCGACGCAGGTGCGCGGGCCGTCGGCGCGCGGCTCGACGCGCAGCCCGCGGGCGACCAGCCGCGCGTCGGGATGCGGCTCGGGGGCGGCGACGCCGTAGCGCACCACCTCCGCCGACGCCGGGAACGGGAGCGCGTTGGCGCCCGCGTCGTCGGCGCACGCGACGATGAAGCGCGCCCGACCGACGAACTCCGCGAACGTCGCGTGGATGTCGGCGAGGTCGGCGTAGATGTCGAGGTGGTCGGCCTCGACGTTGGTCACCACCGCGACGGTCGGCGTCAGCGCGAGGAACGAGCGGTCGTACTCGTCGGCCTCGACGACGAAGCGCTCCTCGCCGTCGTAGCGCAGGTTGCCGCCCCACGCCCCGACGCGCCCACCGACGACGCCGGTGGCGGCGAGCCCCGCCGAGGCGAGCGCCTCGGTGGTCAGCACCGTCGTCGTCGTCTTCCCGTGCGTGCCGGCGATCCCCACGAGGGCCCCGCCCGCGCACGCCTCGGCGAGCGCCTCGGCGCGGCGGATCACCGGCACGCCGGCGGCGCGCGCGGCGACGAGCTCGGGATGGTCCTTGGCCATCGCGCTCGTGACGACGAGCGCGCGGGCTTCGGCCACGTGCGCCGCGTCGTGCCCGCCGTGGACGACGATGCCGAGCTGCGCGAGCGCCCCGCCCCCCTCCGGGCTGGCGTCGCACCCGGTCACGGTCGCGCCCCGGCGGACGAACAGCTCGGCGAGGGCGCTCATCCCGGCGCCGGCGATGCCGACGAAGTGAACCGGGCGGGGGTCTGGGGCGAGGAGCAGCGGCATGGGGGGGCGGGCAATATAGGGCGCGACGCGCGAGGCACTCAAGCCGCGTGCACGGGCCCGCGTGCGCGCGCTCCCGCCGCGCGGCGCAAGTCGTTGCCGGAGAACGCGGTCGGCGAACGTTCGGGGCACCCGGCGGCGAGCGCTCGACGCTAGACCGCCCGGACAGGCGGGGATCAGCGCCCGCTCATCGCCAGGATCACCTGCCGCGCGATCCGCTCGGCGGCGTCCGGGCGCCCGCGCGACCGGGCCGCCGCGACCAGCCCGGCCAGCCGGTCGGGCGCTGCCAGCAGCTCACGCACGAGCGCGTCCAGGCGCGCCACCGACAGCTCGGCCTGCGGCAGCGCGATCGCCGCGCCGCCGGCGGCCAGCGCGTTCGCGTTGTGCGTCTGGTGGTCGGCGGCCGCGGTGGGAAGCGGCACCAGCACCGACGGGAGCCCCCACGCGCACAGCTCGGCGATCGACATCGCGCCCGCCCGCGTGAGGGCGAGGTCGGCCGCCGCGTACGCGGCGGCGATCGGGGCGAGGTACGGCACGACGCGCACGCGCCCCCCCGCCCCGCGATCGAGCGTCGCGTACTCGTCGAACTGCGCCCGCCCGGTGGCCCACACCAGACCGAGCCCCGCGGGCAGCCCGGCGCCGATCCACGCGGCGACGACCTCGTTGATCGCCCGCGCTCCCTGGCTGCCGCCGAAGACGAGGAGGACGACGCGCACGTCGGGCGGCAGCTCCCATGCGGCCCGCGCGTCGGCACGGTCCGGCGGCACCGGCGGTGGCGGCTCGATCGGGTTGCCGAAGGCGTGCACCCGCGTGCGCGTCCCCGGCGCGAGATGACGCGCCGCCTCGGGGAAGCCGAGGAAGACGTCGCGCGCGCGCGGCGCGAAGGCGCGTGTGGTCTTGCCGGGGTGGCTGTCCGCCTCCTGCAGCAGGATCGGCACGCCCCGCGCGACGCCGTACGCGAGCGCCAGCCCTGCGGCGTACCCTCCCGTGCCCAGCACCGCGAGCGGTCGCTCGCGGGCGAAGAGCGCAGCCAACGCCCCGAGCGAGCGCCCGGCCCCCACCACGGTGCGCCAGTTCTCCCACGGACGCTGCCGGTACAGCGGATGGAGGTCGAGCAGCAGGTGCGCGAACTCCGTGGTCGGCAGCACCTCGCGCTCGATGCCGCGGCGCGCGCCGACGAAGACGGGGCGCACGCGCGCGTCGAGACGCACGAGCGCACGCGCGATCGCCAGCCCGGGGTACAGGTGCCCGCCGGTGCCGCCGCCGGTGACCACCAGCGGGAGATCCGCCGCGGTGGGCGCCGGGGCGCTCACCGCGGCGCGCGCCCGGCGCGCGCGTCGACGGGACCGCCGGCGGCGCGGTGGGTCACGGCTGCAGCGGGTTCGTCGCGTGCTCGCCGACGACGCGCTCCCGCTCGCTCCCGATGTTGACGAGGATTCCCGTCGTCAGCAGCGACAGCACGAGGTTGGAGCGCCCGTACGACATGAACGGCAGCGTCAGCCCGGTGGTCGGCAGCAGGCCGATCACCACCCCGACGTGCAGGTAGGCGGTGAGCACCATCGTCACCGTGAGGCCCACCGCCACCAGGCGGAGGAACTCGCTGCGCGCCTGACGGGCGATGCGGAACCCCAGCCAGCCGTACAGCGCGTACACGAGCGTCAGCACCGTGATCCCGACGAAGCCCCACTCCTCGCCGACGTTGCTCCCGATGAAGTCGGAGTACGGGTACGGCAGGAACCCCGCCTGCTGCCGCCCTTCGCCGAAGCCGACCCCGAGCCACCCGCCCGAGCCGACGGCGACGAGCGACTGCTTGAGCTGGTAGTTGACCTCGCTCGGCGCGCCCCCCGGATCGAGGAACGCGACCATGCGCAGGAAGACGTACTGCAGCCGCTCGACCTCGTGCCAGAGGACGGGGGTGGCGAGCACGCCGAGGGCGATGAAGTGCCCGATGCGGACGCCGCCCGCGAACAGGACGATCCCCATGATCAGGGTGAACATCATCGCCACCGACAGGTCGGGCTCGAGCGCGGCGAGGACGTCGAGGACGCCGACGACGAGGAGGAAGGGGAAGAGCCCCTTCGAGAGCCGACGCAGCGAGCCGTTCGCCTTCTTCTTCACCAGGAGCATCGCCGTCCAGACGATGACGGCCAGCTTGGAGAGCTCCGACGGCTGGAGCGACCCGCCGAGGAGGAAGCGGCGCGATCCGTTGATGCGCGGCGCGACGCTCTCGGTGAACGGCAGCACGGTCAGGAGCATGAGGAGGATGGCGAGCCCCATGAGCGGCCACGCGCCGCGTTCCAACCGCCCGGCGTCGACCTTCGCCGCGACGGCGAAGGCCACCGCGCCCCCCGCCACGCCGCTGAGCTGGCGGAGCAGGTAGAAGGCGCCCCCCTTCCCCTCCTGCATGGCGACGAGGGCGCTCGCGCTGTAGAGCACCGCCAGCCCGAAGGCGAGGAGCACTGCCGTCACGACGACGAGCGCCCGCGCCTCTACCCCCATGCGCCAGCGCTGGCGGATCTGCTCGCGGTTCAGGTCGGGCGCCTCGATGGCGCCTGCGCGCGAGCTGCCCCGGCGGTCGTAGCTGCCGATCGACGCGGGCTCGAGGCCGCGTACGGCGGTGGTGCTCATCCCTTCCTCCGGCTGTGCGGGAACCGCGCCGAATGGCCGGGCGCCCGGGGCGGCGCGTGGCGCATCGGCTGCTGCATGTGGTGTTGCACGACCTGCGGTGTGCGGTGCTGCACGAGGTGCTGGATCACCGACGGCATGTGCCGCGCTGGCAGATGCCACACCGGCGGCGACGAGGTCGACGCGGCGGCACGGCCGGGGCGCCGGCCCGCGCCTCGGCGCGCCTCAGCGCGCGTCGACTCCGGCGGCGAGGCGTCGGAACTCGGCGCCGCGCTCCTCGTAGTTGCGGAACATGTCGAAGCTGGAGCACGCCGGCGAGAGGAGGACGGCCTCCCCCGGCCGCGCGAGCGCCCGCGCCCGGGCCAGCACGTCGGCGAAGCTGCCGTCGACGCGCTCGACGGGCACGAGCGGGGCGAGGTCGCCCTCGACCAGCGGGGCGGCCTCGCCGTAGGCGACGACGACCGTGCCACGCCGACGAAACGGCTCGGCGAGCGCCGTGTACGGCTCCCCCTTGTGCCGCCCGCCGAGGAGCAGCACGTACGGCTGCGTCATCCCCTCGAGCGCCACGCGCGTGGAGCTGACGTTCGTCGCCTTGGAATCGTTGATCCACGCCACGCCGTCGAAGGTGCCGACGGGCTCCATGCGATGGGCGAGGGCGCGGAAGCCGCGCAGGGCGTCTGCCATCGCGGCGCGCGCCTCGGCGGTGCGGTGCGCCGGATCGGCGAGCGACACGGCGAGCGCGGCGGCGAGCGCGTTCGCGACGTTGTGGTCGCCGAGCAGCGGCAGCTCCGCGCGCGCGAGCAGCGGCGCGCCGAGGACGACGAGCACGTCGCCCGCACGGTCGTAGTGCGCCTGCGCCCCCCCGTCGCGCAGCGAGAACGTCGCGACGTCGCCCGCCGGCGGCCCCGGCCGACCGAGCCGCTCGGCGAGGCGGAGCACCTCGTCGTCGTCGCCGTTGAGCACCCAGCGCGAGCCGGCGTGCGCGTTGGCGAACAGCCGCGCCTTGTCCCCGTAGTATGCGTCGAGCGACGGGTAGCGGTCCAGGTGGTCGGGGCTCAGATTCGTCACGACGCCCACGCTCGGGTCGACGCTCGGCGTGTCGTGGAGCTGGAACGACGAGAGCTCGAGCGCCGCCCACCGCGGCGGGGGCTCGGCGAGCGCGAGCGCCGCCAGCGGCGTCCCGATGTTCCCCGCGTCGACCGCGTGACGACCGAGCGCGCGCAGCAGCGCGCCCACGAGCGCCGTCGTCGTTGTCTTGCCGTTCGTCCCGGTGACGGCGACGTAGCGCAGCGTCGGCAAGTAGTGGAGGGCGATCTCCACCTCGCCGACGACCGGCACCCCGCCCCCCCGCGCGGCGGCGAGCGGCGGCGACTCGGGCGGGACGCCCGGGCTGGCGACGACGAGCGCGGCCCGGGCGACGCGCCCCAGATCGTGCCCACCGAGCTGCACGTCCACGCCGCGCGCCGCGAGCACCTCCGCGGCACCCTGGACCGCGGCGCTCGCCCCGGCGTCCGAGGCGTAGACGCGGTGTCCGTCGCGGGCGAGCAGCTCGGCGACGCTGCGCCCGCTCCGCCCCAGCCCGACGACGGCGATCTCGCCGGCCGGTCGGCCGCGGAAGATGGCGACGTTCATGCGGGCCTCAGCGCAGCTTGAGCGTGCCGAGCGCCAGGATGGCGCAGAGGATCCCGAGGATCCAGAAGCGCACCACCACCTGCTGCTCGGGCCATCCCTTCATCTCGAAGTGATGGTGCAGCGGGGCGCGCAGGAAGACGCGGTGCTTCTGCGCGTACTCGAGCCCGTGCCGACGGCGGCGCAGCTTGAACGCGCCGCGCTGCAGGATCACCGAGATGGTCTCGGCGACGAAGACGCCGCCGACGATGAGCAGGAGGAACTCGCTCTTCAGCAGGATCGCCACCGCGCCGAGCGCGCCGCCGAGGGCGAGCGAGCCGGTGTCGCCCATGAAGACCTGCGCCGGGTAGGTGTTGAACCAGAGGAAGCCGAGGCACGCGCCGAAGATGGCGCCGCAGAACACCGCCAACTCCCCCGCCCCGCGCAGGTAGAAGATCTGCAGGTAGAAGCTGGTGTCGATGCGCCCCATGAGGTACGCGAACACCCCGAACGTCCCCGCGGCGATCGCCGTGAGCCCGGTCGCGAGCCCGTCGAGCCCGTCGGTCAGGTTCACCGCGTTGCTCGTGCCGGTGAGGATGAAGGTGACGAACGGCACGTACAGCCAGGCGAGCGCCGCGCTCGCAGGGACGATGAGCACGTACTTGAAGAACGGCAGCGTCGTCGAGGCGCCGGCGAGCGTCGACAGGGGGGTGAGCCACAGGTACGTGCCGAGCCCGACGCCGGCGACGATCTGCCCGGCGAGCTTGTAGCGCTCCACGAGCCCGGTGTTCTTGAGGCCGAGCCGCTTCTGCTTGAGCTTCAGGTAGTCGTCCCAGAAGCCGATCGCCCCCATCCACGCCATCGTCGCCGAGGCGAGCAGCAGGTACTCGCCGCTGCGCGTCGAGAAGCGCCCCCACAGGAGCACGGGCGCCAGCGTCGCCGCGAGGATGATGAGCCCCCCCATCGTCGGCGTCGTCCCCTTGCCGGCGTGCGTGTCGGGGACCCCCTCGCGCACCACCTGGTGCACGGCGAGGGCGCGCAGCCGGCGGACCACCGCCGGGCCGACGACGAACGCCACGAGCAGCGCCGTCACGAACGCCGCGGCCGCCCGGAAGGTGATGTAGTTCAGGAGCCGGAAGGCGCCGATCTCGCGGGCGAGCGGCTGCAGGAAGTAGTAGAGCACCGAGCGGGGAGAAGGAGGGTCGCCGCGGCCAGACGCCGCGGCCGACGAGCGGTCAGACGGCCGCCGGCGCCGGGTCGGACGTCACGTCGGCGCTCCACGCCTCGAGCGCGGGGACGAGGCGCTCGAGGCGCACGCCGCGCGAGCCCTTGAGGAGGATCACCGCGTCCGGGGCGAGGCGCGGGGCGAGCGCCGGCCAGAGAGCGTCCGGGTCGTCTGCGGTGACCACGCGTGGGTCGTCGGGGGCAACGGCGCGGATCGCCGCGGCGAAGTCGCCGACGCCGGCGACGAGCTCGAGCCCGGCGTCGAGCGCCTCGCGCGCGAGCGCCCGATGCAGCCGCTCGCCGTGCGCCCCGAGCTCGCGCATCGTGCCGAGCACGGCGACGCGCTGCCGTCCGGCGCCGGCGCCGGCGAGCAGCGCGAGCGCCGCGCGCGTGGAGCCGGGGTTTGCGTTGTAGGCGTCGTTCACCAGGGTCGCCCGCCCGAGCGGCGTCCACGCGCTCCGCATGCTCGGCACCGGCATCGCCGCGAGCCCGCGCGCCGCCTCCGAGAGCGGCACGCCGAGCGTGCGCGCGACGGCCACGGCGAGCATCGCGTTGCGCAGGTTGTGGGCGCCGCGCAGCGGCGGGGCGAGCACCGCCCCCTCGAGCACGAGCGTGCCGGTGCCGTCGGGCGCGAGCGTCCACCGCTCGGCGCACACCTCGCCGGCGTCGAGCCCCGCCTCGATCACGACGGCGGCGCGCCCGCGAGCGGCGGCGGCGATCTCCGGCTGGTCGGCCGGGGTGACGGCGAGCGCCGCGCCGTCGAACGCGTCGCTCTCCTCGCGCAGCACGCCGGTCAGGTCGCCGAGCCCCTCGAGGTGCTCCTCGCCGATCGAGGTCATCACGACGACGTCGGGCTCGACGATCGCGCGCAGGGCGGCGATCTCGCCCGGGAGGTTGGTCCCCATCTCGACGACCGCGACCTCGGCGTCGCCCGGCGTCGCCAGCAGGGTGAGGGGGACGCCGATGCGGTTGTTGAGGTTCGCGGTCGTGGCGTGCACTCGTCGCGTCGTGCCGAGCGCGGCGCGCAGCAGCTCCTTCGTGCTCGTCTTGCCGTTCGAGCCGGCGACGCCGACGACGACCCCCCCCCACGCCCGACGCCAGTAGCGAGCCAGCCGGCCGAGCGCGACGAGGGCGTCGGGCACCTCGTACACCGGGACTCCGAGCCCCGCGCCCCGTCGGGCGTCCTCGACGAGGAGCGCGTCGGCGCCACGCTCCACCGCGTCGGCGAGGAAGTCGTGCGCGTCGAAGCGCTCGCCCCGCAGGGCGACGAACAGCTCGCCCCCGCGCAGCGCCCGCGTGTCGGTCGCCACGGCGGCGATCGGGCGGTCGCCGCGCGGCACCGCGCCGGTGACCAGGCCGGCGAGCGCCTCGGCGACGCGGTCGAGCGTCCAGAACGCGGGCGGCGCCTCGAGCGCCGGCCGCGACTCGGGCGGGGCGCTCATGCGCGCCCCCGCGTCGGCGCCGGATCCGCGCCCGTGAGCTCGGCGACGATGGCGCGTTCGTCGAACGGGAGCGACTCGCTGCCGCGGAGCTGATACGTCTCGTGCCCCTTGCCGGCCAGGAGCACCACGTCGTCGGGGCCGGCGAGGGCGAGCGCCTCGGCGATCGCGGCGCGGCGGTCCTCGATGCGGCGGTGCTCGCGCCGCTGCATCCCCCGCTCGATGTCGTCCAGGATGCGCTCCGGATCCTCGGTGCGCGGGTTGTCGCTGGTCAGGACGACGACGTCCGCCGCCGACTCGGCGATGCGCCCCATCTCGGGGCGCTTCCCCCGGTCGCGATCCCCGCCGCACCCGAACACGACGACGAGCCGTCCGGCGGTGAACGGGCGCACCGCCGCCAGCGCCCGCGCGAGGGCATCGGGGGTGTGGGCGTAGTCGCGGAGCACCACGGGGCGCTCGTGCAGCACCTCGAGCCGCCCGGGGACCTGCGGGAGCGTGGCGAGCCGCGCGGCGATCGCGTCGATCGTCATCCCGAGCGCCCACGCGCCCGCGGCGGCGGCCGCCGCGTTCGCGACGTTGAAGTCGCCGAGGAGCGGCACGCGCACCGGCGCGACCGCCCCCTCGACCACGAGCCGGGCGCGCGAGCCGCGGGGCTCGTGCACCACGTCGCGCATCGCCACCGTGGCGTCGCCGCCCGCCGCCGCGAAGCTGACCACGCGCCCGCGGGCCGCGAGGGCGCTCCACGCCGGGTCGTCGGCGTTGACGACCGCGACCCCGGCGGGGGCGAGGTGCTCGAGCAGCCGCGCCTTCGCCGCGAAGTACGCCTCCATGCTCCCGTGGTAGTCCAGGTGGTCGCGGGTGAAGTTCGTGAAGAGCACGGCGTCGAAGGCGACGCCCTCCACGCGATGCTGCGCCAGCGCGTGCGACGACACCTCCATGGCCACCGTCCGCACGCCCGCGTCGACGAGGGCGCGGAAGAGGCGCTGCAGCTCGACGGGGCCGGGCGTCGTGAGCCCGCCGCCCCCCGGCAGCTCCTCCCCGGCGGAGCCGACGCGCACCCCGAGCGTGCCGATCGACGCCGCCGGGTGCGCCGGCACATCGAGCAGGTGGCGCAGCATCCCCACCGTGGTCGTCTTGCCGTTCGTGCCCGTGACGCCCACGAGGCGGAGCTGCCGTGCCGGGTACCCGTGCGCGGCCGCCGCCGCGATCGCCGCGGCGCGGCGCCCCTCGCGGACGACGAGCGCCGGCAGCGCGGTGGCCTCCGGATCCTCGACGATCGCCGCGATCGCGCCGCGCCCCTCCGCGTCGGCCAGGTAGGCGTGCCCGTCGCGCTCGGCGCCGCGGACGGCGACGAACAGCGCTCCGGGCGCGAGCTGCCGCGTGTCGGCCGCGAGCGACGTCGCCCACTCCGGGAGCGAGCCGCGCCGCTCCACGAGCAGCCCCGCCCGATCGAGCGCCTGGGCGACCTCGCCGATGTCGACCCGCACCGGATCGCTCCGATCCCGGTCGACCCGCCCCGGCTCTCGGCGCGACACGTCGGCGGATGGCGCGACGGCGCCCCCCGTCCCGGGGGCGCCCGGCTGCGGCTCGGTCATCGGATGGGCGAGAGGGTGACGAGGGTGCCGGCCGCTGCGCTCGTGCCGGCGGCGGGGACGGTCGCGCCGGCAGACCGGCCGCTCCCGAGCCCGCGCACGGCGTCCAGGCGCACGCGGAACCCGGCGCGGTGCAGCGCGTACACCGCGTCGCGCAGCGGCAAGCCCTGCACCGCCGGCACCGGGCGCGGCGGGCGGGGCGCATGCGCCGTCGTCGCCGGACGCGCAGGAAGGGCGACCACGGCACGCACCGCACCCTCGATCGGGCGCGCCCCGGCATCGACCGGCAGCTCGCGCCGCAGCTCGGGCGCGACGCCCGACGGGCGGGTCGTGTCGCCGGCGGGAGGGGCGCCCTCCTTCGCATCCTGCGCCGCCGCGAAGGCCGCGCGGCCGCTGTCGCGCGGGCTCCAGGCGTCGCGGGCGACGGCGCTGCGGCCGCGCTCGAGCGCCCCGCGGTCGAGCGCCGCGTCGCGGGCCGCGAGCGCCGCCTCGAGCACCACCTTGGTCACGGGCGCGGCGATCTTCCCTCCGTAGTAGACCCCCGACGGGTTCTCGAGCTTGACGACGATGACGAACTGCGGGTCCTGCACCGGGAAGAGCCCGGCGAACACCGCGTTGTAGCGCCCCGCCGCGTAGCCGCGACCGCGCTCGATGCGCCGCACGGTGCCGCTCTTGCCGCCGACGGCGAAGCTCGCGAGGTCGGCGCCGGTGGCGGTGCCGCTGTCGACGACGCTCTGGAGCATCGCCCGCACCGTCGCCGCGACGTCGGGCGACATCACGCGGCGCACGGGGCGCGCGGCGTGCCGCCAGCGGACGGTGCCGTCGGGCGCACGGATCTCGCGCACCAGCGCCGGCTCGAGCAGCATCCCGCCGTTGGCGATCGCGCCGTAGGCGGCGGCGAGCTGCAGCGGCGTCGCCGCCAGCTCGTAGCCCATCGCCAGCGACGCGGCCGACTGCGGGGTCCAGTCCTTGGGCGGACGGAGCGTCCCACTCGCCTCCGCCGGGTACGGTACGCCGGTCGCGGTGCCGAACCCGAGGTCGCGCAGCGCCTCGTACTGCTCGCGCGGCGTCAGCCGCTCGGCGAGCTTGACGATCCCGATGTTGCTGGAATGGCGGATCACGTCGCCGACGCTCATCGACGCGGCCACGTGCACGTCGCGGATGGTGCGTCCGTGCGTCGTCCAGACGCCGTGCTCGGTGTTCACCGACTCGTCCAGCCGCAGCCGCGCGCGCGAGAGCAGCGCCGCGGCGACGAACGGCTTGATCGTCGACCCCGGCTCGAACGGCTCGGAGATCGCCGTCGCCGCCGTCGCCCGCGGGTCGGCGCGCTGGCTGGCCATGGCCAGCACCTCGCCCCGGTGCGGCTCGAGCACGACGATGTCGCCGCCGGTGGCGCCGACCGACTCGACGGCGCCGGCCAGCGCCCGCTCGCAGATGTCCTGCAGCTGCCAGTGCAGCGTGAGGGCGACGTGGTGCCCCGGCGTCGCCGGGACCGTGCGCGCCGCCGGCGACTCGACGCGCGCGCCGCGGGCGTCGCGGAACAGCGTGCGCGTCCCGCGCGTCCCCTGCAGCAGACTGTCGAGCGCGAGCTCGATCCCGTCGACGGCGCGACCGTCGGCGTCGACGTGCCCGACGACCCGGGCGACGGCCGGACTCGTCGAGAGCACGCGCTCGACCACCGGCTCGGCATGCACTCCCCGCGTGACCGCGAGCGCGCCCACGTCGCTCGGCAGGTAGCGGCCCGGCAGCTCGACCCAGGCGCGCGTGGTGTCGACGGCGCGAGCGGCCCAGGGACGTGGCACGCCGGCGGCGAGCAGCAGCCGGCGAAGGCGCGCGCGGTCGCGCACCTCGCGCGGCGCGACGCGCAGCCGCACCAGCTCGCGGCTCTCGACGAGCACCCGGCCGGCGACGTCGGTGATCAGCCCGCGCGGGGCCGGCAGCGACGCGTCGGCGACGTGCTGCCGCTCGGCGCGCGCGCGCCAGCCGTCGGACTCGATCAGCTGCACGTGCGCGGCGCGCCCGACGATCGCGAGCGCGAAGGCGGCGAGCGCCGCCTGGATGATCGGCAGCCGGCCGACGCGGGGCGACCCGGCGGCGGGGTCGGAGACGGGGGCGGGCGCGGTCACGAGGTCGGCACGGAAGGGAGCGCGCCGCTGCGCGTCGATGAGGAGGGGCCGCCCGCGGCCGGGCGGAACCGGGGGAGGAGGATCACCTGCGTGTCGCTCGGCACCCGCATGCCGAGCTGGTGCTCGACCGCGCCGCCGATGCGGCCGCGGCTGGCCGCCTGCCGCACCGCGCTCTCCAGCGCCGCACGCTCGGCGACGAGTTGCGCCCGCCGCGCCTCGAGGGTGCGCAGCGCGCGCGCCCGGGCGATCCCCTCGCCGCGGCGCCAGACCACGGCTGCGGCGACGAGCACGAAGCCGGCGAGCGCCACGGCCACGAGCACGCGGCCGCGCGGACCGCGCCGGCCCGGAGGTGCCCCGCGGCGGCGCGTCACGCCGCCCGCGCTCCGTCGCGGTCGCGGGCGCGCTCCCACACGCGCAGCCGCGCGCTTCGGGCGCGCGGGTTGCGCTCCGTCTCGCCCTCGGACGCCGCGACGCCGCGCCGCGTCACGAGGGCGCCGAGGGGAACGCCGCCGCACGTGCACACCGGCTGACGCGGCGGGCAGCTGCACCCCGTGCTCCACGCGCGGAAGGCGTGCTTCACCAGCCGGTCCTCCCCCGAGTGGTAGGCGATGACCGCCAGCCGTCCGCCCGGACGCAGGCGATCGCGCCAGAGCGGCAGCGCCCGCTCGAGCCCTGCCAGCTCGTCGTTCACGGCGATGCGCACCGCCTGGAAGAGCCGCGCGAAGTCACCCGGCCCGGTGCGCGGCCCGAGCGCACCGCGGATCGCGCGCACCAGGTCGTCGCTCGTCGTCAGCGGCGCGCTCGCGCGGCGCCGGACGATCTCGCGCGCCAGGCGTGCGCCGCGCGGCTCGTCGCCGTACTCGCGGAAGACTCGCGCGAGCTCGCGCTCGTCCGCCTCGGCGAGCAGCGCCGCCGCGTCGCGCGGCGCGTCGAACCCCATGCGCATGTCCAGCGGGGCGCCCTCGCGGAAGGAGAAGCCGCGACCGAGGTCGTCGACCTGATGAGAGGAGATGCCGAGGTCCAGCAGCACGGCGTCGGGACGCACCGCGTCGAGCGCCGCGACCGACGCCGGATCGGCGTAGTTCGCCCGATGGGCGGTGAACGCCCCGCGTGCCGCGTGCGCCGCGAGTCGCCGCCCGGCGTCGGCGAGCGCCGCGGGGTCCCGATCGAGCCCGATCACCCGGAAGCCCGCTTCGAGCAGCGCCAGGGCGTGCCCGCCCCCACCGAGCGTGCCGTCCACCGCGAGGCGCCCGGCACCCGGCGCCCCCTCGCCTCGCTCCACCGCGGCGTCGGCTTCGGGACTCGCATCCGCTCCGGCCAGCAGCCGCACCACCTCGGCGGCGAGCACGGGAGCGTGATAGGAAGAGTCCCAGCGAGCACCGTCGGACATCGGGAGGGGCAAGCTAAGGCGCGCCCGACGAGGCGGTCAAGGAAGAATCGGCGCCGCGCCGTGGCCGGCTTTTCGCGTCCGTCGCGCCCGCCATGTCCTTCGGCCGCACCCTCGACCTCGTCATCCACGGCGCCCGCGCCGACTCGCCCCCCCTGCGCGAGGCGGTGGAGTGGCTGCGCACGATCGGCCACCGGGTGCGGGCGCACGTCACCTGGGAGGGGGGCGACGCCCGCCGCTTCGCCGCCGACGCGGCCCGCCGCGGCACCGATGCCGTGCTGGCCGCGGGAGGGGACGGCACCGTCAACGAGGTGGTGAACGGGCTCGCCGGCACGGGCGTCCCGCTCGGGATCATCCCGGTCGGGACGGCCAACGACTTCGCCCGGCAGACGGGGGTGCCGCCGGAGCCGCGCGGCGCGTTCGCCCTCGTCCTCGAGCGCGATCCGGTGACCATCGACCTCGGCACGCTGAACGGGCGCGCCTTCCTCAACGTCTCCTCCGCGGGGATCGGGGCGGAGACGACGGCCGAGACGGGGGCGACGGCCAAGGGGCTCCTCGGGCCGCTCGCCTACGCGATCACCGGCGTGCGGAAGATGGCCGGGGAGCAGGAGACGCGGCGCGCGCGCTTCACCGGGCCGGGCTTCGATCGCGAGGTGGAGTTCCTGCACTTCGCCGTGGGGAACGCCCGGGCGACCGGCGGGGGGACCGCCATCACGCCGCTCGCGCGCGTCGACGACGGGCTGCTCGACCTGTGCGTCGTCGAGCCGATCGCCCGCAGCGCCTACGCCGGGCTGGTGCTCGAGGTCCGCCGGGGCGAGCACCTCGACCGCGACGGCGTGCACTACGTCCAGACGCCGTGGGTGACGGTCGAGAGCGAGGTGCCCATCGTCGTCAATCTCGACGGCGAGCCCTCGTCGCTGACCACGCTCGAGTACCGCGTCGAGCCGCTGGCCCTTCCGGTCTACGTCGCCTGGCTTCCGGGCGAGCAACCTCCCGACGAATCGTGATCACCCCGCCGTGACCGCGGCTTGCGCGCGGCGTGGCCGGCATCGAGCCGAACGCGGCGCGGCACCCGCGGGCAGCGTCCGCCGGAACGGCGAAGGGCCCCGCACTCGCGGGGCCCTTCGCCGTTCCGGTCCGACGGCTGCGGCGCCCGGAGGCGGCGGAGCCGTCGGGAGCGCCTCAGCGCCCGGTCACTTGCACAGCGCCTTCGCGAACTGGTCGGCGTAGGGCGCGTACTGCCCGACGCTCTGGAGCAGCTGCTGCGTCGCCTGCGGGTTGAACTTGCCGCCGGCCGGGAGGTTGGTCTGCGCGGTCACGAACGCCGTCTGGGCGCTCTTCGACGCGCTGCACGCCTGCGTCTTCTCGGACGCGCTCCCCTTCGAGAGGCGCTGCGCCTCCTGCAGCCACATGTTGGCCGTGGAGAACGAGGCGGCGCCGAGGAGGAACTGCCCCTCCGGAGTGACGTTCGTCTTGTTCGCGAACTCGAGGTAGCGGATCGCGCGCTCGAAGTCCTCGCGCTTCTTCGACGCGTTCGCGGCGCGGTACTGCTGCTGCCCGATCGCCAGGGCATACGTCGCCACGGTGCTCGCGCTGTCGCCGTTGGCGACCGCCTGCTGCAGCGCGTTCAGCGCCTGGTCGTGCTGGTTCAGGTCGGCGTAGAGCCGCGCCTGCGTGGCGTAGGCGCCGGGCGTCTTCGGGTTGGCGGCGAGCGCCCGCCCGAGCACGTCGATCGCCTGCTGCGACTGCCCCGCCGTGCGGAGGACGTCGGCGTAGCCGACGAGCAGGTCGGCGTTGGTCGGGAACTTCTCGACGCCGCGCGCGGCGAGCTGCGCGGCGAGCTGCGGCTGGCTGTCGAGCACCGCCGCCGTCGAGAGGCGGGTGAACAGCTCGGGCGTCGCCGCCGAGGTGTCGGCGCGCATCAGCTCCTCGCCGGCGGCGATCCCCCCCTTGTAGTCCTTGGCCGCGAGCTTCACGCGCATCTGCAGCCCGAGGAAGTTCGGATCGCCCGGGTTCTCGGTGACCAGCTGGTTGACGAGCGGCACCGCCTGCCCGGCCTTGCCGCTGGCGGCGAGCTCGTTGACCACCTGCTCGAGCAGGCGCGAGTTGGACGGATCGGCGGCGACGAGCTGCAGCAGCGTCTCGGTCGCCTGCTCGTTCTGCCCCGCCGTCTTGTACGCGTCGTAGGCGATCGTCAGCGCCGGACGGCTGCGCGGGTCGATCGCGAGGATCTCCTGCGCCAGCTTGAGCACCGAGTCGGCGGGCGCCTTCTGCTCGCGCATGACGTTCGCCAGGCAGATGCGCGCGAGCGTCGACTTGGGATACTCGGCGATCCCGCGCCGCGCCGCCGCCGCGGCCTGGTCGTACTTCTGCTCGCGCGCCGAGTTGACGCAGGCGCGCTCGTGCTGGAACGCCTTCTGGGCGTCGCGGAACTCCTTGGAGATCGCCCCCGAGGCCTTGTCCGCCTTGTCGACCCGGAACGTCCCGAGCGGCTGCACGAGCGAGTTGTCGCGCGTCAGCACCAGGTTCGCGTTCACGCTGTAGCCGCCGGAGTCCGACTTGGCGATCGTCCCGACGATGTACTCGTCGGCGCGCAGCAGCTGCGCCAGCGCCCGCGCGTCGTGCGCGGCGAGCGCCTCGGTCGTCGGGAAGCCCGACGCCTCCAGCGTCGCCGTGACGTCGTTCTTCGGGATCACCCAGAGCTGCTTGAGCGGCACGTCCTGGCTGAGCCGGGACCGGACGGCGTCGGCGGTCTGGACGCCGAGGTTCTTCTCGGCGCTGCGGAAGACCCCGACCATGAGGCGGGGCGCGTTCGGATCGGGAGCGCGGTTGCTCTGCGCGGATGCCACCAGCGGGGCGCTGGCGACGAGACCCGTGGCGAGGACCGAGAGCGCCTGGCAGTACCGAGCCTTCAATGGTGTAACCTCCGTGGCGTTAAACAACCGTACCCTGCACGAGCCGTCTCGTTCCTGCAGCGGGCGCCCATCTCCCGATCGGCGACGTCGCGCGCGCCCACCGCCCTGCTCCCTGGCGCCGCCCGGCCTGGCCGCGACCGCCAGCGACTCACGCATGCTCCACACCGCGTGCCAGCGCGCCTCGCCACGACCGACGACCTGCTCCCGCGTAGCGACGCACCTCACCGGCCGGTTCCGCCGCGCGGTGACCGCCGGCACACTGGAGCCTCACCCGGACGTGCCGCGGTTCGGCGGCGGGTGCGGCGCCGAGCGCGCCGCGCTCGATGGGCCTCGATGGGCGAAGAGGGATTCGAACCCCCGACATCCTGTGTGTAAGACAGGCGCTCTGACCAGCTGAGCTATTCGCCCGCTCCGCCGACGCGCGACGGGCGCTCGGGCCTCGCCGGGCTGGGCAGTCGCTCCGCCACCGGCGTGGGTCGGAAAGGTGACGCGCGCCGCCGGGGGTCGCAAGCGGGTCGGAAACCCCCGAGCCCGATGTAACCCAATCTTAATCTTGAAGATGCGTGCCCGTTCGGCCGCGCGGGCAGCACCAGCCCAGCGGGCCCGCGGGCGCCCCGACGGCGCCGCTCAGCGGAGGATCGCCACCGGCACGAGCACGCAGTAGCCGAGCACGAGCAGGATCGGGGCGAGCGTCTCGCCGCCCCGCGCCAGGTCGGCGTAGCCGGCAGCGAGCACCACGAGCGCGGCAGCCCACCAGACGAGCGATCGGGAGCGCGACGGAGCGTGCGGGGACGGAGGCATGGCGGGGCAGACTAGCCGCGGCGGACGGGTGGGTCAAGCAATCGCGCCGCGGCGGGGGGGCGCTACCGCCCGGGCTCCGCCCCGTCCACCTCGCGCGGCGCGAGCGTCGCCGGCGCGTCGCCGCCGAGGATCAGCGCCAGGGCGCTCTCCCGCGCCTCGCGCTCGTCGGCGCGGTCGGCCTCGCGCAGCGCCTCCAGCCGCGCCCGGTCGCGCCGGCGGCGGCCGATCCAGAGCGGCAGGAACACGACGAGGAAGACTCCCACGGCGAGCGACAGGTTGGCGAACAGCGCGAGCGCGCCGAAGCGGCGCCGCGTCCGCCGCTGCCACTCGCGCTCGAAGCCGTCGGCCGTCACCCCGTAGGCCAGGCGCACCGCCCGTTCGAAGCGTCCGGTCTCCTTCCAGTACTGGAAGAACAGGGCGAGCCCGCGCTCCGGATCGAGTGCCGCGAGATCCTGCACGGCGCGGAAGGCGAGCGCGTAGCTCTCCTCCGCCACCGCGGCCCCGGCGCCGAACCCGACGTCGAGCGAGTCGAGCGTCGGCATCCCGCGCACGAGCAGCGCCAGACTGGTGGCCAGCGCCTCGTCGCGCCCCCACTCGCCGGCGGCGTAGCTGGCGTACCCCTCGTCGAACCAGCGCGGCGGCAGATCGCCGAGGTACTCGTGCAGCGCCAGGTGCGCGAGCTCGTGGCGCAGCACGACCAGCGGGTCGCCGGCGCCGGAGCCGGCGCTGCGCCCCTGCATGACGATGCGCTGCAGCGCCGGGAAGGCGATCGCCGCCCCCCACTCGGGCGCCGCCGGGCCGACCCAGGCGCGGAAGCGCCGGGAGTCCGGGGCGACGGCCAGGAGGACGCGCGCCCGCGGGCGGGGGAGCCCGGGGAAGCTGTCGCGCCGCACCGCGTCGGCCAGCATCGCGCGGACGAGCGGCACCTCCGACGGATACGCCACCGCCGTGAAGCGCCCGCGAGCGATCCGCACGGCCCCCGCGCCCCCCGGCGCCTGCTGGGCGGCCGCCGGCCACGGGAGGAGCAGCGCCCCCGCCCCCGCGAGCACGAGGATCGCTCGCACCACGGCGCCGCACAGCCGACGCCTCGCCCCGCGGAGCGCTCCCGCCAGGCGGTCCATCCGTGCGACCGTGTCCGCGGCTACGGAGCGTCCTGCTCCACCGCCGGCGGCTCGCCGCCGCGCTCCACCTCGGCGGAGACCGCCGCGCACCGTGCGCCCCATGGGTTCAAGTTGCCCGCCGCGGCCCCGGCGCGCCACGCCTCGCACGCGCCGTCGCGGTCGCCGGCGCACCAGAGCGCCCGCCCGAGCTCGTAGCGGGCCTGCAGGAGGTTGGGCCCGAGGACGAGGGCACGGCGGAAGTGCTCGGCCGCGTCGCCGGGGCGGGCCTGGTGCAGCGCCGCGAGCCCGAGGTACAGCGTCGCGTACAGCGTCGCCTTGCGATCCCCCGACTCGCGCACCGCCGTCGACAGCTGGGCGACCGCGTCCGCGTAGGCGCGCCGGCGCAGGGCGACGTAGCCGAGCTTCACCCGGGCGAGCGCGTACGCCGGCTCGCGCGCCAGGACGCGGCCGCACGCCGCCTCCGCCTCGTCCAGCCGACCCTGCCCGGCGAGCGCCCAGGCGTGCAGCGCCCCGGCCTCCGGATCGTGCGGGGCGAGGGCGAGGGCGCGCCCCAGCGCCCGCTCGGCGGCGGCGTGATCGCCCAGCGAGATCGCGCTCCACCCCTTGGCCACGTACGTCGACGCGCCCAGGTGGTCGATCCGCACCGACGCCGCCCCGTCGGCGACGGGGCGCGTCGCCGTCATCGCCGTCGTCGGGTGCGGCGGTGGCGCCGCGGCGGGTGCGGCCACCGGCTGGGCCGCGGGGAGGGGCGGCGCGTCGGGGAGCTGCTTCCACGCGCCGGCGAGCGCGCGCACGTCCTCCTGCAGCGCCGCGAGCAGCACGAGGCGCCGATCCACCGTGCGGTACAGCGCGGCGATCTCCTCGCGCAGCCCGCGCCGCGCACCGTCGTCGAGCGGCACGCCGCGCCCGGCCTCGCCCAGCCGCCCGGCGAGCGCCGCGTAGACGCCGAGCAGGTCGGCGAGCTCCGGCGGTGCGAGCGGCGCTCCGCTCGGGGCGTCGGTCATCGCGCCCTCCGGGGCGACGAGGCGCTCACCCCCCCTCCGCACGCCGCAGCGCGGCGAGGTTGGCGCGAGCGATCGGGTGATCCGGTGCGAGGGCGAGCGCGCGCTCCCACGCCGCGCGTGCCTCCGCGCGGTCGCCGGTGTGCAGCGCCAGCGTGCCGAGCCGCACCCAGCTTTCCGGACCGTGCGCCGGATCGCGCTGCACGGCGTGCCGGTAGTGCTCGGCCGCCTCGGCGAGACGCCCGGCGCGGTACGCGGCGTCGCCCAGCGCCTTGTGCGCCTGCGGCAGCTCCGGCGCCGCCTCGACGGCGCGGCGCGCGTGGGCCGCACCCTCGTCGTGGCGCCCGCGGGCGACCAGCAGGGCGGCGAGGTTGGCGTGCAGCGCCCCGGCGCCGGGGTGCTCGGCGATCCCGTCGCGGAGCAGCTGCTCGGCCCGCACCAGGTCGTCCTCGGCGCGCGCGAGCTCGGCGGCGGTGTGGAACCAGACCGGGGCCGCGCTGCCGACAGTGTCGAGCCGCGCTCTCGCCAGGGCGAGCTGCTCCCGCGCTTCGGCGAGCAGCGCCCGGCGCGGCGACCCGTCCTGCGGCTCGGCGGCGGGCGAGGGCACCGGGTGCGCCGCACGGGCGAGCGCCACGGCGGCGCGGGCGATGGCGACGCGCGGCTCGCCGGCCAGCCCGCGGCGCGCCGCCGGCGGGAGCCAGTCGCGCGCGGGGCCGAACACC
>ERZ1066118.1039-NODE-1039-length-19826-cov-12.139396_pt1 | contig 19826 bp, 19 predicted proteins | sample MGYA00382765_ERZ1066118 | MGnify/ENA primary metagenome ERZ1066118 (study PRJEB33369, sample SAMEA5778348) | biofilm metagenome | biome: Industrial cooling water; feature: Water cooling tower basin; material: Biofilm | place: United Arab Emirates | collected...
CGGGCTTTTTTAGCTGCACCTTGCTTCTCCCTTAACCCAACTGCGTAACTCCTGTTAGTGTGAAAAAATACTTTTGGTTTTGATGAATTGTCCAACTGGTTCTCTACATAACAAATTCAGTATGGTGAGCATTGCCCACCTTAATACATGAGTTCTATAGATAGCATATTCAGCCCTATGCCTAGAACTGATGCAGGCACGAAGCGCCAAGTGCGATCGCGCTTCATATCTACACAATCTTTGCAATTACTCAACAATTGCTTAATAATGAAAAGCAAATTTTAAGTTAATTTGTATGTCAGTTCAGCTAGTATTCAAACCCAAATCAAACGGCAACTTCACACCTCAGTAATCTTTCTGAGGACAATTTTGACATTATTTGCTTAAGTTGTAGCAGCGATCTTGTTATTTCTTTGGGTACAGAGAGAAATATAGTATTAAGTATGACGCAGACAAAGAGAGCTTTAATTACTGGTATTACAGGTCAAGACGGTTCGTATCTCAGCGAGTTTCTCTTAGAACAAGGCTATGAGGTACACGGAATTATTCGCCGCACTTCGACGTTTAACACAGACCGAATCGATCATATTTACGAAGACCCCCACAAAGAAGGAGTGCAAATGTTTCTGCACTATGGGGACTTGACCGACGGCACGACGCTGCGGCGTATCTTAGAAGAAGTAAAGCCAATAGAAATATATAATTTAGGTTCTCAATCTCACGTCCGCGTCAGCTTTGACTCGCCAGAATACACAGTGGATTCGGTGGGAATGGGAACGTTACGGTTACTGGAAGCAATTCGCGATTACCAACACCGGACAGGTATTGAAGTAAGATTTTACCAAGCTGGTTCTTCCGAAATGTACGGTTTGGTACAGGAAATTCCGCAAAAGGAATCGACTCCGTTCTATCCCCGCAGTCCTTACGCCTGCGCTAAAGTTTACGCCCATTGGCAAACAATCAACTATCGAGAGTCCTACGGACTATTTGCTTGTAACGGCATTTTATTCAACCACGAAAGCCCGCGTCGGGGTGAAACCTTTGTCACGCGCAAAATTACCCGTGCTGTCGCCCGCATTGTTGCTGGCAAACAGAAGAAAATTTATATGGGTAACTTAGATGCGAAGCGCGACTGGGGCTATGCCAAAGATTACGTGCGGGCAATGTGGTTAATGTTACAGCAAGCACAAGCTGATGATTATGTGATTTCTACTGGTGAAACTCATTCGGTACGGGAGTTTCTCGAATTGGCGTTTAGTTATGTAAATTTGGATTGGCAAGACTACGTAGAGTTTGACGATCGCTACCTCAGACCAGCAGAAGTAGAATTGTTAATTGGAGACTCTACCAAAGCAAGACAAAAATTGGGTTGGACTCCTAGCGTGACATTCGAGCAGCTTGTTGCTTTAATGGTGGACGCAGATTTAAAAGCAATCGGTCTATCTGCTCCAAATGGAAATGGTTCCTCAGTCATTCACGATATCGCGACGATTCGTCAAGATATGGTCAGCTACCTATCCTAGTTCTAAAATCTACCTGCGAGGCTGAACTCATGACCGCCTTAGATTTAAACAACAAACGCATTCTCGTAACTGGTGGTGCTGGGTTCTTAGGTCGTCAGGTAATAGACCAACTGTGTCAAGCTGGTGCAGATAAAAACAAGATTACCGTAACGCGATCGCGAGATTGCGATTTACGAGTCCTAGAAAACTGTCAGCGTGCGGTTGACCAACAGGATATTATTATCCATCTGGCTGCCCACGTTGGCGGTATTGGACTGAATCAAGTTAAACCTGCCGAGCTGTTCTACGATAATTTGATGATGGGGGCGCAACTAATCCACTCGGCTTATCAAGCTGGAGTAGAAAAGTTTGTCTGCGTCGGTACGATCTGCGCCTACCCCAAATTTACACCAGTCCCATTTAAAGAAGACGACCTCTGGAATGGCTACCCAGAGGAAACGAACGCCCCTTATGGCGTTGCTAAAAAAGCATTGTTGGTACAATTGCAAGCTTATCGCCAACAGTACGGCTTTAACGGCATCTACCTCTTACCAGTCAATTTGTACGGTCCTGAAGACAACTTCGACCCCAAGAGTTCTCACGTCATTCCAGCTTTGATCCGTAAGGTACACGAAGCCCAATTGCGGGGAGATAAGCAAATTCCCGTTTGGGGTGACGGTACTCCCACCCGCGAATTTCTTTACTCAGAAGATGCAGCGCGGGGCATTGTCATGGGAACTCAATTTTATAACGACCCCGAACCAGTTAATTTGGGAACGGGTGATGAAATTTCGATTCGCGATTTAATTACTTTAATTTGCGAATTGATGGAATATGACGGGGAAATTGTTTGGCAAACCGACAAACCCAACGGACAACCGCGCCGCTGTTTAGATACCGAAAGGGCAAAACAAGCCTACGGTTTTGTGACTCAAGTAGGTTTCAAACAGGGGTTGAAAAATACGATTGATTGGTATCGGAAACACGCCGCGTAAGCAAAAGTCGTAGGGGCGGGTTTACCAAACATCTCTGACTCCGACAAAAATTTTAGGTGAACCCGCCCGTACAAAAGTCAAAATTCAAAAGTTAAAAGTAGGGTGGGCATTGCCCACCTTATTTTGTTTGCAAAAAATTAAAAATCTTCCTGCTCTCGCCTGTAACGCGATCGCCGTCTCTATTTTTGATTAAGATAAGAAGTAGGACAAAATAGTAAGACTATTGAGGAATATCTTTGGTAAAGAAAGTCACAATTACTTTAGATGATGACATCCTGACCTTTATAGATCGACAAGCAGCAGCTAGTGGTGAGGCAGCAAACCGTAGCCGTTATATTAACTCAGTTTTAGCGGCACACCGTCGCGCTACACTCGAAACTGAAATGATTGCAGCACTTCAGCAAGATGCAGCAGATCCAGAATATCAAGCTGAAATTGCAGCTTGGGACTGTGTAGCTGGAGATGGAATAGATGCCACAGGGTAGTCTAACCTATAGACGTGGCGAAATTCGTTGGGTGAGACTCGATCCTACAATAGGAGCAGAGGCACAAAAAACCCCTTCTTGTCTAGTTGTCCAAAACAACCTGATGAATCAACATGGTTTACTAACCGTAGTCATGCCATTTCTACCAGGTAGAAAACAAGCACCATATGTTGTTAATGTAACAGCATCGCCAGCTAATGGTTTAGATCGAGATCGCTATATTGATGTGGGGCAAATCCGTGCTATTGATAATAGTCGAGTGCTAGGGCTAGTCGGAATCTTAGAAGACGATTATTGGGAACCAATTCGAGCTGCATTAGATGTAGTATTGGGATTTTATTAATCAAAAGGTGGGCAATGCCCACCTTACTTTTTAGAAATTGGCGTAGTTCGCGATCGCCTTTTGCATTCTTTCCAACACTTCAGTTACAGAAATCGTGCCTAGATCTGCTGATTGTTTGCCAGCTGCACGAACTCGAATGCTGAGACTATCGGACTCTACCTCTTTTGCCCCTACAACCGCCATCAGGGGAATTTTTGCTTTTTCGGCATTGCGAACCATTTTCGGCAGGCGATCGCCACTGGTATCGACCTCTACTCGCATGTTGAGCGATCGCATCTTGTCTGCTACTTCTTTGGCAAACATCAGTTGAGCGTCGCTGACGGGCATTAATCGAGCTTGTATGGGTGCTAGCCATAAAGGGAAGTCTCCCGCATACTCTTCAATAAGAATCCCGATTAATCTTTCCAGAGAACCAAATGGGGCGCGGTGAATCATGACTGGACGCTGGCGCGTGCCATCCTCGGCAACGTATTCTATGTCAAAACGCTCTGGTAAGTTGTAATCAACCTGCACCGTACCTAACTGCCATTCTCGTTCCAAAGCATCTTGAAAAATAAAATCGAGTTTGGGACCGTAGAATGCTGCTTCCCCAATTCCCTCAAAGTGCTTCATTTCCAGCTTTTCTACAGCACGGCGAATTGCTCCTTCAGCTTTTGACCACGCTTCGTCAGAACCGATATATTTATCTGAAGCCGGATCGCGGAAACTGAGTCGCGCCTTGAAATTCTTCAGTTGTAATTTATTAAAGACCGACAGAATCAAATCAACCACATGAAGAAATTCGCTGTCGAGTTGTTCTGGCGTAACGAACAGGTGAGAATCATCCACCGTAAAGCCGCGCACTCGGGTCAAACCACCTAACTCGCCCGATTGTTCGTAACGATAAACTGTACCAAACTCCGCTAACCGCATTGGTAGTTCGCGGTACGATCGCAATTCACTCTTGTAGATCTGGATGTGAAATGGGCAGTTCATCGGCTTGAGAACAAAGCCCAGTTCGTGGGCTGCTGCATCCTCATCTTCTGCCATCAGCGGAAACATATCCTCTTTATACTTCTGCCAATGACCCGAAGTTTTGAACAAATCGACTCTAGCAATGTGGGGTGTTACCACAGGAAGATAGCCGCGTTTGAGCTGTTCCTGTTTGAGAAAGTCTTCTAGAAGAGTTCTCAACAGCGTTCCTTTAGGAGTCCACAGGGGTAAACCTGGTCCCACCTCATCGCTGAAGATAAACAGTCCGAGTTCTTTACCCAAGCGGCGATGGTCGCGTCTGAGGGCTTCTTCCTTGCGACGCTTGTACTCTGCTAATTGTTGCTCTGACTGCCAAGCCGTGCCATAAATTCGTTGTAGCTGCGCCTTGGTTTCATCGCCGCGCCAATATGCCCCAGCAACGCTTTCCAGTTCAATTGCTTTAGGTTGCAATTCTCCGGTATTGGTGAGATGGGGACCAGCACACAAGTCCCACCACTCATCCCCCAAATGGTAAATGGTAATTGGGTCTTGCTTGATATCTGCCAGGACTTCTAATTTGTATGGCTCTTTAATTTCCTTAATCCGCCGTTCGGCTTCCTCGCGGCTGACTTCTTCTCTGACTACAGGCAGTTTGCGATTAATAATCTTCACCATCTCTTTCTGGATGGCTTTTAGGTCTTTGTCTGTAAATGGTTCAGGGTTATCGAAATCGTAGTAAAATCCATTCTCAATCCAGGGTCCGATAGTCACCTGTGCTTTAGGAAATAGCTTTTGCACCGCCATCGCCATGACGTGAGAGGTAGTATGACGAATTTTTTTCAACTCCTCTGATTCGCTGGTGCGAGGGAGATAAATTTTTTCCTGCGGTGCTTCTTCCTGCTGTTGCGGTTGACGTTGGGGTTCTGGACTAGACATTTTACAAATCTATGTTGATGAGACTGTGAACCGATACTGTTTGCCTTCTATTGTAGGGAGTCGGGAGTCGGGAGTGGTAATTGGTAATTGGTGGTTGGGCAAGAGAGTGGTGCATGGGAATAGGTCACAGATAACTGCTCGCTATTTATTTCTAATGACAGAATGTAAAGAAACTTGAACTAAGTTAATATTAGTGATAGATTAGTATTCTGTTTTTCATTCATGCTTAATCAAAACCTGCCAGAACCTGAGTTGTTGAAAGCCTTACTCCAGCCGCTACTTGAGGATTTTAAGTATTGGTTTGAGCGATCGCGGACGTTTCTAGAAAATGAGAACATTTCATTTTTAGAGTCACAACAGCAGTCTGAATTATTGGCGCGAGTCAAGCAAGCTCAGCAGGAAGTAAGCACGGCACAGCTTATGTTTCAGGCAACGGGGGGACAAGTGGGAATTGATATGGCAACGCTAGTACCCTGGCATCAATTAGTGACAGAATGTTGGAAAGTGGCGATGCGCTTCCGTTCGGAGCAGGCAACACAGCCAGATATTGACTTTTAGATGACGTGTAGCTCATACTGCACCTGCTCGATCGCAATAACCTGAGTAGATGATTGTCTATTGCAGCAAATTCTGTGATGCTAAAGGTATTAGTTAGTGCCTTGCGCGAAGCAGTAAAATCTCAGAAAAAATTGTATAGTCTGGCTGGCTTGGAGAAAAAACTCGATGTTACACTTACTTTACATCCTCGCTTTTACTATCCTAGCGTTGATAGCTGTAAGCAATTTAATTCGGAACTTAATTATGTTCAGTTTCGAGCGCGATCGCACGTTTGCTACACCGCGATCGCCCGTGTCGAATAGAGGTATTCCCTATCTCACCGATCGCTCTGTACCTCATCCTGAATTGCTAGACGCTGCTGGTAATCCGATTGGGGAACCACTGTTAGTGATGCGATCGATTGATGTTGAAGACGCTCGCGCCCAACTAGATGCACTCTACGAGGCTTCTCCTGGTTGTAGTAGCGAAAATAAGGAAGAAGAAGCATAGTTAAGTCAAATCTGCCTGTTTTACACTACGTAAAAGCTTTTTATCTAAATTTAAATACATGCATGAACTCCCATTCATCACAGGTAAACCTGTCAGCGATGAAGGGAGTTTTTTGGTGGCTGTTAATATATGTCATTTGTCAATCAAAGAACCCTTTGCTTTCTGAGAGACGATTGAAAAACCCGCCCCTACAATTTCCCAAGCGTTTGGCGATTTGAATCCAATTGATATATTTTGGATGCGATCGCCAATATTTTGCATAAGAAACATTTTTGTTCTTAATTTTCAAATGTAAAAGATTAAATCTAAAACGATTTTGACAGTTGAACCTCTCAACTTAATTTTGCATGAAGCTTGTAAAGTTAATATTTCTTCATGTCAAGCTTCAAATCTCACAGAATTCAAACAAAAAGCTTATCAATATATTTCAATTCTTCTCTCTACTACCTTGTTCGATCTAAGTTGTTTTTAGAAAGATACAAAAGCGAAAAATAAGCCTAACCATAAGTAGATGAAACTGATAGCGTTATCTGTACAACTAGCTTACGGCGGCTAAAAAACAATTAATATCTACCGAACGAAAGGGTTTTAGAGGAGCAGGAGCAAATGGTTATCGCAAAACACAGATGCACCGTTGGTACATTTAGTACTCGCCAAGAAGCAGAACAAGCATTTGCTAAGTTATATTGTGCGGGTTTTCCAATCAGTCATATTTCTGTAGCTAATAAAGATACTGAGTTACTCGCAGATTTAAGAGCTGCAATTCGGAAAACTCAAGCTGATGTAGCAGAAACGGAACCAATAGAAAAATCGCCCTGTGCCATGATTGTCGGAAGCACAGTCGGCGCTATAGGTGGTTGTTTATTAAGTATTGGCATTTTACTCGTACCAGGAGTTGCCCCAGCATTAGCTATTAGCACAGTAGGAACAACTTTAGCCACTACTCTATTCGGTACGGGAATCGGTTTGGCTTGTGGCGGTGCGATCTCAACTTTCAACTGTGCTAACGGAATAGTAGTTGCCACAAATATAGAAAGCGATCGCTCCTTCCCCCAAGAATATGTAGTCGTTGTAGAAGGCACGGATGCGGAAGCGCGCCGCGCCCAGAAGATTCTTGAGATAGGGCTAGAAAAGAGCTAAGGGAGCTGTAGGGCGTAGATAAATGAGAGTACGAGGTTACTGAGGGAGAAAAACTTCTCACTAATCACCAATTACCTATTACCAATTCTTTACACCCCACAACTTGTTCGCTACTCACTACTCACTCAGTAATTTACCGAGGGGTTGTTTGACCACTTTGAGATGGGGTTTTTTTGGAGCTACTGGGCTTGCTACCAGGAGACATTTCCGAACCACTAGAATCACTGTTAGGGTTGGTCATGCTGCCGCTACCAGGAGTTGTGTTGCTGCCTGGAGTTGTGCTACCACTACCTGAGTTAGAAGGATTCACAGTGCTATTGGAATCAGTGTCACTACCTGGAGTTGTAGTACTACGAGGAGTTGTGCTGCTGCCTGGGCTAGTCGTACTACCAGGAGTTGTGCTGCTGCCTGGGCTAGTTGTACTACCAGGAGTTGTGCTGCTATCTGGACTAGTCGTGCTACCAGGAGTTGTGCTGCTGCCTGGGCTAGTTGTACTACCAGGAGTTGTGCTGCTATCTGGACTAGTCGTGCTACCAGGAGTTGTGCTGCTATCTGGAGACATCGTGCCACTACCAGGAGTTGTGGTGCTACCTGGAGTTGTACTGCTATCTGGGGACATTTCTGTACCCGTGGAAGAACCGCTTCCACTACTGGGGCTGGAGGTAGACTGAGCTAAAAACTGTCTGGTATTTCCATCTGAGGAATTAGGTAGAGCAAACGCTGGTAAACCTAGTAAAGCACTAGCACCAGCAACTCCTAGTAAGCTAAAAAGTTTTGTATTCCAGGTTTTCTTATGTATGTTTCCGCTCATTTGTATTTCCTCACTTGTTGTTGTGCCACAGTTAATGACTTTGCAACTGTCTCGGAAATACTAACAAAAAAACTTTAGTACTAGCGAGAATAATTATGATTTCAAATCAGTGAACTTTTTAAAATAACTATGTTAATTAACTGCTAGAAAACATTGTTGCTACTGGATTACAGTCTAAAGATCCATAACATAGCTTTAGGGTTATATAGTGATTTTATGCGTACGATTCTCTAATTAGCGATCGCTACAAATATCCAAGAACTACTATACTTGCAAGGAAAGATAAGCGATGGAAAACTAAAAAATAACTTCAACTAGTCAGCGCGATCGTGGTTTATGAGAATACTTAATTAGATTAATTTTTCAGGAACTTATTATCACTTACCACAGTCGAATTAATATTTGGATAGATGACAGCAATATAGATGGCAGCAATACAATAGGAAGTGGCAAGGGTGAGATTTGAAAGGTGATAGAGTTTTAGGTATGTTATTAACCACGAGCCACGCACTTAAAGAATGGGCGGTTGCCGTTAACGCGCTTGAACAAGGCAAAACCATTGTGTTATTGCGTAAAGGCGGTATCCGTGAAAGTGGCGGACGGTTTCAAGTCGATCGCGATGAGGTTTTGCTTTACCCCACATACGAACACCAACAGCCCGAATTACTCAAGCCTGAGTATGCTAAGCAAGTAACTCCAGTAACATCCGGTTGGCATCCAGATACGATTCGGATTGGTAGTTGGGCAAAGATTACTGATATTGTGCCAGTAGTTGATGAGACAATTGTGAAGGCTTTGCTACCGTTTCATATTTGGAATGAAACATTTATTCGCGATCGCCTGAAGTGGAAACCCAGTCAACCCGTGTATGTCTTACTTCTGCGGGCTTATAAGTTATCACAAGTACATCAAATTTCCTACCGCGCTGAATATGGCGGTTGCAGATCGTGGATCGATTTAAATGAAGCGATCGATCTCGAAGCTGCTACACCAGTTTTGGATGATGCTACCTACAAGCAAAAAGTTTCAGAAATTCGGAATGCGATTGACTATTTACCACGTCCGAAGCCAGTTCCCCGCGAAACTTTCGACCACAGTAACAATTCTCCTGTTTGACTTCCTGCTACCAATTTTTGCCCTTGGGGATGCCAAGCTAAGCAAGATAACCCATCAGTTGCATCGTCGATTAACTGGGCGATACGTCTGGCTTTTTGCCACAAACACAGCCAGCCATCAGTTGCTACCGAAGCTAGAAGCAGACTACCAGGCTGAAAAGCGATCGCCTGTACGATATCCGTATGTCGCTGCAATAACCTACTATCCCAGCCTAAATTTTCATCCTCTAATTTTTCCCACACGACAATCCCTTCGACACTAGCTGAGGCGAGTAGCGGTGCGTCTTGTTGTGTATTTGACCAAGCTAGATGACGAATCTTACCAGGAAAGCCCCGCATCACCCAAGGATGGGGATTGCCCCATTCTAAAACTGTAATTGTCCGATCCATATTACCAGAGGCGATGTACTTGCCATCAGTTGACCAAGCGATCGCCAAGCTTGCCGATGGTATATCTATAATGTACGGGTCGTCATCCCAATCAAGAGCATTCCACACTTTTGACCCTTGATAACCTGCGATCGCAAGATACTGCCCATCGGGATGCCAATCTATTCCTAATACAGAAGAATTCTCAAAATTTAGGGTGACAGTAATCTCTTCCGTATTTGCATCCCACACTTGAACATAGCGCCCTAAGCTAAAAGCCAGTTGATTGCTTTGGGGATTCCAAACCAACTTATCTACCCATGCAGGGGCGTTCTCCAAAGTAGCAATTAATTTTCCTTCTCGCCAGCGCCATATTTTTACTCGTCCATCCTGCCCCCCCGTAGCCAGAAATTGCCCGTCGTGGGAGAAGGTGAGACAATCCACCGATATACTGTGATGCGCTTGCAAGGGAACGATCGCTTCCCCATCCCACAGCACTACTTCTCCCGCCGCATCGCTAGCAGCAATCTGCCCGTCAATCGACCACGCGATCGCCGTGATGTAATCTTCTAAAGTTGTACGTGCTTGAAGTTCAAATAATTGGGTGCTAGTTGCAGGAAATTTCATAATTTAGGTAGTTGGTAATGGGTAATGGGTAATGTGTAATTGGTCACTCTTCACTCTTCACTCTTCACTCTTCACTACTCACTACTCACTACTCACTACTCACTACTCACTTAAACCAAACAAGCACGGAAATCTTCTTTGAGTTTGTCTGCGTCTAAGTTGCGACCGATAAATACTAATTCGTTTTTTCTTTCGTCGTCAGATTTCCAGGGGCGATCGCGAGTTCCGTCAAATAGCATATGTACTCCTTGGAAGACGTAGCGGTGGTCGTCTCCAGCAATACTTAGAATCCCTTTCATGCGAAAGATATCGGGTTCCTGAGTTTGCAACAAGTAGGATAGCCAATCGTTCAATTTTTGCATGTCGAGAGTCCCAGATTCAACTATGGCAATGGAACCTACTGTTTCATCGTGTTCGTGGGCATCTTCACCTAAAAAGTTTGGATCGATCTCTAAAGCGCGTTTGAGATCGAAGGCTTGCACTCCTAAGAGTGCATCCATACCTAATTCAGAGTTGCGGGTGTGATAAATTTTGGCGATCGCATTCATGCCGCGAATTCGTCGTTCTAATTCTGCTAACTCTGCTGCTGAGACTAGATCGATCTTATTAAGCAAAATCACATCAGCAAAAGCAATCTGTTCTTGGGCTTCATCTGCATCCCAGTGCTGCCAAATGTGTTTGGCATCTACTACCGTCACTACAGCGTCTAAAGATAGCTGGGTTTGCATATCTTCGTCTACGAAGAACGTCTGAATCACGGGTGCAGGATCGGCTAACCCAGTAGTTTCGATTACCAAATGGTCAAATTTATCGCGTCGCCGCATCAAGTTACCAATAATCCGAATCAAGTCGCCACGCACGGTACAGCAGATGCAACCGTTATTCATCTCAAAGATTTCTTCATCGGCATCTATTACCAATTGGTTATCAATTCCTACTTCCCCAAACTCATTCACAATTACGGCAACTTTCTTGCCGTGTTCGTGGGTGAGGATGCGATTGAGTAACGTTGTCTTACCTGCGCCAAGATACCCCGTCAGTACGGTAACGGGAACTACGTCGTTCGATGCTGTAGCTACCATAGTTCGATTTGTTGACTCTATATAGAATGATAACCATTCTTGTAAAATTTTACAGATTTACGCTACACAAACATCAATCCGATTTTTTGTCGTTATGGCGATCGCACCGATCTGTACCAATTCGGCAAATGTTGGCAACAGATCACCCCACCCGCCTAACGGCACCCTCCCCTTGCCAAGGGGAGGGCTGGGGAGGGGTTTTATCTATGTGTTGCATTCTTTTTTCAAATTGGTATGCACCACCCAGAATTTGCGCCATCAGTATTGGAGCGAGTAGTAGCCTAGGCTGCAACGACTTAAAATCAAATTTAGGCAGGCGATCTGAATCTCTATAGCAGATTGAGACAAGGATGCAAGACTTGACTTATTTTCAGATTTAAGCAAGGCGATCGCTGCTAGGATTTTCTATGAGGAATTTAGTTAAACTAGGTTCTAGAGGAAAAATTGTTTTCAAAAAACAAGACAACAAAGATAAAATTAAGAAAACAAGTCAAGACTTGGAAATCAAAAAGAACAAATATAAGTTTGCCATACATTATTTCAATAATTTATTTACCTTATGATAAAAGTTACATGTTAATCGTGCGTACAAAAAGATGAGAAGACCTTAAATAAAACAGTAAATTTCAAAGTAAACGACGAAATTAAGCTAGTAGCTGTAGCTTTTTAATGTCTTCTTTTATTAAGATCTTCCGCTCGGCGATCGCAAATATCCATCTCTAGCAAGATTGACAATACAATTTAAATCCAAGATTTTATTATTGGCAAATAATTAAATTCTAAGTCTCAAACAACAAATTAAAATTAAAACCTGAAAAATCAAACCTAAAAATGCGGAAAACAATCGATGCTAGCTTAAAGGAATGTAAGTGATGAGCGACCGTATGTCCACAGGCATTTCGGGCTTAGACGAAGTGCTGAATGGTGGATTAATTCCAGTTCGAGCTTATCTGGTGCGAGGAGGACCAGGCGCGGGCAAAACAACGCTGGGACTCAGTTTTTTGACTGAGGGGGTTGCCAGGGGTGAAAAGTCGCTGTATATCACCCTAGGAGAACCCCCAGAGCAAATTCGTACCAACGCCGAGCGCATAGGCTTTGATACTCAAAAAATTACTTTCCTCGACCTTAGCCCAACATCCGACTTTTTTAGCCAAGTCCAGACTTACGATATTTTCTCTGCGGCAGAAGTCGAAAGAGAACCAATGACGCAACAGATTGTAGAGCAGGTGCAAAGTTTACAACCCCAAAGGGTGTTTTTGGATGCAATGACTCAGTTCCGCTACTTATCTAGCGATGCGTTTCAGTTTCGCAGGCAAGTATTGTCGTTTTTGCGGTTTTTGTTAGAACAAGGCGCAACGGTGCTGTTCTCTTCCGAAGACAGCCAATCCGCACCAGATGATGATTTGCAGTTTATGAGCGATGGGGCGATTCATCTGTACCAAAACTTAGAGGAGCGCAGCATCAGCGTCACCAAGTTTCGTGGCTCTGACTTTCGAGCTGGTTTCCACTTTATGCGCTTGACCGACCGAGGTATGGAAGTCTTTCCTCGCCTCCAACCCGAAGTATACAAGCGAGAATTTAAGCTAGAGGTGATTCCTTCAGGAGTGCCAGACTTAGACGAACTAATGCGTGGTGGATTAGAGCGGGGAACAGTAACGCTACTAACGGGTCCCACTGGAGTTGGAAAGACGACAATTGGACTCCAATTTATGAAAGAAGCCGCCGGACGGGGGGAGCGGTCGGTTGTCTATATGTTCGAGGAACCAGTTGACATCATGTTGCAGCGTTGCGAAGCCATTAACATTCCAGTTTATGCCATGATGCAGCGACAAACGCTTTCCGTCGTTCCAGTCGAACCACTCAACCACAGCCCTGATGAGTTTGCTAATATGGTGCGGCGTGAAGTAGAGCAAAACAAAGCTCGAATTGTCATGATTGACAGCGTTTCTGGCTATCGAGTCGCTCTGCGCGGTGAGGAGTTAGTCACTCACCTGCACTCCCTTTGCAAGTATCTGCAAAATATGGGAGTGACGGTGATTTTGGTGAATGAAACCGAAAGTATTACGGGCAACTTTCGGGCTACGGAAGTCGGCATTAGCTACATGGCGGATAATATCGTTTTTCTACGCTACTTAGAGATTAAAGGCGAACTCCGCAAGGCAATTGGAGTGCTGAAGAAACGGTTGTCTGATTTTGAAAAAACCTTGCGAGAGTTAGAAATTTCTCGTTATGGTATCAAAGTTGGGCAACCCTTAATTCATTTACGCAACATCCTCAGCGGCATTCCAGACTGGATTGAAAAAGACGGTCAACGGTGAAAAGCCGATTATTTCAGGTATAGAATTTAGAATTGCCACTGCCGCAACTTAGAGCTGCTGGCTCAGTTTTTGAGATTAACTGTTAATTATGAGTCGAATTCTACTGCTGCTCGAACATCAAAATAACTGCCGCTTACTAGCAGAATGGCTAGCGACTCGTTATGCAGTCATTTTACCGGAAGTAGCAGCAAAGGAGATCGACCTCACGTATTTGCATTCGCAATCCTTTGACTTATGCATTCTCGATGCCAGAGCATTAGACCATTTTTGGGACTGGGTGCAAGCGAAAAGAATAGATGCCAAACCCGTGTTGTTGCCTTTTTTGCTCGTAACTGCCCGTCAAGACGTAGGATATGTGACGCGGCATTTGTGGCAAAGTGTTGATGAATTAATTTCCAAACCAATTGAAAAAGTAGAGTTGCAGGCGCGAGTAGAAATTTTACTGCGATCGCGCCAACTTTCACTTCAACTTCAGGCAGCAAATCAGCAACTTCAACAACAAATAACTGCCCGTCAGCAAGCCGAAGCGGGCAAAGAACGAGCAATTTCCGCCCAGCATCGAAGCGAAGCTAGATTTCAGCGTTTAATTGACTCTAACCTAATTGGCGCGATCGCCGCCGACATCGACGGTAACATTACAGATGCCAACGATGCCTTTTTAGCAATGGTAGGTTACACCCGCGAAGACTTGGTACGGGGCAAAATTCGTTGGGATGAGATGACTCCACCAGAATATCGCGATGTAGATCGAATGGCGATCGAGCAGTTGAAAACAACGGGTGTTTGTACTGCTTTTGAGAAAGAATTCATTCGTGCTGATGGTAGGCGAGTTCCGGTACTTATAGGAGTTGCTGTTATAGAAACTTCTGCCCAATTAAATTGCGCTGCTTTTGTCCTTGACATGACACAGCGCCAGCAAGCAGAAGCAGAAATTCGTAATGCTTTAGAAAAAGAACGCGAACTGAACGAACTGAAATCTCGCTTTGTCTCAATGGTTTCGCATGAGTTTCGCAACCCACTAAATTTGATTTCTGGAACAGCTCAATTGCTCGCGCGCAGCAATGACAAACTAACTGCACAGAAAAAACAAGAATTGCTCCAACGCCAGAAAGCAGCAGTCAATCGACTGCTAGAACTTTTAGACGACGTGCTAACAATCGGTCGTGCCGAAATTGGTAAATTAGAGTTTAACCCAGCTCCGCTTGAGTTAGAACCATTTTGCCACCAATTGGTGACAGAAATGCAAATTGCGGCACAAGAAGCATATACGATTACCTTCGTGTCTCCAGGTGAAGGTTCCATTGCCAAGATGGATAAAAAGCTCTTGCAGCAAATTCTGACCAATTTACTCTCCAATGCAATTAAATACTCACCTCAAGGTGGAACCGTCAGCCTTGAACTTATCCATCAAGCAAACAAGGCAATTTTTCGGGTGAAAGACCAAGGTATCGGGATTCCGGCTAAAGATCGGCAAAGGCTGTTTGAATCCTTTCATCGCGCTAGTAATGTTGGTGGTATTCCTGGTACTGGATTGGGACTAGCAGTCGTCAAGCAGGCGGTAGAATTGCATCAAGGCGCGATCGCGGTTGAGAGTGAAGTGGGAGTTGGAACTACATTTACAGTTACTCTGCCGATGGATCGCTAGAGTAGGAAAGGTAAAACGATCTCTGCTAGTTCGGTAGCATACTCTTCGTACAAACCCAGCGAACCTGGTAGTGTTTTTGTCTGTACTCCTGGTAAAGTTGCCAAAGCCTCCATTTCTGCCCGTGACTTTGGTGGAGACTGTTCCCCAATCGCAACTAACACGGGTATAGATCCTTGAAACCAATTGAGGAAATCTTCGCGTTGCTGCACTGGATCTAAATTACCAGTTACGAAAGCAGCTGGAGCAAATCGCGCCCCTGGCTGTTGGGTAATTTCCCATTTTTGTTGGATAAAATCGTCTGTTAGCTTCGTTTTGTCAGCATAGACATGACTGCCATACATATAGCGCAAAAAGCCAGGTGTGGTATTCATCTTATACAAAGCTTGACCGAGAACAGGCGATCGCACGGCTTGCCTCACCGTACCAGATACCCGTTTGTTGACACCCATTACTGTCAAAGGACCCCGCCAAGTAGGTGCGACGAGGACAATTTTAGAGAAAGCTTGCGGTTGAGTGACTGCCAGTTGCATGGCATAACCAGCAGCATGACCAGCAGCAACAACCATAATCGGAGTTTTAAACGTACTATTAACAAAATCTTTCAACAACTGCTGATATAACTCAGGGCGATAGTCGAGTGGAAGGCGAGACGATACGCCAAAGCCAATCCAATCAATAGCTACAGCTTGAAAATGCGGAGATAACAGCTTTGCTAGTTGCGCCATTTCTCCTCTAGTAGAAACGGTACTGAAAGCAGGTAAGAGTAGAACGGGTGTTCCTTGTCCCAAAGTTTCATATACCAACTTTAGAGGTTGTCCTTGCCAAGACCAGGGAAATTCGCGCACCTCGCCACCCATAACGCTAGTTAGTATGGTAGCGGCTAGATCGGTCGATTGGGCAATAGTCATAAGACAAAATACTAAAAACGATTCTCAACACCTCTATTTTAGAGGGGAGTGGGGAGTGGGGAGTGGGGAATGAGGGGCGATCGCGTTTTTAGATTTCAGCAAATTTTTTTGAACGCAAGAACTTGTAGAAGCGGGTTCACTTAAAACACTATTTATACAGAAAAATTCCGGTTAAGATTCGCGATCGGGATGTTACAAGGAAAAATCCTATATAATTCTCCCATGAAGGGTAGTTATACGGAAAAAATCGGTACAACACCCGAATAGGGATGTAAAAAAGAAATTTTCTATATATTTAGACGAGAGATAGCTGTAATTCTCGATCTATCTCGCTCTAGAAAAAGAATATACAGAAAATTTTCGTATAATAAATAGTTAAATGCCTATATCTTGGTGAGGAGAGCAGCCTCCAAGTCTCCTTTCTAGTTCCTTTAGCTCTTGCAGAATAAAGTTATATTCTGGGGCAATATAGAAGCGAAAGTTATGGAGTTGCCCCTTGACCTCATTCAGCGACTATAAAACCAGAGCCTCTCAGTACATTACTTTCATTGATTCAGAGTTTTATCCAGATTACCTTGATGAAGCGAGAATTATTTATGGCAGTGTCATAGAGCAATTTGCCGAATTAGCTGACACAGCTAACAGTTCTGCTGAATTGCTTTTAAACATTGTAGAAAAACCCAACCCGTCTCGAACTCAGTTGCTACGAGTTTTTCGTAAGTACGTATCACCCGATACTTCTGTTGAGATGTTGAAGGTCAAGAAGAAAATTCCAAGCATCATCAACGATTACGGACATAGATTTAGAGATATAGAGGAAGTTAGAGCAAACTTAGCAAGTCGCCCAAATCCTGATGAAGCTCTGATGGCTATTCTAATGGAGTACAAAAGTCGTGGGCAAAAGGGATATGAGCTAACAGAAGCATTCTTTTTGTGGTTTGAGTTCAATTTTGGTTCAGAATATTTGATTCAAGGTCCAGTACGTGCTGGAAGAGATGTAATGCTCGATGAGGTATTGAAAGATTGGGATGCAAAAACGCCGGCAGATATTCTCATTTCTCGTAATGACGAAACACCACTGGTGATAGGTTTTGCCCGATACGATTCAGATCGAGGAGGATCGCAAGAGGACGATCGTACAGGTGGAAACAGAGATAAAGTAACTGATATTCTTCGATATGCTGACACGCATGAATTACCATTAAAAGTATTTTTTCTAAACGATGGTCCGGGACTTACACTTGGCTCTATGTGGAATGACTATGCTGCCCTAGAGAACTATGGTAAAGGCAGAGTAATGGTATGCACTCTAAAGATGCTGGACGAGAGATTCACCAAAGATTGGCTTGAAAGTTGAGTTTACTATGCCACTCGCTGACTGAGGCTTCTGGAATATGCTGTAGATCTGGTGCGATCTCAAAATATACATCAACCCCACTACGCAGTATTCTATTAGTGTCTAATAGAGATTCTTGTTTTATTTGAGTTCCATCAGAGTTAACAAAATCACCCATTACCTCAGTACCTCTAGCTAAGCGATGAATTGTCGTTTCTATTGCAAGTGGAGAATTATCTATCGCTATCCATTGCCTTCCTAGTTCTTCTGCAACAGCAATCGTTGTACCACTACCAGAAAATGCATCTAGCACTAAATCATCCTTATTGGAAGAGGCAAGGATAATACGCCTTAGCATTTCTAAGTTTTTTTCAGTTGGATAACCTGTAATCTTAATATTTTGATTATGAGCGTCTTTAAAGTCAAGCCAAATATCTTGCACTGGAATTCCCTTGCTGCTATCAAAATAAACTTTCCGTCTAGGATTACCTGTTGGCGACCAATAGATCTCACCTCTTGTGTCCATTTCATCTAGAGTTTCGGGCGTATACTGCCAATGCTTACCACGAGGCGGGAGCATTCCTCGCCAAGGTTGACCAGTAGCACCATTTCTTGTTCCAGGTGCATGAATGGGAACCTTTTTGTAACGTCTTCCAGTTTCCTCTTCTACGTACTGATATTCCTTTTTAGCCGTAATATCTGTCCAAGCTTCAAATGCTTGATTCCAAGCATAGCTCTCACTTTTTGTGTAGAACAAAATGTAATCCGATATATTCCCATATTGTTTACGAGTATAGTTTTTGGGATTACACTTCTTTCTCGTAATCCAATTCCGAAAGTTTTTAGAGCCAAAGATCTCATCCATCAAAATTTTGATAGGAAAAGCCATGTTATCATCCAGATGGATATAGATTGAACCATCATTAGCTAATAAATCTCTAAGTAAAATTAGCCTATGACGGAGAAACTCTAGATAATCAGCTCCATCAATTATATCGTGATATGCATGGCTTTGTTTTCTAGATTCAAAACCAGAACCTGTAGCATATGGTGGATCTATGTAAATTAATTTAATTTTTCCTGCAACATTAGTATCATTCAATAAATTCCTGAGAACCCTTAGATTCTCACCGTAAATTAGTCGATTTCTAGGGTGTTTCTCCACGCTAATAACGCAATTTAACTCTGCTGAAGAGACATTCAAAATTTCCTCAACTGATAGCTTTCCTTCATATTCCAGCCTGAAAGGTATTCCGCTTCCATTCCTCGAAGTACCGTTACGTTTGAGTTTGCCTGGTATACCTGTAGCCATCTAAGTGTCCGATTCTTCCTGATAATTTTGACTTTGACTTTCGAGAAATTCGTCGAAATCCTGCTTGCGAACTCTCAAGATTTTTGGTCCTACTTTCGTAGTTTTTAATCGATTAGATGAAATCCACCGTTGCACAGTTCTCTGATGCACTCGAAGAATTTCTGCTATTTCGCTAGTGGTTAAAAACTGTTCGTTGTTTCCACTGCTGTCTTGCTCTTGTCGCTCTTGTCGCATAAGTCGTATTTGTCGCATTATACTCTGGAAGTACTTGTGTTGCGACTGTCGCATTTGTCGTTTTAAAACAAGGATACTTGCAATATGTAAAGTTGCACTACACTCACACGGCATCTAACAACTCCTATGCACCCGACCGATGAGAGGTTGCCTATGGGCGCTTAAGGTTGTCTGCAACCGCTGTATTTTACCGTTAGACTGCGCCAACCACTGTGAGAGTATAAGTTTTGAGCGAACTTGAGCGATCGCTATGACAAAAAAGTGAATTCTGTCTAGTAAAGCAGATCGGCAAGTTTAATGACATTCATGTCTTAACAAATTATCACCTATTAAAAATAAAAATCCACTAGAAGGGGAATCGCTGGCAAAGTTAAGAGAGGTTTTCCCTTGGCAAGATACATTCGATGAAACGATTTCTTCAATGCGATCGTTCTCAATTCAACGAGATGAATCGGCTGTAGCACCACAAACGTCAATCGATAGTTAACGCAATATAAACTCTCTACGTTGTGGCAGGGCGATCGCTTACAATTGCTGTGTCAATCGGCACATCATCGATCGCACTTCCAACTCAGCTTAGTCTATCGATTTTGTCTCCTCAATTTAGTTCTAGAGGAACTAGGGTGTGTCATCAATTGAGCCAGATGACGGAAGCAGCGAGGTAAATTGC
>ERZ1066118.1041-NODE-1041-length-19807-cov-10.289591_pt1 | contig 19807 bp, 13 predicted proteins | sample MGYA00382765_ERZ1066118 | MGnify/ENA primary metagenome ERZ1066118 (study PRJEB33369, sample SAMEA5778348) | biofilm metagenome | biome: Industrial cooling water; feature: Water cooling tower basin; material: Biofilm | place: United Arab Emirates | collected...
TCGGACCGGCGCCAGAGCACGATGACGACGGGCAGGTTGGAGCCGCGCCAATAGTCCAGGTCGACCTGTCTGATGAGATAGCTGAAGCCAGTATCCGTTTCCGCGGCGTAGCGACCTTCAGCGGTCGCCTTCACCTGCACCGCTATCATCTTGGCGAGCGGTTGGCCCCTGTCCATGACCTCGGCTATGCCGTCGATACCAGCTTCGAGCGGCGAGCGCCCGTCGAACTGGAAGCCCATGGAGAGAAAGCGATGCCTCACCGCGGTCTCGCCCATCGCGCCCAAAACCTGATTGTCCGTGATCCGCTTCGGCATGATGTCCATATAGAACAGGTGGTGAACTTCCCCAAGGTTTCGACGACGTTTTCCCCGCTAGAAGGCTGGGATAGTTGGGGCCGCTGGTCGCTCCGTTGAGAATAGGCTAGGTTGGCGACATGCCCCGTAGCTGGACCAAGACCGAAGCGTTTGAGCATTTCGGCACCCGACTGACCAATACCCGCTGGAGCTGGTCTGGAATTTCCGATGATGGCCAGGTGGTCGCGCTCGTCCTTTGGCAGGACGCAGTTAAGGGTCGCGACGGCAAGCTGGTCTACAGGGACGACGAGGATCTCGATGCAGAGTGGCGCCAACGCCCCGGGCACGCCGAGCGTATCCGGCATCTCGCGCACTGCAGGGACGAGCTTGAGGGGCGTTTCCGCGCCATCATCGCGCGCGCCGTCGACAAGAATGCCGATCCACGCGACATCGCCTCGTGCCATCCGCAGGAAGGGGTCTGGTGGCAGCTGGATCATTTCGACGAGGAGAGCGGCGCGTTTACCGCCCATGCGGTGCGAGAATAGCGTCGGCTTGTCCTGATCAGCTGCCCGGTTAAGCTAGGCCGCTCTCATTTCGGGTCGGCCTTCGAGCGGGAAAGCGGAACTGCCGGGCGTCCAGAAGTCCGTATGGTCGAAATGACTTGCGTAGAATTCCCGCGCCAGGGTGGCCCGGATGCGTTGCCGTGTGTCGGGACGTTCCACCGCGAAGTCGAGCGCGCCCAGCTTATCCATGAAGTAGCCCGCGGGAAGAAGACGCCGGTCGGCAACCACCTTGGCAAGGTCATCCAGCGACAGTGCCGGAATTCCCATCGCCGGCATCTCCCCGAAGAAGTCCTGGTCGTCGATGTCGACCGTCGGGAGTTCGACTTCGTCGATCGTGCTGCCGATCATTTCCTCGACGTCGACCGATCCGCCGGCCAAGGCGATGGCTCCGATTTCCTTGCTCACCGCAGAGAGGATGGGCTGCAATCCGCCGACCATGTCCTCGAACAGTTTTATCCTGCTGGACAGGGCGCAATAGACTTCGGTTTCGACCGTGTCCTTGTAGTGCAGGTTGATGATGCGAATGTCGTCGAACCGCTGGCCGAGGCGATCAATGCGGCCGATGCGCTGCTCGACCCGCATCGGGTTCCAAGGCATGTCGTAGTTGATGAGGGAGCCGCAGAACTGGAAGTTGAGGCCCTCGGCAGCGGCGTCCGTGCAGACGAGGATGTCTCCTTTTCCTTCCCGGAACCGCTTTTTGATGTCGGCTCTCGACACCCACTTCCATTCGCCGTCCGGTGTCCTTACCTCGCCGCCCCGGCCGGAGAAGCAAAGCACTTCGCGCCCGGTCTCGTCAGCCAGCCAGTCGCGCAGACCGTCCATGGTGTCCGTATAGCCAGTGAAGACCATCGTCTGGTCGTAACCGTCAGCCTTCAGCTGGGCGAGTTCGTCCCGTAGGGCGCGCGCCTTGGTGTCGACTGGCAGCTTCTCCACGTCGGCGAGGATTTCTGCGATCCCGCCGGCCTCGAAGATCTGCCGCGCCTGCCGTTCTTGCCGCTCAAGCTCCTCCGCGTCGGTCTCTTCGCCGCCTTCCTCAAGATCGAACTGGTCATCGACGACGTTGCGCTCGAGCCGACCCTGGAGACTGCTCGCAAGCGCGGCGAAACTCGAGGAGAGGCGCTTACGGTAGATCGTGAGTATGAAGCCGACCGCATTTCGGCGCGACTGGTCTGCCTGTGCGTAGGTCGTGCGGAGGAAGTCCTCGACCCTGTGGTAGATGTCGCGCTCCGGCGCCTCCATTTCGATAAAGCGATCCGCTACCTGGCGTGTGGCGATGCGCGCGTCGAGTTTGCCCTCGGCTTGGTAGCGGCGAAGCAGCGCACGTGTGTGCCTGGACATGAGCGCTGCGACTGGCGTCCAGCGCTTCATGATTCGGACTGCGGCCTGCCTGTCCTCTGCCGAGAGCCTTCGCCGCGGGATCGACGCTTGGCCACGCAAGGCCGAGAGTATTCGCCGGGCCCGCAGCCGGGACAGCGGTCCAGTCGCCTCGCCGCCCATGCGCGCGCCTGTCTCATCGTCGAGCGCGCCATGGAATGCTTCGGTTGCCCGGAACAGGCGAGCGCACTCCTCGAAGCCGTCCACCGCAACAACTGGCTGCGAGAGCGTGTCGAAGTAGCGTTGATAGGAGGCAGCGTCCCATTCGGGCGGAAAGCCGAGGAGCGACAACAGGTCGTAAAGCTCCATCGCGTGCGTTTGTAGCGGCGTTGCGGTGAGCAGCACCAGACCGGACACCCGTTCCTTCAGATCGCGGAGAAGGCGCATCAGCATATTCGGTTCGACGCGGTCGCGACTGCGCTTGCAACGCGCGTGATGAGCTTCGTCCACCACGACAAGATCCCACGGCTCCGCCTCGAGAAGTTCCGGCCTTCGGTCTCGCCGACGAGCGAGGTGGCTGGACATGATGACGAAAGGCTCAGTAGTCCATTCGCCGCGCGCCACCGGCGTTTCCGTGTAGCTTTGGGTGAAAGCGTCGTATCGCCGCATGCAGGAGCCGTCGTAGATCGGCCAGTCGATCGCGAACTTCTCGCGCAACTCGGCCTGCCATTGCGTGCATACGTTGGCCGGAGCCAAGATTATGGCGCGTTTCAGTCGACCGGCCAACCACGACTGCCTGATCAGCAAGCCGGCTTGGACGGTCTTCCCCAGGCCTACCTCGTCGGCGATGAGCAGGCGTGGCACGTGAGGCGCCGTGTCACCATACATGCGCAGGAACGCGCGTCGTTGATGAGGCCACGCGATGAGGGGGCTCGTGGCCTCGCCGACCCAGACGTCGCCACTGCTGTCGCTCGCCGCCGTGCGGATGTGATGCCAGAGCTTCTCGCGCAAGGCGTCTACGTCTTCGAGATTGGCCGGATCGGTTTCCGGCTCCGACACGGGAAGCTGGTCGCCGTCCTGGAAGCGCTTCAGTCTCGCTGGCAGCTCGTCGTCTGGGGGCAGGAATCGCAAGAGATCGTCGCGCAGCGCTGTTGGGAAGTCGTAGATGCGCGACTTGGTGGCCTTGTCCTCCCAGTAACAGCGGAAGGATTCCTCCTCTGCATCCACATAGGCGACGGCTGGACCATAGGACGTGAAGACGTTGAACGTCTCGCTGTTGTGCATCCAGCCCTGCACGGTTTCGTTGATCGAGCCAACGAAAGCGAGCCGGTCCCCGGTCTTGTCTTCGACGATTCCTGCTTTTTCATGGAAGATGGAATTGCCTTCGGTGGGTCGCCGGCGTTCGTCGCACGGGACCGCGAGCTTCACTTCGAGCAACTGGCGACCGACCATCCAGGCGAGTAGTTCCAAGGCTTCGCGGTCGGTTACCGACACGTCGTCGGCAAGACTGAGTTCCGCCTTGCGACCGAAAACCTCCTCCATTGCCATGCCGCGTTCGATGGCATCGACCTCGTCCTGACCGAGCGTGCAGCCGACGAGCAGCCGCATCTTCCCGTTGTTGAGGATGAGGTGCTCCAGCCCACGTGCGGCGAGCGCCAGACTGCCGGCCCGGAAGTAGCCGGTGGTCCTGTCGTAGCGGATCGCGCTCGACAGGACGGGCACGTAGAAGCGCGAGACGAGATCCCCGTCTTCGCGGTTGTATTTGATCTGCCAGTTACGGTCGGACAACAGCATACGTAGGCCTGAGGCTACTGCCCAGAAGGGGGAGGAGGAGGAGGAGGAGGAGGAGGAGGAGGAGGAGGCGGTGGCGGCGGTGGCGGCGGTGGCGGGGGGATGCGCGGTGGCGCACCGATGCCACGTTCTTCGTAGCCTCCGGGATGAGCTTTATTCACATGACACTCCAAAGGTTGAGGCTGGCGAATGCCGCGATCGCAATCATGGCCGAGGGGAAGGTCCAGAGGGCAATGCAGTTGGCGATATCGAGGATCTTGCTCCCGACGTCGGCAGCATCATCATGAATCTGCGCTATGCGTCGGATGCCGTCTTTGTGCGCCGCCTGGAAGCTCCATGTCAGGGCGACAAGCCCGATGGCGTTCAACGCCCAGCCGACGAGGAGCACCCAGACGAATTCGATCTCGTCCGCCGGCCGAACATCGCCCATGAAAGCGATCGAGGCGGTAAACAGCACCGTGTGTCCCAGCGCGATGAACGCATCGCGCTGACTGGCGTTGGCGCTGAGGGCGGCGGTGATGGCTGCCACTTCCTCGCGCTTCTGATCGTCCGTTCGCGTCATTCGGCAGCCATCAGTTCGCGATACAATTCGAGCTGCTGCGGCTCGTCGATGTCGCCTTCGTAGGCGATCCTGCGCAGCTTCTCGAGAGCGTCGAAGTCGTCGGCGGCAGGCTTCACAGCCTTGTCCGCTTCGATGCCGGAGAACGTCTTGGAAGGCGGGAGAACTTCGAGGAGCGCTTCCAGCGCCACCTTGAAATCATCCTCCTGCGCGACACCCGCCGCCTCGAGCATTTCAACGGCCGCCTCGGCTCCGCGAACCCGCAGCGTGTTCGCCGCATGGTGGAGAGCATCGATCATGCCGCGTTTGCCATCGGCAGGTCCGATCGCCCCCTTGGCGACGCGAGTTGCCGAATCCCACAGCTTGATCTCGGAGGTCTTCTTCTCCGCAAGGCGCCCGATGATCTGCTCTTCCAGATCCACCCCAACGGCCCGTGCAAGTCGAAGTGCCTCGTCGTAGGGAAAGGACACCGCCTTGAAGGAGTCCCAGGCTAGCACGTAGAACGCCGTCGGCCCGTCCATGTCGCTCTGTGCCTTGACCGAAGCCAGCTGCGCCAGCCGCCACGACTTCACCTCGCGGCGGGCAGCGTTCAATGCGTCCTCAGGGCGGACGGCATAGGGGTCGAACTCCTCGAACATGTCACCCTGCGAACGGCGCTTCCGTTTGGGTTCGGGTGCGGGTGTGCCGCGGGTCAGTGGCCAATGGCGCGAAAATGCTTCGAGCGCAGGGCCGAAACTGGCGAGGTAGAGGTCTACACCCTGGATGCCAGCCGCCTGGAACTCTCCGACCCGAGATCGCACGGCCTTGGCGACCTCGGGCTCGACGTCCTCCCAGTAAACCGCCTCCTCCTGAGCTTCTTCTCGGGGTCGGCAGACGAGGAAGATGGTCGAGTTGGCGGCCGCCTTGTCCTTGATATGGAGCGACCCGGACGCTTCGGTGTTGACCGGCCACGATGCGGTGATGACGAAGCCAGCGTCCATCAACGACATGGCGAGCGCGTCCCAGGCGCCGGTGTCCTTATGCGTGAACATCACCGTCATGATGCCGTCGTCCTTCAAGACGCGCCGGCATTCGGCGAAGATGCCCTCCATCTTCATGCGGTAGTCGTCGTCAGCTAGACGAGCCATGCCCTTCTGACCCTTGAAATGGGCCTTGTTGGCGACGGCCTCGGCGTCCTTGTCGGCAAGACGGCGGGTAAACAGTTCGGGGACAACGAGACCTGCTGTGCGCTTGAGCCAGACGTAGAAGAAGTCCGACAGCTCGGCATACATGACATTGGCACCGTAGGGCGGATCCATAATAATCGCATCTATAGACCCGGAGCCAATGTGCGGCATTGACGCTCCTGACTCATTGGTGATCGAGATCGTGCCTTGTTGCTCAGATGCTTTTTCGAACAAGTCGCCGCTATGCGCGCCGACCATTCCGATTAGCTCCTTCAGCGCTTTATCTGTGGCTGCAATTGCCCAATCCATGCCCATATTGTCGATTAACAGGGCCATTTCAGCATACGACCATTTGAACGCAAAGTCATGACGGTCAAATACAGAGCGCATAGTAACCGCATTAACGTTCCAGCTGGATAACCTCGCGTTCCAATTCAACAGCTTGTCCAATGCCATGGACAAGTAGACATAAGCTGCTGATCTCGCGGGGGTTAGATTTCCCAACGACTCATCTTCACTTACCATTTCCCGGAAGATTTCGACTCCCGAGCCATGTGCCAAAAGTTGGCGCGGGGAAAACATGTCGCGCCAGGTATCGACGCCGAAACGTCGTGCCTCTTCCGTTTTACTTCCTTCCGGCACCCGCTCGTTGGGTATGGCATCAATCGCCTCCCACTCTTGCAACTTCGCCGCGAGCCGTTTCGTAATGTCCCTGCTATTATCGTCTCCGTCGGTCGGTGCTCGATAGCCACGAACCCATTTGATCTTGTCCTTTCCAGTTTTCGTCTTGCTAATGACCTTCTGCTTATAGACCACAGCAAACATCTGGTCCCCCATCTGGCCAGATTGAGCTTGGCGCTTGATTTCATCACCGGAGATCGCGCGACCGCAGTCCTCATAGGGGCACGCGCCGTCGCCACCCGCCACCGTGCCCCCAGACTGTTCGTGCGCGCTATTGACGATTTCGAACGTGCAATGCCGATGCTCGTCCCCCGGTCCAGAGCCTTCATGCGGTCGAAGCCGGACGCCGGTCCCGTCGGGTGCAAGGCGCCAATTAGGAGACAGCGGAACCTTACCGGCGCAGTACGGGCAGGCAATGGTGCGCGCCCAAAGGAAAGAGGTCGCAACTTTGTCTGGTCCATCGGGCTGCGGGACGTAGCCCTCGAGGGCCCTTCCAATCCGAAGCCGAAACTCTGTGCTGACCTCGTGGAACTCCTCAATAAGGTGGCTTCCGTGCCGTTGTGGAAATTCGATCGTGGCCTTTTGCAGTAAGGCTGCCACCGGGTTGAGGTCGTTCCCGATCGCTGAAAACCCGAGCCGAATAGCCTCAAGTGGGATGGCACCGCCACCCGCCGTGGCGTCGAGGACGGTAGTCGCCGATCGATCTGAACCCGCCAACCTCTCCATTTCTTTCTCGCTGGGAGCGAACTTGAAAGCGCGTTCGTAGCCGTAGGGATCGTCAACACGCACCCCAGTCCGCTTAGCGCGATCGATCAAAGCAACCCCGCGCACCGGATCTCCATGGATTCCCAGCGCATGCTTGAATGCATCGCGATCCGCATCCTCGGGCAAAATCGATGCCAGCACGGCTGCTCGCGATGCTACTAGGGGTCTTCTAGCCCACCACACGTGCAACCGGTTAGGAGCCGGGAAAGGAGTCATCGGGGTGCGCTCGCGCACGCTCTCGATGCCCACCTCGGCGATGGGCAGCCAGCGCTCGATCAGGCGTTTCGTTTTCATCGCGTTTTCTTTCGTCTGATCAGCGCTTGGGCGCGGTGAGAAGGACGCGGAGTGCGTTGAGCACGCGCCGAGGGTTTTTGCGGTGGACGGCCATGCCGAGCCAATATGCGGCTTCTTCGCGGGCCATGCCTTCGATGCCCTCCGCAATATCGACCATCCGTGCTCGCGATCGCATTGGGGCGAGGACGCGTAGGAGGAGCGCGAGGCGCAGGGCCTCTTCCTCGCGGATGGGCGTGCGCATGCCGTCGATCGGCATGATGTCCAGGCGAACGCCCGCCTCCTTCAGCTTCTTGAGGATCCGGACCTGGTTGATCTCGAGGTTCCGCCCTGCGAGTCCGGCAACTCGCTGGGGCGCGAGGATGTGGGGACTGGCCGATGATGGCAGCTGCCAGATCTCGACCTGGAGTTCGTTCCCCTTGAGCCGCTTCGCCCGCACTTCGTAGGCCGGCTCGATGCTGGGCAAGTTCATTCGTTCTGCCCTGATTGCTCGGATTGCCATATTGTCATCCTTCCGCTGTCACTTCGACGAAAGCGGCAGCGGTGCCGAACTTCGTCAGTCTCTCGATGATCTTTTCGGGTTCGTCGCCGTCGAGGGCCAGGCCGTCAGCGAAAGCCAGGTCGATTGACGCCGACACGTTGCGCTCGGGTGCTGCTCGCAGCTGTGGTTCGATGTATTCTCTCGTCAGCTTCGCATCGCCGACAGTCCCATCGATGGTCATGGTGATGATCGACCGGTCCGCGGTTTCGAACTCAATGTTCGCGGTGGCCCGCCGCACGGCACCTGGGATGCTCTCCACGACCGCCAGCAGCATGTAGAAATGCGAAACCTCGAATGGTGTGATGGACAACCGCGACACGGAGCCGACTTTTGCCGAGCGGGCTTTCTGGAACACGGTGGTCAGGGCATCCTTCAGCACGCCTTCGCCGACGAACGTATCTCCGTCGGGCGACCGAGCGGCACCTCCAGCCGTCGTAGCCGTGCCGCCACCAGCGGCCTGGCCGTTTTCCCCTCCCGTGCCTTTCCCCGCGCCCTCTCCACCAGCGCCGGTCTGGCCATCACCTTTCGTGCCTGCATCGCCCTCAGGCTCCGTGGTTGGCGCAGGTCTTGGGAAGATTCCGTGGTCGCGCGCGTATTCGGAGGTGAAGACCATCGACGCGTCGTCGATGACGATCGAGGGGGATGGGTCCCCCTGGCCGGCGACCATGGTGTCACGGCGATAGACGAACACTCCGTCCGCGATGCCCTTGAGCACCAGCTTGCGGAACGGATCGTCGCCCACATGCATCGGCAGTGCCGGATCGCGGCGGAACTCGGCCCTGAGGTCTGCGGCGGTCATCTGTCCGCTGCGCTTCAGCGGCGTCCTGTCGCGCACGTATGACGGCTGGTCGGGCTGATCTTCGGGCTTCTTGAGCTTGCCGATATCCGACAGCTGGCGGACGATCTGCGTCTGCCCTGAGCCGGGACGCTCCGAAGCCGACGTCTGGTCGATGGTCGCGAGGTCGAGTGTGATCGACCCTCCCCCTAGCGCCGTGCGCGAAGGATAGAAAAGGTGCCGGTAACACTGCTGGATGGCGACGGCGATGTCCGCTTCGGAGCGCCTGGCGAGCTCGACGACCTGCGTCTGCTGATGCTCGGCAAGTTCGCCGATCCTGTCCGGTCGGCGCAGTTCCTGCAGGGCAAGGTGCCTCGAAATCGCATCGGTCATGCGCTTCGTGTTGCGTTCGTCGGCCGCGAGGAAGACCAGGTTGTTGCGCAACTGCCGGAGCCCGACGCCGTCCTGTCCCTTGCGCTGGTAGATCGTCGCGATGAGGTCGGGGACCTCGTCGACGCTGTTGCCGATGTCGAGCGCCTGATGGTGCACGAGCACGAGACGCGGCTTCCCATCACCCACGTCGTCGGGCACGTCGAAGGCGCCCGCGGGAAACGAGATCGTCTCGAATGAGCCGGTGTTGGAAGTGAAGATGTCCTTGATGCGGCTGTCGAGTTCTGACCGCATGGCGTCTGCCTCGATCCCGCGCTCCTCGCGTGCGATGATCTGGGTAAGGTTCGCCTCGGCGTTGAACCGCAACGGAGCGGTGGGACGGTCGTCGAGATACGCCGACCCCTGGATGAACGCCGTTTCGGCCGCGGCGATGAAGCTGAGATCGGCTTGCGGCGAGAGCATGGAGTATCGCAGGTGTGCGGGCGTCACCCCGCGCAGGTCGTTGTTGAACGCCATCGTGTGCACGAAGACGGTGCGCGCGATATAGCTGGCATAGGGAAGCAGACCCTTGAACCGCTCCTCGTCGATGGTCGCTGCGAGTGCTGGCCGGCCTGATTTGCCGTCGATGTCGTTGAGGATCGCGGAGTCATACTGCGACTGGTTTAGCCGGGTGGTAAACTCGCGGCGGATGCCTTCGTCGCCGAGATCGATGTGGTGCGTATGGATCAGCCCATCGTCCTCTGGCCGCTCGGCCCAGACCCTGGCGACGGTCTTCGCGAGAATGCGCAGCATCCCTCGCACGCGCTGGAAATCGGCGAGCGTGGCGGTCTTGCCGGTAAGAGTGTCGAGCAGATCCGGATGGAGCGGGTATGCTTCTTCAATGGCTGCACGCGCTTCGGCGCCCTGGTGCCCCGCATCGATCCGGTCGCGGTTGTCGTTCCAGAGCGCGACGTAGGCGTCGACGGTGTCGGCGGGCACGTTGACGCTTTCGAACAGCCGCGTGCGTAGGACGGCCGCAGTCTCGTCGTCACTCGTGGGGTTGAGGATGGTAGCCTTGCGGCCCGAAACGCTCTCGAGTTCGCCGATCATCCGGGCGATGTCCTCGTTCTCGCGAGCGAAGGCGTCGGTGGCCTTGCCGTCCTCACGCACAGCGAGCGTGAAGACCACCGCAGCGTTCTTGCGGGCTTCGACCGCGGTGAAGAGGGCCTTCAGGAAGGCCGCGAGCTGATCCCGGCCCAGCGCGTCCGGACACTTGCGTAGGTATTCGCCGAGCTCGTCGAACAGGATCAGGCACGGCCGGTCCCCCAGGATTTCGCCGAGGGTGTCCGAACCGGGTGCCCTGCGCGCTTCGTCGGACTTGCGGACCGTTTCATACGCCTTCGCCCCGCCCAGCTGGTAGGCGATCTCACCCCAAGGGGTGAAAGCCCGGATCCCGTCACCCATCAGCCGCCCATTGGTGGGATCGGCCGCCTCGCCATCGAAGGCCGCGACAGCAGCATCGACCGCGTCGATGTCATCGCTCCCGGCGAACTTGCGCAGCTCGTCGGTGTGTGCGCTGCCCCAGCGGGCGGCATGAACCAGCGCGATAAGGCCATGGGTCTTACCGCCCCCGAACGAGGTATCGAGCCGGAATGTGGCCGAGGTGTCCCCCTTGCCCGACAGCCTGCGCATCACCTCGGTAATCAGAGACCGCAATCCCGAAGTCGGGTGTGTGTTGGCGAAGAATCGTGCCGGCTCGACATAATCCGGCGAGCCCACACCAGAGATGACGGAACCGAGCCGAGCCGCGAAATCGGCCTCGGAGATGGTGCCATCGAGGATGTCCTGTCGGGGCTGGCAAGCGGTGAAGATGCTGGTCGTCATGGGTTCCTCAGGCGGACAAGAAATTGAACAGGTTGTAGCGGGGCAAACTACGCGATGGGCGGTGGTCGCTCTGCGGAGGGGTTGGCGTTAGTTCCTTCGTCACGAGGGGCACCCTCGAACGACGGCGGGATGTGGATCCATTCGACCCCGAGAGCCTTGAGGCATTGCATGAGGAAGACGGCGGTGAAGCGGCCGCGCGAAACCTTGTTACGCAGGTTGGCTTCATTGTCGGAAACGCCGACGGCGGAAAGCGCTTCGACGAGCCCGGAGTAGGAAACGCCGCGCTGGATCATGGCGGCACGCAGCGTGTTCTTGGCGATGTCCTCCCAGTCTTTCTCGTCCAGCATGGCCTCGCCTCCCGTTATTCTGTCGTTCTAGGATGGTCCGCTTTCGATGCCAAATACGCTGCCATCATTTTTCAAAATTTCTGTCATCGTATGCGTTACAGCCAGTTTCGCGTCCTCCAAGGTTCGCTTTGCAGCTTGGTGCGGAAGGCATCCGCGAATTCATCGCCGCTGGTGAGGCCGTCATCGTCGAGCCATTCGACGATCGACTTGACGATGCTTGCCTGCCGCCTTCCGCCTGCCCGGAATGCGAGGTCATCGAAGAACGACGCCTCGAATTCTTCCACGGCAGTCTCGCCGGCCCAGATGTCGGGCATGTCGGTCAGGATCAGCGTGCGGGAAAGCCTGACGATCGTGGCAGGATCACCGAGGGATTTCTTGCGAGCAGCGATGAACTTGTCGAACCGGACCTCGCGGTTGTTGACAGGCCGGGCGTCTATGCCGTTCTCGTGAAGATAGGCCTCCATCGACGAGATGTGCGATTGCATTTCCCGTCTCACCAGTGCTTCCCCGCCTTGCGAATTCAGGGCAGCCCCTATCTCGCCCAGCCGTGCCTCTCGCAAACGCTCCTCGTCCCTGATCTGGCGGCGGATCTCCGGCTCGTAAGCCCGCGGCATCCACCATCCGAGGACGGTGTCCACGGAATACGGTCGGAACTGCAGTCGTGATCGGGCAGTGCCGTCCTCGTCGGCGGAGGGCTCGGACAGCGATAGCGCACTTCGCATGTCGAAGCCGAACCCTTGGGTCGTGGGGTTGGCGTGGCTCACGCGCGAGGAACGCCCCAGCGCAGCCGTCAGCATTTCTCGATGTTCCGGATCGAAATGGAAGGCATCGAACGTAAACAGCCGCGCGATCGGTGGCTTGTGGCAGAGCACGCCGCTGAGGAAGAAATCCCGCAGGGTCTTGAGCTTGGCGGAAGGGGGCTCGTCTTCCACGCTCATCGCGCTGCCGAAAACGGCATCGACGTATTGCATCAGGCCTTCATGTCTGCCCGATATCTTGACTAGGAGCTCGTGGCGAAGGCTCCCCGGATTGGCCGAGCCGACGAACCATACAGGTCTCGTGGTGTGAACGAAGCGGTATAGCTTGGTGTGGAAGTGAACGGGCTGCGGAGGCACGATCGCCACGCACACGTCTTTGAACCCATATTTGCGCAGTCGCTTTCGCAGCTTGCGCATATCGTCCCACACGCGCGTGACAGTGCCGACTGCATCAAGCCCGACAGCAATGCGGATCTTACAGTTCTTGCGTCTGGCTTTGGCTACAGTCTTACACAACTTGTCCAGCGAGCCGGGGCTATAATATCCGCCGAGAATGGTGATCTCGGTCGCGTCACGCGCACTGGTTTCGAGAGCCTCGGTGAGGTCGGCGTAATCGGCCTCGTCATCGAGGTCGATAATATCTGGCCTTGCCACGTAGATCGTCGGATGAACTGACGGCATTAAATCGTCCGGTCTGCAAGATAGGAGCTATCGTTCGTCACGGCCCATCGGCTTTCAAGTCAATTGACCAGCGCGAGTCTCTCTCGGGCAGTGTCGGATGACCCTCAATCGCTATTGAAGGCGTCCTTGGCAACTGCGGATGCCACGTGTTTATTGTAGTGAAATTTACACCAACGCCGATACTTCGTCTCAATGACGATTCGGACCCCGAGGATAGATGAGTTCAAGGGCCTTTCCGGCACCGCAGAAATTGTGGGACTGGGCCGCGTGCGGCAACCGAGCGGGGGCGCGCAGGAGGTCGAGTGCCAGGTTTTGCTCGCCGTGGATATGGACCAGCCGTCCTTCGACCCTTCTACTCAAACCTCCACCAAGTGGATCGGCTGCGGCCAGCTGGACCTACTGAAGGCCGGTTCTTTCTGGCGTGTCGGAACCTACGCGGGTGACGCCAGGACGGACATCAGGTCCGGGGCCTTCCTGCCTAGTCACGACGAACCCCTCGGTCTTGGAGCAAGCAGGCAACCTTCGGGATCCCGTCCTTTTCCCTCTTTCGGAATCCACGATGCGCCCTGCTTCCTACTGGCGCAATGTGAGGAAGCGAGCGGAAAGGACCAGCGCCGCTCGATCCTGTTACCCAAGATGGAACTCATCCGCTGCCTATTCGGCGTCGGCAATGACGTGCTGCTTGAACTCTTCGATGGATTACGGGGCGGTCCGGTAGCGCCCGACCGCTCCAGTATCGACCGGCCGCAATGCAGCTACGACGGCGATGATTCTGTCGTGTTGGTTTCTAGTCGTGACCTGTCGGACGACAAGGCGCTGGTGGTAGCGGCGATCCTGTTTGACGCGAAGATGCGTGCGCTTCACCGTAGCGTATATCAGCAGCTTAGCGTCGATCCCGACATGAGGAATGGACGACCGACTTACGTGAACATTGCCTGGCCTTGGCCTGAGCAAATACAGATGACGGTCGCAGGCAGATGGATAGAGCGTGCGAACGGTTCGCGCCGATTCCTGGTATGTCGGATCGACGAGATCGCTATCCCCCTACCCTTCTCTAGGATCGAGGTCCGACATTCCGGTTCCTCGCGCACCATCGACCTCGGACTGCCTGCGTCCACTGGCCGTATGCGTTTGTCCAACGCGGCGCGCCCGGCACTGGTGACCGGGATGGCCGCAACATCTTCGCGCCAGCCTCTCACGGTCGCCACCGGCACCAGTGGAATGATCGATCGGACCGGAATCGTCATCACGCACGTCGATGTCGGCACTGGCGGCCGCGGCGATGATGCCGTCATCGGCGAGGAGCGGCGCGACGAAGCGTCATTCGGCACTGGCGGCAGGATGGAGGGTGCCGATCCCGAGATCGGTGCCGCTAATCTAGGGCGCGGTAGAAGAGACGGCGATGCATTGCCGCCACGGTCTATTGAAGAAGCCCTAGCGAAGACTTGGGCAGCGATCGAAAGTGCGTCCGCCAAGCAGAAGTGGAAGATGGTCGCATTGCCTCTCCACGGCACAGCGAATCCCGGCACCCCATTTGGTGGTCTGAAACTCCCTGACGAACCGCTCGTCGTGAGCGTCAGCACTGGTCAATCCCGGCTACTGGTTGTGGACCGAGGCTCACCGTCCGGTGACGAGGTGAGTCTCGGTATTCTCATCCCGAGGAATGCGGCGGAGGATGCTCGGACGCTCGCGAAGTCGGCCCGGAAGATCTGCGCTTCGATACATGGAAGATGGCGATCCCCGACCTGCAATCCATCAGATTTCAACGTCATCTCCATGAACCGGTCCCGGACGCTATGGGAAGACGACGACGCCTTTCGGGACGCGATTGCACGCAAGCTGGCGAAAGCGCTGGAGACTGCCGGCTAGCGCGGCGCGCTGGCCATTGCTTCGGACCGCCATTTCGAGGGTTTGGACTGCTTCCGCTCGTAGTCCATGTGGCGGTAGATTGCTGCGCGGCTCTCACCGCAGATCGCCTTGAGATCGCGGTATGTGGCTTTGCCCTTGGTCTGCCGAAGCCAGTGGGCCGCCGCAGCAACTTCGGGCTCGCTCGCGTAGTATGGTGTCGCATCCAGATGCTGGCGGAGAACACGTTCATACGCGAACGGCGGTGAGCGCATGTCCTTGATAGCGTGCGAGCGCTGGATGCCGACTTCCCCGCACGAGTGGACGAACCTGTAAGGCCATCCCTGCATGACCCGTTCTACGAGGCCGAATAGGCGGTGGCGCTCCTCGACGGCGAGGTATTCGATCGGTTGGCGCGCCGTGGGCTTCTCGTAGGGCCGTGGGTCACCGCCCCAGTCGCGGGCTACGGCATCGCGAAATGCATCGGCCCTACGTCCGTTGACGAATAGCGTGCCGACCTGCCTCACGATCGCAAAACCGATGTGCGAACGAAGCAGTTCTCCTCCCAGGTTCATCCAGCCGCTGTGCAGTGCGTTCTCGAGGTGTGCCTGCCAGGCGATATGCGCCGACCTCACCCAGCCTTGCTCCGCCTCCCGCAGGTCGTGCCCGCAACGGAAGCAGTGGATCGCCGTGGCGGCCGCATGTGGATGCAGCGGCGCCTTGCACCGGGAACACCTGTCGTGCAGGCCCTTGCCGTGCCGGGTGCAGGCCGTCACGAAGCCCAGTCGCCAGATCTTACGGTAGTAGGGGCGCTCGTCCTCGGCCAGGCATGCCGGACAGTATTGCAGTCCGAAGCGGTGCCGGATGTTGTTGTCGATGGTTGTCGGAAGGAGCCAGGGATTGCGGCCCCTCGAATTGTGGGTGGTCAGCAGGGTTCCGACGTAAGACGGCAGTGTGCAGTCAGCGAGTTCGTAACCTGATCGCTGCGTGCCGGCAGATACCCGCTCGATAATCCGCTCGGGAGCATGATTGTCGAGATCCTGGGCGAGCAGGTTCTTGCGTGATCCGAAGACCGTGTTGAGGAAGGTGATGGGCTTGAGGTCCATGCCGACAGCGAGCCGACACAGGAAGGACGATAGCAGTTCGTCGGGAAGTGGAGCTGGTTGGTATGGCCAGGGTGCAAGGGCCTCGATGCGACGCCTAGGCAGAAGCTGCTCGGTCAGCATCAGGCGGCACGGCGACCGACAGATAGGATGCTGCGGTCCTTGACCTTGTCGATAGTGAAGGCGTTGATCCTTTCGACGCCACTCTCAATGGCGACCTGGCAGGCGTCGTGAAGGACGTAGTTCAAACGGCCGATGTAGCCCTGCGAAAGGGAGTAGAGCATCTGGATGACGTCTTCGTTCGATCGAAAATCGGACATGCGCCGGAGTGGCAGCATGCGTTCGAAGGACAGCAGGACCTTGACGAATTCAGCCAGTGTGAACGGCTTGAGCTTGACGACGGTGTTCAGGCGTCCGGCTATCTGATCGTCACTACCCATCAAGTCGATGACCTCTTGTGTGCCTCCGACAACGAAGGGTCGTCCAGTTTCGTTGATTAGGCTCTTCATGAAGATAAGGAAATCGACGAGTTTCGAGTTCATCCTCGCGTCGCGCTGTATGTCATGGACCTCGTCGATCATCACGGTGCCGACACGGCACGCCTTGAGCATGGTCACGACATGGCTGCGCAAATCGGCCGGCGAGGGATTGTAGCGCAGCGGATGGCCGAGTTCGATCAGGATCTTCTTGAGCAGGATGACCGGGTCGGGATTGTCGGGCGCGGTCAGGTAGATCGCGGGGAATTCGGCATATTCGGATTCCAGGTCAATCCTAGAGGGGTTCCTGTCCCGGAAAGCCTTCAGGGTCGCGCTTTTGCCGGTATCGGCCTCGCCCGCGATGATCAGTCCGCGCGGCTTGGTAGACGGTGCCGCGTTCATGCAGTCCCGCAAGGCGATAAAGGCTTCCTTCGTCGACGGCGTCGGTATCCAGACCCGATCCCAGCACGAATACAGCCGGTCCCGGCCCTCGATGTCGAGGAACTCCTGCATTTCGGGTCGGAGTGCCGTGTTTTCGTAATAGCCGCTCATTCGAAAACCTCGTCGAGTTCCTCATCGCTTATGTCCGCGAGTATGGCAGCCAGGCTGCCTTCACCGGGCGCGGGTAAGTTGGGATTATCCGCAGGGCGCGGGTGTTGATCGTTTTGTGGAATGGGCGGGGTGTTCGCTGCTGCGCCACTCGTCGATGAATGCGGCGCTGCCGTCTCCTGCCTGATCCGATCGTGGTGTTGGCGCCGCGCCGCCTCGCGCTGCGCGGTCTTGGTCTTCCTGACCGCTTCTTCGATGTGCTTGTGCTGCTCGTTTATTATCTTAGCCAGCACTTCGGGGGTGGGTTCGCGCTTCCTTCGAAGGGCCTCACGCCGCGCCTGCTGCAGTTCGTAAATGCTGGCCAGCGGGAAGTTCAGTTGGCGCACATTCACAGGGATCCATTCGTCCTCGACCGTTCCATCCGGGTTTTCGGTCTTCGGGTCGGGATGTCGTACGTAAATCACTCGGACGTCGAATGGATTTCGCCTGACTTCCAGCGACCCGTAGTTCTTCCGGTTTCGCACCAGCCACCGAAGCGACGGGCTATAATAATCCAGATGGTCGATGCGGATGCCGTAACGCTGGATCGTCCGCTTCACGAGCGGGAACCAGTGCAGGCGAAACTGGAGGTTGTCGACGTAGACCGGCGGAAGCCGATGACGTGGTCCGTCGGCTCCGAAGTAGTAGCCCTTGAACTTTTCCAAGGGTGTCTTGCCAATGCCGGTGTGAACTTCGTTGTGATACTCGTCGACCATGAGCCAGGCTTGTTTGGTCACGTCCTCGAGGGTGAAGGCCGCTGTTTCCTCGGGCCTCAGCTTCTTGCGCTCTGCCGAGGTTGCGCCGGTCGCGCCAGGCAAGTCCTTGAACCTCGTTGCAAGCGTGCCATTGAGGCGCTCGATATGTGCTCCATACTGTGGTTGGCCGATCGGCCTCCACTTCAGGCGGATGTTGAAGTGCTTGGCGGAGGCGCGGGCTGAATTGCCGGTGAATTCACCGGCGTTGTCGGCCTCCAGCCTGTCGGGCCTGCCGCGGATAGGGTTGTCCCACTCGAGGCCATATTGCTTGGCGACCGCATCCTTGCCGATCATGCCGTTTATCATCGCCATGCCGAAGGTCATGGTGCTCGGCGCGTCGAACCCGACGTGCATGCCGAATACCATGCGCGAGAAGATGTCGATCGCCAGCGTGATCCAGACACGCCCGATGACCTGCGTGCGGTCCTCCGACAGGATCTCGATGTCGGCTTTCCAATGGTCGATCTGCACCACTTCCAGGGGGCGAGCCACTGAAGGATAGTTGTCACGGATGGGGTCGTGGGTCTTCCGGGTTTCGTTGTAGCCCGTGCGTGCCTTGGTATATCGATATTCGGGTATCTTGGAGAGGCGGTCGGACAGCGTTGCCTGGGAGACTTCCAGCCCGGCTTTGCTCAGCCGACGCTTCACTTCGCGGTAAAATTTTCGTGCTGATCCGCCTTGCCGGGTGAGGACGGCTTTCTCGATCACCTCCTCGATGATCTCCTGCGCACGCCGATTGATCCGCGATTTACCCCTGCCCCCTGGTCTCGTGGGAGGCGGAAGGAGGTCGGTATTGCCGGTCTGCCTGTAGCGTTCCAGCGCCTTGTAAGCGGAAGAAAGCGAGATGCCGAGGCTGTCTGCCGCCTGCTGGACCGACGTCTTGGTGTTGCGGTCCTTGTCGAGCAGCGGCCTGAAGGCGGTCAGGTAGGCATCGACTTTCGAGGCCCGGATTACATCGACGGTGACCCCGTCTTTGACCTTCTGACCGGCGGCCTCAGCCTCCAGAGCAGCAATGGGGGCGTTGAACAGTTCGCCTTCCACGCTGGCGACAACGAGCGTGTCCATGTCTCGCGCTGCTACAACGCGCATCGTCACCCCGCCGTAGCGGACTTTGTCTCCTTTCTTGGTCCCGATGAGCACGCGCTTGCGCTCCCATGTCTATCGAAACCGCTATTGTATCAAATGTTCTCTCAATGTTCCAAGCATATTTGGCGGACTTCTTACGAGAAAGTTAAGGATATGAATCGCTTGGCGCTGGCACCAAGCGGCCTCTCCTCCCCATGACTGCCTCAGCTGTCCGCCTCGTATAAGGATCGTAGGATGGGATCGTCATGGCGCGCGGAAAGGATGCTCAGGTCGCGGACACGTATGAGCGACCGGTCGTCGAATTGACGGGAGAGGTCACAGGAAAGCCGTCGCCAAGCCACACATTGCTCGATACTTGCCCGCGCATCGGGCTCGTCGATCCCCTTGCTCCGCATTAGAGCGATGGCTTCGGCAACGCTTACATGATCGAAGCCGATGGCGGCTTCCAGCACGTCCAGGCTGATTAATTCAGGATCGTTCTCGAGATGGCGGCTGAGTAAGCGGGCATTCTTGAGGTAGGGCGTCCTGATCCGCGCGTCGTCCATAATCCGAAAGGCTGCGCCGAGGTGGTCGGCGGCTTGGCGAGCGGCATCGAACTTGATTGCATATGTGGCCGCATTGGCGAGCAGGTCAGCGCGCCGTTTGACCTCTATGATGTATCGGTCGCACCGTAGATCTCCCGACGCGTGCAGCTGAACGACGATGTCCGGAGTATATGTGCGCCGCTTTCCTTCCACCTCGTATTCGATGATGGGCTGGGTGAGCAGATCATATACGCCAGGCGCAAACGCCAGCTGGTCGAGTAGTTCGCTCTCCAGTTCGGACTCCGTTTCCTGGGCGCCGGATGGCGTGGGGAGTGGAACGAGGCTCCTGAACGAGCCGAACGTCGTGTCGATCTTTCGCTGCTGAAAGTGCTCTCGGAGGACCATAAGCCCTACCTTAGAATAGGTTACGGCTCTGCCGCCACGCGAAAATGTTCGCATGTGCTTCTTCCTTTCTGATAGGTGTTCTCGCTAGCTTCATTGAGATTCCGGCTAGCTTGTCGGATTTTGCCCTCGGACGAAGGTCATGATTCCTGCCGACTTTTGTGATTCACAGCTGACCTCACCCTGCCCCCGCCTTCCGAAGGTTCCGCCGAGGTAGCTTCCCGCATCGCCGCGGCGCGGGCGGTGCAGA
>ERZ1066118.1042-NODE-1042-length-19731-cov-12.181795_pt1 | contig 19731 bp, 16 predicted proteins | sample MGYA00382765_ERZ1066118 | MGnify/ENA primary metagenome ERZ1066118 (study PRJEB33369, sample SAMEA5778348) | biofilm metagenome | biome: Industrial cooling water; feature: Water cooling tower basin; material: Biofilm | place: United Arab Emirates | collected...
CCCCGCAAGTACAAATTGGCTAACACTAGTTAGCACTCGACTCACCCCGCAAGTACAAATTGGCTAACACTAGTTAGCACTCGACTCACCCCGCAAGTACAAATTGGCTAACACTAGTTAGCACTCGACTCACCCCGCAAGTAAGAAGAAGAGGGATGAGTATGCACTGTCCCGAACAGCTACACTCCTTGACGAGTAGCCTATTGATGACATTACTACGTAACCAAGACGTAGTTTGCCCCACAGTCACATTTATGGCAAGAGTTCCCATTCCAGCCGTATTAATTAGCATTCAAAAGCAATGGTCGATCGGCTACAAAAAAGTTTCACATAATAGCGATCGCCTAGCGCAAAATTTAGCCCAATTACCGCAAATTTCACCTCAGTTGCAACATGACTTCTACCTTCTTCGACAAATCCACAGATCCACTTGCTCAACTCAAAGGAAGAATATTTGGTACACCAGAGCGATCGCTAGAACAAGCTTATCAAGCTGCACTGAGCATCACAGCGATTGAAGATCGATATTTTCATGGTGGTAAAGTTAATGTATCAGATGCTAAAAATGCTCAAATTTCTCCTAACGTACAAGCCGATTTTGAACAGCATTTAAGCACTCTCAAACAGCGAATTAAAGAATTCAACACCAGCAGATCTACGCAGGAGAAATTGGGAAAAGACCACCTAATGCGGCTCTTTTTTACCGAAGGAACTCTGACAAAATACACTCTCGAATCGCGATCGGATACGGCGCTAGCTCCTTTAACAAATAGCCCTTCATCTCAGCTACCAACTCCACCGATTCAAGTAATTGAGGTAAAACAAGCTTTTGCACCAGAAAAAAGCAGAGCGCGATCGCTCCGCAGAAAAAACTCGATAAATTCTGGTTCCGAAAATGTAGAAACGCGAGAAAAAGCTGGAGTTCTACCCCGTTCTTTAGAACGAACTATCAATAAGATCAAGAACGACCTCAATCCAAATGCAGAAGCAGAAGTTGTCAAATCATTTCGGCGATCGCAAAAAAAGACTTTTGTTGCCTTTAGGTTATTAGCCTTGTTGATTTTAATTCCTTTAATAACTCAACAAGTATCCAAAATCTACCTAGTACAGCCGATTGTGAATCGGGTTAGAAGCGAAGTAACAACGCCAGTCTTCTTGAACTCTGAAATGAAAGAAGAGGCACTCAAAGAGCTACAAACTTTTGAAGAGGAACTCAAGCTAGAACGTTTGATGGGTGTAGCGCCTGCATTAACTTCAGAAGCAATTGAAGCCAAAGTCAAAGATAAAGCAACAGAGATTGCTACCCAATTTCGTCATCGTAGTAACAACGCTGTCAGCAATGTTTTTGCCGATATCATCGCTGTTTTATCTTTTGCCTTGGTACTGCTGTGCCGACGCAAAGATATTATGATGCTCAAATCATTTATGGATAATATCGTGTCTGGTTTGAGTGACAGTGCCAAGGCTTTCTCAATTATTCTGATTACAGATATCTTTGTCGGGTTTCACTCTCCTCACGGTTGGGAAGTTTTGTTAGAAGGGATATCTAGTCATTTAGGAATTGCAGCAAATCGCGGTTTAAATTTTCTTTTTATTGCGACAATTCCTGTCATTCTCGCCACAATTTTCAAGTATTGGGTTTTCCGTTCTCTCAGCCGCATGTCACCATCAACGGTAGCAACTTTGAAAGAAATGAATGATTGAAATTGTGTTGTTGCTAGTAGAAAACAAGGCATAAAAAGTCTACAGAATGTCAATAATACGAGGTTGGTTCCATGATTTTTCCCAACAGTAAAAAGACACGCAATCGTCAACGCAGGTCACAGCAACATACTTCAAACAAGCAGTCACATCACCGGAAATTAGTAGCATTGCGATCGTTTCGGGAAAAGTTTCGGACTTACACCGGAGAGCAACTTCACTGGCTGGAAGTGACTCAGCGACTTCTCTTTACAGTAATTCATGGAATTCTACCTTGGGTATTGTTGTGTGGTAGCTACGGTTTGCTAATTTGTTTACTCGATCATTATGGGAAACTACCTGCTTTCTTCGGCGATAGCAAAATGATTCAAAATGTCGTGATTAGTTTTAATGTCATTCTCAGTTTGCTGCTGGTGTTTCGCACCAACACGGCTCACGAACGCTTTTGGGAAGGGCGCAAGCTTTGGGGTTCAATGGTGAATACTACACGCAACTTAGCACGAGGCATCTCAATTACAATCGAACAACGAGAACCGCCAGAACGAGACGAAAAAAATGCTGCAATCTATTTAGTTGCTGCTTTTGCTGTGGCGATGAAGATTCACCTGCGTCGGGAACCAATGAATTCCGAACTAGAGCCGATGATGTCACCGCTACAATACCATCAGCTACAAAATGTCAATCACGCTCCCTTAGAAATTGCTTATTGGCTGGGAGATTATTTGCAACATCAATTCGAGCGCCAACGCCTGCATATTTTTCAGTTGACATCTTTGCACGAACTTTTAGATGATATGGTAGACATTCTAGGAGGCTGCGAGCGCATTCTCAAAACTCCCGTCCCTTTGGTGTATACTATTGCTCTCAATGCCTTGCTGTGGATTTATTTCCTACTGTTACCTTTTGAGTTAGTTGGGGGAATCAAGTGGTGGACAGTACCAGTCCTTGTCTTTATGAGTTTTCTCTACTTAGGCATCAATGAGGTGGGAGCGGAAATTGAAGAACCTTTTGGTCGCGATGCTAACGATTTGCCCCTAGATTCTATCTGCACTACGATTGTGCGTAACCTCGAATACACGATCCATTGTGCCCCCTGCGCTCGGGCGCTGCGTCCTGCTAACGGTAATGTTCTCGATTTACCAAGAAAAATTGCCTGAAACTCCGCTTGTTTGGAGCATGACGTTTTGCTTCATGTTGTCTATAGTTTATGACAAGTAAGTTCAGTTTTCTTTACTTCTAGTCGCACCAGTTACCTGTAACATAAACTACTAGCTTTGAGCATTAGTTTGAGCATTAGTTTGAGCGATCGCCTAACAACCTTCTGACAAGTAGGTTTCACCCTTGCTAACCTGTTTTTGGGATGACAGACCATCATGAGATTGTTACTAGTCGAAGACGATAAACTGATCAATCAGTTACTTGCAGAGGCACTAAGCAACCAACATTATGTCGTGGATATCGCCGCTGACGGTCACGCTGGTTGGGATTTTGTCAAGTCTTTTGATTACGACTTAGTTCTAATTGATGTCATGCTGCCTAAAATGGATGGCATTAGTCTTTGTCGCCAGTTGCGGACTCAAGGCTACCAAATGCCAGTCTTGATGTTAACAGCAAGAGATGCAACCGAAGATCGCGTTAATGGACTTGATGCAGGTGCGGATGACTACGTAATTAAACCGTACAAGCTACAAGAATTATCGGCACGTATCCGCGCTTTGTTACGCCGAGGTGGTTCGTCCATGCCACCAGCCATGAAATGTGGCAATCTATGTTTGGATGTGAACACGCGAGAAGTTACCTATAAAGATTCCCCACTCAGACTGACTCCAAAAGAGTATCGCTTATTAGAACTTTTCATGCGGAGTGGTGCTAAAGTCCTCAGTCGCAGCGCAATTTTAGAAAATTTGTGGTCTTTCGACGAACCCCCAGATGAAGATGCAGTTAAAGCTTTGGTCAAACGTCTGCGTCACAAGCTCAAAGCAGCAGGATCGCCAGGAGATCCGATTGAAACTGCTTACGGAGTCGGTTATCGCCTCAAACAGAACCCGTAGAAAGTCAAAAGTCAAAAGGCAAAAGTCAGAAATCAGGAGTTGTAGGGCGATCTTCACCCAAAATACTGGTCGGAGTCAAAGATGATTAGTAAACCTGACCGTACGAAAGTCTTACCCACTCACCACTCAACACTCACTCATGACAAATGACTAACGACCAATGACAATTTTGTTCCGGTTTTGTCACCTTTTGTAGCGTAAATTTATACACTAAGGTGCAAGAAGCAGAGATTAGATTTAGCAAACTTCAAAGAAAGAGCTAAAGATTTTCCAGCTAGCATAGCTTAATTTTTGCAGCTTAACTTTTGTAGATTGCAACCTCTGAAAACTATTGAACTTGACTTTTGAACTGGCACTCTCTAGCTCTCGTGCCAAATACTAGCATCAATGCAGATGTACTGAAAATCTTTTCGATAACGCTACTGTGTTCTCAACGCAGGGTAGTCAACAAATCCCAAGAGTAAGAAACAACAATCAATTGCAGGAACAGGCAATGAATAACAGCATTCTTGAAAAATCGGTTGATGCCCTGCTAACTCGAAGAAGTGATGCTCCGCTAATTCGAGATTTTACTCCTTCAAAACAAGTTGAATTGTTTGAAACTCTGAAGCAGTTGCAGTTTAACGGTCAACTGATCCTGACAAACCCTTGCGGCGGAAAGTGGATTTTGCACATTCACAGAGGTTTAATTGTCTACGCCACTGGTGGAGAACATCCAGTGAGGCGATGGAGACGAAATCTCGCGGCACACTTACCTCAACTAGCAAGCGATCGCCTGTGGGAAGATCGATTAGCAGCTACCTCTACTGAAGGTTCTCGCGTCTGCTGGCAGTACCAATTATTGACCTCATGGCTAGAACAGCAGAAAGTGACTCCAGAACAAATGGCAAGATTTGTGTGGTCGGTAACGATTGAAGTTTTGTTTGATATTACTCAGGCTGTGCAAATTGCCTACGAACTCAAACCGAGTAGCCGCACATTTACTCCTGTAGTGGCGCTCGAAGGCGCTCACGCTATTGCTGAAGTCGAGCGATTGTGGCAAGCATGGCAAGTAAATAGATTTAATTGTTCTCCCAACAGCGCCCCAGTTATCAAACAATCGGAAGAACTGCAACAAAGCATCTCTGCTCCAGGATATCAAGCCTTGAGTCAATTACTAGACGGACAAACACTACGCGATATTGCCGCACAGATGCAGCGAGATGTTAGCTCGGCACTGCGTTCTCTACTGCCATATATTCAGTCAGGATTGGTGGAGTTAATTAATGTTTCCGATCTTGCAGCTCCCGTTGTCACCTCACCTACACATTACGATACTCAAACACCACTGATTGCTTGTGTGGATGACAGTCCTTGGATATGTCACATCATGGATAAAGTGATGACAGCAGCCAACTATCGATTTGTCGGCGTAAATGATGCATTACGGGCGATCGGAGTTTTACTCGCCATCAAACCAGATTTGATCTTTCTCGATTTGATGATGCCAAATATCAACGGCTACGAACTTTGCAGTCGTCTGCGCCAGCTTTCTTGCTTCCAGCATACGCCAATAGTCATTCTGACGGGAAACGACGGCATTATCGATCGCGTCAGAGCGAAAATCGTCGGTTCCTCAGATTTCCTCGGCAAGCCAATCGATACCGATAGAGTTCTAGGCGCAATTCACAAACATCTCAAACACAATTTAGAGGGGCTAGGGGCTGGGGAGGGATGAGGGAGACAAGGTAGCAACTACCAACTACCAACTACCCATTACCCATTACCAAACACCAAAAAAATACTTCTAAGAGGTATGAAATGAATAAAAACACAAACAAAATTTGGCTGAGTCTGATACAACCAACCCAACAAAAACTAGAATCTATCGAGATTCGTCGCCCGAAAACAGCTCGATTTTTCTGTCGTGTTATTCCCGCAAGTTGTCCCTTCGAGCGAGACATTCGATTTTTCGATCGCAGCCTGTTGCACGTTCCACCCTTATGTAAGCTCAATCCTTTCTACGAGCAGTTGGTGTTGTTGCGGATGAAGAGTTTAACTTACCTAGCGCAAGAATGCAGCCAGGGAATGACAAATTGCTGAATTTAGGACGCGCACGAGCAGGGAGCAGGGAGCTTCTGAGCAGTTACTAATTGCCAATCGCTAACCGCTAACCGCAAGCTCGCTAATAGCCAATCTTTGGTGAATTCTATGGACATTGCCCTCGTTGTAGAAGATTGTTTGACCGAGCGGGAAGCGATCGCCAGCTACTTGCAACAAGGCGGAATCAGCGTCTTGGCTGCTAAGAGTGGAGAAGAAGCCCTAGAAAAAATGAGTAACTGCAAGCCTGACATCATCATTTTAGATGTTGTCTTACCAGGTCGAAGTGGATTTGAACTCTGTCGTGCTTTAAAGGCTAATCCATACACCAAAAGTACCCCTGTCATCCTCTGTTCGAGAAAAGGGACAGACATGGATAAATTCTGGGGCTTAAAGCAAGGAGCAGATGCTTACTTGCCCAAGCCTGTAATGCCAGAGGAATTTATTCGCACTGTGAAGCAACTGCTATTGGTTTCACACGCTGCAACAACTCTGCTGGTTTGAACCTAACATGTGAGGCGAGACAATTATGGCATCCAGATCGCTAAAGTTAGATTCCCAGGAGGCATTACCAGAAAGAGCGACTTTCGCCAATGCTGACGAGCAGTTTTTGCGTTTTTACCTCGAACCAGACACGGCAGCCTTGCTACCCGTTACTCAATTGCTAGAAATCTTGAAGCTGCCTGTAGGACAGATCGTACCGTTGCCACATATGCCAAGTTGGGTGATGGGAGTTTGTAACTGGCGGGGTGAAATTCTCTGGACGATCGATCTGGCTGAATTAGTCGGACTGACTCCCTGCGATCGCCAACAAACCAGCGATATTTCAACTTATACAGCAGTTGTATTGCAAGTTAACCAGCAAGTCAACCTTAGTAATAACCCATCTGCATCGACAGCAGAAAGCCAAACTATCGGTTTAGTTATCGAGCAAATTGACGATATCGAGTGGTGCAATCCAGATACAATTCAACCGCCTCCATTTGCTGCCGTTTCTCCGCCGTTTGCTACCTTCGTGCGCGGATATCAGTTGAATGGCGATAGCGAGATGACAGCAATTTTATCGGTCAAAGCGATCGCTGCTGCTGTCAGCTGTCAGTTATCAGTTATCAGTTAACAGTTATCAGTAGAAAGGAGACAGGAGTCAGAAGAATTGAATCTCCTCTGCCCCTCTGCCCCTCTGCCCACCTACTCCTCAGCCCTCTTCTACCCCCCAGCCATGAGGTAAATTTCATGTCGCAGTCAACTCTCAAACTCGACCCCCCAAACCCCGATCGCGATCGCATCTCGGTTGAGTGGGAGCGGGTTTCGGCAACACCATCCGAGCCAACCGCAACACCAACTCAGTCGTTTTCAGGGAAGCAGAATATTCCCTGGCAGTCTTTACCAGTCAGATGTTTGCGTTTTTGGAAAGGCTTGAGCTTACAGCGTAAAGCAACAATTTTGGCGATCGCGATTGGTGCTATCCCAGTGGCAACGGTTGGTGGCATTGCATATACCATAGCCAACAATTCCCTAGAGGAACAAATTATTGCCGAACAAGAGAACCGCACGCTTGATATTCGGCGCGGCATTGACATGGCGACGCAACAAACAATCGAGGATGCCCAAACGATTAGCCATTCTCCCATGTTGGCATCTCAGTTGAGGGGAGCGGCTACAGAAGGACAGAAAATTGCCCTGCTAGATAGCTTTGTAGAAGCACGTAAGGGTAGATATGACAGTATTGTTGTGTTTGACTTAAAAGGAAATTTGCTATTTCAATCTAAATCAACGCAACCGTTTAATCGTAAGGAAAACTACAGCGATCGCGAATATTTTCAGCGAGCAATTTCAACTCAAACTCCGGCGGTTAACAACCCTAAAACTTCTCCTACTTCTGGCAGAATTAGTTTGGAAGTTACAGCTCCAATTAAAGATGTAGAAACCAATAAGCTCGTCGGGGTTGTTCGCTTGCGGATGCCATTGGTTCATTTAAACGAAACCTTTGAGTATATTGAAGCGCAAGGATGGGAATACAAGTTAATCGGGGCTGACGGTAAGATTTTTGCTGCCGATGAACTTGGGTTAGTAGGACACCACATGGCAGAGGATTTTCACGACTTGCCACAGTTGCGGGCGAAAGTTTTAGCCCTGGCGACTGTAGACCAACCCAGGCATGAAGATAAACTAATCTCAACTCAAGTAGCGTGGGACATCAACGATGGCGAAAATGCGCTGATGAGCTTCACGCCAATTGGTAAATTAGAAGGATTGCCAGAACCAGGTTGGGGATTGGTAGTTTCTCGTCCGGTCGATCGCGCTTTTGCACCTTTGCTAGAACTACGCCGAATTCTCTGGTTGGGAACTGGAATAGCCGCCGTATCGATTGCCGCGATCGCCACAGTTTTGGCTAAACGGGCGACTCATCCGATTCTGAATGCTGCTAAGGCTGTGGCTCAAATTGGCTTAGGTAAGCTAGATACTCGCTTAGTAGTCCGAGGAACGGCTGAAATGGCTGTTTTAGAAACTAGCATCAACAGCATGGCAAAGCAGCTAGAAGAACTCGTACAGCTCAAAGCCGCAGAAGCTCGGCGATCGCAATTACTCAAAGATATTACTGTGAAGCTCGCTAGCGCGATCGATTGCCCAGACATTCTTAGCACCGCCGTAGCCGAAACCCGCAGTGCCTTACTTACCGACCGCGCGATTGTCTATTGGTTTGATGGCGATCGCAATGGCAGTGTCATTGTCGAAGCGGCAAGCGCAGGAATTACTCGCATACTAAATCAAAACATCGAAAACTATTCCCTAGAGCGGTATGCACAGTACCAGCAAGGGCAAGTCGAAGTCATTTCCCACCTACGTCAAGCCGATCCGAGCGATGAGTGCTGGCAACAACTGACAGCACATGCCATCAAATCGAGCCTAGCCGCACCAATTTTAATTGGCGAAGACTGCGTAGGCTTGCTCGTCGTCCATCAATGTAATGTTCCTCGTTACTGGCAGAAAGTGGAAATTGATTTCTTTGCCCAAATTGCTACCCAAATAGGGTTGGCACTAGAACGCGCCGATCTTCTAGAACAGCAGAAAAATGCCAAGGAACAACTGCAAAAACGAGCGTTGGATCTGCTGATTGAAGTCGATCCAATTAGTCAGGGCGATCTGACAATCCGTGCCAGGGTGACAGAAGATGAAATCGGCACGATCGCCGATTCCTATAACTCTACAGTCGAGAGCTTGCAAGTAATAGCAGTGCAGGCACAAACAGCAGCTAAACAAGTAGATGCGGCAATTAGCAGCAACGAGCCATTAATTCAAGCCCTTTCGCAAGGAGCTTGGCAGCAATCAACAGAAATTGCCGATGCCCTGGAAAGAATTCAAGCAATGGCTAATTCTGCCCGTACCGTTGCAACTAACGCCGAACAAGCAGAGATAGACGTGCGCCAAGCGATGGAAACAGTGGCATCTGGGGACGTGGCAATGGATCGAGCCGTAGATGGAATGCTGACAATTCGGGGAACTGTTGCTGAAACTGTCAAGAAGATCAAATGTTTGGGAGAGTCATCGCAAAAAATTTACAAAGTAGTAAATTTAATCGCTCACTTTGCCGAACGGACAAGCTTGCTTGCCATGAATGCTTCCATTGAGGCAGCGCGAGCAGGGGAAGAAGGACGCGGCTTTGCAGCTGTTGCCGATGAAGTGCGATCGCTTGCCCGACAATCAGCCAAAGCAACAGCAGAAATTGAAAAACTCGTGTCGGGAATTCAACGGGAAACCAATGAAGTCGCTACGGCAATGGCAATCGGTACAGAACAGGTAGCGATCGGGACTCAACTAGTAGGCGAAACGCGCCAGAGTTTAAACCAGATTACCACCGCCAGCGATCGCATTCATCAACTCGTCGGAGCGATCGCCCAAGCCGCGATCGAGCAATCTCAAGACTCACAAGCAGCTACTACCACCATTGCCACAGTCGCAGCGATCGCCGAAACCACCTCTCTTACAGCCACTGAAGTCTCAGCCTCCTTCCAACAATTATCAACCGTAGCGCGATCGCTCCAAGCTAGCGTCGGTCAATTCAAAGTTAGTTAGTGGTAATTGGTAATTGGTAATTGGTAATTGCCCACCTGCTCTCCTGCTCCCCTGCCCACCTGCTCCACTGCCCCTCTGCTCACCTGCCCCTCAGCCCCCTAGCCCCTAGCCCCTAGCTATGTTAATTACTCCTGACATTCGTGACCAAGCTTATCGACTATTTATTGAAGAAGTGCCAGAGCTGCTACAGGAAATTGAAGCAGGCTTATTGAATCTGAGGCAAGATCGCACCCACGAACGAATTCACGATTTGATGCGTGCAGCTCATTCTCTCAAAGGTGGTGCAGCTTGCTTGGAATTGGAGGCGATTAAGCTCGTTGCCCACCGTTTAGAAGACGTGTTTCGAGCTTTGTACAACCGCTCTGTAGAAATAGATCCAGAGCTAGAAGGCTTACTGTTACAAGCTTACGATTGCCTCCGCATTCCCCTATTACAACAAATTACCATCGGCAGCGTTGACTATGGAGCGACATTAGCAGCAGTTGAACCTGTATTTAGTCTAATTGAGGAACACTTGGGAGATGCCTTAGCTCAGATCGATAACTACATGCCCATGTCTTCAGAACTAGGGGTAGATTTAGTAGCATCGATCTTTGAAACAGACGTAGTTCAAGGACTAGAGCGATTAGCTACTGTGATTGCCAATCCTCAAGATTTTGAGGTAGCTGGAGAATTAAGGGCGCAGGCAGAAGTATTTGCCGGATTTGCCGAGTTGTTAAACTTGCCAGGGTTTGGGGCGATCGCGCAAACAGCTTTAACAGCACTAGATACTCATCCCGAGCGCGCCAAAGAAATTATCCAAGTTGCACTAGCCGATTTTCACAATAGCAGAGCCGCAGTCCTAGCAGGCGATCGCACCACTGGGGGTAATCCGTCTGTTGCCCTTTGTGCTTTAACAGAACAAAGCATCGATCTCGTCCCTGATACAGAACCACAATTTTCTCCATTACTAGATGAGCTATTATTTGGCGACGAGACAGCACCAATAGAAGCAACAGCGATCGACCCTGGAATTATTTTGGTGACTGAAGATGATTCTAGTCCCACCACAGAAACAGCTACTCATTCCCTGACTATCTCGCCTGCGGCAAATTTATCGCCAATTCAGTCTTTACCTCAACCTACGGCAATTTCTCAGGTGAAACTAGAGGGCGATCGCCAAATGGGAAGTGCTAATTCCAGTACAGATGAACCGCAGCTAGCAACTGCCGTTTCTACCCGAGTAGAATTAAGCCGACTAGAGCGGATACACAAATTGCTAGGGGAATTGGTTGTTAATCGCAACTCAATTGCTTTACAAACCGAGCAAACCCAAAACTCAGCACAAGAATTACTCCGCCGTTTTGCTCATTTTCAAGAACTTGTCAGCCTGCTAGAAAGAAGAGCTGAGGGGGCTGAGGAAGCAAAAGCCTCTCGCCAACTGCCAACTACCAACTACCCATTATTACCCATTACCCATTACCCATTACCATTTGATTTCGATCCTCTAGAAATGGATCGTTATGGAGCCATCCACCCTTTAGTACAGAGAATTTTAGAAGAAATTGTCCAGTTAGAAGAAGCTGTAGAGGATATTGCTTTATTTGCCGAGCAATCGAGCCAAATATTAGAGCGGAAGCAGCAAGTTTTTTCACAACTTCAAGACGAGTTAATGCGGGCGCGGATGCTCCCCTTGGGTGAAGTCCTGAAGCGGTTCTCTCGTATGCTGCGAGATCTGTCTCATACCTACTCCAAGCCTGTCAACTTGAAGCTGAGAGGGACAGAGGTACAAGTAGAAAAGGCAATTTTAGAAAAACTTTACGACCCGCTCTTGCACCTACTCCGCAATGCTTTTGCTCACGGCATTGAATCGCCTGACATCCGACGACAGCAAGGCAAGCCAGACAACGGGGAAATTTTAATTTGTGCTTATTATAAGGGCAATCAGACAATTATTGAAGTTAAAGATGACGGTCGGGGTCTAAACCTAGGGCAAATTCGCAGCCATGTTGTAGAGTTGGGGTGGTTGTCGCCATTAGAAGCAGCTAGCGCCTCTAAAGAGCAGTTACTAGAATTTATCTTCGAGCCAGGATTTTCCACTACCAACTGTGTCAGCGAACTTTCCGGTCGCGGTATGGGTTTGGATGTTGTCCGTTCCCAATTGCGATCGCTACGCGGTTCTGTGAGCGTCAGTTCCTTTCCTGGAGAGGGTACGACTTTTACTTTACGCTTGCCCTTAACGCTGACGATCGCCAATTTAATTGTTTGCTCTACAGGGAAAACTACCGTAGCTCTGCCAGCTGACAGCATTGAAAGTATTGTCACCACCCAGAGCGATTGCATCAACCGCACGGGGACTCAGCAGCTTTTGCGGTGGCGAGAGCAGATCGTGCCGATCCATCGCTTAGCAGACCTTTTAGAATACAATCGCCCGATGTTAGAGATCTCTGGCAACCAAGCTCCAGTTACAACTACTGCGGTGGAGGAGAAAGACTTATCAATGCTTTTACTACGTTGGGAGGGCGAGTTATTGGCGCTGGAAGTCGATTGCTTGTTGGCAGAACAAGAATTGCCAATTAAACCTTTTGGCTCGCTCGTTTCGCCTCCCAAGTATACCTACGGCTGTACGCTGCTAGGAAACGGTAGTTTAGTTCCCGTGATTAATGGAGCCAGCCTTTTAGAATACGTCCTAGAACGGCAACAAAATCGGGATCGGACAACGGAAAGTCATTTAAGAGCTAGAGACAGCATAAATCTGTTTCGTCGTCAAGCAGTTGCGATCGCTAAAATCGAGCGTCCTACGGTTTTGGTAGTAGATGACTCAACCACGATGCGCCAAACGCTAACACTTTCGTTGCAAAAAGCTGGCTACCGAGTTTTATCAGCGCGGGATGGATTGGAGGCACTAGAAAAATTACAACAACCTCCAGCAGTACAACTGGTACTTTGCGATATTGAAATGCCGAATCTGAACGGCTTTGAATTTCTCTGCCAGTGGCGACAAGATCCGCAGCTAGCCAAAATTCCCGTAGCAATGCTGACATCTCGCAGTAATGACAAACATCGCCGTTTGGCAACTCAATTAGGTGCGATCGCCTACTTCACCAAGCCTTATATAGAACTTGAGTTTTTGCAAGCAATCAAAAATATTCTCGAGCAGAACGTAGAGGAAAAAACCGCTTTGCAGCACATTGCCTAATTGTCAAAAGAAAGTGAGTAGTGAGTAGTAAGTAGTGAGTAGTGAGTAGTGAGTAGTGAGTAGTGAGTAGTGAGTAGTGAGTAGTGACAACAAATGAGTCCAGCCAAAGCGCCAATTAGCAATTACCAGGAGAAATATGTTTGAATCCAATTCATTATTAAGATGCTCGTTTTGCGGCAAACCCCATACTCAGGTAGATAAACTACTCTCTGGCACGGGAGTTAATATTTGCAACGAATGCATTGAAGTATGTCAAGAAGTATTAGATAATCCGCCTGCTCCAGCACTATCTGAAACTAGTACTTCAAATGCTGCCAATAATTCCGTTCGCCGTCAAATTCCCAAGCCCAAGGAGTTAAAACAGTATTTAGATAAACACGTTATCGGTCAGGAACAAGCAAAGAAAGTTCTTTCAGTAGCAGTTTACAATCATTACAAGCGATTATACAGTACTCAAAATGATGTGGCACTGCATAAATCAAATATCCTCTTAATTGGTCCAACAGGGAGCGGTAAAACACTACTAGCTCAAACTTTGGCGCAAGTTATAGACGTACCTTTTGCTGTTGTAGATGCGACAACTTTCACAGAAGCGGGTTACGTCGGAGATGATGTAGAAAGCATTCTACTGCGGCTGTTGCAAGTAGCAGAAATGGATGCAGAAACAGCGCAACAGGGAATTATTTACATTGATGAACTTGACAAAATTGCTCGCAAAAGCGAAAACCCCTCCATTACTCGCGATGTATCGGGAGAAGGAGTGCAGCAAGCACTGTTAAAAATACTAGAAGGAACGATCGCTAACGTCCCACCGCAAGGAGGGCGCAAACACCCCTATCAAGACAGCATCCAAATAGATACAAAAAACATTTTATTTATCTGCGGCGGCGCTTTTGTTGGGGTAGAAAAATTAGTCGAGCAGCGGATGGGGAAAAAATCTATGGGATTCGGGCGATCGCTAGAGAAACGCTCGACAAAACAATTAGATTACCTATTGCATTCTCTGGAATCAGAAGATTTAGTCAAATTCGGTCTAATCCCAGAATTGATCGGACGATTACCCGTCATCACAGTACTGGAACCTTTAGGCGAAGATGGACTGATAGCAATTTTAACAGAGCCGGAAAATGCGCTTTTAAAACAATATCAAGGGCTGTTGCAAATGGATAACGTCCAACTTGAATTTGAACTAGACGCTATCCGCGCGATCGCTCGAGAAGCACAACGGCGCAAAACTGGTGCAAGAGCTTTACGGGGAATTGTGGAAGAACTAATGCTTGACATTATGTACGAAATTCCTTCCTGCCAAGACTTCCAACGCTGCACGATCTCTAAAGCAATGGTAGAACAACACTCTACTGCCGATTTACTAATTCACCCTACAGTGTTTGCTCAGCCAGAATCAGCCTAACTGGTCAAGAGGAAGTGAGCCGCGAAGCTGAGGAAGAAAAACAAGAAAGTCTCTTGCCTCTCGTCTCTCGCCTCTAACCAATGACAAATGACAAATGACAAATAACCACTGATTTTGTCCTAAGTTTGTTACTTTTTTCTGCTTAATTTTAATTATTGAGTTATTAACTTCGTTTTCATTGTTAAACAAAATTTCATAAAAATATAGATCGGGTTTACCCGACAAAGCTACAATGTCACTTATTCTGCCGACTCCCTTATCAAAGACTAGTGCTACTGTCTCCTCAAATAGGGTTCCTAGAACGAGATTTAAATTTTCCTATAAACGAATATTGTTAACCTACCTAGCTGCAACGGCAGCTATTTTAGGAGGTTGTGCCCTGACGACATATAGCCCGATCGATTACACTCTCAAGGAACAACTAGACGATCGCCTTTTTACTGTGGCACAAGCTGCAATCCCGAGTTTGGAGATAGTTAAAACTCAAAATCGTCAAAACTTAAGAGAACTACCCTGGCGCAAGCTTTTTGCTAATAAAACCCAAAGTTGGGAATGGTTTGATGCTAATGGTAAATTGCTGTTGACTCAAGGAACTCGCTTTCCTTCCTTTCCACTCTCCCACAAGCTTTTCCATTCTCACTGGCAGCCAATTACGCCTGTTTTCCAACAGCAGGGAGAATTAAGGGTTGTCACTGTTTCTGTCTATGTCGGCGATGCGAAGCTAAAAACGCTAAAGCTAGAAGGATACATTCGGGTGAGCGAATCTACGCAACCATTAAAAACTATTCTGGCTCGACTATGGCTGTATCTTTGGTTTCAGGGAATTGCTATTTTATTTCTCATCGGTATTAGCGGAGTCCATCTCAGCCAGTGGAATTCCCAACCAATGCAGCAAAGCCTGCGACAGATCAAACAGACTGTGACTAATATTTCTCACCATCTACGCCATCCGCTGACGCGAATTACCTTAGCGATCGCATTGCTAGCAGGAGAAGCAGAATCAGCATTACCAGCTGATAATAATAAACTAAATATTGTTGCCAACGCTACCGATGAGCTAGAGCATCTGGTGGAAGATTTACTCATCCTAACTCGAAGTGAGGTAGCAGTTTTACCGACTGAGTTAGAAGCAGTAAATATTCGTTTAGAGGAACTGCTTTTACCTTTATTAGAACAATTCGACAACCGAGCCACGTCACAAGGTATTACTTTTCAAGCTCAATTACTTCCTGGATTATCTGTACGAGGAGATCCCATTCATCTCAGCCGCTTATTTTCAAATTTACTGGATAACGCGATCGCCTATACGGAAAGAGGAGGAAGTATTTCTCTGACAGTACACAAGTTTAAACGTAAAGCTATTATCTCAGTCGAAGATACGGGAGTTGGCATTCCACCAGAGCATCATGCTTCAATATTTCAGTGGTTTTGGCGCTCCGAGCAAGCTCAACAACAGCAAAAGGGTTTGGGATTGGGTTTGGCAATCGCGCAAGCGATCGCTAAGCAGCACGGAGGAAAAATAACTGTTAAAAGCCAAGCTAACGTTGGCAGTTGTTTTCAAGTCACCTTACCATTATTTTAGTGCAAGAAAGCAAAATATAAAACCTATTTACTAAAAACCTACGCACAAGTTCTCAAAGCATCTAAATCGGCAGCCACAATTTTTTCAAGATTGCGCGAGATTTTTTCAATATCCCAGTTCCACCAAGCAATTTTTAGTAATGCATCAACAACATCGCTAGAAAAACGTTGTTTAATAAGTTTAGCAGGATTACCTCCTACAATAGTGTATGGTTGCACGTCACTCACAACTACTGATTTGGCTGCAATAATAGCTCCATCACCAATTTTAATTCCTGGCATGATGACAGCTTCATAGCCAATCCAGACATCGTTACCAACTACAGTATCGCCTTTGTAGGGAAATTCATGCATTTGTGGCATCACCTTTTCCCAGCCATTACCAAAGATTTGAAACGGATAGGTTGAAAAACCAGACATTTTATGATTGGCATTATTCATGATGAATTTTATGCCTTTAGCTAAAGCACAAAACTTTCCAATTATTAACTTATCAGTACTGAAGGGATAGTGATATAAAACGTTGCGATCGAAGTTTTCTGAATCTTCGGGATCGTCGTAATAAGTATAGTTGCCAATAATAATATTCGGGTTAGAGACAGTATTTTTGATAAAACAAATCTGTGGAAATCCTTCCATCGGGTGCTGATTTTTTGGATCTGGTCCTAGCAAAATAATCTCCCAAATTAATTAAGAGTAGAAAACTTTCATTTCCTACTCTCTTGTAACACAGTGATGGAAGCTATTAATGTAAGAAGGGCAGAAGGCAGAAGGTGAATGAGTATCTGGTTTACTTTTTGCCTCTGCTTAGCTATTTCCACTTATCTGCACGAGATATGCCATGCCTCACATAATCCAAAATCTAAAATCTAAAATCCAAAATCAGATCAGCCGCAACCGCATCCAGTGTGACCGCAACCGCTACCGTCAGGATGACCGCTTGCACAGGCTTCGCTACAGAAAGCCTTACCATCTTTTTGAATCGCATCCTCTAGGGAAACAACACACAAGCAATTACTACATGCACACTTCATCGAACTTACTGTTGTCATGGTTTTATTCCTATTCGCCTCTTTTTTAAGCTTAACATATGAACATACATTCAGGTGTTTTTTAAAAAAAGTTCACATCAAACCCATACAAACCAGATTTTACCTTGCGTGAAGGCAGATAGAATTACCTTGCAAAGGCAATTTTTGACTTTTGTACGGGCAGGTTTAGCAAATAGATTGATAGTCTTAGCAGTAAATTTTTAGTCAAAACCCACCCCTAAGAATGCGTAACTTTTAGCGGTAGTTATTGAATTGTAGGGCGACGGGATAATCTTCTTGCTTCAAGCGCCCCATGACAGCTTGTAAGTCATCTTTAGATTTCGCCGAAACCCTGACAGCATCACCTTGAATTGAAGCTTGTACTTTTTTAAACTCGTCACGGATAAGCTTAGAAATTTGCTTGCTAATTTCTTGGCTGAGACCCTTTTTCAGCTTAATTTCTTGTCGAACGCGATTGCCACTAGCAGATTCCACTTTGCCGAAGTCGAAAATTTTCTGGGATAACTGACGCTTGGCTGCTTTTTCGCGCAAGATGGTGTGAACGGATTCTAGCGTGAATTCGCTGTCAGTGCTGACAGTAATCGCGTCTTCGCCTAACTCTACTGTGGTCTGAGTGTCTTTGAGATCGTAACGGCTTTTAATATCGCGATTAGTTTGATCGATCGCATTAACTAGTTCTTGGCGATCGAAATCGCTGACAATATCGAAGGAAAAAGTAGAAGCCATAATTAAATTTTGGATTTTAGATTTTGGATTTTGGATTAAATCTAAATCTTAGTTGGTAACTTGTAAGATGCTGGTAACAAATAAGATACCAGAGCAAATACTGCCGATCGCAAACATGAGCGATCGCCCCAATGGGACGTTAGTTATATAGAATACCGAGTAAAACAACCGCGCTATGACAAAGGCGATCGCGGCTCCTACAGCTAAATTAGAATTAACTCCCGTAACATATGCCATCAGTGCGGCTGGCGCAAACATGGTGAAATTCTCAAAGGAATTTTGGTGCGCCCAAGCTGCTCTTTGTGCGTAAGGTGGTAGCTTGTCAAACATAGCACGAGGAGCCGCCATGTCGTAGCCCGCTTGCATCCGCCCGTAACCGACAAGTAGAAACGGCAAGTAAACGAGTACTGCCGCTATTGTAATACAGACCAGAAAAATTGCTGAGGGAGGGAATTGTGAGTTCATCTTGGTTAGTCAAGGTAGAACAGCGTCACGATCTTCCTTTGATCTTCTGCCTCTTGGCAAGTTTGTAAAAGCGTACGGCTATCGTGGAAGGCAAAGCAAATTAATTGCTGACAGCGAGAAACAATCTCTTGGTTACATACAGCACTAGCTTCTGCCAAAGACATTTGATCGTTTTTGGCGTTTTCCACTAAATGCATCACCTTTTCTAACTGCTGGCGCGATTCTAGCGGTTGACGCTCTAAACTTTGAGGTAGGATTACAGTCAACATATTCGCATCAGCTCGCATTGCACCGCGAATAGCGGCTGAATTTGTCCCTGTCGCACCGGAAGTAATGATCCGATTGCCCGATAAAACCAGAGCGTAGCTCATCATTTCGATTAAGTGTTGATGAGTTAAGGGGACGTGACGCGACCCCAGTAAAGCAATTCGTTTCGCGCCCGTTTGCTGAATCGTTGCCAACTCTTGGGCTAGGGTATCGACATCGGATACATTAATAGACTGGCTCTGCTCGATCAAGGACGTAGATTCGGATACACAACCTAGTTATTCTAGCAGAGAACCGTTATCAGTTATCAGAAGAAAGTGAGTGGTGAGTAGTGAGTAGTGGGGAGGGTGTTAGGAATTTTAGATGCGTGGATTTTGGATGCGTGGATTTCTCCTCTGCTCCCCTGCTCCTCTGCTCTCTTTACCCCGACTTCCGACTCCCGACTATTTAAGCAGTTCCATTGCCCGATCGATCCAAGCTAGCCAGTGAGTTTCATAGCTAATGCCATTGAGCAGGGTAAGATACTTAAACTTTTCGGTTTCGGGTAGCGATCGCGGATTGCTAAAATACTTTTGCTCCAGAGCTTTGTAAGCCGCTAGTTTTTCCTGATGTGCTTTTTGGTGGCGCTTAAGTTCTTCCAAGATAGCTGGGGGAGCGACATAACCAGCAAAAATTTTGACTAATAAATCGTCCTTGATTGGTGAAGGAGCGGCAGGATCGGACATCCAAGCCTTCAGCTGTTGCTTACCTATTTCTGTCACATGGTAAAGCTTCTTATCTGGTTTTCCTATCTGAGGCACGATTTCGGCTGCAATCCAGCCTTGCTGTTCTAGTTTGGATAATTCTCGATAGATCTGCTGGTGACTTGCTGCCCAAAAATAACCAACTGAGCCATCAAATTGCTGAGCCAGATCGTATCCACTTAGAGGAGTATCAACTAGACAAGCCAAAATCGCGTGCGCTAGAGCCATAATATTTCTTTACTTTACATATGCAATTTATTGCATAAAATAGTTAATATATTCAACTAGTTGCATATTAACGGTGTTGGCTCAAGTAAGTCAAAAGTCAAAAGTCAAAAGTTGCTCTCCTTAGGGTGTGTCATCAATTGAGCCAGATGACGGAAGCAGCGAGGTAAATTGCACC
>ERZ1066118.1044-NODE-1044-length-19725-cov-50.880935_pt1 | contig 19725 bp, 11 predicted proteins | sample MGYA00382765_ERZ1066118 | MGnify/ENA primary metagenome ERZ1066118 (study PRJEB33369, sample SAMEA5778348) | biofilm metagenome | biome: Industrial cooling water; feature: Water cooling tower basin; material: Biofilm | place: United Arab Emirates | collected...
TTAATAAAATTGATTTGGCGCCTTATGTTGGCGCCGACTTAAATATAATGGAACGCGATGCTCTAAAAATGCGCGGTAACAAACCTTTTATTTTTACAAATTTAAAAACTCAACATGGTTTAAATGATGTTATTAAGTTTGTTCAGAAGCATGTTGGTGCTTGTAGCACAGGCATCTTGCCTGTGCAGTGATGTAGTTTTATTTACCACAGAGACTATTATGGCACAGAGAGAAGAAGAATGAACCACATAAGGAGCGAGGATTTACCGCAGGGTAGACACGCTCGTACACAAAGGAAGAATTATATAAGGTATAAAGGGACGGGCAAGGATGCCCATCCCACAAGAGTTATACTCTGTTTGTACAAATAGTAATCATAATAGGTGTAGGTTGGCTTCGCTTACGCGTAACTCAACTGATATCTTGATTTAACCGATTCAATATTTATCTTATAACAACCTATTATGAAAAAAATAATAGTGAAATCTTACTAAAACGGCTAGCGGCAAACCAATTAAGTACTTAGGATGGAACTTTAATAGGGGAAAGTCAGTTACTATGGCGTTTAGCGTAAGTGTTATTTGGTTTGTAAGTGTTATTTATATTACAAATGATTTAAAATCGCCTGGTATGAAAAATGATGTTATCTGTGGTACAGGTAAATCTATTAAATTTATACGCACGCACGGAGGTTGGTATGCTTAACTACTTGCCCAAACTTCCCTGTAGGGGAACGCAGGAAAAATTTTACAAATATATGGATTTAGGGAGTGACAGTGCTAATTCAAATATTCGATGGAAGTCTGAAGCTCATTTGCAACGCAATATTGAGCTATATAAAAGCAGGCATGAGAAATTTATATCTTTGTCTAACCAGAAGGATAATATTAGAGAATTGGTGCAGTTTTGGATAGATGTGGCTCTTTATGACCTACCACCTCAAGAAAACTGGGAGTCAAACAACCGAGTGCAAAAGGCATGGGAACACTTAACTGTTTACTGTGAGGAAAGCTGCTACCATGCGACTTTTGAGGTTTGGAAGATTGATCAATCTCAATCTTGGGAAGAATTGATATTTCTGGCTCGAAGCCTCATTTATGAACGCGATAGATTTAAAAATATTTTAGTTCAATATAATAATGTAAATTCTTCGCTAGATACTTATATTACTAAAATTCTTATAAATAATGTCAAAGACAAGACATCTATAGGTAAGTTTTCAAAGTGGCGCCTATTTGTACATAAAAGTGATAAGGAGCTAAAAGAAGCACTATATCGAGATGGCAGATGCGAACTAGAAATTTCTCAATATTTGTTCGCACGCAAATATTTTAAACAAGTTTATCAAATGAACAAGCTTCAAAACCCTGCTGTCACAAAAGGTAAGAAGTACCCGGAACCATCGGAAACAGATTTTATAGAGGTGGTTAATTACTATAATACTGAAAAGTTGCTTTCGGGCGCCCCTCATGAAGTAGCTGCTAGTGAAGACATTACAGTTGAACAATTAAAAGCGTGGATAGATGCTTCTATTGCAGCACTATATAATTACCCAAAATCAATCGCATCTAACTATTCTTTAGAAGCACTCCAAGATACTGGTCGTGACTTTGAATATCCATCTCAAGAGGTTTTTGAACTAGGTTATTGTGGCTCTGCTGAAGATACAAGTTTCGTAAATAAAGCTGAAGCAGCATTGAGGCAGCAATTATATTCTCTAAAACCAAATCAGCAAAAAACATTATTACTTTATTATGGATTTGAACTCAATCAAACACAAGTAGCAGAGATTTTGCAGTTAACTCAGAGAGCCATTACGGCTCGACTGCAAACTATTAAGTTAAAATTTATAAGGACTTTATCGCAATTAAGTGAGCCATCAGAGTGGGTATATGAATATGTAACCGGGTGGTTAGTTAGTAGTTATCGGTCTCCTGTTTATTCCGATTTAATTAATGTTGCTTTAGTTGAAGCTATAAAGAAACTTGAACAACAAGAAAAAGAGGCGTTGCGATTATGCTATGGACAAAAGATGCATCTAAAAAATATTGCTAATAAACTCCAAATTACTGAATCAGATTTAGCTTTGATTATCGATAATGCTAAAGCTAAGTTAGAAGATAATTTAATCAAAGAAATAGATTGTATTATCATTCAATATTTAAAAGTATGGTTATCTAATACATGTAAACACATTATCCAATTGGCTTGTAATAATTTAAAAGTTTCGCCAACAACACGCTTGGAAGCGTTGCAACCTATATTAGAAGAATCATTGAAAATTTGGCAATTACCATCGAAATAAGGAGGTACTTAATTATGCATTGTTTAAATGAGTTAGAAAAAGCGCATCCCAACCGATTATGGTTGCAAATTTCAGCGATGCAAAAACAGCAAGCATGGGAGCAAGCTCAACATCATTCAAATACACTCTCACGTTATAATGCTTATCTAAACCACATTGTTGTGTATACTTTCTTAAATTTTGTTGTCGAGTGGCTTTCTGAAGAATCTACACCTCAACCCCAAATAGCTAACTCCGATAGCTTACACAATATTTGGGAAGTGCTTAATGGTACGGCAATTGTACTAGGTGAGAAACGAATTGTGTTAATTCCTAGCGAAACAAGCTTTTTAGAAGAGTTATGCGTACCTCAAGAATGGGTAGATATTCCTAGCTTTGTAGGTGATTATTATTTAGCTGTGCAAGTAAATTTGGGAATAGATGATTCGGAGTGTTGGATGAGCGTTCGTGGTTTTACTACTCATCGTCAACTTAAGTATAAAGCAAATAACCAAACCCATAGTTATTTAATGCCCGTAGAACATTTAACAGAAAACCTGACTTTAATGCAGGTAATTCAGGAAATTGATGTGCGTTCTCAAATCCCACAATTATCTAGTTTATCTGAAACTGAAGCTCAAACATTATTACAACTTTTAGGTAATCCATCTATTTATTCTCCGAGACTGCATAACTTGTCTTTTGAGAAATGGGCATCTTTAATAAATAATAATTATTGGCGCCAACAATTATACCAGCGACGTATAGGTCAGTTGAACAAAAACCCTAAATCAGTAGTAAACTTAAGTAATTGGTTACGGAATATATTTGAAGTTGGGTGGGAATCTATTAATACAGTCATCAATTCCGAATCTCAAAATTTAGGTTTTGCTTTTAGACATCGTGAAGTTCATATTAAAGGTGTTACTGCCGAAAGAGTAAAGCTTGTTGATTTGGGAATGCAACTTGGTAATCAAAGTGTAGCTTTATTACTTGGTTTAACCCAAGAGGAACAGCAAAAAGTTTGGATTCGCGTTCAGTTGCATCCAGCTAATGGAGAAGATTTTTTACCACCAAACATGAAGTTAACTTTATTTTCTGACTCTGGGACAGTTCTTCAAACATTAGAATCTCGCAGTCAAGACCATTTGATTCAGCTAAAAAGATTTATTTGCCCAAGAGGAAAAGGTTTTAGCATTCAAGTAGCTCTTGATGATTTCAATATTACAGAGTATTTCACGATTCAACCACTTGATTCTTCCCAACATGAGTAAGCTAGTTGTCTTAAACTTAGGAAAAGGTACTTTGCAAGATGGGTTTTCTCATGTTAGTGTTCAGCTACAAGATGAAAATGACTATAGTTGGAGACAATTTCAAGGTAGTTTACCTGCTGCTCCCAATATTATCGACCTTTACCGTCGTTGGCAATTGCTATACGATTTAATTTATGAAGCTCGTTCGATTAATATTGGTTTGCGTAATCAGCAGTTCGATGATGATGAATATATAATTGATAATTCCGACGTAACTCATGTTTCTGACGCGGAGTTTTATCAGGTGTGTGAAGAGTTACAAAATCAAATCGATAATTGGTTAGATGCTGAAGGTTTTCGTAATATTGACCGTCAACTGCGAATGCGACTGGCTTATAATGATGAAATTCGCGTAATCATTTCCACCGACAATATTTATCTAAGAAGATTACCCTGGCATGTTTGGCGCTTTTTTCAAGATTATACTCAAGCAGAAGTCGCTTTAAGTCCGATTGAATTTGAAGCAGGACTTCAAAAAAAAAGTTTAACGCAAACCATTAGAATACTGGCTATTTTAGGAGATAGTACAGGTATTGATATTAACGAAGATAAAAAATTATTATCTAGTTTATCAGGAGTCGAAACAGTATTTCTAGTCGAACCAAGGCGCCAGCAATTAAATGAAATGCTTTGGGACGAACAGGGATGGGATATTTTGTTTTTTGCAGGACATAGTTCGAGTACATATGAAGAAACAGGTAATATATGCATCAATTCAACTGAGAGTTTAACGATTACCCAGTTAAGAAACGCGCTTAAAAAAGCGATTACTAATGGTTTACAGCTAGCAATTTTTAATTCTTGTGATGGGTTGGGACTAGCACGACAACTTGATGGTTTGCATATTCCCCAAATAATTGTCATGCGAGAACCTGTACCAGATAAAGTAGCGCAAGAATTTTTAAAACGCTTTTTGATGGGATTTGCTAACGGAAAATCATTTTATTTAGCAGTACGCGAAGCACGAGAACAATTACAAGGTTTGGAAAGCGAGTTTCCTGGCGCCAGTTGGTTACCTGTAATTTGCCAGAACTCTGCTGAGGTGTCGCTAACTTGGAAACAGTTGCAAGGTAAAATTAAGGATAATCGCCAACCTATAAGCCAAAGAACGCTCCAACCCAAACTTAATATCAAAACGGTTTTGATTATTAGTTTTATAGTAACAGGCTTAGTAATGGGGGTGCGCTGGCTGGGGTTGTTACAAACATGGGAATTGCAAGCTTTCGACCATTTAATGCGGCTACGACCACCTGAAAAAAAAGATAATCGAATTTTAGTAGTTACTGTCACCGATAATGATTTTCAATTACCAGAACAACAGCAAAGAAAGGGTTCGTTATCGGATTTGGCATTGGGGCGCCTTTTAGAAAAACTTGAGTCTTATGAACCGCGAGCTATTGGGTTAGATATCTACCGAGATTTTCCTGTAGATGCTAGATATCCACAATTAGCAACTTATTTGCAGCAAAACAATCGCTTCTTTGCCATTTGCGAAGTTAGTGAAGCAAATCGAAAAGTCGGCATTACACCACCTCCTGAAATTCCCAGAGAACGTCAAGGGTTTAGTGATTTTGTAGTTGACCCAGGTAACATTGTGCGGCGCCAGTTAATTGCAATGGAACCAGATTCCACATCTCCTTGTACCACACCCTACGCCCTTAGCGCTCAGTTAGCATTCCATTATTTACAGTCTCTTGGCATTACAGTTACATACACCCAACAAGGATTACAACTAGGCAATGTTGTCTTTAAGCAGTTACGTTCCCATATGGGTGGCTATCAACAATTCGATGATTCTGGGTATCAAATATTACTTAACTACCGTTCTTCTGCTTCTCCAAAAGAGGTTGTCGAGCAAGTCAGTTTGAAAGACGTGTTAACGGGAAAAGTTAATCCTGAACTAGTTAAAAATCGAATTATTTTGATTGGTGTTACCGCTGCAAGTGCAAGTGATAATTTTTTCACTCCCTACAGTAACGAAATACCAGGGGTTATTGTTCATGCTCAGATGGTGAGTCAAATGCTTAGTGCTGTTTTGGATGGGCGCCCGTTGTTATGGGTTTTGCCTTTTTGGGGCGAAGTTATTTGGGTTTGGAGTTGGGCTTTTATTGGAGGCACAATTGCTTGGCGTTTCCGGTCAACGCGATTGTCACTGATATCAGGAGTCGCACTTCTGAGTTTATACGGAGTTTGCTATTATTTATTGATACAAGGCTGTTGGATACAACTTGTTCCATCTGCATTTGCCTTAATCGTTACAGGTGCGAGTGTGGTAATCTCACGTCCGCAACTTACCACTAATATTTTATCATATTATGATTCATGACTAAGTATATTGCACTTTCCTTGGCGTTCGCATTCGTACTTGTTATCACGCCAGTACAAGCACAGCTTGCTAAACCGATAAATTCGACACCAAGAAAACCGCTGATTTTCAAAACTCCTCCCCCACCACCAAATACCGGCGCCCCAGGTCAGCGCAAAGCAGGCGGAAGTCGTGGCTGTTTGGATGTAAACGTGCAGAACACGCAGTCAAAGGAAAAAGTACTGACGGCTTTGGCGCCTGAGTATTCTAGTTCGCAATTGGTTTTAGGATTGACAATCCTAATGCGTCCCACCTTCTGGTTTTATGTTCCTTATAAGTCTGACTCTATCTACGCAAAGTTTGTGCTAGAAGATGGAAATAACCAAACTATCTATAAAACTCCTTTGAAAGGAACACCAGGAGTAGTCGGCGTAGAACTGCCAGCCACAACTGAGGGGCTACAAATTGGCAAGCGGTATCACTGGTATTTCAACATATACTGCAAGCAAGATGATGAATTTTTGACTTCCGTAGAAGGGGATGTAGAACGGAAATCACTTGACCCCATTTTTCAAAGTCAGTTAGACAAAGCAACACCGCAACAGCAAGTCGCTCTTTATGCTGCCAATGGTATTTGGTATGAGGCGTTAACTACCCTAGCTAATCTTCGCCGTACAAAAGCGCAGGATACCTTATTAGCAAGCGACTGGACTAGTTTGTTAGGGTCTATAGGCTTGCAAAATATTGCCGCAGAACCGATAGTTGATTGTTGTAAACTTCAAGTTGAATAACCATGTATTACAATTACGTGCGCGCGCTCTCGCCCGCAAAGTGAGTCTTGGTGTTCCATATATATTAGATAACCATAGATTATGAAACCAAATTGAAGCGCAAATTGCAGCAGTTAAAAACTAAGTTGCCTGATCCAAGAGAAAGTTCCGATATTTTGAAACAATGGTGGGAAGTAAACGGCGCCAGTTGGAAAAATCAGGTAAGGGGTATTATGATTGAGCATCGTAATATTGGTCACGACTGGCAATTTACTAATTTTCAGCAAGAAATGTTGGAAAAATATTATTATGCTAATCAATTACTGGTTGAATGTCTCAATAGCGATTGTTATGTCAGTCGTGATGTTCGTAAATATATCGAGGATACTTTGATATTACCTATAAAGTCTATACCACCCGCGCGTTTGGAGTAATTTATCCTAAAGTTAGCAGTTGTGAGGGAAAATCAACTACCAATCTTCGGGTTAATAACCAGGGTAAACCTAACAAAACTTCTGCTATCTCATCTCCTGCAACAACGGGGATAGTAAGGTTTTGTCCATCTAAATTAACAATTCCAGCATAAACGTTAAATTGCGCTTCTCCAGTTGCGGTTAGACGTGTTTCATCGTTATCAATAAGCTGCCAACCTAAAGAAACTGCGTCTTGGGTATTTACCGCTAACCATCCCGTGAAGCCAGTATCAAAAAGTGCATCCACTGTTATTGTAGAACCGTCTTCTGCTACGAAGTCTATTTCAAAGATTAGCTCGTTGCTGTCGCTAAATTTTCCTTCAATCAATTTTTTTACGATGCTCCACTGGTATTAATTGAAACGTACAAGTTAACCGACCTGGATGTTTTTGACGTGCTGACTGTTTAGCTGCATCTTTATCAGCGTTAAGAAAGTAATCGCCACTATCCGGTTCGATAGCAATATACCAATTGGGGTGATTGCTTATTAATTCATCAAGTAGGCTATCATAAATTGCCCGCGCGCGCGCTATATATGCTGGGTTTGCTTTTTTGGGGGATAATTGTGAGGTGTATTGACGAATCCCTACCCAAGGATTTATTTGTTGATGTTGGTTTGTAGCGTTGTTGGGAGAGGCGCCAGATATAAGAGTACTAGATATAAAGGAAGATTCAGAGTTGGTATTATTCATAAAATCACTAGTATGAGTGGGATAAATGTTCCTGTTAATATTTTATGCTGCTACATGTTCTTTATTCTTCTTTTTGGGTTGTTATGAACATTTCCGCATGATGCACCTTGAAAACTGGAGAGAAAGAACGCGCTACCAAATTTTTATCTTAATTGATTAATGCTTCAACGACAAAGGTGTTTGTGATGCCTCGCTTACTACGTTTATAGGTTTGGAAGCGTTCGTCCCAGATAAAACAGGACGCAAAAAATCACGCTCTCGTTGGAAGGAAACCAAAATCTGATGTCATCCCGAAGCTACAACATTGTCCTTTCTGCTGAAGCGGAAGAGGATTTTAGATATATTCTCTCTTTTACCTTACACAATACCTTTCCTCGTTAAAATTAATTTTCTGCGGTGTCAGAAGGCGCCTCACAGGTAGGTGATATTTGCCGAGAACTATGGGGAGTGGAGTTTTGCGGTATGGCTGTTAGCAATACCTCACCATTGTCATTAATTACCCACCCTGTTGCTTCAACAATTAATGCAAGTGTAGCGTTAGTGGGATTAGTGGCACCTAACAGTACATCGCGGTTGTCGCTATTTTGACTGAGTGTCACCCAATCGACTTTAACTGTGTCATTGTTGTTGAAAGCTTCTCTGGGATTAAGTGGCAACCCACCGCGTCCTGTTACAACAAAGCTACTTTGATCTTGACTTGTAATAACTTGACAGCCAGAGGCTATTTTGGTATTCACTGATGCTGTTGGCAAGTTGATTAAGCCACTTTTGGTATTAATGTTAGCTGTATTGATTTGTACGATGCCGTTTGTACCAAATTTGGAACTTGCGGTGATGTCACTTTTTGAGGTTTGTTGTTCTCGAAGTTCAATACCGAAGATGCCATATGCATTAATCGTGACATTGCCACCGGCGCCTGTAAAGGCGTTAGCGATAATATCGTTATTTTCATTCTCAGCAGCTACAATAAAACCGGAGGGAGCATTAATATCAATGTTACCTCCGTTTCCACCTTGTTCAGCAGTGCCAGCAGTGGCAGTTATTTTACTGTTGTTACGAAGTTTTAATATATCTCCGATGTTTAGGGTAATATCTCCACCTTCTCCTAATGTAGTCTCTGTTGTAATCGTTCCCTGCGTCAGACTCAGGTCGCCAGTAATTACTTTGAGTTTGCCTGCATTCGCTCGTTGATTACCTTGAACGCGCGCAAACAAACCACTATTAGAAGCTTCATTATCAACTATCTTTGAAGTAAATTGAGATAGCCGAGATGCATAGGTTGGGTCACTACCAAAAATAGTTACCTTGTCATTGGCATTGACAGTAATATTACCCGCATTCCCACTGTTGAAAGCACTGGTAACGAGTTGCCCGCCACCAACAAGCTCAAGGGTGTTGGTATCAACATTAATATTACCTCCACGACTAGCGCTTCTAGTTCGGGCACTTAGAACTGCCGCATCTGATAGACGTAAGGCATTAGTAGTAAGTGTAATATCACCTCCTTGCCCATTGGCTTCTTCGGTGGAACTAATCAGCCCACTAGAAAAACCTCCTATGGGAGAAAAGCCAGAGATATTAACAAAATCCAAGGCATTGACTCGAATATTTCCAGCACTTCCTTGACCGCGAGTCATAGATTGTATTTCGGCACCGTCGCTCAATTTGAGAGCGCGCGCAGTAATCTCGATATCGCCAGCATCTCCCAAAGCTTTAGATTCTACAGTACTAAAAATGCCAGTACTCGCAGCATTAAGAATACCATTAATATACTTCCCACTGAGTACCTTCCCTGTTGGTGAGCTACCAAAAAAGGGAGGGTCAGTAACTGTTGGTATTGTCATTGGACCGCCAATGAGGGAAACAGAGTCATCGACCTGTACTCTGACGCTACCAGCATTTCCTTGAGCAAAGCTACTAGCAATAACTTGAGCGCCATTCCCTAAAGCAAGGGATTTAGCAGAAATTGCAATATTGCCACTATTGCCTACAGCGCTCGTTAAAGATGGGGTACCTACACTGCTCAAAATGGCAGTGCCAGGGTTGCTTAGAGAGACAGATTCAGATGCTAGGACTCGTACATTTCCAGCATTCCCTCGCCCAAAGGTAACAGAACTTAATTGGGCGCCCTCATCCAAGGAAACAGACTTGGCAAAGATAGTAATGTCACCACTGTTGCCCACAGGCGGTTTGGTGTACAAAAAAGTCAATGCAGTGCCACGCGAACCTACGTTGCTCTTTATAGCAGTCTGCGAACCTCTTAAAGAAACGGAGTCAGAAGCTTGTACTAATACACTGCCTGCATTTCTGTTTCCATAAGTGACGGTACCTATTTGAGCATCATTGTCTATCGAAAGCGCTCTACTCTTGATAGTTATATTGCCACCGTTACCTAATGCTCCATTTTCCACATAGTTAAATATATGAGAGGCGCCATTGACTTCAATTGCTCCAGTCGCATCAAGCATAATATTTCCTGCAGTAGTGTTAATTGGTTCCAAACCTTCGTTTATTCCAGCGTAAAGTTTACTTTGATTAAAAACATTTAAGTTTTGAGCATTAATTGCAATACTGCCGCTACCAAAGGCAGCACCTACATAAACCGAAGCTTCATTAGTGAGTGATACCGAAGCTCGTTGCACAGTATCAGAAAAATTTAAACTTAGGTTGTTGCCTGTATTTAACCCTACTGTCCCCGCTCCTGTCGCTCCTCCTAACTCAACTCGACCACCAAAGGCATTTAGTCCTCCATTATCCATGTTGATATTGCCACCTACTAGCAACAAACTCTGACCATCTGGAACACTTAGACCAGTGGGAATATAATTCTTTGAACTAGGGAATCCTATGATTGGTGCTGTTGAATAATTTTGAATCGGCGCCGTAGCGATTTGATTGAAAAGAAAAGCTGAAGGATCAACTGTCAACGGTATAGGATTATTGAGAACAGAGGCACTAAAAAAACCTTGATTACCAAATTGAATCGCATTAGCAGTCGTGGCAACAAATGAACCTCCGACATTTAAACTGGCATAATTACCAAAAATAATTCCCGAAGGATTAATCAGAAAAAGGTTTGCTGTACCGTTAGTCTGGAGAAAACCATTAATATTATAAGGAGAAGAACTTGTTACTCTAGCAATTATATTTTTGATATTAACAGCGTTGTTGAAGTAAGCAGTATTAAACGCGGGTAGGGAAAAAGACTCAAAGCTGTGAAACAAATTACTTCCGACTTGAGTGCCTCCCTCAATTACACTCGTTTGTAAATCTGACCGAACGGTAGAATTGTTAGGTAGGGTATTATCAGGAACAATTTCCGATCTTGCTGGTAGTAGCGCTAAAGTTTTACCAGGTTGCACCTGTAAATTAACAGCTTCATTAACGATACTGGCTGGATTTTGCCCATATTGCAAACCAATCGGAACAGTAATATCCAGTAAAGGTTTTTCTGGTGGGTTAATAGCACTGTATTCCTTATCCTCAGCAAACTTGATACTACTTGCCGTACTTGCTACAAATGAGCCACCAATATTTAATGAAGCATTTGGTCCAAATACAATCCCCGACGGATTAATCAAAAACAGGTTAGCTGTACCCGATGCCTTAATTAGCCCATCAATATTTGATACTGACTTACCAGTTACGCGACTAATAATGTTTTGTATTTTTGTGGCACCATCAAAGGAAGCGGTATCAAAGAAAGCAGTGGTGCCATTAGGCACAGAAAACTCAGCAAAGCTATGGAACAAGCTGCTTCCCACTGACGTTCCCCCAGTAATATTGAAAGTTTTCCCCTCTAGTTCTACAATGGAATTACCCATTAGGGTCTCGTCTGGAGTAATTTGGGCAACAGCAGAATTTGTAGAGAAGCTGAATGTCTGCAACACAGCCAAGCAGATTGCTCCCCTCACCATTAACAAACTTTCTCGTGCCACCAACCCACTGCAATAATGGCGCCAGTGTCTAATCATTTTGAACGTAGTAAGCATCGAAAAAAAGCAGTAGTTCATGCGGCTACAGTATACAGAAAGTTGCTTAAGATTGTTTAATTATTTTAATTAATTATACTTTTTTATTCATTTATATACGGAAAATTACTGATGACATTTAATTTTTAGGCTTTATACCTAATAATCTATTAAAATTAATTTTCTGCGGTGTCAGAAGGTGCCTTACAGGTAGGTGGTATTCGCCAAGAACTATGGGGAGTGGAGTTTGGTGGTATGGCTGTTAGCAATACCTCACCAAAGCCATTAATTACCCACCCTGTTGCTTCAGCAGGTGTTGCGTTAGTAGGATGAGTAGCACCTAACAGTACATCGCGGTTGTCGCTATTTTGACTGAGTGTCACCCAATCGACTTTAACTGTGTCATTGTTGTTGAAAGCTTCTCTGGGATTAAGTGGCAACCCACCGCGTCCTGTTACAACAAAGCTACTTTGATCTTGACTTGTAATAACTTGACAGCCAGAGGCTATTTTGGTATTCACTGATGCTGTTGGCAAGTTGATTAAGCCACTTTTGGTATTAATGTTAGCTGTATTGATTTGTACGATGCCGTTTGTACCAAATTTGGAACTTGCGGTGATGTCACTTTTTGAGGTTTGTTGTTCTCGAAGTTCAATACCGAAGATGCCATATGCATTAATCGTGACATTGCCACCGGCGCCTGTAAAGGCGTTAGCGATAATATCGTTATTTTCATTCTCAGCAGCTACAATAAAACCGGAGGGAGCATTAATATCAATGTTACCTCCGTTTCCACCTTGTTCAGCAGTGCCAGCAGTGGCAGTTATTTTACTGTTGTTACGAAGTTTTAATATATCTCCGATGTTTAGGGTAATATCTCCACCTTCTCCTAATGTAGTCTCTGTTGTAATCGTTCCCTGCGTCAGACTCAGGTCGCCAGTAATTACTTTGAGTTTGCCTGCATTCGCTCGTTGATTACCTTGAACGCGCGCAAACAAACCACTATTAGAAGCTTCATTATCAACTATCTTTGAAGTAAATTGAGATAGCCGAGATGCATAGGTTGGGTCACTACCAAAAATAGTTACCTTGTCATTGGCATTGACAGTAATATTACCCGCATTCCCACTGTTGAAAGCACTGGTAACGAGTTGCCCGCCACCAACAAGCTCAAGGGTGTTGGTATCAACATTAATATTACCTCCACGACTAGCGCTCCGAGTTCGGGCACTCAGAACTGCCGCATCTGATAAGCGTAAGGCATTGGTAGTAAGTGTAATATCACCTCCCTGCCCATTGGCTTCTTCGGTGGAACTAATCAGCCCACTTGGAAATCCTCCTGTAGAAGAAAAACCGGAGAAATTGGCAAATTCTAAAGCATTAACACGAATATTTCCAGCATTTCCCTTTCCGCGAGTTACAGATTGTATAACGGCGCCTTCTTCCAACGTAAGCGAGCGCGCGTCAATCTCGATATTTCCAGCATTACCCACAGTTTCGGGTTCTACAGTACTAAAAATGCCAGTACTCGCAGCACTGAAACTACCATGAATTTGCACCCCACTAAGTATTGCAGTTCTTGGGTCTTCACGAGTAAAGTCCGGGTCAGTAGGTGTAGGTACTGTCATTGGACCGCCTACAAGCGAGACAGAATCATTAACATTTACGGATACATTGCCAGCATCCCCATTAGCAAAGGTACTAGCGATGATTTGAGCACCATTTGTTAAATCAAGAGACCCAGCAGAGATTTCAATTTTACCACTATTGCCCACAGCATTTTTTACATATCGAGAACCTGAACTATTGAATATGGCAGTGCGGGGATCTGCTAGAGAGACAAATTCAGATGCTAAGATTCGCACATTTCCAGCATTTCCTTGTCCATAGGTAATGGAGCCTAATTGGGCGCCGTCTGCCAAAGAAAGGGATTTGGCGATGACGGTTATGTCTTCACTGTTGCCCAAAGGTGGGTCAATAAAATACGGTACGGTCTGACTCGACGAACTTACATAGCTAAAAATACCAGTTCTTGCACCTCTTATAGAAACTGAGTTAGAAGCTTGTATTAAGACATGACCAGGATTTCTGTTTTCAAAAGTGATAGTACCTGCTTCAAAATCAAATGTCACAGTTCTTCCCAAATCTTCGTTTATTCCTGCAAGAATTTGACTTTGATCAGAAATGTTTATATCACGAGCATACATCCCAATATTGCCGCCCCTTTCAGCAGCTACAATCAAAGCTTTATTAGTGAGAGACACCGAAGCTCGTTCCACATTGTCAGGAAAATTTAGACTCAGGTTTTTGTCTGTGTTTAACCCTACTGTCCCCGCTTTTGCTAATCCTCCCAACTCAACTCGACCACCAAACGCATTAAGTCCTCCACCATCCATATTAATATTTCCACCTATCAAGAGTAAACTCTGACCATCTGGAACACGTAGACCAGTGCTGTATGTTGAAAATCCTACTGCTGGTGCTGCTGAGTTATTTTGAATTGGCGCCGTAGCGATTTGATTGAAAACAAAAGCTGAAGGATCAACTGTCAACGCGACAGGATTATTTGGAACTGAAGCGCTAAAAAAACCTTGATTACCAAATTGAATTGCATTGGCAGTTGTGGCAACAAATGAGCCTCCAATACTCAAACTTGCATAATTACCAAAAATAATTCCTTTATGATTTATCAAAAAGAGGTTTGCTGTGCCGTTAGTTTGAAGAAAACCATTAATGTAAAAAGGAGACGAACCTGTTACCCTAGCAATAATATTTTTGATATCAAAAGTGTTGTTAAAGTAAGCCGTATTTAATGCAGGTAGAGAAAACGACTCAAAGCTGTGGAAAAGATTACTTCCGACTTGAGTTCCTCCTTCTATTAAGCTATTATTGAAATCTGAACTAACGATGGAACTATTAGGTAGGGTATTATCAGGGACAATTTGCGATCTTGTTGGTAATAGCGCTAAAGTGTTACCGGGTTGTACCAGTAAATTCACAGATTCATTAATAACACTTTCTGGATTTTGCCCATATTGCAAACCAATCGGAACAGTTGTAGTTAGTAAAGGTCGTGTTTGTGGAGCAACGGCGCTAAATTCCTCATTCCCTGTAAACTTTATACTATTTGCTGTACTTGCCAAAAATGAACCGCCAATATTTAACGAAGCATTTGATCCAAAAACAATTCCTGAAGGATTAATAAAAAATAAGTTAGCTGTACCCGATGCCTTAATTAAACCATTAATATTTGATACTGAATTACCAGTAACCCTACTAATGATGTTTTGAATTTTCGCAGGGTTATCAAAAAAAGCGGTAGTGCCATTAGGGACAGAAAACTCAGTAAAGCTATGAAACAAGTTGGTTCCCAATTTGGTTCCCAATTCGGTTCCTCCAGTAATACTGAAAGTGTTCCCTTCTAGTTTGACGCTGGAATTAACTGGTAGCGTGTTATCTGGAGTAATTTGGGCAACAGCAGAATTTGTAGAGAAGCTGAATATCTGCGACACAGACAAGCAAATCGCTCCTCCTACCATTAACAAACTTTTTCGCGCTACAAATCTACTGCAATACTGGCGCCAGTATTTAATCTTCTTGGACATAGTAAGCATAGAAAAAAAGCAGTAGTTCATACAGCTACAGCATAAAGCAAATTGCTTGATACATTTTTAATTATTCTCGTTTATTATACTTATTTGCCAGTTAATATCCGGGTAATTACTGATAAAATTTAATAGGATGGGCACTGCTCACCTTACTACTACGAATACTACAGCCAATTTCCGATAAGAACGTAAGGCGCCCAGAATTGTGGGCGTTGGTATTGAGGATTTTGCAACAAAGCAAGTTGAGCAGTACGAAGTGCTTCGGCTTTAGTTATAGTCGGCGCTTTGGCTAATTCTTGGTAAAACTGGCTCATTAGTACAGCGGTAGAATTATCGTCTACATTCCACAACGAAGCAAGGGTACTACGGGCACCTGCACGAACAGCTACACCAGCTAATCCTAAAGCCGCGCGCTTGTCTCCACTTGCTGTCTGACAAGCGCTAAGAACTAGCAATTCGACTGCTTCTTTAATATTTGACTCTCTAATTCGCAGAAAACTACTCAACTCGTTTACCTTTATCTGCTTATCCCATGCAACAATAAATGTTTTGTCAACGTTAGAGCTAAACTGTCCGTGAGTTGCTAGGTGAACTACCTTAAAAGGCAGCAATTTCATCTGTTGTCCCAACGCCTGGGAGGTAAACTGCTTATTGAGAAGCACCTTCGTTTCTACTTGTGACTGAATTTGTTTTAACTCACGTTCTACATTAGGTAATGCTGAAAATCCTAAATTTGACTCACTCAGTCCGCCTATTAATGCCTGCAATTGTTTTCTTGGTAAGGGTTTGGGGTCGAATAGCTGTAAACCAGGAGAAAGAGCGATTGCATACCTGGACACTAGATATTGTTTGCCATCGTACAGCGACGCAGGAGGGACATTCCGCAATGCACCATCCAACACAAACACTAAGGTTTTCACCTTATTTTCAGCTAAGTCTGCCTCAATCGGTCGAATTAACCAATCATATACCCGCGCGGACAAAGATTGAACTTTTCGTAGTGTGTGGGGTTGGGGGATATTTTCACGCAATTGTTCGAGTGTGCTTTCTACTTCTTGCTTAACTATATTGGTGGCGTAATGCTTTAGCTTTTCTTCACCAGGCAATTTGAGAATAACCTCTAAACGTTCTGGTAAAATAATTGGATAAATAACTGCTGCCGTCTGGTCTTGTTCGGCAACTTGGTCGATTTGAACTTTGGCAGTTAAACAAGCTTGCCGAAAGAAGTTATCTAGTTCTGCCAGTTGTAGAGATTCAATTACAGAACGAGCCTGTTTAAGATTGTCTTGTGGTAATTCAGCACCAAGGGGCGCCTGTAACAGCAATTCAACTAACTCGCGATACACTGGTTCCACATTTTCTCGAAAGGAAAACTGTATTTCTGGATTAATAGCTACTAAATCTTTACGTAGCAACTGAAGAGTTTTAATTGCTTGCTCATAATACGAAATAGCTAGCTTTGTATTTCCTTCGGCTTTAAGTAAACGTCCTAACTGCCATTCCCACTGATAACTAATATCCGACGCTTCAATACTCTGCGCGAGAAATAAAGATTTCTCTGTCAGACTTTTAGCATTATTCAATTGTCCCGTTTGTTCGTATAACCAGCCAAGAGTTCCTTTTGCATAAGATTCTGCTCGCTTGTCTTCTAAACTTTGCGCCTGTTCAGTGGCTTTTGCTAAAAGTTGGGCAATATTTAGCCATGAGTTCGTATCTGTGGTCAACTTCTGTTTTAGTCTCGCTAAATTCTGGGCAAAGTTAATTTGAGCGTAGACTGCCATCCGGCTAAGGGGCAATTTGTTAATTTCTGACTCAATTTTGGGCGCCAACTCAACCGCAGCGTTGAATTGCTTTGTTTCTAAAAGAAAGCTAAATTGATTCAATAGCAACTGGACGCGCGTACTTGGGAGAACTGATACATCAGTAGCCTGCTTATAAAAATCTAAAGTAGCTTTAGTGTCTCCTTGTACACGAACTGTATTAGCTAGACTAAGTAAAGCTTCAGCCTTTTCTTGGTTTGCTCCTAAAGATGAAGCCACTTCTAGGCTATGCTTTAAAACCAGTCGAGATTCATCTAAATCACCAACTACTCGCAAAACATCGCCAAGACTACGCAGACCTGTGGCTTTCAAAGGTGAGTCTTTTAGGCTTGCGAGATTTTGTTGAACAGAAGTAAGAGTTTTTTTAGCTTGTGGGTAAAGCCCCAAAATTTGCAAAGCTTGGGCTGAGTTGATACGATTCCGGATAAATTTATTTTTATATCCTATTTGCGTATAAATATCAGCGGCTTGTTGCCAAGTTGCAAGCGCACTTTCCGTTTGCCCTCTAGCTAATTGCAGGCGCCCTTGAACATCCAGAGTTTGGGCTAAAATGTCAGCACGCTGTTTTGAGTTATTTAAATTCTGTAATAACTTCAAACTTTGAGAAATCGCCTCTTGCGCTTCTTTCCAATGTCCCAATTCTTGATAAGCTAAGGACAAATTACTCAAGGTCATCGCTTGCTGTAATTTATCACCGTTGGCAGCATAAGTTGCGTTTTGTTGTTGCAAAATCTTGACTGCATCACTAAACTGTTGGGCTTCATACAACGCTTCGCCTTGTGATACCGTATCTTTCCTATTGGACAAATCTGAAACCTGCGAGTTTTCTGTAACCATTTGGGCAGTACTAGGTAAAATTGCCGTTACCAAAAACAGCGCCACAAGTATAATTACGCTAGCACGACGTTGCACTGTTGCCTGCAACTGCTTTACTTTACGTTGAATTCGCCAAAATATACCGATTTTACATATCATATTTTTGCTAAATTGTCAAATAAGTACTCAATCGTAGATATTTAGCACCACAGATATTATTCCACGTCATTAATTTACGAGATTTCGTAGCATAGACCGGACAGCCTGTGCGTAGTGATATTCTATATACCACTGAAATTTATGACAAGAAACTTAAAAAACTTAAAATATATATAGCAATAATAAAAGTACATCTGGGATATATCCACATGAATACAACAGATTCGCAAGAAGAAACTCAGAAAATACTCACATGGTTAAACAGGAACCGACGGATGTTACTAGACTTATACAAAAATCAATACATTGCTTATAACGCTAACGGTATCATTGCCCATAGTGAAAATTTGCGCGAAGCTTTAGACATAGCAGAAGCTTCAGGGCAAAAGTTTGTTGTTTATTTTGTTCCTCGTTCTACAGGTTCAGTTAAAATATTACCAATTCGCTTTCGTGCATTGGTGCGTCATGACTGGGAGCCAAATTATGAAGTACGACTCCAACATGGTAATAAAATAATGAACACTGTTATGTTGGTAGATAGTGGCGCCGAACTTAGTTTAATACCTTTTAAAATAGGCGAAGAGTTAGGATATACTTTGGCAGATTCTGAGTCTAAACTAATCGCAGAAACTATTGGTGGAAACGTGGAGTATGTTATGCGCGATATTGAAATGACTATTAATGAGAAGCAATTTGTTGCACCTGTCGCATGGTTACAAAGTGATGTAGGTGCAGCCCAACTATTACTCGGCCGTGAAATTGTATTTGATAAATTCAATATCGAATTTCGTCAATCTGAAGAAAAAATTATCTTTCATGCTGTCAAGGCGCCTTAATCGGAAAAATCAATGTGGTTCAAGTTTTCCAATTCCTATTTCTCTTAATTTTGTCCATATATCCTCAAGGTTTTCACCGCAGTAATAATATTTTTTATCCGCAATATCTGCTAAATAGTAACCGGGGTTCAGTGTTTGACGCAGGCAAGGATGCCTGCTCCACAAGATGGAGAATTAATTTTTTGGGCGCCTCTTATGTCAGAATGGATACAAAATTTGTTTGTTATCAAATGGTTTGTCATATATTAAAGGCTACAAAAGAAACGGTGCATTTAGGTGGTTTTTCGCATTTACTGCCACCTGCGCTGCAAGTTAATTCGGGTGATGTTGTGGAAGTTGAGACTTATAGTGGGTTTTACGTGTATGATAAGGCGCCACCATCATTTCTAACTCCTGAATTCCTTGATATTTGTGAAAATTTGGCGCCTGAACGCAGGGTTGAGAAAGGTCCACATTTACTAACTGGCCCTATTTATGTAACGGGTGCGGAACCTGGTGATGTGTTGGAGGTGGAGTTACAATCTATTTCTCCGCGCTTACCTGTTGGTTTTAATGCTATTCGCAGTGGATGGGGCGCCTTGCCACAAAAGTTTACACAACCTGCCCTAAGATTTATTGATTTAGATTTAGATAATAATGTTGCGGAGTTTCCGAAGGGGTCAGGTATTAAAATACCTA